>NPIE01000590.1_pt1 | contig 66325 bp, 61 predicted proteins | sample 8637661 | NCBI WGS metagenome assembly NPIE01 (sample SAMN07420842, study PRJNA396082) | bioreactor metagenome | isolation source: sample BA12 brine-fed electro-methanogenic bioreactor BA | place: Japan: Kochi | collected 2016-12-09 | reverse complement strand
CTTATCCTCTCTTTTTTTAATCGGCTGGGATTTTTCAATTTGCTTACTGAAAAATCCGGGTTAACATCCAAAAAAACAAAGTTAATGCCCGGGTAAATTCTCATTAGACATCAGATTACTCTGCGATCCGAAAACCGAACGCAGAGATTGACTTGGGAAATTTACACCTGCCGATTTGAGATAACAGATCATGTTTTCTGCTGAGGTAAAATTTGCTTCATATTTATAAAGCCTTATATAGCATTGATTTGTGATAGTTTGACGGGGGGGGGGGGTCAATCAGAATTAAAAAAATCATCATCTTTTTTCCCATCACTTTCTCCCTAGAAAATTACTAAATCGAAGATGCAAATTGAACAGATGCTGTCAAATTATTTTCAAAAGCAATTCAGAAAAATAAAGTTCAAAACTTTCAGGGCAGCAGGGATAATAGAATAAGTGTTAACCACACATGTTGTATACGGTTATTCAGGTTATATCTTTTCAGAGCTTGAATATTTTAAATGTTAAATCTTTACAACACTGGTTAGTTGTTAAGAATAAATAATCTTTGAACTATCGCTTATTTCCCAAACAACACCGGAAATAACTGCCTGATATGTTTCAATTTGATCACTTTGCTTTTAATATTTTTTGTACGAGCAGAAACGATGATATTTTCATAACCGAGTTTCAGAGCTTCTTTAATTCTCTTCTCTGCCTGTGAAACAACTCTGATCTCACCATTCAAACCTACTTCACCCAAAAGCAGAGTTTTAGGCGGCAGCGGCATTTCCTTGGCGCTGGAAAGGATCGTGGCAATAATAGCCAGATCGAGTGCCGGTTCCATCACTTTTAAACCGCCCGCCAGATTGATGAAGACATCATTGTTACGCAGATTTATGGAAAGATTTTTCTCTATCACTGCCAGCAGTAAAGCCAGTTTACGATGATCAAAACCCAGGGCGACCCGTTGCGAAGTACCATAACTTGCAGGAGAAACTAAAGCCTGCACTTCCACCAGAAAAGCACGACTTCCTTCCAGAAGACAACCGATTGCCGAGCCGGTGCTGGCTTCATCTTCCCGCAAAAAAAGTTGAGAGGGATTTTTCACTTCTTTCAAACCGGAAGCACACATCTCAAATATTCCAATCTCATTGGTGGAACCAAAGCGGTTCTTGGTTGCCCGCAGTATCTTGTATTGATTCTGAATCTCACCTTCGAAATAGAGAACAGTATCCACCATGTGCTCGATGATCTTGGGACCAGCCACAGAGCCGTCTTTGGTCACATGTCCGATCAGAAAGATCGGGATGTTCTTCTGCTTTGCCAGCCGCGTGAAAAGTCCGGTGCATTCCCGCAATTGTGAAATGCTGCCGGGTGTGCTGTCCAGAGAATTCAGATAAACGGATTGGATGGAATCGATGACGACGAATTCCGGCTGTATATCGGCTATTGTATGCAGAATATGTTCTGCATCATTTTCGCAATACAGCAGCAAAGCGGGAGAAGTACATCCCAAACGAACACTGCGCATTTTTATCTGCTGTTTGCTTTCCTCGCCCGAAACATAAAGAACTTTTCGATTTGCTGCCAGTATGTCTGCTACCTGCATCATCAAAGTAGATTTGCCTATTCCCGGCTCACCGCCGATAAGCGAAACCATGCCGGGTACAATACCACCGCCCAGCGTGCCATCCAGTTCGTCGATCGTAGTAGAAATCCTTTTTTTGAAATCCGACTTGATCTCTGTAATTTTTTCCGGTCGGCTGGAAGGCTGAAATCTAATTTTTTCGTTTTTCTTTTTACCGGTAAATCTGGTTGTTTCCTTCAAACTGTTCCAGGCTCCACAGGCAGGACATTTTCCTTCCCATTTGCTGGTCTCCGCTCCGCATTCTGTACAAAAGAACATTTCTACCTCCGAAATCAGACTATCTATAATGCCTTTTCTTCGGGCATTTCCATTTTAACAGGGTTGTTTTGGCAAGAAGATACTTTTCAGCAGAGTTATCTTGATGATGCAATAAAATAAGTTCGAGTATGTTTCACATCTTTGCCGATTTGCTCGATCAGTTCTTCCTCTGAAGAAAAGTTCAGTTCTTCCCGCAATTTTTTGTGAAAGATAATTTCCACTTCTTCATGATAGATTTCCTGGTTGAAATCCAGTACGTAAGTTTCGATCTCTTTGTAGTGCTTCTTTTTAAGAGTGGGACTATAGCCCACATTCGTTGTTCCTCGATATTTTTTTCCCTTCCAGATCATCTCACAAATGTACACACCAATCCCGGGGATTAACTTATTTTCATCGATCGGTTCGAGATTGAGCGTGGGAAAACCAAGATTTCGTCCGATCTGCTGACCGGATACGACTTTTCCGATGATGGAATAACTTCTGCCCAGACATCTGGCTGCATCACGCAGATCGCCTTCGCGTACAAAATCTCGAATGAGACTGCTGCTAATAATGCGATTGTTGATCTTGAAAGGTTCCACCAGTTCAACGCGATAATCATATTTGGCAGCCTGCTGTTTTAGAAACTCGTAGTTTCCCTGACGGTAACGACCAAAATGAGTATCATAACCCACAATTATCTCTTTGGCTTTGATTTTGTTGATTATAATCTTCTTTAAAAATTCATCCGGTAACATGGCGGCGATCTTTTCATTGAATTCCAGATATAAAATAGCATCTACTCCGTGTTTTCTGAGCAGGTTTTCTTTTAAACTTCGTTCGGTGAGCAGATAGGGAAAAGTTTTTTTGTGAATAGTTTCCAGGGGATGATGAAAGTAGGTGATGATAACGACTTCGCCGCCCGTTTTATCGGCACGTTGGCGCAATCTATGGAGGAGCTTTTGATGTCCCAGATGCACACCGTCAAATGTTCCCATACTTATGACAGGATAATTAAAATGCGTTTTCTGACCATTGAAAAAAGTCATATCAAAACCTGCCTGGGTTGCAAAGCACTTGCCTTTACAACTCCAAAACCCACTAATCTGCCAGTATTGGAAAATACGGCAACATCATTTGAATCCTCATGATCCACAGCTAATTTTCTGCCATTTTTGAAATGCTCGATTTCAGATATTTTCACAGATGGAAATTTCGAAAAGATCTTTTCAAGAGGAATAATAAATTCCTGCCAATTTTCTGGCTGTAATTCTTCCAGCGCTACAGCTTCCGAAACTTTCATCTCTCCGATGGCAGTTCGGCTCAATTCCAGCGTCATGCCGATGGTTCCCAGCATTTCGGCAATTGTTTCGGACAAACTGCGGATATAAGTTCCTTTGCTCACCACAACTCTGTAAACCAAAATCGGATGATGATATTCGATTATTTCGAAAGAATGAATCTTGATGGGACGAGCCGGCAGCTCGAATTGCTGATTTTTCCTAGCCAGTTCATAAGCTCTTTTGCCGTTGATCTTAACTGCCGAAAATTTATGAGGAACCTGCATCTTCAATTCTAAAATCTGTTTTTTCAAATTTGCCAGCTCTGCAGCTGAGATTTCTTCAGGATTCTGCTGCTTGATGATTTCGCTTTCGGGATCGCCGGTTTGTGTACAAACTCCCAACTTCATTTTTACCAGATACTCTTTTTCTCTGTTCATCAAACGATCAATGATCCTGGTGGCTTTTCCCACGCAAACAGGCAAAAGCCCGCTGGCAAAGGGATCGAGCGTTCCTGCATGACCGATTTTTCTAATTTCTGTAACTCTGCGAAGCTGTTTGATAACCTCGAAAGAAGTCATCTGAATCGGTTTGTCGATGAGCAAAACTCCAAATGAATTCATGAGTTTCCTTCCGGGAATATTCTGCTACAGCTGGCTGCGAATATCTGCCAGAATTTCTTTCTGCACTTCTTCCAGACTGCCTTTGATCTCACAGCCGGAAGCTTTTTGATGACCGCCGCCGCCATATTTGGTGGCGATCTTGTTTACATCGATATAATTTGAACGCAAACTGATGCGATAACGATTGTGATGAATTTCCAGAAAACTGGCGATTACCTTAACATTCTTGATGCCTTTGACCCAGCGTGTGAGCTTGGAAACTTCTTTATTAATAAGTTGATAACGTTCCAGCATTTCTTTTGTAGCAAGCAGAAAGAGGATGTTATCATCATCGAAAGTGTGCATGTTTGACAAAGCTTCACCGATGAATTTCATTTCATATACAGGTCGACAAAGCAGGAATTCTTCTGTTATTTTTCCGGGTGTTAAATCATATTTCATCAACTTGGAACAAAAAATAAAAGTTGCTGCATCGGTGTTCATGTTGATGAAATTATCAGTGTCGTTGATCACTGTGGTATAGAATGCTTTTGCCACGTAATTCGCCGAATCGGCTGGTAATGAATTTATTTCCTGCTCGAACATATCGAACAGAATAGCGCCAACTGAGACAGCCTTGGCATTGATATATGTTTTGGCTTTCGGAATCAATTCCCGCTGCAGATGATGATCGAAAACAAAGATTTCCCTGGCTGTGTGGATGAGTGGTGCGCATTTTCCCAAGCGCTCTTCTTCATGACAGTCCAGGATGATGAGCAGTTCGTAAAGCATTGTGTGAGAAAAGATTTTTATCCGCTGTTCACCTTCCAGAAATTCATAGTTATCAGGAATTTCATCCTCGATGACAATATCGGCATTGATATTAAGATCAGAGACTATTTCCTGCAGAGCAAGCGCTGCCGCAAGACCATCGCCATCGGGATTTTTGTGTGTGAGAATGCACACCGATCTATATCGGGTTATGGCTTTCAGCAACTGGGTTTTGATGTTCTTGAGATCATCAATCCTCATGCTTTTTTTCCTCGGCATGGATCTGCTCAAAGATATCATCGAGTTGTCGGGCTTTTTCTGCTTGATCATCGAATTTGAAGATCAATTCGGGCACTACCCGCATGAATTTGGCAGCAGCTATTTCATTTTTGATGAATCCTTTGCTTCTTTCCAGAGCTTGTTGAACCTGTTTGATGTTCGGTTCCAAAGTAGTGTAATAAATCTTAGCATAGGAAAGATCGTTAGTAAGCTTAATTTCTACCAGATTTACCATTTGCAGATCGCGGTCTCGCACTTTAAAGGTGAGCACTTTGCTGATGATCTTGAATAATTCGCTTTCCAGTCTTTGAATTCTGATTCTGGCCACAATAGAACTCCTTTACAGTTTTCTGGCAACTTCTTCCACGATGAAGTTCTCTATCACATCACCTTCTTTAATGTCATTGTAAGAATCAATTCCAATTCCGCATTCGGAGCCGGCTTTCACTTCCTTCACTTCGTTGGCATAATGTTTCAAAGAAGAAAGTTTTCCTTCGTGGATCATGATATCATCGCGGTATAGCCGAACAAATCCGGTATTGGTGATCCTGCCTTTTTCCACCGCACAACCGGCAATTGTGCCGACTTTTTTGATTTTGAAAACCTGCTTAACAACTGCAGTTCCCATGTATTTTTCCACCATTTCCGGAGACAGCATTCCCTGCATTGCATTCTGAATGTCTTCGATCGCTTCGTAGATGATGTGATACAATTTGATCTCCACGCCTTCATCTTCTGCCATTTTTTTGGCTGTGTTATTGGCGCGCACATGAAAACCAATGATGATGGCATCGGAAGCAGAAGCCATATTTACATCTGCTTCATTGATTCCGCCAACAGCTTTGCGAATGATATTGACCACTACTTCCTCTGTACTCAATTTCTGGAAAGAATCGCAAAGTGCTTCCACCGAGCCGTCCGTATCGCCTTTCACTATCAGCTTGATCTCGTTCATCGAATGCTCTTTGATTTTCTGGAACAGATTATCCAGATTGGTTTTTTGTTGGTATTTTTCTCTCTCTCGTCGGATGTTCTTACGTTCCGTACTGATCTGTCGAGCCGTTTTTTCATTTTCGACCTTGTTCAGGATATCGCCTGCTTTGGGAACATCGTTCACTCCGAAAATGACGCCGACATCAGATGGTTCCAGCTTTTCGATTTCGGCACCACGCTCGTCTTCCATTTTTCTGATTCTGCCAAAAGTAGCTCCACAAACTACGCTGTCGCTCTTTTTCAAGGTTCCTTCCTGCAAGAGCACAGTTACAACCGTTCCCATGCGTTGATCCTTCATAGATTCGATAACGATTCCCTTGCCCGGTATATCTGGTGCTGCCTTTAGTTCCATCATTTCTGTCGCCAGCAGGATTGTATCCAGAAGATCTTCGATACCTTCTCCGGTCTCAGCCGAACATTTGATCCATAGTATATCACCGCCATAACCTTCCAACATCAAATTCTGCTTCATTAAATCGGAAACAACCCGATCGATATTGGCATCTTTCAGATCGATTTTATTTATAGCCAGAATGATATTCACTCCGGCAGCTTTGGCATGATCGATCGCTTCGATCGTTTGCTGCTTAACGCTTTCATTTGCAGCAACCACAATGATGGCAATATCGGTGATATTGGCTCCGCGAGCCCTCATGGCAGCAAAAGCTTCGTGTCCGGGTGTATCCAGAAATGTGATCTTTTTTTTCTGATATTCCACCTGATAGGCACCGATATGCTGAGTGATGCCGCCAGCTTCGCCAGCAATAACATTGGTCGATCGAATTCGATCTAAAATCGCTGTTTTACCGTGATCGACGTGACCCATCACAGTTACAATGGGCGGTCTGCTTTCTTTTTTGGAATCATCTACTTCTTCGATCTTTTCTTCCAGAATTTCCTTGCCGTATTCTTCTTCGAATTCCACATCAAAATCGAATTCATCACAGATCATTTCCAGCGATTCCTTATCCAGGCGTTGGTTGATCGTTACCATCTGTCCCATCATGAAAAATTTCTGGATGATTTCCGAAGCCTGAACATCCATGATTTTGGCCAATTCACTAACAGATGTGAATTCGGCAACAGTAATTTTTGTATCGACCTCACCACCTGTTTTTTCGTCTTTTCTGTATTTTTTCTTTTTAGGCGAACTGCTCAAAGTCTTTTTTATGTTCTTGGCAATTTCTGCTTCTTCCATTTCGGTCGGAACGAATTTGCGTTTGCGTCCGCCTTTTTTGATGCTTTTCAGTTTTGCTTTGATGTGTTTGGATTTATCTTCATATTTTTTTGCTTTAGATTTTTCTTCTTTACTGGGATGTTCTTTAAATTTAGGTTCAGAAACAGGAGGTATTTCGGGAGGAAGTTTATCTTTTTTATAAACTGATTTTTCCTCTTCTTTCGGTTTGGAAGACCTTCTGGATACAGGTTTACCTGTTTTCTGGATTTTCTTTTCCACAAACTTGGGGATTTCTTTGGCTGGGGGTTTAGGCTGCTGCTGTTTTTCGGTTGTATCCACTTTTTTTCTGTCAGCCAGGATGATCTTCTTATGCATGGATTTGCTGTCGTGCTGACGCTGTTTGATCGCTCTTACTTCTTCTCGGAACTTGGCACGTATCTTTGCTACAACTTCGTCGTCCACCGGGCTCATGTGGCTTTTCACTTCCACACCCATATCGCCCAGATGTTTCTTTAAAGCTGCAGTAGAAATTTTGAATTCCCTGGCTAATTGATGTACTCTAATTGGCATTTTACCCCCTTAAAAAAATCTATCTTTTTCACTAAATCCGGATCTGAAAACTATGAAAGCCATTTTATAATTCCTTTAGCAAAATTCACATCTTCCACACTAATAATACCCAGATCCCGGGTTTTGAACGCTTCACCAAATATTTCTTTAGTTCCCATTTCAGTCCACTTCACGTTATAAGCATTCGCTGCTTTGATCATTTCAATTTTCTGGTTTTTAGAAAGATCTAAGGTCAGGAGGATCAACTTGGCTGTGCCCTGAAAACATGAGCGTTTACAGGCATCGAAGCCAAAAGTCAATGCGCCGGCTTTTCGGGCCATGTGAAGCAAATTCAAAACCTTTTCATTTTTCATAAACTACTAATCCATCACGACTAAGTCATTTCTTTTATCTTTTTCTTATTTTTTTGGAAATCCATTTCCCCAGCTTTGCCAGGCAGCTATTCTCGTCGCAAACATAGTAGCCGCGTGCCTGCAGTTTTTGCTGCAGATCAAGTACCGGACTTCCCCTCACAACTATAAATCTTATCAATTCTGCTTTTTCGGTTTTCTGCCGGCAGATCACACAAGTTCTTTTGGGAATGTGTTTTGCATGTGATGATCGGTTTGGCATTTTTCACTCAGTTTAGAAGAACTTGGATGATTCTTTGATCTTGGCAGCCGTCTTTTTGCCCAACCCTTCCAGATTGCACAACTCTTCGATACTGGCTTCGTAGATGTCCTGAACCGATGTGTAACCGTGCTCTTTGAGTACTTCCGCCACTTTGGAGGAAACACCGTCCAGATCGCTGACATGACTCGTGATCCTGCGCTCTTCCGAGATTTTTTCTTCAAATTCTTCTTCGGTGTAAATATCAAGTTTGAAATCGGTGAGTTTCGCTGCCAGTTTCACATTTTTGCCTTTTTTACCGATTGCCAGATTTTTATTATCTTCGGTGACGATTATGCGGGCAAATCTGCCGCGTTCTGCCAGATAGACCTTTTCCACCAGATCCGGGCCGATTGCATTGGCGATAAGCTGTTCGGGAGAATCCGCCCAAAGTACGATATCTACCAATTCACCATTCAACTGATTGCGGATGGATTCTATGCGGATACCCTTTTCTCCCAGACAGGCAGCCGTGGCATCGATTTTGGGATCATTGGAAATGACGGCAACTTTGGTGCGCATTCCCGGTTCCCGTACGATCTTCTTGATCTCGACTTCTCCGGTTGTGATCTCGGGAATTTCAGTTTCAAAGATTCTTTTTACGAACTCCGGTCTGGTTCGGGATAGGATCACAATAACATCATTTTTTCGTTTACGGATATTCACAACAAAAGCTTTAATGATATCGCCAACTTTAAAGAATTCGTCTTCAATCTGCTCTTCTTTGGATAGCAGCGCATCGGCATAACCGATATCAACGACATAACCGTTATAATCATCCTTGGTAACTTTTCCTGAAATGATTTTATTCTTTTGATTTTCATAATCGAACATGATACGATCTTCTTCCAGAGCTTTAATGCGTTCCAGGATTGCTTTTCTGGCGTTTCTGATCACTTTGGGCTCAAAATCGGAAATATACATTTCCACTGGAATCAGGTCTCCCAATTCTGCATCCGGTTTGTAATGTCGAGCTTCTTCCAGGTTTATCTCACCCAGGTTCATATCACGTTCCACCACGATTCGCTTGAATTTTGCCATCACTCGGTTTGTGTCGAAATCGGCTACGATCTCCAATTCGTTTTCTGCCACCATTTTTTTGGAAATTGACTGATACAGACTTTCCTTTATAATTTCCGCCAGCTGATTCTTATCTAACTGTTTCAAACTGGCTAATTCTGCCAAAGAGCTCATTAAGCTTGCACTCATTACTACTCTCCCCTAATTTTTCTTCTTGAATTCGAAATAAGTTTTTGCTTTTTTGATGCTGCTGAATGGAATTTCTATTTCAGCATCTTCTGTTTGCAATTTCAAATTATCACTGGAAACTTCCATCAAAGTTCCTCTCATTGTTATACTATTCTCTTCTTTTTGGAAGGTGATCTTTATCTCCTCGCCAATTGCGCTTACATAATGCTTCTTCAATTTCAATTCACGTTCCAGACCGGGTGAAGAAACTTCCAAAAAATATCTTTCATCGATAAAATCATTTTCTTCCAAAAGACTGGAAAGGGCACGGCTGACATTCTGGCAGTCACCAATGGTTACATCATTCACTTTGGTAATGTAAACTAACACGATCAAACCTTTGGCGGCACGTTTTAATTCCAGATCATACAGTGCAACGCCCTCTTGTGAGCAGACAGTCTGCACCATTTTTTCCAGCTTTTCCACCATGTTCTTTTCCATGGTATCAACCTCCCTTTTCTTCATTTTCGGGAGTTTACTGTGAAACTCCTTTTATACGAAGATACCACTGACAAACAGTGGTACTCTTTTATTACCAAAAAAATGCTGACCATCGTCAGCTGATAATAAATATGCGCCTTTTTAAAACTTGGTTTACAAAAAAAATGACGCCATTATGTGTCAAGGATATATTTATAATTTATTATTTTATAATATAATACTAAATCTGTCAGCAATGGTTTTGTTGACAAAATTTCAACTCGATAAAGTCTTAATCTCAGAAACAGTCATAGGAGGTGAAATGCAATATAAGGTTGGAGTTTTACAGTTTAAACCAAAATTTCTAGAAATGAAAAACAATCTGGATAGAATGCAGAAACTACTGGATTCGGTTACAGCAGATTTGATCATTCTGCCGGAATTAGCCACATCCGGATATCTATTCAAATCTGAACAAGAAATTGAGCAAGCTGCAGAATCGGCACAAAATGGTATTACAGCGACTTTTTTCAGGCAGTTGGCTCAAACTAAAAACACAAGCTATGTGGTCGGATTTGCCGAAAAAGCCGACGCCAAAATCTACAATTCCGCCATGCTGGTAAATCCGGATGGGAAAGTCTATGTTTATCGCAAAACACATCTGTTTTATGAGGAAAAAAAATGGTTCACTCCGGGGGATTCCGGTTTACAGGTATTTAAAGCAAAAAACGGCGTCAAACTGGGGATGATGATCTGTTTTGACTGGATCTTTCCTGAATCTGCCCGAACCTTGACTTTACGGGGTGCTCAGATCATAGCTCATCCTGCCAATCTGGTGCTGCCCTGGTGCCAGCAGGCAATGATCACCCGCAGTCTGGAAAACCGTGTTTTTTCTATCACCGCAAATCGCATCGGCAAAGAAAAGAATAGTGGCAGTGAACTCAACTTTACCGGAATGAGCCAGATACTCTCTCCCAAAGGTGAAATTCTGACCAGATGCAATGTTAAGACGGAAGAGTTTAAAATGATAGACATCGATCCTGATGAAGCAGATAATAAACTGGTTACAGAATTCAATCACATCATCAAAGATAGAAGATCAGAGATGTATTTATGAAGAAAAAAATCTTGTTTTACATAACTGTTATCATTTTTTTTCTTATCGTTTATTTCTTGATAAATCCAGTTACTAAAACGATAGAAATTGATAATGTAAATGATCTGACGGATCTTTTCCAAAAAGTGCAAAAGAACATTACGGTGAAGCTTGCCGGCGGCGATTATCATTTGCAGCCAATTGCTTTTACAGATTCTACCTGTGCCAATTGCGAAGAGCCCTCCACAGCGAATCCTGCCACCTACGGATTGAAAATCAGCGGAAAGAAGATCAAGATCAGTGGACCGAAAGACCGATCGGCGATCATTCACACAAATGCCGGTTACGGGCTTTTCGTGTTGGATTGCATAGATTTTTATCTGGAAAATATCACGATCACCGGCGGCATTCGAGATTCAGCAGCCATGGCCAGCGATGCTGCTATTGTAGTAAAAAGAAGCAGCGCCAGAATTCATAATAACCTGATCACAAACAACTTGGGAGATTCGCTGATGATCGCAAAAAATATTTCGGGCATCATGGGTATCTGTGGTCGTGAAAATTCTTATCTGGAAATCACCGATAATGAGATCATCCGCAATTCCTGGGACGGCATCGCTCTATTCCGCAATACGAAGGCAGTCGTCAGCGGGAATTATATCGACGGCGTAGATAAAGCCGGTGGCAGAACGCCGGGCGGCGGACGTGGCGTGGCGATCGGTGTGACCTGGAACGCCAAAGCTGAGATCAAAAATAACTACATCGCACGTTACTGGAAAGGCATTGGATTATTTGTGGATGCAGTGGCAACGGTGCAGAATAACATCATCGAAGACATGAATACCTGGGGAATTTCGCTCTGGAATGCCAACCGCGGTAAACCGCAAGGATTAATTTCGCAGAATATTGTTTTCAATACTGGTGCTATGGGAGTAGCTGTAACCTCAACGACCAAAAAAAATCCCGGGTTTTTCAAAGACAACATCATCATACAGACCGCTCAGCACACTGCCTACGATTCACCAGATTACTACGGAACCCAATGCGCTTTCGACCTCTCTGAAGTGCCGCCCGATTTCGTCATCGAGAATAATCTGTTTTACTACAATCGCCGCGCCACGGACGACCTTCCCGATTTTGATGTAAACGAAACTGAATATCGGCAGAGATTACAAGAAAAACAAGGTTGGATAAAAAAACTGAAATTCATAGATAAATCTGCTTTTGGTAATCTTGATAAAATCCACAACAGCCGCATATCGCTTGATTGGAGTGGAACTTACAGCGGCGTTTTGCCCTGTGCCGATTGTGAAGGAATTGAAATGACAATCGAACTGAAACAAAACGGAACCTACCAGCTCACACAGCGCTATCTGGGAAAAAGTGAAGATGAATTAATTGAAAACGGCATTTTCATCTGGTCTCCCGACGGCAGCAGAATCCGCCTGATCAATTCACAGAGACCGGCAGATTTTCAGCAATATCAGGTGGGAGAGAATAAGCTATTTCATCTGAACATCAATGGCAGACGCATCAAAGGCGAGTTGGCGGAGATGTATGTTTTGTCTAAAAGAATATGAGCGGTGAGTTTAATTCACTGAAGAACTCTGTGACTGTGTGAACCGGAAACCGGAGAAAAAAAGAAAAAACAAATACTGAGAAATTTTTTCTTATTTTCACATTATTATTTCTACTTCCCGCAATCATTCTTGCATTTTATAGTAGATCAATCATGATTATGTACGAGAAATTCTTTCAATTCGCTCAAACTCAGATTTGCCAATTTCTGCTTTTTTAATATCTTATCACGGATATTTTCATCTAGCGGAGGCAGCAGGCCAAAATTTGCATTAACTGGTTGAAAGTTTGTTTTTAACGTGATCAGATGCCGCCAGAGCTGACCGTTGATCGTGGTCGGTGGTGTAAGTAATCTGTCATCCTGAGCCCTTCGGCAAAGCTCAGGACAGGCGGAGTCGAAGGATGAAGCGGAGTCCTCCTTAATTTTCTCGTTCCCAAAGTCCTCTTTTGGAACGAAGACATTTTCTGAAATTCCTGTTTCGCTGAGTTTAAATTTTTCAATCACACATCTTGACACCAGCAATCCGCCCAGAATTGATTCTACATAACCTTCCACACCCGCCAGTTGACCGGCAATAAAAACGTTTGGTTTGGCTTTCAATGAAAAATTGACATTCATTATTCTGGGGGCATTCAAATATGTATTGCGGTGAATTGAGCCAAATCTCAGGAACTCGGTATTTTGTAGACCCGGAATCATCCTGAATATCTTGTTCTGTTCGCCATATTTCAGCATCGTCTGACAGCCGACCAAATTATAAGCGGTTCCATCAGTGTTTTCTGCTCTCAATTGAATCACGGCAAAGGGACGTTTATCTGTTTTGGGGTCTTCCAGTCCCACCGGTCGCATCACTCCGAAACGCAGAGTATCCTTTCCTCTTTTTGCCAGTTCCTCGATAGGTGTGCAGTTTTCATAAAACTGAAATTTGATATTCTGAAAAAATTCAGTTTCAAATTCATGCACTTCGTGTTTCTGTGCGACGTTCAGTGCTTCGACGAAATCGTAATACTCTTCTTTTGTAAACGGGCAGTTCAGATAATCAGCCTCTCCTTTGTCATATCGTGTTTTGCGATAGATAATGCTGTAATCCAAACTTTCGGCATCCACAATCGGCGCAATGGCATCAAAGAAAAACAGCTGTTCTTCTCCGATCATATTTGTCAAATTTTCGGTCAATTTGGCAGATGATAACGGTCCGGTAGCCACAATTGTCAATTCATCATCAAGTTCCGTAACCTCTTCACGAATAATCTTAATGTTGGGATGATCTGAAATGATTTTTGTAACTTTTTGAGAGAATTTTTCTCGATCCACCGCTAAAGCATTTCCGGCTGGAACGCTGCATTCTTCTGCAATTGGAAGCAGTTTACAACCCAGCATTTTCATCTCTTCTTTCAGTAGTCCGGAGGCAGTGGTTAAGAGTTTCGATTTGAACGAATTGCTGCAGACAATTTCGGCGAATCTATCGGTTTCATGAGCAGGTGTTTGTTGTTTAGGACGCATCTCATAAAGTGTTACATTCCATCCTGAATCTGCCAGTTGCAAAGCAGCTTCACTTCCTGCCAGCCCGGCACCGATGATTTTTATTTTCATCTGATTATACATCCTGTCACATTTCCTGTCCTGAGCTTTGCCGAAGGGCTCAGGATGACATTTGTTATTCATAAAAATTCAGAAAAAAAATCTTCTTCACATTCTTTTCTGTTATTCTCATCATGACAATTTGTATTGCAATTTAGTTTTTTCAGTTTAGTTCAGTATGAAATTTCTATCTACCAATTCATCTCAATTTCGTATGGGATGGGATCTTTCATGCCTGCTTCCTTGAAGGCATTCACACGCAGTACACAGCTATCGCATTTGCCACAGGCAATATCATTGTTCCGATAACAGCTCCAACTGAGATCAAAAGGCACTTTTAACTTAGCACCCAATTTAACGATTTCCGCTTTGCGTTTGTGAATTATCGGGGTGATCAATTCAATTTTACTGGTCGCACGTGTGCCTTCGGTAACTGCTTTTTGCAGGGCAGAAAAATATTTTTCCCGACAATCCGGATAACCGGAGCTGTCTTCTTCCACTGCTCCCACGTAGATCTTTTCTGCACCGATGGTTTCCGCCCAACTAACGGCGATAGCTATCATATGCGTGTTGCGGAAAGGTACATATGTATTGGGTAATTCATTACTTTCCTGATGATCTTTGATCTCGATATTTTCATCCGTCAGGCTGGAACCACCAATTTGAGTTAAATAAGTGATATCAGCGATCAATACATCTTTGGGTTTGAAAAATTCCTTCATTTTTCGAAAAGAGCGCAATTCGCGCACTTCGGTTCTATGACCGTAATTAACGTGCAGAAAATACAGCTCTTCACACTCTTCCCGAGCGATAGCAGCCGTAACCAGACTGTCCATTCCTCCGCTAACCAGCACTATGGCTTTACTCATTATATCCACCTTTAAAATACTTCTACAAAATTTAACAATTACCGAATTATCTTATCAATTTTTTCTATGTTGGCTAACCATTTTTGAAGTAGAGGAATTTTGTCCAGAACAAATTCCTGTTTAAAAAAATAATGAAAGCAAAATTTCTATATTTTCAAAAGCTCTTTTGCTTCTCTAATATTCAGTGGATCCACAAATAAAGTCTTCTGATTTGTATAAATAACGAACCCGGCAGCGGCGCCATGCGGTTTGCGTACGTAGCGGATTTGAGTAAAATCAACCGGAACGTTACTGCTCTTTTTAGCTTTGCTGTAATAGGCAGCCAGGCGGCAGCAGATCAGCTTCAATTTTCCCGGCAGTTCTTTTTTATTCAAATTTCGCAGAATTACATGTGTTCCTCTGAAGATACGCGTATGAAACCACCAGTCGTGTGGTTTGGCAAATTTGGAGGTAAGAAAGTCATTTTCTTTACTGCTTCTGCCGATGTAGATCTCCCAGTTTTCATCGATTCTCAGCATCTTAAAATTCTCTTGTTTAGAAATCGAACGTTTTAATTCGATTTGCTCATCCTCGATTTGAAAATCACTTTTTTCAAGCTGATTCATCTCGTCTTTCAAATCGTTCATCTCCCGCTGAGTTAGTTCTATCTGCTTGGAAATTGAAGATTTACAATCACGTGCTTTGCGGTATTTTTTAAAATAATTCTCCACATTCTGCCGGGGAGATTTCGTTTCATCCAATTTTATAGTCAGGTCCGGAAATTCTTCATTATAATAATCTTTCAGGGTTATCTCCCGCAGGCCGGATTTTAGTTTGTCAAAATTTGCTTTTAAGAGTTCAGCCTGTTGCTTCAGAATAATTTCTTTGGAAGCATCCTGCAATTCCTGCTGCAGTTTTTTTAATTTTTTCTCTTTCTTTTTAAATTTCTTCTGCAAAGTTCGAATCTTTTGATCCTTTTTAAGCTGAAGTTTTCTTTTTAAAATTCCTTCATAATAAAGTGCTTCGAAAGTGGAATTCATATTTTGAAAAATGCCGTTTGGGGAATGTGTCAATTTAAGCTTTTCATCAATTATTAATGGATAACTTATCTCCTTTTCTTCGATTTTAAAATCCGTGACAGGAGAATGATATTCCACTCCCGGTAAGATCTGCCGATGTCGATTCTCAGCAAAACTTATTTTGCGAAGACAATCGACGATCACACAATTTTGCATTAAGATGAGATTCTGGTATCTGGGTATCAATTCTAGAACAAGCTGCATCTTCTTCTTCTGATTGTAGATATCGATCCGTTCGAACTGAAAAAATATAATGCGGTCATCGGCCGAAATCGTTATCTCTGTCAATCTGGCATTGCTCAGATTCTGCTGAAAAAGATTCAATACCGATCTTTCCCGAAAAGGCAATTCCCGACGCTCACAGAAAAAACAAAAACTGTCGTTTGCCAGATTGATCTGTAGATTCCTGCGCTGGTTCTTGAAAATCATCAAATATTGATCTTCAAATTTAAGTATCGCTTTAACATACAGATTTTGCTGCTTGTTTTCTTCTACCCATTTTTTCAGATAACTGTACTGCATATTCCCCTCATTTCAATTCGCTAATCAATATTTTTACTGCCTGCATTTTGTCCATGAAAGATTTCGCTGATTCCTGCCGGCAAAACTGCTAATTTCAATCATGATTCATGAAAAACTTGACACTATCCATCTACTCTTCATTTTCTTGCCGTTAAAAAATTATGGGAGGAATAGATGATTAAAAAGTTTTTTATGATTTCTTTTGCATTGCTTTTCTACCTCGCAATGCTGGTAGCAGAAGATGGTGCAGGTAACGGCTCAGGCGGTGGACCATTCAATATGGGCGGCGGCGTGGGTACAGTGATGTTCGGCGGTACGACCTATACCCAGATCAGACTGCAGCCAGAGCTGGTTTTCGGCAAATTTGGCATCGGCTTGGATGTGGATCTGCTGATCGACAGCGATGGTAATATTCGCGAATCAGACTGGGATCAGTTCGAAGATTACTTGAATAAAATCTATTACATTCGATACGGTCATCGCGGCGATGCTTTCTTTGCCCGGGTAGGAGGTTTCCCTTCCTATACACTGGCTCATGGTCTGGTCATGCGTGATTACACAAATATGCTGCGTTATCCGCAATATCGCCAGTTGGGAGTACAGATTGGCGGAAGACTTCCCTTTATGGGAATGACAGCAGAAGTATTCACGTCGAATGTCGTGGAAAACGATATTCTGGCTGGCAGGCTTACCTTTAAGCCGCTTTCCGGTTCAGGAATTCCGCTGCTGAAAGGTTTTACATTGGGTGGAACGGTTGCTCATGATCGGAATCAGATTAAAGGCCTGATCGATACTGATGGCGATGATTATCCAGATTACTTTGATGATTATCCCTATGATGAAAACTGGCATAATGAAGTGGATAAAAATATTGATTATTATCAGGCACTTTATTTTGAACTTTTCCCAAATAATACACCGGCACAATTTGAAGATTGGTTTTACAATTCACCCACGTTGGAGGCTCAGCGCAATCCTTCCTTCAGCGATCTGGGAGAAGACGATATAACCGTATTTTCGCTTGATTACACCCTGCCTATCATCCAAGAATCTCTTTTCACACTGGGTCATTATGCCGAAGCTGCCAAGATCGACGGACATGGCATGGGCTTCATCTTTCCGGGCTTTTATTCTAAATTTCTGATTTTCCTGTTGAATCTGGAATTCCGAATTTTTGAAGAAGATTTTGCGCCCGCTTTCTTTGACCAGCTCTATGATGAAGGTCGAGTCATGGTCGATCAAAATTCCGGCACAGTCATTACGAAAGAAGATCTGCTGGTTTTCCGCACCAAATCAACAGGCTGGTACGGTAGTCTTACTACCAACCTCTTCAATTTCATCACGCTTACTGCTGCTTACGAAGATATGTATGGTGAAGATGATATCCATTTCCGTTCCATCTGGGGAAAAGCTGGAATTAATACTTCAATAATTCCTAAACTGACCAAAGCCGAAATCGGCTATTATCAGACCGGATTCGACAAACTGAAAGAATTTAAAACACCCGGCGCTGTGGTTAACGGCAAACTGGCTTACGGATTGGGAGGCGGAGCGCAACTGGTAGGAGTTTATCAGGAACGCTATGTCGATCTGGATGGTGATGGCAAGATCAAAGGCAAAGATGAGACAGTGAAAACCATAAGCATGGGCGTGGAATTTCAGTTTTAGGTTTTAGATAATACAATAACCTTGCGCAGGTCAAATTCCCCTCTTGAGAGGGGTGCGGCTTTAGCCGTGGGGTGTGTCAGACCTGCGCAAGGTTATTGGTTAAAGAGCTGACTTTGTATCAAAAAAAAGTCTTTCTGAGTCCCGAAAGAGTTCGGGATTCCTGCTTTGCCCACGAAGGATCTCTTGAAAATCTTTCTGCAATACTTCCAATCTGCAGTTGAGATTCTTCCATAGAACAATGCGCAAGAGACGTCAGAAAGACAAGAAAAGGAATTAATGACCAGTTTTCTCGATGCCCACTGCCATCTCGCAGATAATCGTATCGCTTCCAATCTGGCAGCAGAGTTTGCCGAAGCAAAAGAAGCGGGAGTAAGACGTTTTATCTCTTCTGCCCTTTGTCAGGAAGAATTCCAATGGCATCTGGAAAACCAATTACCCGGTCTGTTCTGGTGTGCCGGAATTCATCCCTGTTACGAAAAAAGCGATGAAAACGATTTTGAGAGCTTGATAAAATTCTGTGATGAGAAACAGATAGTTGCCATCGGCGAGATTGGATTGGACGGCAGAAATGATGATTTGGATCGGCAAAAGAAAATCCTGCTTCAGCAACTCGATCTGGCAAAAAACTACGATCTGCCGGTCGTTTTCCATGTAGTGCATAAATATTATGATCTCTTTAAAATCCTGAAAAATGATTTTCCCGGAATCCGCGGCTATCTGCATGCCTTCAATTCCTCTCTGGAAGTCGCCGAAATTTTTTCTGAATTTGATCTGGCTTTTTCTCTGGGTTGCCGCCCGCCCAAAAAGGAAGTTATCCAATCCATTTTTAAGCGTGGTCTGATCTTGTTTGAGACCGATGCACCCTATCAAAAACCAGCCGATCTGAATGATGAGCTGAATCATTTGAAAAATCTGGCTTGGATCGTGAATGAAACAAAAAAAATCTGCCGCTGCGAAAATGAAGCATTACTGCAAGTGCAAGACAGAACTTTGAATATGATCTTTGGTGATAAATTGGAGAGAACATGAAAACGGCAGATCAATTTTCTCGCACTGAACTGCTGTTTGGTAAAGACGCTATGGCGATCTTTCAAAAGAGCAGAATTGCCGTGATGGGACTGGGCGGTGTGGGCAGTTATACTGCCGAAGCTCTTGCCAGAAGCGGGATCGGCAGTTTTCTGCTGGTGGATTTTGATACAGTGGGACTGTCCAATTTGAATCGACAATTACCTGCTCTTCACAGTACAATCGGCAAACTGAAAACGGAAGCGATGCGAGATCGCATTCTGGATATCAATCCACAGGCAGAAGTAGAAATTTATTCCGATTTCTGCGCACAGGAGTCGCGGGATTTTTTATTGAAGGATCTGGATTTTTTAGTGGATGCCATCGACAGCCTGGGACCCAAAACCGGTCTGCTGGAAGATTGCGTAAAAAAAGGAATTCCGGTAATTTCATCCATGGGAGCCGCCAGCCGTTTTGATCCAGCCAAAATCGAACTTGCTGATATTTCCCAAAGCCGCATCTGTCCGCTGGCAAAGAAAGTACGAAAATATCTGCACCGGCGAGGTATCGAGAGCGGAATTCCGGTAATTTATTCTTACGAGAAACCGATCCCGCAATTTGAGCATGAAGCCGGAGCGGAAGCGGAATGGGTCTCGGGCAGAGGACGTAAACGGGGAACGCTGGGCTCGGTCGTTTATCTGCCCGCAATCATGGGTATGTGGGCTGCCAGTTATGTTCTGCGCAAACTGGCGGGAAAGATCTAGCATTGTTTTTTTCTGTCAAAGACGCTGAGGGGCAAGGTGAAAAAACTGCCACCGAAATTTCACCGAAATGCACCGAAAAACACCGAATTACACCGAAAGTATCAGGTCATTCAGAGGACTCTTATTGATTTACATGCGAAGAATCTTGGAATTACTTTTGGCTTTACTCCCGATTCACTCATTCAATAGAGAACATTTTACGAGTCATGATAGCAACGAGAAGAGAACCTGCAAGATCAGCACGGGATCCTTCGTCGGTCATGCTGAATGATCCCTCGGGATGACCTGCTTGTAGGGATGAAAAAAACCAGGTCATTCTGAGGATTGCCAGCCGCCGAAATTTCACCGAACTGCACAGAAAACATATTGTTGTCATCCTGAGTGATTCGGCTCATGCCGAATTGTATCGAAGGATATCATTTCATCACAAAGTAAATGAAGTATAAAAAAGAATTAATCACCGAAGATATCGGGTCATTCTGAGGTCCCTTTTTACTTTTCCTGCGAAGAATCTCCATTTCGCCAAAAATAAGCCCGAGATATCTCCCGGACTTTTGATTAATTATTGCCTTTTCTCCTATTTCATTATCAGAAGTTTCCTTAATGCAGCAGATGTTCCCGAAGATACTTTCAAAAAATAAATGCCTGAACTGTGATTTTCCGCATTCCATATTATCGAATGCTTTCCTTGATCTTGATATTGGTTGAAAACTGTTTCCACTAATTGACCTTTATTATTGAAAATTTGAATTTTCACATTATTAGGATAAGGAATTTTATAGGATATTGTAGTTTCCGGATTGAACGGATTGGGATATATGCTTAAACTTGGTGAATCGATTTGGATAATAGAGTTTTCGAAACTTACTCCTGTATAGATAAAATCTATTGGGATAATTTCAGATTCGCCTTCATCATAAACTACGGAAATTCCCGCTGTATAAAGCTGTCCATTGATCAATAAACCAATTGGTAATTGCCAGAAAAGTTCTTCGGTTGTTTCATTAAAATCATCCAAAAAACAGTTGTAATACAAAACTTCCAGCGATGTATCCGGAGCCTGCCAGCTAATTTGCCAAAGTTCTTCGTTTAAAACAAGATTTTGCGGGGGAGCACAGATATTATAAAAAAGAATGAGATCAACTGTCGTTGTTTGATTTGCCAAAATTTCGATATCTTCTATCAGGACTGGATCATAAGGATCAAGTTCAGCAGTCAGGTCATAGATACCGGGCATCAAATCAAGATGATAAAAACCGGTACCGTCCGGATTGGTAGTGATAGAACCGATTGTTATCAATACTTCCTGAACATTGCCATTACCTGCATCCAAAGTGACAATGCCTTCCAAACTGCCATTCTGTATACCGCCGGAGGTTGTGAATAGCGATGTTCCACCTTCACCGCATGCTCTGCCGAACATATCATCAGTAAAATGTATAGATGCAAGTGATGAATAGACGCCGCTATCTTGTGTTTGCCAGGTATCGCCTCCATCAACGGTTCTGGCTATGAAGCCGGCCTCACCTGCCACCCAGCCTACCAATTCATCATAAAAGTGAACATCTTGTAAGGTGGCTGCTCCGGGAATAAATGATTCTGACCAACTGTTACCACTATCGCTGCTGCTTAAAAATATGCCATTCTGGCCAACTGCATAACCGATTGATGGTGTCGGAAAGTGGATACTAGTTAGGAAACAACTGGTCCAGTACAGGGTTTCCCAGCTGCTGCCGCCGTTTATGGTGCGAGCGATTGCACCATCTCCCAGCCAGGAAGCGTTAGCAGTGTACCAGGTATTTGAATCGATATATTCAATGTCGTTTGCTCTCCCTTCATGATAATTCCCGGGTGTTTGCTCCAGATAATATGTAGTGCTGTTCATGCTCTGCCAGCCGTTGGTTGTATAAGTAACTAAAGGTGCGAAAATTGTGTTCTGTCCAGCGACAAACGCAACGTCCTGGCTGATCATTTTGGCTGCATAAAAATCAATCATCCAGCCATCTTGTATAACATTCCAACTGCTGCCGCCATCCGTAGTATGAATAATAGCACCACTCCAGCCTGTTGCTGTCCCGTTATTTTCATCACAAAATGAAACATCCCACAATGTAGCAGAAACTCCCGAATTTTGCTGAGTCCAGTTTTCTCCACCATCATCCGTGTAGATAACCAGCCCATTTTCACCAACCATCCAGCTTTCATTTTCGTTGGCAGATTGCACTCCGGTAAAATTCTGCCAGAATCCCGTATTTTGCGTTTGCCAGCCTTGTGCATTTAATAAATAGATCATAAGTGTAAAAATAAAAATGATGATTACTTTTTTGCTATTCATAAAAAACCTCCTTTTTATTATCTTCTTATATATACGTCACACAACAAATAATTGAAACAAATTTGCAAGCATAATTTTCGAGAAAATATCCCCTGTGCCGGGGATGGTGACACAGGGGATTTTGGAGAGAATCCTTTTTTTGGGCTTATTTGAGTAGCAGCATTTTGTGGGTGCTGCTGTATTTTTGCGTTCGCATTTTGTACAAATACATTCCGCTGGAAACTTTTTTATGATCATCATCTCTGCCATTCCAGATGATTGCATGAGAACCTGCTTCCAAACTAGAATTTACAAGCTGTCTTACTAATTCGCCCTTGATGTTGTAAATCGAAATACTTACTGGTAGAGTGTCGTCCAGGCTGAATCGAATAGTAGTTGTAGGATTGAAAGGATTGGGATAATTCCCGATCAATTTGGTTATATTCTGAATGTTATTACCAGCATTTGTACCCTCATATTGGAAGTCGATCGTCACCATTTCGGATATTCCGCTAGTATAAACTGCTTCCACGCCGGCAGTATAGGTAACGCCGTTTTCCAGATCTTCAAATTGGAAGGAAGTATGAGTTTGATTTGCCAATAATTCATCATTCAGATAGACGTTATAACTTTCCAGTTCTCGTAAATTTCGAGATTGTTTGTATCCTTCCACTTTCTTTTGTGAAGTTTGAGCTGCATTTTCTGCTGGAGCTTCCCAACTTAGCAGAGCTGTTTCGGGATCGATAGTAAGATTGACTGGCGGCAGGATGGCTTCTGTAACTTGGACAGTAACCGGTGCGGTAGCTTCAGATTCCAGCAGAACGGCATTCATCACATAGTACATTGTGGTGATGTGATAAGTGTATTCATCAGCGTTGAGATTCTCATCCAGATAACACGTTTCGATATCATTGATGGCAGCAATTTGTTGATTATCACGATAAATATTGTAGCCTACCACTTCAAATGAACCGCTCTCCAAATTGCGCCACCAGATACCACCGCTGTCATAATAATCCATGAAGCCGCGAATTTTCCAGTTGGCATCTGTGGCAAAATCTGTGCTGAGATGCTGCCAGTTATCGATCTCTCCGATTCTATCAGCTTTTTCATTAGCACACGGTCCTTCGTCAAATGCCAGGGGTGCTTCGCTGTAATTTTCACAAACAATACCGATCAGAAATTTGGTGAATCCGGGGTCGATATAAAGAGCATTGAACTGTACAATGTTCCATTCTCCGATTTCAATATCATCAATCGGCAGATCAACCATCTGCATCCAGCTGCCGGGATTAAAGAAATCATTTGTCCAGATTTTCAAAGTGAAGTCAGCATACGCCATGGGATAGAAGGCAATCCTGGTAAGTTCATTACTGTCGAATTGGATCAGATCCCATTCATCGTATTCCACGGCAGCCATGAAATCAGCATTTTGCGGCATGGCGAAGGAACCGCCCACATTATTTGCATCCCAACTGAACCATTCACCTGTCATCTGCGGTCTTTGCCAGTTGAGTTCCACATCCTGGTTCACCACATTGGCTGTCAGATCCGTTGCAGGAAGCATGACTTCTTCTCCAATTTCCAGTTCAACAGTTTTGGAGAAGATCGATTCATCATCCTGATAGACTGCAGTGATGTTGTAAAAATACTCATTTCCGAGGACGACATCGTTATCTATAAAGAACATTTCTGTTATTGGGCTTGCATTCAATAATGAGCCGAAACGATATACATTATAACCGCTTATCTCGTTACCTGTAGGAGTTTCGGGAGCAGACCAGTAAAGCTCAGCACGGTCATCAAAAGGCAATCCGTAAACATCCTGTGGTGGGAACAATATCTGGATGGAAACAATATTGGAAGGATCAGATATACCTTCATCATAAACAGCTTCCATGTAATATTCGTAATTTTCTGTATTTGAAATATCATAATCTGAATATTCATAGGAAGAGATTGGAATCAGTTCATTATTCAAGAGAGTGCTGTTTCTGTATATATTGAATCCCAGAAGATCTCTGCTTCCATCATCATCAAATGGAGACAGGAAAAATATTCTTACATATGGGTCATTTCCATCAAAATGAAAACTGGGTTGCATTACATTGGGCGGAGTTAAAAAACCTACGTCTACAGAAATAGTATCAGTAGCTTCAGATTCACCATCGTCATATAATGCTTTCACATAATAGCCATAAGTGCCCTGCAATAATCCGCTGTCGATATAGAAGTTTTCCAAAACAGGAGCTGCGTTGATGAGAGCCGCATCGCGATAAACATTGTAGCCAAGCAGTTCTCGATTTGTGATATCCGTATTGACATGTGCACCGATACGGATCATTAAATCCATGGCATTAGTTCCACTCAAAGGCATCCAGGTATTTCCGCCGTCCATAGAGGCAACAGACATTTCGGCCAGGGGAGCGCTGATGTCCGCACCCAGTTGAAAGTAGTCTGCAGATGCTTGAGTTTGATGCCATTCCAGGCAGGCAAATACAGTTTGACCGCTCACCAGTGTAGTTTGCATGGGAAACTGCAGCCAGTAAGGATCGGTGGGAGTGTTACCGGGAAAATCATTGATTACGATTGGCCCCGCCAGAATGTTATCGAGATCCGGATTACCGTTGTCATCTGATACTAAATAACATTTCAAATACGGGTCATCACCGACAGGTATGGTCATGCCAAAATCGATGTAGAAACTGAGATACTTCAGATCGACATTCTGATCGTATTGAAACTCGGTAGCCACGATCTGAGAATCACCTATTCCCTGAAAATCCCAGAATAGATCTGCACTGCCGTCGTCGTAGGAAAGTTCCAGGGTCGGATCGTCCTGGCAAGTTGTCCATTCGAGCTCTACATCGGTCATATTTATCGGTTCAGCATTAAACCAGCTTGGGGCTGGATTATCTATGATGGGATGCATTTGCAAGGTAATTTCCAATTCATCTCCGCTGTTAACGGAAAAAGATTGCTGACAAGGCTGATAACCTGCGGCAGAAGCTCTGATCAGATAACTACCGCTTTCCAGATCTTCGTATTCAAAGGCATAATTACCACTTCCTGCACTGCCACCAAGCAAGCTGATATTACCCACTCCATCCAGTTCGATCACTCCATTTGAAATCGGATCGCCTGTTGTAAAATCCACTAAATATCCGTTTACAGAAGCATCAGGTAAAGCTGAATCATCATTTACTAAAATGTTATCCAGCCACCACCAGTTGATATCGTAACAATCTGCCCCATGAGCGCGAAAACGGATCTGAAACTGCGTTCCTGCCACGATGTTTGTCAGATCAAAACTTTCCATCAGCCAAGGCTGGAAAGCAGTGCTGTTGTTATAGGAAGTGATTTCCTGCCAGGCAGTACCATCAAAAACTTCCACAGAAAAATATTCGTTACCGCTGGTAAAATAATGGTCATAATTAATTTCGTAATCCAATGTAACTTCGCTGCTGGAAGTTGCATCCAGAACTGGTGAAACCAAAGCAAAGGAATAATCTGTCTGGTCTCCGAAAAAGAATTCAGCGATATCTTCATAATTGTTTCCTAAAGTGCAGATCGACCAGTTACCCTGAGCTGGATCAAAAGTCCAGCCGTTGGTAGAAAAATCGCCGGAGGACCAGTTCTCGATGAACGGTAATGTTGCAGTCATAGAAACAGTTATCAACGTGAAGATGAATAAGATTAAAGCTTTTTTCAAATACATATTGTTCTCCTTTTTATCATAATTGCGGGTCATCTTCCAAGGGGGGATGGAAGATGACCCTGTTGTTCTATTTGATTAACATCATTTTTTTCATATAACTTCGATCGTTGAAGTTAATTTTGTACAAATACATTCCGGAAGAGACAGGTCTGGAATGAGCATCCATACCATCCCACACAACCGTGTGAACACCTGCTGTCATCTCGGAATTGATCAATTGTGCAACCTTTTGTCCTTTTACGTTGAAGATATCTACTGCAACTTTTCCGGCAGTAGGCAGATCGAACTTGATGGTTGTGCTGGGATTGAAAGGATCAGGGTAATTCGTATGTTGAATTTCGGAAGCAAAACTAACGATCGGTTCAGCATGGGTGGGGCTTGTATATTCTGCCACATAAAAGCCACAGCCATAAGTTCCAATATAAGCCATGCCGTTTTGCGTATCCAAGGCAAGATTGTGAATGCTGTTAACTGGCAGCGGAGAGTTTTCGGTAGTATAATTATAAACGTCCTCACCATCCAGGATAACGATACCTTCATCGGTGGCAAACCAGATTCGATTATATTCATCTACTTGAATATCATAAACTGGAGAAACTCCGTGACCTGTTAAATATGGAAGATAACTATTATAATTCGTCCAGGATGACCCATCAAATTTTGCTGCACCAAAACCGTTTCCTGCCCAAATGTTCCCTTCCGGATCGCTATTGAGAGAAAAGATGACGGGATTGCTCAAAGCAGAATTTCCAGGATGATAATGAGTGAAATTGAGAGATCCATCATTATTTTCCAGATAATGTAATCCTAATTTTGTGCCTATCCAGATAGCATCGTCATTCAAAGGATCAGCCAGCAGGCAGTAGATCTCATTGCTTACTAATCCGCTGCTGCCGGAATCAAACGTTGTCCAGGAATTACCATCGAAATAAGAGATTCCACCATTAACGTCGCAACGGGCAGCATAAAGTGTGCCGCGACCATCGATCGCAACATGATCAGCACAGATAAACGGAAATCCGGCGTTGGTTGTGTAATAATCGTAGCGCGTCCAATTGCCCTGGTCGTATACAATAATGCCGCCCTGATCATAATCATTGCCGGTGGCAGCGTAAATCTTATCGTCATGCACTAAAACGTCATTATAGAGGAAATCATCGGTAACATCGAAATCGAAAATTTCCCACTCATCCACACCATCAAAATGTACCAGACCGCCAACACCGTTATTGAGTAGATTATAACCATTGGCTATCCAGACATGTCCATCATCGGTAACAGCAATATCATCGATGTATGGACAGTGAATGCCGGAATTTTCATCCAAGATAGAGAATTCTTCCACGATATTGTTCTGATAGCTGTACAAGCCCCAGAATGTGCTTCCACACCAGAGTTTTTCGCTATCATCCATATGAAGTGAGGCAATGTTGTATTCTCCCATGAGGCTGTTGTTGCCATTATATTGTGTCCAATTATTCCCATCTCGAATCGTAAGTCCGCTGGATGTTCCCAGATAGGTAATACCATCTTTGTGGATAATGCATCGAACTGAAGGATTTGCATAACCCATGCCGAGATCGGGAATCTGATGCTGAATGCAGTTTACGCCATCATATTGAAAATAGACTTCATACGCAGCAGCAAACCATAAAACATCATTTTCATCTTGAAAGATATCAAAGATATAGTGGGAATCATTTACCGGCAGAATAGAATTGTAGTTTGTAAAATCATTATCTTCATAAATAGTTAGACCGCCACCCACGTAATTTTCTCCATCGAAATAGGGCTGTGAACCAATCCAGATACGACCGCTGTCTTCTACATGAATCGTGAGAAGTTTGTTAGATGTGAAAGCGGGTGTGTTATACATATCAAAAAGTGACCACGAGCCGTCAGTAGATAATTTTGCCAGTCCGTTTCTTGATGTAGCTATCCAGGCATTATCATCCGAATCGAATTTGATGTCTGAGATCAAATTGTCGGGAAGTGATGAATTAAGACAATTATAGTGAGACCAGCTGCCATCAGCATGCCAGATATGAACACCGCCAGCAGTGAAGAAATTGAAAATATCATCATAATAACCCATGCTGGTTCCAATCCAGAGATTACCATTGCTGTCCATTTCTACCGATGTTAAAAAATTTGTCGAGAGTCCGCTGTTGGTTGTGTTGTAGATTTGATGTTCTCCGTTTGTTTTGTCGATATTTACTAAGCCGCCATTGGTAGCCAGCCATAACATGTTGCCATCCTCGCAGATGTCCTTTACTTGATATGGACAGGTGTATCCTGCCCACTCGATAGTAGCAGATAAACTTACACTCATTGCAATAATCAGCATTAATAAAGTGCTCTTTTTCATTTTTTCCTCCTGTTTATTCTTTGATCGATTCAATTTTTTCGATCAGTTTTTCAATATCCAATGGTTTATAAAAATCCATAGCTCCATTTTCCAGTATTTCCTGTTTGATCTTTTCATCCGGGAAACCGGTATAAACTATAATACTTGCTTCTAAATTTTTTTGTTTGATCGCTTTTAATACTTCAATGCCATTTAGAGAGGGCATTCGGTAATCTGTTACTACCAGAAAAAACCGGGCAGGATCGTAATCTGCGACAGCCTGCAGCGGATCGAAATATCTGCTGGTCGAATAACCATTCATTTCCAAAGCTTTACCCACACTTTTCAGAGTGATAAGGTTATCGTCTATTAACATAACATGTTTCGAATTTGTTTTCACAAGCTCTCCTCACACTTTTTTCCCAGAAATATTGCAATGCAGGTGCCAACTTGTGCCATATTCTTAACATGTTGCAAAATAGGGAGATGCGAGTTAGTATTAGGACTGCCTGATTTCTCTGGAATGAATGAACCGTTCAGAATGAAGTGTTCGAAATGAAGTTCCAATTCATTTTGAATCTGTTGCCAATAGAGCATCATTTCATCTGAACTGCTGGTTGCCATTTTGAGACGGCTTTTTGTAGTAAGCATTTTTCCTCTTTGTTTTTATTCTCAACCATTTTCACATTAATAAATTCAATCGTTTCAATTATATCAGAGAAATCCAGAGGCTTGCAGAAAGCAATCGCATCAATAGATCTGATTTCGGATATTATCATTTCATCGGGAATACCAGTGTATATTATTGCGGGTAATTCCGGGTAATCATTGCGCAATGCTTTTATCAATTGTATGCCGTTCATAAAGGGCATATTATAATCGGTGATAACGATTGAAAAAGTGTCCGGCTCAAAATCAGCGAGTGCAGCTTGAGCATTATTGTATTGCAGAGTAGGATGACCGTTCCTGTCCAACGCTTTGCCGATGCTTTTTAAGGAATGAATATTATCATCCACCAGCATAATCAGTTTATTCTTTAAGATCAACTTCAGCTCCAGATTTTTTTTTATAGACAATAACGCAGAGGTTGTGCCATGGTTGTGGTATTAAATCTAATTAATTGCAACATAAGGACTAAACCAATATTGATAATGGGTATAATTAGTATCTTATTCGAATCATGATTTCGTTTTGAATGTTTCAAAATGAACGGGCAGGTCGAATCGAATAAAAAAAACGCCGGATAAAAAACCGGCGCTATTTTTTTTATAAATATTCAGAAAGTTAGAAGCAAATTGAAGTTTTCTACATTTCTTTTAGTATCCTTCTGAGTTTATTGATCGAGATACCGAGATAATTAGCAGTTTGGGTTTTGTTTCCTGAAAAAAGTTTAAGAGCCTGCTGAACGATTTTTTCCTGAACTTGATAGAGATCCAGTTCATCTTCCGGCATTTCAATTTTGAAGATGCGGGAAATTTTGGGCGAGGTTGAATCTTCCGAAGCCAGCGAATCGAAATGTTCCGATTTTAGTTCAACTTCCTGATAGAGGAAATCTATTCTTTGCATAGCGTTTTTGAGTTGGCGCACATTACCAGGCCAATCGTAATTTTTCAAAAATTCTTTTGCTTCTTCATTGAGGAATTTGAGTTTGGAATTGCGGTTTTGGGCGTTTTCCAGCAGGAAAAATTCTGCCAGCGGGATGATATCTTCACGGCGTTTTCTGAGCGGGGGGATCTCGATGTTGGTAGTATTTATGCGATAAAAGAGATCGCTACGGAATTTGTTTTGTTCTACAGCGCGCGTCAGATCGGAATTGGTAGCACAGATGATACGGGCATTCAGATCGATTTTTTTTATACCGCCGACGCGATAGAATTGTTTTTCTTCGATCACTTTCAGTAATTTGGGCTGCAGATGCAACGGCATATCACCGATTTCATCCAGGAAAATCGTTCCATTTTCAGCCAGTTCCAGTTTGCCTTTTCTGCCTTTTTGATCGGAACCGGTGAAAGCACCGCCTTCATAACCAAAGAGTTCGCTTTCGAAAAGCTGATCAGAAATTGCCGAACAATTCAGTGAGATGAATGGCTCACCGTTATCACCCTCACCATAATGGATCAACCTGGCGATCACGTCTTTTCCCACACCGGTTTCACCCTGGATCAGAACCGGTATCAGTGGATTTTGATGCAGCCTTTCGCAGAGCTGGATGATGTCTTTCATTACCGGTGAATTAAAGACGACTTTTCCGATTCCCACAGCCTGGGCATAAGCATTTTTGATATTTTTAAGCTGATCGTTCAGTTCCGCACATTCCGACTTGATTCTTTCATTGAAATTATGGGTGAGTTCCAGATTTTCCCTCAATAGAGTCTGATGTTCTGCAGCTCGTTCTACCACCAGCGCCAGCAGTTCCACGTCGACTGGTTTGGTCAGAAAATCATAGGCTCCGGCACGAATCGCCTGCACCGCATACTCCAGATTGGCATGCCCTGTGATCAGTACGATTTCGGTGAATTGGCCTTCTGGTTTAGATTTTATTTTTTTAATTAATTCGATACCACTCATACCCGGCATTCTGATATCGGAAATGATTAATGAAAAGGCATTTTTCTTGTACATTTCCAGGGCTTCGGCTGCATTACCGGCTACCAATACCTGATGACCCAGATTGAATGTAAGAAAATTGGCGATGGTTTTACGGACCATCGGTTCATCGTCAATAACCATGATTCTCATGTTCTATTCCTTATGCTTTATTTCTTTGAAACTGATCTTGAATATTGCGCCGCCCCATTCATTTTGATCGGCGGATATTTCGGCTTTATACTTATCCAGATAATTTTTTACGATCGCCAAACCCAATCCCATGCCTTTATCCTCATGTTTGGTCGAAAAGAAAGGGTCGAAGATGCGTTGTCCAATATTGGAAGGCAGCCCGATGCCGTTATCGCTGATGGAAGCTTGCACTTGGCCGTTTTTTCTGCTGGTTGAGATGACAATCCTTTTTTCCAGATCATCTTTTTCATCCAGGGATTGCATGGCATTTACCACGATATTGATAATGATCTGCTCAAAATGGATAGGATTTATCTCGATGAAAAGATCTTTTTCACACAAATCCAGTTCAAGAAAGATACCATGAGAGTAGATCTGTCTTTCGATCAGCGTAAGTGAATTTTTGATCGCAGAATTGATATTTATGGTCTCGGAAGTATCAACAGCTGGCATTTTCCAAAACGCGCGCATGTGTTTGATGATGTCGTCGATATGATCTGCAGCTTCGGAAATATCCTGCAGGGCTTCGGTGAAGTTTTCCGGCAGAATCTGATTGTGTTTTCGGTTCCAATACAAAATGCTTTCGGCACTTACTTTGATAGCGCATAAAGGTTGATTGATCTCGTGAGTAATGCCGGCTGCCATCACACCCAGAGAGGCAAGTTTAGATACTTTCTCAGACATCTGCTGAGCTTTTAGTGCATTGGTTTCCACTTCATAAAAAGCCTGTGTTTTTGCCAATCTCTCCGCCATCCTGTCCGTGTAGATCTTCTTATCGAGCTGAACATATTTTTTTAAATAATCAAGAGCTTGCGGAAGATCGTTGTTTGCCTCGTAAATTTCAAATAAAGTCTTATAAATCTCGATTAGATATTCCTTGTTTTCATGATGCTGACACAATTTCATCGACCTGAGCAGAGTCTCTTTGGCTTTTTGCAGATCACCTTGCCGTTTGTAAGCTATGCCCAGATAATAATTCGTGATGATGGGGGTATCATCGATCCTGCCTTTTGCAAGTTCGTAGGCCCGCTTCAGCTCTTTGATAGCTTTATTACATTTTTGCTGATTTAAAAAGATTTCTCCTAAATTAATATAGGAAAAGATGTTTGTTCGAGCGCGATCGGGATGGGAACTCTTCTCTTCAGAAGAATATTCCAATGCTTTGCGAGCGTATTCCAAAGCTTTATCATATTGCTGCAATTGATTGTATATATGGCATAAATTATTGAATGTCCTGGCAGAATCGGGAATTATTTTCTGAGCTTCCAGAAAGCTATCCAAAGCTTTCTCATAATTATTCATCTTGAGGTAAATATTACCGATATTATTAAAATCCTCTGCAATTGAATCTTTCATGTTGGTTTCCTGATGAAGTTTCAGTGCTTTGTATTGGTATTCAAGAGCGCCATCATAATTGTTTAGATAAGCGTTCATCAGACCGATCAAATAATTAGCTGATGCTTCATAGGATTTTTCTTTACTGATGCGGGAGAGTTCCAACAAAATTTCAGCGTATTTTTTTGCTTCCGAAAATTCGGCTTTCATCCAAAGCGTTTCTGCTATCTCCCGCAAAGTATCCAATCTTTTTTCAGTACTGATTTTTTTATTCAGGAGTTCCTTCAATTCTTTCAATCTATTCATTCAATCTCTCCTGCACCACATCTTGGCGGTGCTGTTATTATGTTCAACACTTATCAGAATGATGTATGCGTAAAGATTTTTTTGGAGGTAAGTGTAGTTGATAAAAAAATAACTGAGTTTTTACTTTGATATTCCTCAAACGAATATCTTATAAGGATAATTCTTTTTTAAACCTAAAGCTCTTGAATTTATCAAACATAATGTATTAAATTTATAGATATTTACGCTTCAAATTTGTACAGCACCATCAACCTTACTCCGTAATGGCTGAATTTTTCTGATTTTTTGTGATCGTTGATATACGTTTCTGGATTCAAATCTCGATTCATCGACGTCATATCAGAACCAATTAAACCAAGATTATAATAAGGTTCAAATATCAAACCCCATCCACTTTCAGTAACTCCACCAAAAATGAATTTTGTAAATAATTTCATATGTATTTCCATATCTGCTGATGCTTTGTGATATTCATAATCATCAATTTTGCTGGGTTTACCAGTACGACTTAAATATTTCCATAGCATGAAATTAAAACCTATCCCGGGAGCCCAGGAAAAACCGTATTCACCGATGGCGATGGCAAAATCAAATGGAATGTTTACAGCATGGATTTTCAAGTCGCGTTGAACCTTTTCTTCATCAATTATTCCAATGGCAGAGACTTTTGCACGATTGTACTGCAATCCCATTCCGCACAAAAAACCGGGCAAGGCATAACCAAAATCAAACGACATTCCGTGAGTAAGCTCGATATGATCCATTTCTTGGGTTAAATAGGGGCGTGTTTCGTTATAACGATCAACCACATAATTGAAATCTTGGAATTCTCCGTAACCGATATTATAACTCATTCCGAAAAAACCCACCTGAGCGAAGACCATTTGTGAAAAGAAAACTATTATAACAATAAACATCTTTTTTTTCATCCTTTCACCTCAAACTTTTTTGTACTCTGAATAAGTTTCATCTCTCAGTAGTCAAGAAAATCGTTAATCTTTGACTAACATTTTTCAGGCAATTCAATTCTGTTGGGCATTTTATTCTTGACAGTAATTGCCTAACAAAAAGATGTTTTAATATAAATTGTTAGGCAGGGATTATGAGTATTATTAATGATATACTAATTGAAGAGAAAAATAGGTTGGTAGCTCTGAAAGAGCAGTTTTTAAATGAAATGAGACATCTTCCCAAAGGATCCATTTCATATAAACACAGAGGGAAACAGATATATTGTTACAGAGCTTTCCGAGCAGGGAAAAAGATAATTTTTCAGTATCTAGGCAAAGCAAATTCTGATCAGGTCAAAGCGATGAAAGAAAAAATTCTTAGAAGAAAAAATCTTGAGCAAAATATCAAAGAAATCAAAAAAAATTTACAGGAAGTTCGCAGAGGTTTAGGTGAAAAACAATAATAAACTTTTCGAAAACATTTTATTAGCTTTAAACAAAGCAGGAATTCTGCAAGACATAATCTTAATTGGCAGTTGGGTATTGCCAGTTTATAAATATCACTTTTCTAATTCACCCGAAATCCCAATTTTAAGAACTACAGATATTGATTTTCTAATTACAAATCCACCAAGAATCAGGAAGAAAGTAGATGTTTCGGTCATTTTAAAATCCTTAGGTTTTGAAGAGACTTTTTCTTTATCGAATAATTTTACCAAGTTCTCTCATGTCGATTTTGAAATAGAATTTTTGATTCCCGAACTGAGTAGAGGATATGATAAAGCTGTTTATATTGAAGAACTCAATGTTATTGCTCAGCCATTACGATATCTTCATTTCATTCAAAACCATACAATGCTTATGGATTTTGGGATAATGAAGATTCAAGTTCCGGAACCGGCAGCTTATGTTTTAATGAAGTATCTACTGACAATCAAAAGAAAAGATGGAAATAGAATTGCTAAAGATTTACGAACAGCTAACGAATTAACTAATTTCTTATTATCAAAACCTGAACAAAGAAAAAACTTCAGAATCATGTTTGCAGAGATGCCCCAAAAAATAGCAAAACAAATTAATTAAAATTATTCAAGATAACAACATAGAACTTCATAATCTTTTGATTGAAAAATTTTAAAACAAATTCTATCATAGAAGTCCTTTTCCAAATTTATTAGAATTAAAATAATCGTAAAATCCTGATCTAGATTTCTAACAGCATCCTTCTTTGCAGCCGCAATTTTCCGAGGTTGCTGAATTTGAACAACCGCATTCACTGAAGGTTCCAAGCTGGATGTTTTCTTTGTATTTCTGCCTTCTCAATTTTCGCAACTCGTTCAGGTCTTCCCGATTTACAATGACCTCCATGCCTTCTTGCGGCTTGGTGCAGCAGGCATACTGGATAGTGTTATTGATCTCGATGGCACAAACCTGACAGCAGCCAAAAGGACGACCAGCCAGGAAACAGGGAGCCGGAATTGTAATACCGTTCTCTCTGGCGATTTCTACTAAATTCTTGTTTGGATCAGTTACCGTAACTTCTTTTTCATCGATTTTGATTTGCATACTAACTCCCTTGAAATTAAGATTATAAAATTACAGGCAGATCATTCTACCTGATTTTCTCTAACAACCAGGCGAAATTTTCGCCTAAGATTTTCATCGTACGAATGCCTTCTTCGTCTTTTTGATATTCGCCCGGATCACGAGCCAGACTCATATTCCAGTAGCTGCTGCCGGGAATGATCATCTGGTTGATCAGGAAAAAATGATTGATGGAATCGAAAACGTGAATTGAGCCGGCCCGGCGAACCGCCACCACAGCTGCGCCCAGTTTTCTTTTCAAGGCACTGCTATTGGCTCCGTGCAGAAAACCGCAACGATCGATGAGCGCTTTTGTTTCGGGCGTGAGATCGGCATAATAAGTAGGTGAGCCGATGATAATGGCATCACTTTCTACCATTTTGGCAAAGTAATCGTTCATCTCATCATCTTGAATGCATTTCTTATCTTCACTTTTGAAACAAGCTCCGCAGGCTCTGCAGCCATTTACCGGCTTCCCGCCTATCTGAGTGATCTCAGTCTCGATATTATTATCATTCAATACTTCAGAAACTGTTTTCAGCATGTGATATGTGTTTCCGTTTGCTCTGGGACTACCGTTGAATAATACTGTTTTCATATTTCTTTCCTTTTTTTACTAAAATTGTCACCCTGTTCATTCTGCGATCATGACCAATCCACCACTGTTCCGGCATAAAAAGGCTGGATCATTCCTGGCTTCAGTTCGATCAGGATGGCTCCGTTTTTGTTCAAACCTTTGCATTTTCCCGAAAAACGATTATAATCGGTGTCTAAAGTTATTTCCTTATTTTTCAAAAAAGAATGTTCATTAAAGTATTTCAGATCAAAATTTCCTTCGATAAAATCAGGAAGTTCGGCTGCGAAAATATCAAAGAATTTACAGATGATCTCTTTGTTATCAGATTCGCAGCTCAAGATTTTTTTGAGCGAAATTGCCGTTTCCTTTAGATCGTCCGGAAAATCCAGATTATTTGAATTTATGCCGATTCCCAACAAATGATATTTTGCATTTTCCAGTTGGTTGGATAGTATTCCGCCCAATTTGCGCTGATCTAAATAGATATCGTTCGGCCACTTGATCTGCAGACGATTTTGCAATAAGGGAAATACTTCACAGATCGCTTTGTGAAGGCAGATGCCGGTAAAGATGGTTAAACTGGCGGGAACGGAAAGGCCATATAAAGCGGCTGTGAACCAGATGCCGCCGGGAGGAGAATACCAGCCGTTCTTGTTTCTGCCCAGCCCGCCGGATTGTTCATTGGCAATGATCAGAAAATTTCCCTGAGCGGTTTGCTCCCGAATCATTTTTTCTGCCTGTTTGGAAGTGCTGATCAGTTTGTCGTAAAAGTAGATTTCATCGAATAAAGGATGTTGGAAATTTTTCATATTAATTCCGTGTCTTTGCGAGTACTTCCTTGCTGGCATCTATCGAAGCAATCTCAACTGCTGAAAAAAAAGAAAGATCTGATTGCCGCGTCATTTTAATTCCTCGCAATGACAAGAAGCAGTCTTTGCGAGCGATCTTTCAACGGCATCAGTCGAAGCAATCTCAACTGCTCAAACCATGATATATTATTCATCTTGGATACTTTCCCACAAATCTTTCCAATCAGGATTCATAGAATTTATTAATTCAATTTTCTTTTTTCTTGAACCAGCTTTAATTTGTTTTTCTCTCGATATTGCTCCATATGCTCCTTCACCCATTTCATAATAAACTAATTTTGTAATATCATACCTGTAAGTGAATCCTTTGATTAATTTGTTTCGATGTTCATAAACCCTACGAACGAGATCATTTGTTACACCGGTATAAAGAACTGAATTGCTGATATTGGTCATAATATATACGTAATACATTGCTAATTCCGTGTCTTTGCGAGTACTTCCTTGCCGGCATCTATCGAAGCAATCTCAACTGCTGAAAGAGAAGAAATATCTGATTGCCGAGTCGTTTCGGTTCCTCGAAACGACAGAAAGAGTTCTGATAAAGAACAACTCACAATATCACCATCGCATCGCCGTAACTGAAAAAGCGGTATTTTTCTTGAACTGCGATTTTGTAGGCATTCATGATATTTTCATACCCGGCAAAAGCCGAAACCAGCATCATCAATGTGGATTCCGGCATGTGAAAATTCGTGATCAAGCCGTCGATGATCTGAAATTCGTAACCGGGATAAATGAAAATATCGGTCCAGTGAGAACCGGATTTTAGTTTCCCGTCTTCGGTAAAACTTTCCAGGGTGCGCGTTGTGGTGGTTCCCACGGCGATGATCCTTCGTTTCTCATCTTTTGCTTGATTTATTATGTCAGTAGTTTGTTTCGACACCTCACAGAATTCGCTGTGCATTTTATGATCTGCGATTTTATCTGTTTTCACCGGTCGAAAAGTTCCCAAACCAACCCGTAAAACCACTTCCAGAATTTCGATATTTTTAGATTTGATTTTATCTATAAGTTCAGGCGTGAAATGCAGTCCTGCCGTTGGAGCAGCCACCGAGCCGCGTTCCTGAGCATAAACTGTCTGATAAGTTTCTTTATCTTTTGCGATGGAATCCCGCTTGATGTAGGGCGGCAGCGGCATTTTGCCGAGTTTATCCAGATGCTGCCAGAAATCACCATTCCAATAGAATTTTACGATCCTGCCGCCTTCTTCAGCATGATCAATGATTTCCGCTGAAAAATCATCCCCGATTTTTATTTTTGCTCCGATTTGCAGGCGGCGACCCGGTTTTACCAGACACTCCCACACATCATCCTGCAATTGATTCAACAGAAAAACCTCCACTTTGGCACCGGTTTTTTTGTGTCCAAATAACCGCGCCGGGATGACTTTGGTTTTGTTCACAACCAGTACATCACCTGGAACCAGAAAATCGATAACCTCAGAAAATTTGTAACGAGAGACATTTCCCGTTTTTTTATCGAGCTTCAAAAGTCGGCTTTGGGAGCGGTTTTGCAAAGGATATTGGGCAATCAGTTCAGATGGCAGGTCGTACCAGTAGCTGGAAGTTTTGGTCAGGTCTTTCATCTATTTTTTTATTTTGAACGGCACATTTCTGGCATCTTTCAGGATTGCTTTGAAATGACCGAAAATGATCTTACTGCTCATCAATACCGGAATTTTATGTTCATCATTGGTCAGCCAGATATAGATCTCGCCGGTCTGTTTAAAGATCGCTTCGCCTTCCAGAATAGGCTCCACAACGATACATTCGGTATCGCCGAAGATCGTCTCGATGGTTTCGACTCGATGTGCCACAACTTTGGCGGGATAGTTCCTGCCGTCGGCTGTAACGTTGATCACCAGCGTATCGCCAACGCTGAAATCCTGCAGGCGGTAGTAGTAGAAAGCGCTGAAAATATCTTGTGTATTGGCATTTATCTCCATCCTTTCTTCACTGGTTTTTCTTTTACCGAATTTCGTATAGATCGTGAAATTCTGTTCGGGATAATAGAAATGAATGCGGTGCTGACGATAGGAACCTTCCTGCAGTTTTTTTGTGAAACGAAGTGCAACCAGATCGCGTTTTCTCCAGATGGATTCCAGTTGATCGCGCACTTTGTAAATTCTATCGAAAAAAGAATTTGTCCGTGCTTTCGATTGAATACGAAACACTTCTATGGAATCATTATAAGTAGATTCTTCGATGCTGAGAGTTGCTTCTCCGGCACTGATAATGCCGTATTTTATTTCAAAAGTGAGCTTTTCTCCCGGCTGGAAGGCAAAAATCATTTTGCTCAGCATTATCAGGATCAATAATATAAAACTTCTCATCAGAATGTTTCTCCTCCGCTGATTTCGATGGCACTATTGGCCTTGCATCTGCCATAGTCAAAACGCAGATTGAAGCGATCATCCACAAAAATGCTGAATCTAATACCAGCTCCGAAACTGCAGCGAAAATCAGCCAAACATAAATCCTGCAGATTCTGCATTCCCTGTCCGGTATCGAAAAACAGAGAAAATCCAAGGCGTTGCCCGATCTTTCCTTTGAACGGGAAAAAGCGATATTCTGCTCGCACTGCTATTCCATGATTATTTAGGAAAAGTTCGTTTCTATAGGATCGTACATATTCGCCCAGCTTAAAGGAGCGATAAAAAGGAGCTGGCGCGGAATGAGAGGAAAAAAACTGCTGAAAAGCGAAAACATGGTTTTGATTGATGCTGATAAACTCCCGTAGATCAAGAGTTAATTTCTCATAATCGTAATCGCTGCCCAGCCAGGTACGATATGTCTGAACTTTGAAATTTGCATAATAACCTTTGCTGGCAAAATCTTGGCTGTTCCTACTGTCGAAGGTTATTCCGCTGCCAATGCCGGACAGAAAGTATTTCTCATTTCCCGACACGTTTTGCATGATCGCAGCATTTTCTCGTTTAATGATAACATTGTGCATTTGATCGGAATAAAAGTGCAAAAACATATTATCTGCCAGATCGTATTTCCAATCCAGCAAAACCTCGAACATTTCAGGTGTGAATTCATACATTTCAGCTTCGGGATCGGTATTATTCACTCCATAAAATTCGCTGGGCCATTTCATGAATGTGGCGTCAAAGTTGATCTCAGAATTCAATTCAGGAACATGAAACCTGGGGAAAAAGCGAAGTTTTAGCTGATTTTTTTGAGTGTACATAACCATCAGATCCAGATGGTTTTTCAGTTCGGGAAGATCTGATAAACTGTAACGATAATAAGTTATCAATCCACCCCAGAAGCCGGTTTCTTGTGAATAGGCGAATTGCGGAAAGACAGCAAATTCGGTTTTTTTCTCCTCAGCAAAAATAGAAGACAAAACTAAATTTAAAATTATCAGAATCAAGAATATTTGTTTCAAAAGACCTCTCCCGATGCGATGCTGATGTTTGCTTTTACTTCGCCGAACCCGATATCCAGCCGCAGATTGAGGCGATCTTCCAAAAAGAAGGAATAACGAAAGCCAAAACCATAATTGAATTGCAGATCCGTTAGATTGAATAACTCAATGTTTTCGGCAACTTCGCCCATTTCTGCGAAAACTGCCAAACCCAATCGCTGCATAAATCCGCTTTCCCAAAGGAATATTCGATCTTCGGCTCGCAGCACAAAGACGTTTTTGTCGATGAAAAGATGGGATGTGATAGCCCGCATGTTTTCGTCGAGATGATTCATCTGAAAGAAAGGAACTTCACCTCCCAGACTGGAAAAATATGATTGCAGGGCTATTGTGTTGATTTGATTCAGTTGAAAATATTGCCGTAAATCCAAGATGAGCTGTGTGAAATGATAATCGCTGGCGATCAGGGGGGAAAAGCTGTTTATCTGCAATCTGAACAAGCTTCCATTGGTGGGAAACGAAACTACATTGCGGCTGTCCAGCCGCAGAGAACATCCCAGTCCGGAAGTTATGGAATCTTTGCTGCCTACAATCGTGCCCGAATCCAGAATACCGCCAGTCTCTTTCTTACGAATTTCAAACTGCATCACTTGATAATACAAAGCAATTTCCCAAGATCTGTTAAGCTTTTTGACAAAGCTGGTTTTCAGGCTTTTTTCAATGGGAGTAAAACTTTCAAAATCGTTTCGATCAGCCTGCATGCCGATCCCATAAAAATCGGAAGGCCATTTTTTGTATTGCAGTTCGCTTTCCAAACGGTATAGTCCATTTTCGAAATGGATAACAGGTTGAAAGAAAACGTTAAACTGTTTTTTTTCGCTGTAAGAAGATGAAAGGTAAAAGATGTTTTTGGGAGTGCTGGTTTCAAATGCTGCCGGGCGGTAGCGCAGATAAGCCAGACCGCCGGCATAAAAGCCGGTGTCATTTGCATAACCGCCGGAAGGGTAGGCTGCTATTTCGACTTTGGCAAAGTAAAGAGAATTGATCAGCAGAAAAAGCAGCAGGATAAATCTTCTGATCAAATTTTTCCGCCTGTAATGAAGAATTCTTCGCCGGTGATATAGGAATTTTCGTCTGACAGCAAAAAGTCGCAAACGCCTGATATATCTTTGAATGATGCGCAACGCTTCAAGGGAATTTCACGCAGTTTTTCATTATAATATTCTTCGCGGAATTTTCGATAACTTTCGCTGAACTGGCTGTCATCGATCTTGATCGGACCCGGCGAGACGGTGTTGATGATGATGTTATTTTGTGCTTCTTCGGCAGCAAGAGTTCTGCCGATATTGGCAATCGCAGCTTTGGATGCGGCATAAGCAGAGCCTTTGGGCAATCCGATTCGTGAAACATTGGAGCCGAATAAAACGATCTTGCCGTTCCGGTTTTTTCGGAAATAAGGAATCAGACATTTCAGAATATTATATGTTCCCACCACATTCATCCTAATAATCGAAATCCACAGCTCAGGATCGGTATCGACCATTGACTGCACGCCGTGATTACGTGCTGTGGCAGTGTGGATCAAACGATTGGGCGTCCAGCCGGTTTCAGCGAAAACAGCATCGATCTTCTGTTGCAGATCGGTCAGATCGGTCAGATCAGTTTTAATTATTCTAATATTTTTTTTATCTTTCAGATCGTCTATGCGATGCCTGTCTTTATGAACGATGAGAACCAGATTGGTATTCCTTTCGTGCAGGGTATGCGCCAGGAAAGCTCCCACATTGCCTCCGGCACCTGTCAGAACAAGAGCTTTATTCATGATAAATCCCCAATATTGCATCCAGGATTTTATGTGCTACTTCGAATTTCGATCCTGCTATTTTTATTTCTGAGGTTTTACTTATCAGATGGATTTCCGTTTCATCCCTGCCGGAAACATTCAGATTGTTTGCTGCAATGAAATCGAGATTTTTCGCCTTCAATTTCAGTCGGGCATTTTCGATAATATTTTCGGATTCGGCTGCGAATCCGATCAGGATTTGATCAGCTTTCTTCCGATCACCCAGTTCTGCCAGAATATCTCTGGTTCTTTTCAGTTCTAAGGCCATGGAATCAGACTTTTTTATTTTCTGCTCACTTTTGTTTGTCGGAGTGTAATCTGCCACCGCTGCCGCTTTGAGAATAATTTTATTTTTAGGGAATTCTTTTGTTACAACTTCATGCATTTCTTGTGCGGAAAGTGTTTTAATGTTGTCGATGTATTCTGGAATATCTTCTGAAACTGCAGCATGAACCAGAGTTACTTCGGCTCCTCTGAAATGGGCTGCTCTGGCTAAAGCCAAACCCATTTTTCCGGACGAATGATTGGTGATAAACCGCATCGGATCGATTTCTTCACGGCCAGCGCCGGCTGTTATCAAAATTGGAATATCCTTCAAATCCTGCTTGTAAAATAGATGTGTTCCTGCAAAATGAATGATCTCATTCGTTTTTGGAAAGCGCCCTTTTCCTTCATAACCGCAAGCCAATTGGCCATATTCCGGTTCCATAAAATAGTAATTCAAAGCGGAAAGTTTATTTATGTTTTCCTGTACGATGGGATTTTCATACATGTGAATGTTCATGGCTGGAACAATACAAACGGGAGCTTTGGTCGCCATAACGGTGGTGGAAAGCAGATCATCAGCGATTCCGCCGGCAATTTTTCCAATGATATTGGCCGTGGCAGGCGCCAGCAAAACCAGATCCGCCCAGTCTGCCAATGATATATGTTCGATATCGGCTTCCCAGTCAAACATCTTCGTTACGACTTTCTGATGCGTGATGGATTTGAACGTTACCGGACTGATAAGTTCACAAGCGCTGGCGGTCATGATCGTGCGCACTTCTGCACCCAGTTTCGTAAGAGTGCTGGTGACATCGACTGCCTTATAAGCGGCGATACCGCCGGTAACTCCTAAAAGTATCTTTTTATTTTTAAACATAATAAACTCCCTAATTCATGAGTTTCAAAACGTTTGGCAATGCTTTTTTTGTAAAGCAATTTGTGATTTTGAACTGGTTCAAAATTTTCAGTTTGACAAAAAAAAATTGTTTGAATTAGTTTACATCAAAATGGAGGTGGATATGAAAAAATTAGTTTTGTTACTTTTTTGTCTTTTATTTGCTGTGATGAATATCTCAGCAGCAGATCTGGCTGAGACGCTGGAATCACTATCGGGCGAAGCTGCCGAAAGTTATGTAAGTCCTATAGTTTCGGCTTTTGGCACAAACTTGAACGGAGGCTGGTTTCATTCAGCCCCGAAATCTAAGATTTTTGGCTTGAATGTGGAATTTGGGCTTGTCTTCATGGGATCATTTTTCCCGGATGACGACAAGGAATTTGAAGCTAATGGTACATTCCGTTTCAATCAAACTCAGGCGGGCAATATTGTTCAAAACTCCGGAATAAATCAAGGCGATGTAGGTTATAATGAACTGGTAAGTGCAATTATGGCTCAAGATTTTGTAATCGGTATTCATGGCGCTACTATTATTGGAGATGAGGATAATCATATTATGCTGGAATTTCCCGAGCAGCCGATTACGATTGACATTGCTGGAAGTTCACAAACTTTTGATATAGAATCGATTGCCTTGAATTCAGGAGTTGGAGGACTTCTGGAAGATGTTCCAATGTTGCCGTTGGCAGCTCCCCAGCTAAGTATCGGAACAGTTTATGGTACTAAAGCAGCTTTCCGCTATATGCCGACTTATGAAATTCCTGATCTGGGAGATTTTAACTACTTTGGATTTGGTATTCAACACAATCCCAAAGCCTGGCTCAAAATGCCATTGCCCATTGATATTTGTGCATCTTTTTTCACCCAAACAATGGCTCTGGGAGATATTGTCACGGCAAACGCTACAGCATTTGGTTTGAATGCCAGCAAAACGTTGGGATTTAGTTTTCTCAGCATTACGCCTTATGCCGGATTCATGCTGGAAAGCTCTAACATGGAATTCAAGTACAGTTATGAATTGGGTGATGATCCTGTTTCGGGCACACCTTTGGAACCCATGAAGATTAAATTCGATATCGACGGCAAAAACAAAAGCAGACTTACTCTGGGAACGACATTACGCTTGGGAGTTTTCAACATCAATGCTGACTACAACATCGGAAAGTATAATTCCATCACGGCCGGATTTGCACTGGGATTCTAAAAAGTTTGTAAATTTTCTCAGCCCAAACAATTTACTGTTTGGGCTTTTTATTTGGAGTAAAAAAAATGGAATTTATTGATGTTATCAAAACCAGAAAAAGCGTTCGCAGTTATGCAAAAAAGGAAATTGAAGAAGAAACACTATTTGAGATTCTGGAAGCTGCACGTCTTGCTCCTTCCTTCCAAAACAGACAATGCTGGCACTTTATAGTTGTCAGAGATCAAGTACGAAGAAAAGAATTAGCTCTCAAAAGCGGTTTTTTGGGAAAGATAAATTTTTTCATCAAAGATGCTCCGATCATCATTGCAGCATGCGCCGATACTAGCAAAAGCGGCTCTGTAAATAAACAGGATTACTATCTGGTGGATGTGGCGATCGCTTTTCAGCAGATGATGCTGGCAGCCTGGAACCGCGGCATCGGCAGTTGCTGGCTGGCTGCTTTTGATGAGAAAAAGGTGAAGAAAATTCTGAATATTCCCGATAAGATCAGAGTTGTGGGCATCAGTCCCTTCGGCTATCCCAAAGAGAAACCGGGACTTTATGCCAAAGCAGTGAAAACTTTTGCCGGCAGTAAAAAACGAGTGGAACTGAAAAAAATCGTGAAGTGGGAAAAGTGGAAGTGATGCGAGATTTTGAGACTTTGTGACTTTGAGACTTTGTGATTTTTTGATTTTTTGTAGTTTGAATATTTCTAGATGAAAAGAATAATTGACAGCAAAACCGGTCAGTTTGTTTTTCCTTTAACATATTGGTCATAAGGAGTAATCATGAATTTAACAAGAGATTTCATTATGAAGTTGCCCAAAACCGATCTACATGTGCATCTGGATGGTTCCATGCGGCTCGAAACTATTTTTGATCTGGCAGAAAAACAGAATGTGAAATTGCCAGCCAAAACACCATCGGAACTCGCTGACCTGATCTGCTGTGATCGCCAATGCGACAGTCTGGTAGATTATCTGCGTGGTTTCGATGTAACCCTGAGCGTTCTGCAGACGGAAGAAGCTCTTTATCGTACTGCTTACGAGCTGGCAGAGGATGCAGCAGCAGAAAATATCCGTTACCTGGAAGTACGCTACTCTCCAATCTTACACATCATAAAAGGCCTGCAATTGACTGTAATTTCTGAAGCAGTTCTAAAAGGATTGCAGGCAGCAGCAGAAAAAAATAATATAAAAACCGGCGTGATTATCTGCGGCATCCGTCATCTCGATCCTGCCACTTCTCTGAGTTTAGCCCAATTAGCAGTTGCTCATAAACATCAAGGTGTAGTGGGATTTGATCTGGCGGGAGCGGAAGCAGATTTTCCTGCTAAACACCATAAAGAAGCGTTTGATCTGGCAAAGAATAACAACCTTAATATCACAGTTCATGCCGGGGAAGCTTTCGGACCGGTGAGCATTCATCAGGCTTTGCATTTTTGCGGAGCGCATCGAATCGGACACGGCACACGCCTGATCGAAGACGGCGATCTGCTGAACTATGTGAACGATCATCGCATTCCCCTGGAAGTTTGTCTGACCAGTAATTTGCAGACAAAAGCGGTTGCTAGCTTGAGGGATCATCCTCTTTTGAAATATTATAATGAAGGTTTGCGTGTGACTTTGAATACAGACAACCGCTTGATATCAAAAACTACTCTTACCGATGAAATCTTGATCGCATGCAAGGAATTGGGAATGGATTATGCTCAAATCAAGAAAATGATCATCAATGGCTTTAAGAGTGCTTTCCTGCCGTTCAAAGAAAAAGTTGTTCTCCTAAAGAAGATTTTGAAAGAATTTGAAGAAATTGAAAAACAGGACTTAACGTAAAAAACAAAATCCGGAAGAAATTATAACGAGGTTATTATGTATTTCATTATTGCAGGTGCCATAATTCTCGGTTCGATCATCATCGGTCTGCTGGTGCGGGGAAAAAGCAAAGATACGCAAAACGAACTGCAACCTCTGCGGGAAGAGATCAAACAGCTTGCCGACCAGAAAAGCAAACAGACAGCTCAAAATGAACTTCTGCAGGACGATATCTCTAAAAAAGAAACCACTATTGCCGAATTGCGAGAAACAAATTCAAAGCTGCAATCGGAGCTTTCCAGGCTGGACACTATGAACAAAAATTTTCAGGAAAAACTGGATTCCCAGAAGATAGAACTGGAAGAACTGCAGGCAAAATTCAGTGATGCTTTCAAAAATCTGGCCAATGAGATTCTGGAAGAAAAAACCAAAAAATTCACCGAGCAAAACCGATCTAACCTGGATGAACTGCTGAATCCGCTCAAAGAAAAGATCAAGGAATTTGAAGCGAAAGTGGAACAGACCAACGAAAAGAACAGAATGAGCCATACATCGCTCATCGAGCAGATCAAGAGCCTGAAAGATTTGAACAAAAAGATCAGCGACGATGCCAATAATCTGACAAAAGCGCTGAAAGGTGATGTGAAAATGCAGGGGAATTGGGGCGAGGTGATATTGGAAAGAATTCTGGAAGAATCCGGTTTGCGCAAAGGCATCGAATATGAAACTCAGACCAGCTTTCAAACCGAAACTAACCGCCGCTTGCAGCCTGACGTCATTATTCACCTGCCGGAAGATAAACATGTGATCGTGGATTCCAAAGTTTCTCTCGTGTATTATGAGAGAATGATCTCGGCCGATGATGAGAATCAGAAACTGACGTTCCTGAAAGCACTCATCAATTCCGTAAAATCTCATATCGACGGCTTGTATAAAAAGCATTATCAGGATTCCACAGGCTTGAACACACCCGATTTTGTGCTGATGTTCCTGCCCATCGAAGGTGTGTTCACGGTCATCATGCAAAATGATAATTCAATCTATCAATATGCCTACAACAAGCAGATCGTGATCGTGAGTCCCAGTACGTTGCTGGCAACTCTGCGTACGATCGCCTTTATCTGGCGGCAGGAAAATCAAACCAAAAACGCTTTTGAGATTGCCCGGCAGGGCGGAGCGCTGCTGGATAAATTCAATGGCTTTCTGGATGATCTGGAAAAGATCGATGTAAACCTGAAAAGAACGCAGAATGCTTATGATGATGCGGTCAAAAAGCTCTCCACCGGCTCCGGTAATCTGATCTCGCGCGCCAAACGAATTGAGGCGCTGGGCGCAAAGGCAAAAAGGCAGATTTCAGAAACTTTCAGCCAGGAGCAGGAAGAAAAATTACTCGACGATCAGGAGGAAGATTGGGAAAAATAATTATTGTAATAGTAAATTGGGCTGCTCATTTTGCTCATCTGGCAGCTATCTGCGTGATAAGCATCGGCATCGTCAAAGCATTCATCATTTTTCTGGAAGATATTTTTACCAAAAAAAAAGCACATAACGCGATCAGAGAGAGCAGGCTGGAGATCGGGCATGCCTTTTCGCTGGGACTGGGTTTTCTGATCGGCGCCAGTATTCTGAGAACAACTATCGCTCCCACCTGGAATGATATAGGTCAACTGGCTGCCATCATCGCCATCCGCACAATTTTGAATTTCTTTTTGGTGAGAGATATCGAATTGATCGAAAATGATAAATAGCTACCTTGAAAAGGCTTCTCACATTTTTTCTTCTTGCTTAGCAATTTCAAGGTTATTCTGGAAATCTCTTCCTGAAAGTCTCAAGTTAAAGAAATTTGTGAAAGAAAGCCGACCAGAGGCTGGTAAACTTTTCAGGGTTTTACACTTTTTTATACTTCATTTACTTTATGATAAAATGATATCCTTCGATACTCCCGATAAATCGGGAACTCAGGATGACAACAATATTTTCTGTGCAGTTCGGTGGCTATATGACTCTAAAAAATCAAGCTTTGAATTACAGAATCACGCTTTCCTGATATTCGCCGAAAACTTCCCGTAGCACATTGCAGATCTCGCCCAATGTGGCATATTCCTTCACAGCAGCCACGATCAGCGGCATCAGTTTGTCATCACCTTCGGCAGCCTGGCGGATAGCTGCCAATTTATTCTGAACAACCTCGTTATTGCGTTTTTCCCTCAGTTCAGCCAATTTTGCTTTCTGGTTTTCGCCGATGATGGGATCTACTTTCAGCAGTTCCGGTTTAGTTTTTTCTTCCACTTTAAATTCATTCACTCCCACCACGATGCGGTCTTTGGTTTCGATGGAACGCTGGTAATCAAAGGCGCTGTTCTGGATCTGCTGCTGAGGATAACCTTTTTCGATGGCGCGCACCATGCCGCCCATCTTTTCGATCTTCTCTATCATCGTTCCGGCTTCTTCCATCAAATCTTTGGTGAGAGATTCCACAAAGTAAGAACCTGCCAGCGGATCGATCGTGCTGGTCACACCGCTTTCATGAGCCACTATCTGCTGAGTGCGCAGAGCGATCTGCACGCTGTCTTCGGTGGGCAGGGCCAGCGCTTCGTCGCGGCTGTTGGTGTGCAGGGATTGCGTGCCGCCCATCACGGCTGCCAGGGTTTGAATGGCTACGCGCACAATATTATTATCCGGCTGTTGAGCGGTGAGAGTGCAGCCGGCAGTCTGGGTGTGAAAACGCAGCATCATGGATTTGGGATTGGCAGTGCCAAACTGTTCTTTCATAATCTTTGCCCAGAGGAAACGGGCGGCGCGGAATTTGGCAACTTCTTCCAGAAGGTCGTTGTGTGCATTGAAGAAAAAAGATAATCTAGGAGCGAATTCATCCACTTTCATACCGCTGGCGATAGCCGCTTTCACGTAGGCTACGCCGTCTGCCAGGGTAAAGGCGATCTCCTGTGCTGCTGTGGAACCCGCTTCCCGAATGTGATAACCGCTGATAGAGATCGTGTTCCACTGGGGAACTTCCTTGCTGCAATATTCAAAAATATCTGTGATCAAACGCATGGATGGCTGGGGCGGGAAGATATAAGTTCCCCGGGCAATGTATTCCTTCAGCACATCATTCTGAATTGTTCCGCGCAGTTTATCGGCACTCACACCTTGTTTTTCTGCCACGGCGATATACATTGCCAGCAGCACAGCCGCCGGAGCATTGATCGTCATGGAGGTGGAAACTTTATCCAGCGGAATGCCGTCGAACAGTATTTCCATATCAGCCAGCGAATCGATGGCTACTCCCACCTTCCCAACTTCACCTTCACTGATCATGTCATCGCTGTCATAACCCATCTGAGTGGGCAGATCAAAGGCAATGCTCAGTCCCGTCTGACCTTTCTGCAGCAGGAATTTATAACGTGCATTGGATTCCTGGGCAGTGCCGAAGCCGGCATACTGGCGCATCGTCCACAGCCTGCCGCGGTACATCGTGGGCTGCACGCCGCGTGTGTAGGGATAAACTCCCGGAAAACCCAGCGATTCTGCATAATCAATATCATTCGTATCTTCTTCGGTATATAGTCTTTTCACTTCCGTATCGGAGCCTGTCACGAATTTGCTTTTTCGCTCCGGAAATCGATTCAAAGTTTTCTCTACAGCTTTTTCATATTGCTGTTTCTGTTCATCATAACTCTTCGGCATAACGTTCTCCCAATTAATATTTTAGGATTCAATTCCTATTTTCAGGTTTTTATGTCAAACATTTTAGGAAAATGACAAAATGAAGGATTATTCCAGATAGATACAGTAAGTATTGAATTTGATGTAAAATGACATTATTAGATCATCAAGTTGATCGTGGAGAATTTCAAAGCTGTGCCGGAAGGAATGATCACCGAAAAATCCCCCACTCAAAGATATGCGACGATAAGAAGTAAAAGATTTGCTGGATATACCCAAAGATATATGCAATTATCTCCTTCTCATCCAGTGGTTATCGAATGAGAAGGAGTTAAAAATTATTTATGTTTTTATAATGTTTTAAAAAAAACTCCGATTTCATTTAAAGTTATATTTTAAACCTAGATGAACCGCATCAATTCTGGCTACATCTTTATAAATTGATTGGTTGGATCCCACTGTTAATGATGTAGCAATAAAAGCATCATCAGTTCCACTTAAATCATTCCCGAATAAATGCCTGTAGGCGAGATACAGATCAAAACTACCGGCAATCTTATATCCCAAGCCTAAAGATATAACCGGTAAAATCTCTTGTGTTTTACTAAACGGATCAATTCCTGAAGGTCTGCTAATATTATAGATAGAATATTCTTGAGTAACAGAAGTAATTCCCCCCTTTAAAAAGACGTTATAATCATTTGTAATATTGTATGTTGTGGTCAGCAGAAAAGAAACATCCGTCGAAGTTATCTTGTATTCATTACCCGAAGCATAAGTAAGTGTGGAAAACCCATCATCCTGATAAGCAATTTCCCATCCCAATAAAAGATTACATTTTAAACGATATTGATATCCTGCATTCACATTATATGAAAAGGAATACCGACGACTACCTTTTAATGCAGATTGCCCGGTTTGAGTTGCAGTCTCTGGTGTAGATAGTAAGCTGGCACCTGGCTGATACCCGAAATAAAATCCGCTTTCTGCATTTTGGGCAAAAATGAAAACAGAAAACGATAAAACGATGATTAAAGTGAATACTTTCAACATAACAAAATTCTCCTTTTTTTTGAGTTAATTTTACTAACTTTGAAAGTTCAATTCGCGAGTAGATGAACTTCCATTAATTTCACAACAGCAACTACTCAATTTAGTTTTTGTATGTCAAGTAAATACATGAAATATGCAATTTTTGGAAGACAGTTGTCATTCCCAACCTATGTGTTAGATTGCAAATAGTTTAAGAAAATAAAAGCCGAAAAACTCACGCGGGAAATCGCCTGGAAAAAAAAATTTGCTCTGCACATCTTAACACTTTCTAAACCAAGAATTTAATTCTAACTAACATATTATTCGTATAAATAGATAGATTAAATTTAAAAATTGGAGAAGAAAATATCAAGAGCAGTTGAAATCACAGTCCCGCCAAAATGTTTTGAATAAGGCAAGCTGGGAGATATTCTTTGGTGAATTTATCGATTGAACTCTAGCCTGATTTTAGTTAGCAAAGGTCACCGTTTAATGTCAATAAAGAAAAAAAACGACCTCAATCAAAAAAAGCTTTCGCTACGCTCAAGCCCTTTTGATTGATACAAATTGTATAAAGAACAAGTACATAACATAATATACGAGGAAATTTTAGTATGAAAAAGTTATCGTCTTCAGCACGCCCACCTGTAGTTGGTGCAGGAAATTGAAGAGCTACCTGAAAGAAAACAAGATCAGATTTACCGATATCGATGTATCGCGCGATACCAAAGCAGCTCAAGACATGATGCGCAAAACCGGACAGCAGGGAGTTCCCCAAATGTGGGTAAACAACGTTCCGATAGTCGGTTTTGACCAAAGAAAAATTGATAGACTATCAGATATAAAATAACGCCGAACCACAATATTGAGTTCGGCGTTAGGTAGAAATTAATGATTTTGATTATTCGTTGATCACCAATTCAGCATAATAACTGTCTTCCTGTTTTTCCATTTTAAAACCGCGAGTTTTGAACATATGCAGCATAATGTGATTTGTAGCCAGAATATTGGCAGTGATCTTTTGGATGCCGCGTTCTTTAGCAATTTCATGAATGTAATCTGTGAATTTGTTGCCCAGCCCCAGATTCTGCCAAGGATCGGCTACCACGATAGCGAATTCCGCTGTTTCATTGTATTGATCGGCGATCAATCTGACCACACCCGCCATTTTCTTTTTTCCATCTTCTTCGATTTCGGCAATGATTGCAATTTCGCGATCGTAGTCGATCTGAGTATAACGAACCAGCTGCTCATGAGAGATATCTTTGATCAATTGGAAAAAGCGGAAACGCTGGGTTCGTTCCGAGAAGTTTGAGAACATTTCCTTCTCCATCATTTCGTCTTCCGGTTTGATCGCTCTCAAAATCGCTTTCTTACCATTCTGCATCACATACTCTGTTGTGTATTCGGACGGATAAGGTGAGATGACCAGATGTTTGTGATATTTTTCATCGACATCCTTCATCTCAGCATCCAGAATTACTTTGGCATCCAGAACCACTCCGCCGCGCTCATCCACTCCAAAAGGATTAATATCAATTTCACTAATCTGCGGGAAATCTACCAGCAGATAGGCAAATTTATAGAGCAGGAACTGAATTGCCTGAATATCGGCTCCCGGCATGCCGCGATAACCTTTGATCAGTTTATAGATCTTTGTATCTTCGATGATCCGCATCGCCAGCGCCATATTCAGCGGAGGAAGCCCTACGCGCGTATCTTTGAAGATCTCCACAGCCACGCCGCCCATGCCAAATACAATCGTGGGTCCGAAGATCGGATCTTTTTTACAGCCGATGATAAGTTCATATTTTCTCTTCGTCATCTGCTCAACGAAAATTCCTTTGATATCGGCATTGGGAACTTTCTCCCTGGCAGATTTTAAAATCTTATTATAGGATTTTATGGCTTCTTCCTTATCAACGATATTCAGGATCACTCCTCCCACATCCGTCTTGTGCAGAATATCCGGAGAAGCTATTTTCATTACCAGAGGATAGCCGATTTCTTCTGCCAGTTGGACTGCTTCTTCTTCACTGGTTGCAATACCATGATTGATAACCGGAATTTCATAATTATTCAAGAACTGTTTCGCTTCATACTCCGTCATCACCGATCTTTTATCATTAAAGACCTGTTGGATCAGTTTCTGGTTTTCCTCTTTGCGCGGTTGGAACTGGCTGGGAACCTGAGAGGGTGTCTCGTGCAGGATTTTAAGATTTCGTGAATAATTATACATTACCACAAAGGATTTTACAGCATCTTCCGGTGTTTGAAAAACCGGGATATTATTCGTTTCCAGAATTCGCTGTCCTTCATAGATATCGGTGGCTCCCATCCAGCTGGCTAATACCGTTTTATTGCAGGTTTTGGCAATTTCCACCAGCTTCCTGGCGACAGCAGTTGGATCGGTCATCGCCTGTGGAGTCAGGATCACCAGAATGCCGTCTACATGAGGATCTCTGGCGCAAAGTTCAAGCGCTTTGGCATATTGAACGGGACCTGCATCTCCCAACACGTCCAGGGGATTGCTTTTGCTCCAGTGCGGTGAAAGATGTTTATTCAATTCTTCGATGATTTCAGGAGAAAGTTGTGCCAGTTTACCGCCTTTTTCCATCAATGTGTCTGTGGCTAAAACGCCGGGACCGCCGGCATTGGTAACGATAGCCAATCTGTTCTGGGAGGGCTTTGGTTGTTTTGCCAGAATATGCGCCATGTGAAACAGCTCATCCACGCTGTCAACTCGGATAACTCCTGCTCTCTTGAAAGCTGCATCGAAGACGAAATCGTTGCCTGCCAGGCTGCCAGTATGCGACATGGCTGCCTGAGCACCTTCCGAGCTTTTTCCGGCTTTCAAAACAATGATCGGTTTATTACGGGCAAAGGCTCGGGCTGCACTCAGAAAACTGCGGGCATCGATCAAAGACTCCATGTAGATCACGATACTGTTCGTCTGTGAATCCGTACCGAAATAATCGATCAGATCGTGAAAACTGATATCCATCATCGAACCGATAGAGACGAAATGACTGAAGCCGACATTCTGCTCGATCGACCAGTCGAGAATAGCAGTGCACAGCGCTCCACTTTGGGAGATAAAGGCTATCTTGCCGGGTAAAGCCATTTTGGTGGCAAAAGTCGCGTTGAATTTGATAGATGGTTTAATGAATCCCAGACAGTTCGGCCCGATCAAGCTCATTTTATATTTCCTGATCGATTTGCGAATGCGATCCATCAGTTTTTTGCCTTCTTCTCCAGCTTCGGCAAATCCGGCTGAGATGAGGAGAACGCTGGGTACGCCTGCAATGCCGCAGTCTTCCACAAGATCGGGAACAGTGGCTGCCGGTGTGGCAATTATTGCCAGATCTACCTGATCCGGAACATCTTCGATCCGTGTATATGTTTTTACACCCAACACGTTCGTCCGTTTGGGATTGATGGGATACACAATGCCGTCAAATCCCGAAGCGATAATGTTGTCCATCAGTGCATGGCCGACACTTCCCGGTCGGGCGGATGCTCCGAATATGGCAACAACTTTGGGATTGAACATTTTAGTTAAGTTTCTTATGCTCATACTTCTTTCCTTTTTATTTTTTTAAATTGATTTCCAGAATTTCTTAAGTTTTTGAACTGCCATCGCTTTACGTCCTTCATATTCATAGAACGTTTGGATCATGGAATCTGTATTCCTTTCTTTAAAACGCATTTTTTTATGATTGATGCCGTCCAGAAAATTATAAAGGCAGCGGGGAAACAGTTCAACGTTATAACCACCTTCCAGGGTGGCAAAGATGTTATCGAAATTTTCGGAAAGCAGTTTGCCGATCTTATAAAACGTATTCACAGTTACGCGCAAATCCAGCAGCAGGTCGTATTGATGTGCATCAAATCCGGCGGAAACGCCTACGATATCCGGCTTAAATTCTTTTGCCACCGGCAGGAAGGTCTCAAATGCATCCATAAAGATTTCATCTCCGCTTCCGGCAGGAAGCGGCACGTTGATAGTATAGCCTTCACCTTCACCGGCTCCGATCTCATCTGCATCGCCACCGCCCGGAAAGGATGGATATTCGTGAATCGACCAATACATAACCCGATTTGAATTGTAAAATATCTTGTTCGTACCACAGCCAAGATGGGCATCCAGATCGAAAATCAATACTTTCTTTCCCAGATCTGCCTGATACTTGGCAGCGATGGCAATGTTGTTGAACAGGCAAAATCCGCTGGATTTATCGGGATGAGCATGGTGACCGGGCGGACGGGTCAAAGCAAAATCACCGGTTCTGGAAGCCATGATCGTGGCGCCAACCGCATATATTGCCGCTTCGTAACTGCCGCTGGAAATTATAGTTTCAGGATCTACATGACCACCTTCCATCCTGCTCAATTCGCGGATTCTCCTAATGTAGTCTTGCGTGTGAACCAGTTCCAGATATTTTTCACCATTTTCGATCTCCGTAACAGGCAAATTGCCCAGTGCTGACAATCTTTTCTTGTTCTCGGGATGCATGCCCGTGTCATGTAGCATAAAAACCGGATTATAGATCAGATCCATCGTTCAATATTCACCTTTGCTTTCTCTTTTTTTTTCCGAAATAATTAATCAAGTTGAATTTCAATTTCGGAAAACATAGTCAAATTTTTATTGCAAAGGTGAGAGTCAAGTAGATTCTAAGAATGCGGCTAACTCTAAATCGGTAAAAACATTTACATAGTAAAAAAATAATTATCTCCAATTTTAAAATTTATTCCTGGAAGCACGATTGAATCATGGTTCAGAAAATCAGGATGGATAATAAATCCTGAAAAATATTATTCAATAACCAGTAAAAAACTTTCAAAATATTTTTTGTTTTTATCAATTTCTTGACTGCAGGATGCTAAAAAAGCAGTTTAGCATTTGAGAATTGGGGAAGGAGAGAAGTATGTCGGAATTTTTAGTAAACAGTAAAAAAAGAAGAGAGTATCTTCTCAAATTTTCACAGGGCATCATTCGGGGAAATGACGGCAAGGAGTTGCTGAAAAAATATGGAGAAGCGCTTCAATACATCACACCTCACGATATGATCGCCATGGAAGAAAGACAACTGAAAATGGGAATTTCACCGGGACAGATCAAAGAAAAGATCGAAAAGGTGATGAATGTGATCTCTGAGCCACTGAAAAAATATCCCTGGCAGAAACCTGAAACTGGCCATCCTCTATATGATCTGATGCAGGAAAACAGGAAACTGGAAGAGATTTTGCAGATAATGAAGCAGAATCTGCAGGAAAAGAATCTGCCGGAACTGCAAAACAATCTGGAAAGATTATTCGAAATGGAAAAGCATTTTCTGCGAAAAGAAAACATTCTTTTTCCATATTTAGAGAGAAATTGGGAAAACTGCCGTCCGCTAGCTGTTATGTGGTCGTTGCATGATGATATTCGCTTGAAATGGAAAGAGTTGAAAAAAGCATTACAGCAAAAATCGGATTTCGATGCTGAGATTTATAAGCTAGTTGGCGAGCTTTTCTTTCTGATGTATGGTATGATCTTCAAAGAAGACCTGGTTGTCTTTCCAGTTGCGATGGAAACATTGAGTGAATCTGACTGGCAGAAAATTGCTGCTCAAAGTTCGGAAATTGGTTTTTCCTACATCGAGCCTGTTTCGATAGAATTAAAGAAAACAGAGAAAAAACAAGCTGAAGATTCAAAATTTAAAACTGATTTTGTTACTGAAACAGGAAAATTATCCCATTTGCAGATAGAGAATATTTTCGATCATTTACCTGTAGATATTACTTTTATTGATGCTGAAGATGAAGTGAAATATTTTTCCAAATCAAGAGATAGATTTTTTCCGCGATCACCAGCCATAATCGGACGCAAGGTGCAGAATTGTCATCCGCCGGAAAGTGTGCATATCGTGGAGAAGATTCTGGAAGCGTTTAAAAAAGGTGAAAAGGATGTGGCTTCCTTTCATATTCAGATGAAAGGAAAATTTATTATGATCAAATATTTTGCAGTTCGAACCAATGGAGAATATCTGGGCACTTTGGAAGTGAGCCAGGATGTTACGCAGATCCGGCAGCTGCAGAACGAAAAAAGGCTGTTGGATTGGGATTGATCGATTAACCAAAACAAGGAGGATGTTATGCGGTTAATTAATTGGGTGTTAAATCGTGAATTGTTGTTCTGGGTTTTTGCTTTTATTTTCAGTCTTTTCTGGGGAGTTCATGCTGTAGTGATGGAAGATGTTAAGAAGATCTGGCAGAAATTGAGCGCTCTGATTTCGGCGTTTGCTGTTTCTTTTATCGGCTGGATAAGTCTCATCATCTTTTTTAGTCGTATCAATAATCAGTATTCAGTCGTGCGTTTTGTTGATTTTCTGTTCTTGATAGTAGCTTGTATGGGGATTTCAGGATGGTCGTATAGACTACCACAGATCTGGATCAAGAAATAGAAAAAGTAAAAAAGTATCAACAATGAGTTCCGCAAAATTAAGTCTTTTGCATAATTTAGACTTCTGCATAATTGATGAAATTTATGCAACCGCTTCAGCGGTTTACACTTCTATTATGCAGAACTCTTAAAGTATCAAAAAAAGGAGATCTATGAATAGTGACAGTAAAGTTATTGTGAGTTTTTTACTTCTATTAGCTTTTGTGGTTATCGGGTCGATAATTTCGGTTCGCATGTGGGATGAGGTAGAAGAGAAAGTAGAACTGCCTGGAGAATTAGTATTGCAGGAAGATATGACTCTTTTACAGATCGCCCGGGAAAATGATCTGCCAAATTCACTCATGAAAAAGGTGTTCGAGCTTTCCGGTCAGTCCGATTTACAGAAAAAGTTTTCAGATTTTTCTCTTACGGTGGAAGAGACAGAAATTGCAATTAAAAAACAACTGGCTCTGGCAGCAGAAAACGCGACAAAAAACTGGGAGAAAATTCTACTGAAATTCATGCTTTGGAGTATATTTTTGCTGCTTATTTTCTTTTTGCTGAAAGGAAAAGCGATCACTTCTGAAAAGAGAAAATGGTTTTACTTTGTTGCTGTTATCATTTTTGGTATTGTGCTGAGTGCAGATCCCGGACCGATGGGAGCTATCAAAGATGGTATTGTTTTGTTTGGTCGAACAGGAGCCTTTTTTCCGCCTCGACTGATCGCCCTGACTGTTTTCTTACTCATGGTCATCCTGGCGAATAAGTTTATTTGTTCCTGGGGTTGTCAGGTTGGCACATTGCAGGATTTGATTTTTCGGCTGAACCGCAATAAGCATAACCCAATCCTGCCACAATACAAACTTTCCTTCAAGTTAACCAACACAATTCGGATAATTTTCTTTTTCGTTTTTACATCTGCAGCCTTCATCTGGGCTTTAGATCTGATCGAGCATATTGATCCTTTCAAAATCTTCAAACCAGCCACTTTAAGTATCGGCGGCATCCTTTTCATCTTGATTGTTATGTTCGAATCGCTTTTTATCTATCGTCCCTGGTGTCATCTTTTCTGTCCATTCGGTTTGATCGGCTGGCTGTTGGAAAAGTTGAGTGTTTTCAAGATCAAAGTGGATTATCGCAAATGTATCGCCTGCGAAAACTGTGTGGAAAGTTGTCCTTCTACGGTAATGAATGCCATCTTAAAAAGAGATAAAATTATTCCGGATTGCTTTTCCTGCGGAACCTGCCTCGAAGTTTGTCCGACAAATGCCATCAGTTTTGAAAAAGGTAAACGTAAAAAACCGCCTGCAGGAAAATTTGAAAATAATGCTTCAAAAAAAAGCTTTTTGCATAATTAAGAAAGGAGGTCATTCTGAGGGTTCTTTCATCTTTGCTCACGAAGAATCTCGTGCTTGTCTCTCAGCATATCTTCTCGTATCTTACTATAAAACAAAGAAGTAAAGCTATAAGACGTTCATGAGATTCTTCCGAAGATATAGTGTTAGATACGTCAGAATGACGAAAAAGTGTAATTGTGCAGAAGTCTTTTCAAATAAAAATGAGGAGAAAGAATGAAAAAAATCTTGGTAATTTGTGTTTTGGTGTTTAGTTTTATCAGCCTGTCAGCGGAAGAGATTATTTCGGCAAAAGACATGTTGATAAAATGTGAAGTGGAAACAGCCGTAAGCATGCTGCAGGCGGTTTACAACAAGTATGAAGCAGGAGAAATGAGTCTGGAAGATGCCAAAAAATTGGGAGCAGATCTGCTGCGAGAACTGCGTTATAGTGAAGGCGGCTATTTTTGGGCAGATACTATCGAAGGTGAGAATATAGTGCTTTACGGCAACGATGATGTAGAAGGAAAAAACCGACTGCAAGCCCAGGATCATCATGGAAATTATTACATCAAGGATTTATTGGCTGCCGGCATGAACGGCGGCGGATATGTTCAATACTGGTTTCCCAAACTGAAGCAGGAAGAACCTGTTGCCAAACGTTCTTATGCACTGCTTTTCAAACCTTTTGACTGGGTTGTGGGGACAGGATATTACAAAGAATAGAGGATAATTGAAACGTTTTGCTGACACTAAAATGCGCAAAATGTAAAAGTAAGCTTTTCAGATATTATAAAGTTGGAACGGGCAAAGTACTGCGTTGTTACTTTGCCCGAATTTCTAAAGATCAATCCGTCAGAAAAGGTGATCAGGTTTTTTGCGAATGCGGAAACTTGATCGGCAAACTGGAATCCAACTGCATTCGCATGAAAAAGAATAGTTTTATTTTTTCCGGAACGAAAGTTAAGTAGATTCCGCAGTTCTCAATTTATTATCCTGGCAATTTGCAAAATCTTTTAACTTAACCAGAATTTTCAAAGATTTCGGCATCACCATCAAATCGTTTCCAATCATTTGATTTTCACATTCTCCTACTCTTTTGCCCTGATACCACAACCAGAACTGATTATCGTAAGCTTTCCAGACGAACTGCGCAGAACGTGAAATAACTTTTGCCGGACGATTTTCACCATCTTTTAGATTCTGATAGTTCTCAAATAAATAAGTAGAGGTTGTTTGAGGATGATACAATAGCAGATGATCACCAATTCGTGAATTATTCTTACTGACTTCCGGAGATATGTTATCACCCTTATCAATAAGATAAAATCCACTGCTGTCCGCACTCCAGAATGCTGTATTTTCATTACCCAGAATCTGGGGTTGATGATAATCTTCACCGCTATCATTTCTGAAATTTTGGAAAAGCAAAGTATAGTTGATTTTGGGTAAATAGACCAGAACGTCATCATTGATAAATGTGGCAACAGTATCTGCACTGAGGTCAAGTTCGTTAAAAAATAAGGAAAAATTGGATTTTCCGATTTTTCGATAGATCAGCTCATCTTTTTCTGCCAGACGGTAAGTTTCATAAAATGTTTCATCTTTGGATTTATAGTAGTTCTGCAGAAGCATATTTGCCTGCAGATCATCCACATATACGATCAAATCGTCATTGCAGCAATGAGCATCGTGATTCAAATTAAGAAGAGTACCGGCAAGCAAATAGAAATGTTTATCCTTTTTGACCCAAGTTACCTGCTGCTCATCATTTATCATTTCCGCAATCTGCAAAACCAGATCTTTTACGTTTTTATAATTTGGCAGAAAATAGACTTTACCATTGTATATCAACAGAAATAGATCATCTAACCAAAAAGGTACTGACTGCTCATTTACGGCAATTCCTCTCTCAAATAAATTATAGCCTTCCCCATCCTTCAACCAGAGTAATTCTTGACCTTCAGCCACAAATTCCGCTTCAAATTCCTCCTCATCCGGTGCTTTCTCGTATCCTTGTAATAAAAAGTTTTTATCCAGAGTTTCCAGATAAATAAGCAGACTTGAGCCTACCCAGCAATTAAGAATTCTTGCAGGAACTTCTTTATGATTTATGTAAACATAGAAACTATCACCCTTTTTTTTCCAGGTAACTTTTTTCTTCTTTTTGAAAAACATCTCCTTCTCCTTTAATTTACTTTTCGTAACTTTTTTGCAGCATTATTCATACGTGTCAACCAAAATGCAGAATGCCTTCCTGAAATGAACCTGCGAATTTTATGTTAGGCAGGCTGTTGGGGCAAAATCTGTCAGATTGGGTTGGAAATGTTTCAATTACCCAGAACACAGAACCCAGAATTCCAATCCTCTTCTTGACATAAAATTATGTGTTTCAGAAATTTCGTTCGAGGGAAAAAATGAAAAAGATTTGGTTTGGTTTGCTGACGATTTGTTTGTGTCAGCAGATGGTTGCTCAGGATCTATCGGGAAAAAAGAAGCAACTGGAAGAACTGAATGAAGAGATCTCCAAACAGGAGGAATTTATTCAGCTCACCGAAGAAGAGCAGCGTCGTAAACAGCAGGACCTTTTACAGACAGAAAGGCAGAAAGCCCAAACCGATAAAAAAGTGAAAAATCTGCTTTCATCCGAAAAAGAAACCAAAAAGAAGTTGGATTTCACAATCAAAGAACTAAAAAGCACCTCCTCATATTTAGAAGATCTTGTAGATCTGTGCCAAAACGAACTTAATAGTCTGGTTCTGGCTCATTATCAGAGCGAGATATTTCCTGAAAAGAAATTGGAATGCCGCTTTCTGGCCAACATGGTAGAGATGACTACTCAGAAAATCTATGAATTTGATAGTAAAAAGCATTCTTTGGAGAAGAAAAAAGCCAGCGAAAACAAACAGTATGAAGATGTTATCTGGTCTCGCATTGTAGCAGATAAAAAGCGCAAAGAATATGCTCAAACAATTGTATCCATCCAAAGCAATATCGAAGAATTGGAGCAGGAACGGGCAGAAGCGCTGGCACGCAAAAAAGAACTGGAAGAAAACGCTCTGGCTCTCGACCAATTGATCAAGCGTTTGCAAACTGAGATCATCGAACAGGATTTCTCCTATGAATTTTCTACTGCCAAACTTGTGTGGCCGCTTCAGGGCAGCATCATCAAGCCTTATGGTGAGCAGTATAATGCTCAATATAAAGTCAGCACGATCAACAAGGGAATAGATATTGCAGTGCCGGAAGGAACTGCTGTGATGGCGGTGGAAGGCGGCGAAGTTGCCTTTGCCGAATGGTATAATGGAGCAGGCAAATTGATCATTATCGATCACAAAAACGGCTATCACACTTTGTATTCGCACAACAGCGCACTGCTGGTTTCCAAAGGCGATAAAGTATTTAAAAATCAGGAAATAGCACTATCGGGTAAGACGGGCTCCGCAAAGGTTCCCAGCCTGCATTTCGAAATCCGCCGCCGTGGTGCTCCGGTAGATCCCATGGAATATTTAGAATAAAAAAATGGGAGAAAGTCATCCTCAGAAAATTTTTGTTCGTGAAATGTCAATTTCGATTAATTTCTGTTATCCAATAAAAAAATTACTTGCTAAAATGGGTTGTATCTTATTTTCCAAATTCAGCAGGAAAAAATTATGAAAGTATTTAATAAATGGTCAGAAAAGCTGAAGCAGAAAGATTCAGTTTTTCTGCATTATACAGGCAACATGTTCGGAATTGGCTGTTCTGCTTTTCAAGCAGCAGCGATCGCTAAAATTCACAACCTGAAACAGCGAAACAGCAAGCAGGGTTTGATCGTTCTTATTCCGGAATTTTCCTGGTTGGAGAAGTATCAGGTTTTTGTTCCTGTAAAACTGCGCAGATTGTTGCAGCAATATTGGCCTGGAGAACTTACCATAATTCTTCCCGATCCGAATGGACATTTCAAGCATGTCTCTGTAGATGGTTATGTTGCTTTCCGTGTGCCTACGGATGCACTTTTACGCAATTTCATCGTAAGATTTGGCAGTCCCATTGTCAGTACCAGCATCAATAGAAGCGGAAATCCAGCTCAGACCGATCTGCAAATGATAAAAACGGATTATGATAATTGGTTTGATTATGGCTTTCTTCCCAAAAAAACAAGAACAGCCGCTGTCACTCCTTCCACTATTCTCAAATATTCTCACGAAACATTGAATCTGGTTAGAGAAGGAGCTATTAGATTTTCTGAAATTGAGCAATCTTTCCAAAAGCCGCGAATACTTTTTGTGTGTACTGCAAATATCTGCCGCAGTCCGATGGCGGAGTATTATTTGAAAGAAAAACTGAAAAGGACTGGTTTGAATTATGAAGTGCGGTCAGCAGGATTTCTGCAGAGTGGATTAGCTATTTCGGAGAATTCCCGGCAAGTGCTGGCAGAAAATGCTATCGATGTTCCAGGGCATCTCTCAACTCAGCTGAATGAATTTGTCATTCGACAGAGCTGGCTGATTTTAACTATGACGATAAATCACAAAACCAGCCTGATCGAACATTTTCCCAATGCAGAAAATAAAACGTTCACACTTTCGGAATATGCCGGTTTCAAACAGGATATCGACGACCCGTACGGGCTGGATATCGTCAATTACCGAGAGACTTTTAAAAAAGTTAAAACCAGAATTGATGTGATTCTGGAAAAATTAAATTAGGAGGAAGGCGTGAAAATGCATTTCGTGTTTAGTGGAGTTTTTTGGGGATTGATCTTAGTTCTGCTGGGTCTTTCCATGATCGTAAAAGTTGTTTTCAAAATCGATTTACCGATTATCAAATTGCTGTTTGCTGCCTTGTTGATTTATTGGGGTATCAAGCTGCTGTTCGGGATTTCTTTTCACACGAAATCACCTGATAGCGTTGTTTTCGACAATGCCGATATCGAACATGTGGAAGCCGGCAGAGAGTATAATGTGGTTTTCGGTAAAAGTAGAATCGATCTGCGTAATTTTGTTTTGGAAGATAAAAATGCCAAAATCGAAATCGATGTAGTATTCGGGAATGGCATCATTTATCTCAATCCGGAAATTCCCGCCAAAGTAAAAGTAGATGCGGTTTTTGCGGAATGCAGGTTGCCCAAAGGCAATGTTTCTTTTATCGGCGAACAAGTTTATCACACTCCCAGCTTTGTGGAAGGTGAAAATTTTCTGCAAATCGATCTGGATATCGTTTTCGGGAATGCGGTCGTGAGATATTGATGGAAAAAATACTTTTGGGTTACGTTTCCGCGTTAGTCGAAAAAGCGGCAAAACAAGGATTGCAGCTGACGGATGAACGTGAAATCAACTATGGGGTTCAATTAAAGTTCAGCGACCAAGAAGAAGAAATTCCTGTAAATATTTATCACTCCAAAAAAAAGGGAATTTCCTGTGTGATCGGCGGCTCTCCTACTTCCAGTTTGCGTCCCGTTATTCAGAAGCTTCTCAACCAGCAGGTTGAGAAACAGGCAGGTAATCATAACTGGAAGATCTGGGCGGGAACTGATGAATCCGGCAAAGGTGATTTTTTCGGACCGCTGGTTGTCTGCGGATTTATCTGCAAAAAAGCTATGTTGCCCTCCCTGAAAAAATTGGGTGTACGCGATTCAAAATTGATCAACGATAAGGAAATTGCTAATATTGCCCGTCAGCTTTTTGCCAAATTTACACCATTTATCGAAACTATTGTGCTGATGCCTTCCAAATATAATGAACTTTATGAAAAATTTCATTCTCAAAACAAGAAATTGAATGAACTTTTAGCTTGGATGCATGCTCGTGTAATAATCAATCTAAAGCAGAAACATCATTTTGAAGGTGCTGTGGTCGATCGATTTGCCAGCGATAAAACGCTGAGGTCATCTCTGAAGGAATTCAATGATATAAAGCTGCTACATAAGTTTAAGGGTGAAGAAGATCTGGCGGTGGCTGCTGCGTCGATAATTGCTCGCTATCTATATATAAGGAATATGGAAGAGATGGAGAAGAAATACGAGATGGACTTTCCCAAAGGTGCAAGCGGCAAAGTAAAAATTGCTGCCGAAAAGTTTGCTGAAATTTTTGGGAAAGCAAAACTGCAAGAAGTTACTAAAATCCATTTCAAAACATATAATGAATTAAAAATATAGGAAAAATATGATTTCAGAATTTAAAAGGTTTGAACCGAAAATAGGTAAAGATGTTTTCATTGCGGAATCAGCGCAAGTGATTGGAATGTGTGAAATTGGTGATGGAAGTTCAATTTGGTTTGGTGCGGTTGTGCGTGGCGATATTCATTACATAAAAATTGGAAAACGTTCCAGTATCCAGGATTTAAGTGTAATCCACGTTACGCATTTTACCAAAGCAGACATGAGTGATGGCTTTCCGGTGGAGATTGGCAATGATGTAACTATTGGTCATAAAGCAATGTTGCACGGATGTAAGGTTGAGGATGCTTGTTTGATCGGAATGAGTGCAACATTGCTGGATGGCTGCCGCATCGGAACTGAATCGATAGTGGCTGCCGGAGCCGTAGTTCCACAAAATAAAATTTATCCACCTCGCAGCCTGATCATGGGTATTCCAGCCAAAGTTGTAAGGCAACTTTCTGATGAAGAAGTGAAGGAAATTTATCAATCTGCCCAGAATTACGTTAAATACAAAAACGATTATCTGAAAAAATAAATGAAAACTTATGTTGCAGAACCAATGCCGGATCTTTTCTGGCAGGAAATCAAGAAAAACTTTTGGGAAAGTCATTTTTCAACTATTGACAAAAAAGATGCAGAAATAGTTATTATTCGAACTCAAACAAAAGCCGATGTACTTTTTTTTGATCATTTTCCAATTTTAAAAATGATAATTCGAGCCGGCACAGGGTTTGATAATATTGATTTAAATGCAGCTGAAAAGAAAAAAATAGTTGTGTGCAATACACCGGAAGCAAATGCGATTTCCGCTTATGAACATACAATGTCTTTCATTTTTGCTCTTCTCAAGCAACATAAAATCAACGAGAAAAATCTTCTATCAGGAAATTGGAAAACAGGATTGCAGAATAACTGGGAGTTATCAGATTTAAAAGCTCTCATCATTGGAGTTGGAAGAGTGGGAACAAGAGTTGCCAAAGCTCTTCAATATTTTGGTGCGGAAGTTAAAGGTGTCGATCCCTATCTTTCCGAACTGGAATGGCAGGAAAAGCAGATTGATTCTGTTACATTTAAAGAAGGTGTCTCCTGGTGCAATCTAATTTCATTTCATTGTCCTTTGACTGTTCACACATTTCATTATTTTGGAAGTTCGATTCTGGAAGATATTCAGCAGCCTGTCTGGTTGATAAATACTGCACGTGGTGAAATTGTCGATAATAAAGTGGTAGAAGAAGGTTTGGAATCGAATCAAATTCTGGGTTTTGCTGCAGATGTTTTTGACCGGGAACCACCTGAGTTACTAAGATTTTATCGTGAAAAAAAAGTTTATCTCTCACCTCATACTGGTTCGTTTACGCTAAATGCAAAATACAGAATGTCTTTTGAGGTTTTAAAGGTTTGGGAGACATTTAATTTTTCACATGAAATTTTGAATAACGTTTTTGATTTAAAATATTTGTAATTTTTATCTATCTTAGCATTTGTTTTAATATATATAAATTAACCATCATTATTGTCCTGGCAGAATATTTTATTGTTAACATTTCACATTTTTCATTTGACACG
>NPIE01001693.1_pt1 | contig 66326 bp, 80 predicted proteins | sample 8637661 | NCBI WGS metagenome assembly NPIE01 (sample SAMN07420842, study PRJNA396082) | bioreactor metagenome | isolation source: sample BA12 brine-fed electro-methanogenic bioreactor BA | place: Japan: Kochi | collected 2016-12-09 | reverse complement strand
GTGATCATTTTCACGCTGTTTAAGTCCAGAGTACCCTTCACCTGATATGCCAAATTCCCGTCCGTCAGGGAGGATGATCGCCTTTGCCGTCTGCTGGTTCACCGTAAGTGTCCCGGTCTTGTCGCTTGCGATCACTGTGCAGCTGCCCAGGCTCTCGACAGCGGAGAGCTGCCTGACAATAACATGCCGTTCTGCCATCCTGCCGGTGGCTATTGCCAGGGCGACAGTGAGGGCAACAGGGAGCCCCTCAGGGATTGCAGATACGGCAAGGGCGATTGCCAGGAAGAAGACCTCTCGGGGAGGCTCCCCCTGCATCAGCACAACTGCTGCAAGGAATGCAGATGCCAACAGGACTGCGATGCTGATCTTCTTTGCAAAGACCTCCATCCTGATGACGATTGGGGGTTTCCCCATGACTGAGCTGCTGACGGAGGCGGCGATCTTCCCGATCTCCGTCTTTGTTCCGGTTGCGGTTACAATACCGGTGCCCCTGCCTGACATGACCGTTGTGCCTGCATATGCCATGTTGGCGCGATCTGCAACCGGCGTATCTGCGGGGAGAACCGGGGTCTTCTTCTTTGCCGCCTCTGATTCACCGGTGAGGAGTGATTCGTCGATAGCAAGCGAGGATGCAGAGATGATCCTGAGATCGGCGGGAACCCGGGCACCAGACTCGAGAAGGACAATATCTCCCGGAACAAGCGCTTCTGCGGGAATTTTCTCTTCCTGGCCTCCCCGCTTCACGCGGGCATAGATCTTCAGCATCTGCTGGAGGGCAGCAGCACTCTTCTCTGCCTTCCACTCCTGGATCGATCCGATCCCGGAATTCAGAAAGATTACAAGAAAGATGAAGATTGCATCTGTCCAGTCTTCAAATGCAATGGAGAGAACGCCTGCTGCGAGGAGGATATAGATGAGCGGGCTTGCAAACTGTCTCAGAATGATGACGATTGCCGGGGTCTTCCTCCTCTCGGGGAGGGTGTTTCTGCCGTATATCAGGGATCGGGACTTTGCCTCGTCTTCAGTCAGCCCCTCGTCACCTGTTTCGAGCCGCTGCCTGATGTCGCTGATTCCAAGGGTGTGCCACTCCGGGAGTGTTTCAGACTCATCAGTTGGAACAGGCGGCTCCATATATCCTACCTTGTCTGTCCGGATTAATTCACCTTGCGATCAGGAGAAGGTGATCAGGTGGTCGATCCTGGTTCCACCGCTCACCCTCTCCCATTCCTTCTGATCGTGAAACGGGCGTTTTGCAAGGATGGTGGCAGCAGTCTTCTTCCCGATGTCGGGAAGTGCTTTCAGTGCAGTTGCCGGGAGCCGGTTGACCGGAACCGGATAGGGGAGAGCAGTCAGCGATCGGCTCCCATATCCCACAACGGCTGTATCGACGAGTCTTCGCTCCTCTTGTTCAAGGGGGAGGCCGATCAGGATCGGGTATGTGCCCATCTGGCGGGCAAATGAGGTTCTGCCTGAGATCTCAACGACCGCATCTCTCAGGATGGTGCCGATGGGAAAGACACGGGCAAGCATAACGGGATCGAAATGTTTTCGTGTCCACTCCTTGAAAGATCGGAACTGGCTGTGATGGTGTTCAAGGGTGTTCTCATCATATGCCCGTGTCCCTTCAAACGGCATCAGCTGCCTGATATTCACCCGGCGGACCAGGAGTTCTGATCTGATGAGGTCTTCGAGGAAGGACTGGTTGAGCTGGTAGGTCTCTTTCGTCTCATGGAATAGTCCGCAGACGAAGTTTAAACCCGGAAGGAGGTGGGGGAGACCATTTTCGTCCCTGACACCTCCTACTTCGTTGACGATTCTGATCGCATCCATCATCTGATCCGGTGTTGCCTTGAGATTGTTTGCCGCAATCACTTCAGGATCGGCGGTCTCCATCCCGAATGCGGCGATATCTCCTGGTGTATGAAGCTCAACTATTGTCGCAAGGGCTTCGCGGGCGGCATCTTCGTGGCGGGCGATCGTGCCGGGATTCACGTTATCGATATGAAGGGTTGAAAGATCCGGGGCTGCCCGCCGGATTGCCGTGAAGAGATCCCGGATTTTATCGGGATCGGGGCGTGGAAACCCGCTGCCACTACTTCCGTATGCCAGCAGATCGGGCTGGCGGCCGATCCGGTAATGCCTGACACCATTCGCAGCAAGAGCTGAAACCTCCTCTTCAATCAGGTGAACCGACCGGTACTTCGGGGTGCCGTGGAAGGGTTCGGTGCAGAAGGAACACCCTCCTGTATCAGCCCGGGAACATCCTTTCGCCGTCTCAAGCTCGAGCATGATATACGGGAAATGGGGATGATCACGGACGATTCCTGCTCCAATGACACTCCACCGCCCGCTCTCTCCATAGTCCTCCACCCCATCCGGCTCTTCACCCGAGAGGAACCGGTTTAAGGCGGTTGCCGGATCGCCGGTGAGCAATGCGGTATAGCCGGGCATCGGTTCTTTCACCGCTCTTTTTCCGCCACCGGGCGAGATGCCATAATTGATCGGTCCCCCGAGGAGGAGCCTGCTCCTCTCAAAGAGTGATCCGATCTGCCGCAGTTCTGTCAATGTGGCGGGTGTTCCGGCGAGGTACTTGCCGGGAACGGTCTGTCCTGCGATCACCACGACAAGGGGGATCGATCTGAGTGCCTGGAGTTCATGGGGTGCGGATCTGATCTGATCGATTGTGGTATAGCGCACCCGGTACCCTGCTTCTATGAGAACGCCTGCTGTTGTCCGGATATAGGGTGATATATATGGAGGGACACCGAGGCAGGCGGGCTCGTCCACATATCCGTCGATGATAAGAGCGTCAGAGGTCATAGCCGATCATACCGAGGAGCCGGCGTGCCCAGACTAGTTTTCCTCTCTTCATCGGATCAACCGAGCTGTCGGAGAGGTCAAATCCGATGAAGTTCAGGTCTGCTGCCCCGAGTGCGTCTGCGGTGAAAGCGGCGCGATCGCCATCGGTGAAGCCGCCGAAGTTGTGGATATGCGGAAGCGGTGATGCCTGGGTTGTTCCGATGAGCTGTCCAGGAAACCGTGGAACCCATCTCCGGAGGAGCGGCATGTTGTCACCATGGGCATGGATCGCAATAATCGTCTTCCCTTCATTCATGGTGATGAAGGGATCATCTGCCCCGTCCAGATCGGTGAAGATTGCATCCGGGAGAATGCCTGCTTTATAGAGGACGAGTGCTGCTGCATCTGCTGCAATAACAACTCCCTCGATCCGGTCAAGTTCTGATGCTAAGCAGGGGGCGTTGCCGCAGATGGTTATGGTCTTTCCTGAAATGAGGGATTCAAGTGCTCTGATATCATCACGCGGGAGGATCTCTGCAAGCAGGGTTCCAGCCTCCTCATCAGATTCTCGGTCAAATCCAAAATAGTCAAGAATCTCAGTATAGTGAGGTTCCCATTCTTCAAACCTCATTCTTATCCCCGTTATCATCGATGCCGACAATCTTGGTGAAGATGTTTAAGATCGGGTCAATGATCATGTTAAGGAGTTCTTCCTTGTCACGGACAAGTGAGAAGTAGTTGAGGGGAATGCTCGCAGCTGCCATTGTTCCGTGCCCCCCTGCATCCCCGAATTCACCGAATGCCTCTTTGAGAACATTGCCGATATGCACCCGGATATCCTTGTTCCGGGCTGATATAGTGATCTGCTGGTCGGTGATGCCGTAGACCAGAGCTGTTGATACGCCTTCAAGGTTGACGAGCATATCAGCCGCCTGGGGAATTGCGTCCCTGTTCCGGAGATAGCCGACATTTGCAAAGAGAAAACCATTCTTTATTTTGCGGCTTGTGATAGCGTTCCCCATCACATCGACCGTCTCCTGGGAATATGACGGGGACATGATCTTCTCGAGGAGATCCGCATCCGAGAGGGGGAGGAGATATGCGGCATTATAGAGGTCATTCGAGGTGACGCCACGACGGAATTCGCGGGTATCTGCCCGTATGCCATAGTAGAGTGCTGTTGCAATCTTTGTATCCACACTGATGTCGAGTTCCTGGAGATACTGGGCAAAAATACTGGCAGTAGCGCCGCTTTCGGGGCGGATATCTATGAATTTCGGCTTGTTCTTCAGCTCAACGCCATCTGAGCTGTGGTGGTCGATGATGATGTCGACTGCGAGATTCGGATCGAGATCATTGTTGATTCCGGGTGCAGCAGAATCGACGAGTGCGAGATGGGTACATTCCTTCAGTTTTTCAGGGGTGATCCGCTCCATCTGGATCTCAAGGAGATTAACAAATGCGCGATTCTCCTGGTGTCCGACATTTCCGTCAAAGAGGATGACACATTTCAACTCACCTTTTGTTGCGCCCTGGGCGATGGCACAGAGTGCCATGGCACTTGAGATCGCGTCAGGATCGGGGTTTCGGTGTGTGATGATGCCGAGTGTTCCGGTCATTCCTTCAAGAAGCGAGTGGAGCTGTTGTGCGCTCCGTGCGGCAATCAGACGTTTCATGTGGTTGACGGCGGACTTTGCAACCACCTGCTGAGGATAGAGCACAACATCCGCTCCTGCCTCGACGAGCTTGTCCACAGAGAAGAGATCCACCGCCCGCGCTATACAGAATGCCTGCGAATGGCACTTCTTCGCCAGTGCAACTGCGCTCAGGTTTGCCTCTTTGTTGCTTGAGAGAACGAAGATGATCTCAGGAATGGGGAGGTCCCGGAAGAGTTCCGGGTCTGCTATGTCATGGGCTATTGCCTGGTATTTATGGTCTTTTAAGTCCTCGACCCTTTTTTCATCAGAGTCGACAACAACGATATTATCGGTTTCTTTGAGGAGTTCCTCTATGACATTGTAGCCGATGCTCCCGCACCCAAATACCATGTATCGGACTACGGGTTTTGGGTCACTTTTTCCACCATCAGCCATACCGTACTCTGGTACCTCCAATATTATAATGGTGATTGGAGAGGGTGTTTGAGGGTATTTTCACAAGGCATAAATAGTGCTGGCTATAATGGTATTAGGTCAAAGCGCTGGGCCTGTGGCTTAGTCAGGAATAGCGACGGACTCTTAATCCGTCGGTCAGGGGTTCAAATCCCTTCAGGCCCGTTTCTTTTGTTATTCTGATCTTAATTTCACAGAATATCCTAAACTGAAGCATCATCTTTTCACACCGCCATCAACATCTCTTCAAGGCTTGGGTATCGTGATTCAATCCGCTCGATGGTTCCACCAGCCGCATCAATCTGTGACGTGATCCTGTTGAGTTGATCGATATCTTTTGCAGTCGATACATATCCCCCATCGTCCTGCGAGAAGACCAGTTCCTCCTTAAGTAATCCCGGTTCTGATATCCTGAAATGGATGTAATATGTCAGGGATCCAAATTCTTCCCTCAGTTCATCCATTGTGCCAAACGCAACCCTCTCCCCCTCAGAGAGGATCAAAACCTGATCCGATATCTCCTCCACCTGGAAGAGGTTGTGAGCAGAGAGGATGATCATCTTGCCATCATCACGCAGTTTCCGCAGAAACCCGGTGATGAACCGTGAGGTCATCGGATCAAGGCCGGAAGTTGCCTCGTCATAGACGAGTATGGTCGGGTCATGGAGGAGTGAGCGGGCAATGGCAACCTTCCGCCGCATTCCTTTTGAGAGCTCTCCAAGTTTTTTGCCCTCATCTGCGAGCTTCAGTGAGAAGAGAAGCTCTTCAGACCGGATTTGGATCTCCTTCCGGGGCATCCCGTAGATCTCCCCAAAGAATGACAGGTATGAAGAGATCGTCATGGTATCGTACAGCCGTGACTCTTCAGGCAGGTACCCGAGCCGTTCCTTCAGCCTGTTGGGATTTGCAATAACATCGATGCCATCAATCTCAAGTGCCCCTGATGTCGGTGTGAGCAGCCCGGCACATATCTTCAGAAATGTCGTCTTCCCGGCTCCGTTATGCCCGATGATCCCAAAAATTCCATTCTCTTCGATATCAAAGTCAACTCCTTTTAGTGCAACAAACGAATCGAACTCTTTTCGAACACCCCGGGCATGGATCATAGTGAAACGATTCATCCTTTCAATATAATAAGAGTGACGGAGGAGGACTATCCGGGAAATGCCCCTCTCTTCATCTCGCGCTCCATCTCTCGTTTTGGGGGGGTTTGTGGCTTACCATCATCTCTCTGCCCCCGATACCGACAATTTTATAGAAGAAATGTCCTATGTAGGCGTGTATGAGACCAGGATATATCCGGCAGATCCTCGTTATGGCACGATGGGAGCTTCTGCGTACTTTCTCGACAATGGGACGGGGCATCCTGCCTGCCGCGATTATCCTCTTCATCCTCCTGGTCGCCGTATCCGGCCTGACCGCACAGAGTGGTCTTCATATCCAGGATGGAATGTACCAGCTCGGAACCGATAATGCAGAAGCAGGCGAGATGATCGCAGGAGACCCCCGTTTCATTGTCTATCTCGATTCACGTCCATCCCTTCTGAATACCAGACAATCTTATGATATCATCATCCTTGGCAGTGAGGTCTATGTCCAGGATACCGAGAAGGGGCGTGCCGCACTCACCTCGCTCGAACAGGTCTTCGAAGGGTATTCTGCTTTCATCAATGTGCAGGAGCCGGATCTCTATGCTGCCTATCCTCTCTGGATCAACCGCATATATGAGAGGAGTACTATTGACTTTTCCGCAACCCAGAGTGGCCAGCGCGTCTCACCGGTCCCGCAGAGAGAATCGCCTGCACCAACCGGCCCTGTCATTCCCGTTGCCACACCAGAAGTATCTGTTCCCTATGAACCCGACCAGCTGAGGGCTGAGATTTCACGGACGGCAGCACAGGATGATACCATCAGCAGGTACTCGCAGGTGATCGGCCAGGAATCAGGATCAGGATCATTCAGGACACCCAATCAGCTCGCACCCCCGCTCCCCTTCGATTCAATAATCCTGATCTTCGTCTTCATCTTCCCCCTTTACTTCACTTCGCAGTTTTTCATGATGAGTATCATGAACGAACGGATCGAGCGGCGGGGAGAGGTTCTCCTGTCAGCGCCATATCATCCCTCGGCGATCATCCTCGGAAAGGCGCTCCCCTATTTTGTAATGATGGTAGCGATCTCGCTCATCCTCATCCTGATTAGCGATCTCCCTGGAAAAACCATCTTTCCGCTGATCCCCGTCATCATCTTCTTCCTTGCAAGCGCACTTGTTATCGGGATGCTCGCCCGGAGTTTCAAGGAGCTCTCATTTCTCTCGATCTTCTTCTCGACAATGGCCACATCATACCTCTTCTTCCCAAGCATCTTCGCCAATGTTCACGTCGTCTCTCTCATCTCACCGCTTACCCTGATCGTTCTTGAGATCCAGGGAGATTCGTTTAGCCTGATGGATTACCTCTATTCAACAAGTCTCTTTTACCTCACAAGCATCATCCTGCTCTATGCCGGCTCTGTGAACTTCAATGAGGAACGTCTCTTCTCGCTCCACCGCCTGATTCCACGGACCATCGAATTCATCTCAGCAGGAATTTCAAAGACGTACCCGCTCATTTCAGTTGGTATCCTTGGAGGACTTGTTATCCCATTTGTCTTCATGGTGCAACTGATGGGGCTTGTCCTCTTCTTCAATCTCCCGATGCCACTCTCCCTCCTCCTCCTGATTGGGTATGCGGCGGTGACAGAAGAGGTCGCAAAATCTATCGGCATCTATGCACTTGCGAAGATTCTCCCTGGCGGCCTCACCTGGCGGCTTGTCATCTTCGGCTCCGCTGCAACAGCCCTCGGTTTTCTTGCAGGAGAGAAACTCCTCCTCTTTGCAACCATTGCCCAGGTGACAGAATCGGTCTTTGGGAGTGTCATGTTCCTCTCTCTTCAGCTCCTCTGGATGCCGTTCCTCCTCCATGCAGGATGCCTCGCAGTCGTCGCAATCGCCCTGAAAGTTGGGGGATTCCGCTGGTATATACCGGGAATTATCCTTGCGACGATTATTCATGTCATCTATAATCTTGCTGTTATTGGGGTGATTCCACTATGAAAGGGCGGAATGTTCTGATAGTAACGAAGAAGGAACTCGGCGGAATTTATGCGGAAAAGACGATCGTCTTTGCGATCCTCCTCCAGCTCTTCATCGCCCTCTTCTCGTCTTTCCTGATGGTCGGGCTGACGACGATGTACGATCCGAATGCACTTGCAGGATACCGGGGTGTTGAGTATGGAATCGGATATGTTGGTTCCGATGGTGATCTCTATTCAATCATCGATGACAGGCGGGATCTCAGGGCATACAGAATGGATCTCGATACTGCCATTGCTTCCTTGAAGGAGCGGCAACTCTCAGCAGTTATCTGGGTTCCGGATACCCCTGCTGGCGCCGATGAGCCGGTTCTGGTGACCCTCTATATGCTCCAGAACGATATCCAGTCGGCAGTTGTTGAGGTGAAGATGAAAGAAGCATTTCTTGTCTATGAAGAGGAACTCAGGTCCGCGAGATCCGATCGACTGACACTGAATCCGATACATCTGGAATTTCCCGAGACGAGAGAGAGATCCAGTTACTTTGAGTTCGTCTTCGGACTTTTAATCCCGCTTCTTGTCTTCATGCCTGCGATCATCTCCGGGGCACTTATCATTGACCTGATCACTGAAGAGTACCAGGCAGGGACGCTTCAGACCCTCCTCTCCACAACCATCACCTATGGCGAGATGCTCTGGGGGAAGATCCTCGCCTGCATCGCGATTGTACCGATCCAGTCTGCGGCATGGCTCGCCCTCCTTGCGGCAAACGGGATCGTTGTGCAGCACCCGCTTGAGATCCTCCTTCATGTTGTGGCAGGAACAATGATCATGATTACGATCGGCGCCTTCTGCGCCCTTCACTACCGTGAGAGGACGAGTGCACAGTTCATCTTCTCAACAGCAATTGTCGTTCTCATCATCATTGCAATGGCATTCCCCTACAACCCCCTCAACCTCATTGTCCGGCTCGCAGTCGGTACAATCGGACCACTACACTGGGTCATACTCTCCGGTGTCCTGGCCATTGCCCTCCTCCTCTCTCTCTTCCTGAACAGATATGCAGGGAGGATCAGCCGCCTCCCAGAGTGAGAACAGGATAAGGCGGTTCTGCCTGATAGCCCGGAAAAATCTATATGGGCGGACTGTGAGGTTACCATACTTATATGGTACTCTCATATAATCCGGATCTCATCGTCTATCTCCTCCTGACAGCAGCAATAGTGCTTCTGATCTTCTTTACCATAATATCCATCCGCATGATCTTCTCCCTCTCCAGAATGAGGGATATACGGCGAAAAAAAGAGATGGAAGCGTCTTTCACTCCTTTTTCCGATATCAATAAGAGCAGGTTCCTTCAGGATATGGGGAAGAAATAGGTGATACTAAATACTTCTATTATCTGAAAATAGTGTTATGAATTGGTGGGGGAAGGAATAGGTGCGGTCAAGAAAGGAGGTTGTCTCACTCCTGAAAGGATTAAAGGCTGAGATGGCCCGGACATTTGGGGTGACGCAGCTGGGCATCTTCACCCCGCCTCTCCCCGGCAATGATCATCTCCATGTGGTCGCCGCCTTCTCAGAGGATCGGGATCTTCTTGATATGGCCGGACTCACCTGCTTTATTGAGAAGAAGGCAGGTGAGAAGATTGTTCTCATCTCCCTGAAAGGGTTGCGGGATGAGCTGACGCCCTGTATCATGCAGGCAGAACCTCTTTCGCAGGCGCAGGTGCTTCTCTTCCAAAATGAGATCCTCAGATCGATCACTGATATAGAACTGATCTGCCGTGGTATCATCTATGAAGTCTTTGTATCTGATACAAAAACGAGTAATGCGGTCCTCTCTCATATCAGGACGATTGGTCTTCTCAGCTCCTGTATCCCAAACGAGCATAAGTCAGTATCGCAGGCAGTTCCCTGGGATGCACTGGGTGCGCTCCCCGACATGATCTCTCCCTGTTATGGGACCGATCTCAGGCTTGTCTGGAATTGTGTGCAGCGAAGGCTGCCTGAGATCCGGGAGGCAATCGAAGCCTTACCCGGCATGAAAGGATCGAAAGAGGGTTCAAGGCGCCGTTTTTTCTGAGGGTGCCCCCTCATCTCAGACCCCCTCAGAAGCAGTACTTCATTCCTTCTTTCTGGAGTTCATCGTGGAGCCCCTTATATGATGGGAGGAGCGTTGCAACCAGGTCCCAGAACCGTTGCTGATGGTTCCTCTCCACCAGATGGCAGACCTCATGGATAATCGTATATTCAAGATATGCCGGGGGAGCCATCGCAACTCTGATATTGATGATGATCCCGTTCCTCGGAGTGCAGGAGCCAAACCGACGTTTCTGGTACCCAAACCGCACCCGGGGGCAGGCGACACCGATTGCCTCTGCTGATGCGGCAGCGATATCTACTGCAACAGGCCGGATCTCGTCTGCATAACAGTTCATCACCGCCTCCCTGATCCGGGGCACTTCCTCTTCTTCCCACCTGCCGGGTGGACGGGCGATCCAGAGTTCATCGCCTCGGATCGATGCGGAGAACGCCCCATCTGAATCGGTATGGCGGATTGTCAGCAGCCGCCCCTGGAAGGGGATCGTCTCACCCTCTGCATACTGCCGGGACTGCATATTTTCACGCCACACCATCTTCTTCGAACGTGTCTTCCTGATCCATGCCGACACATTTGCAATCGAGAACTCCGCCTCTGCTGCGGTGAGCGGAACAGGGGATCGGATCTCGATTCCGAGATCGTCCCGGATAGTGATGGCGATCCGCTTCCTCTTCCTGTTGACGGTGATATAATAGGGGACCTCTTCACCGTCAAGTGTCACTGTTCCATTCCGGAATGTGCCGCTTGTATCCTCCTTCTGAAAGACTGAAATGATCCAGCCCTCGTTTGCCTTCAGGAAGCGTTTGGTCGCCTTCTCTGTCATAGGGGCGGGAGCTTCCACGAGGAGCCTCCCACTCTTCTTTGCTATGATGCATGGGTATTTTCTCCGCCTGTTTATCTGAAAAGAATAGGTGATGGCCATGCCGGCTATCAGAAACTGCCTCTCCTGCCATTCCCCCTCCCGCTCTCCGCCTTCCATCAGAGACTCATTTGTCTTGGGGTGAGAAGAAGTCACTGTTCTCTTCAATAGCTTTCTTAGTCTCAGGTGAGAAAATACTAAAGAGATGACAATCCGTGCCATCAGCCAGGACACACTCTCCACTCTCCTTGAGATGGCAAAGAGCCAGCACCCGCTTGAGTTTGTTGCTCTTCTTGAAGCAGAAGACGGGGTCTTATCCGGCATCAACCTCCTCCCGGGCACCCGTCTTGATGAGCGGAGTGCCTCGGTTCTTACCGATATGATCCCGCTTGGAATGTCTTTTTCAGGCAGCGCTCACAGCCATCCAAACGGATTTATCACACCATCAGATGCTGATATCGGGTTCTTTCCCCGATTTGGTTCATGCCACCTGATCATCGGATATCCCTATGGACCCGATGACTGGCGGGCATTCTCACGTGATGGATCACAAAGAAGCCTCGAGGTGATCTGATTGACACGGGTTGTTGCCACCGGCACCTTTGATATCATCCATCCGGGCCACCTCTTCTATCTCGAAGAATCACGGGCGCTTGGCGATGAACTTGTTGTGATCGTTGCGCGCGAACAGAATGTCCGGCATAAGCCAAAGCCTGTCATCCCCGAGGATCAGCGGCTTGCAATGGTGCTCGGCTTAAAGCCGGTCGATCATGCTGTTCTTGGAGATCTGACCGACAAGTTCAGACCCATCAGGGAGATTCAACCCGATATCATCACCATCGGATTTAATCAGCGGTTTTCACCGGAGAGCCTTGAAGAAGAGCTGAAGAAGCAGGGGCTGGATATACGGGTTATCCGGACCGGGGAGTATCAACAATGCGAATTCTGCTCATCCCGCAGGATCATCGATCGGGCTCTGTTGATCCGTGGGTATGTGCCATCGGCTGAAGATCGTATCCCCTAAAAATACCGAATCATCGTTTTGAACCGGTGCGCATGATCTGCCGGTCTGAATGAAAAGTGTAATGAAAAAATCTCCGATATCTCCAAATATCCTCTGTCCCAAAGAGATATGGAGGATAATCCCTGCATTGAAAACTGCCTCTCCACTCATTGAGTGATATAGTCGGGCTTCTCAAAACTGCCGATGTTGTAGTTCCTCCTCAGGAACCTCCGGACATTCTCCGAGTCGATCCATCCCTGATCGAGCTGTTTAATGATCTCGTTGATCCGATCCACCTGATCTACAATCTCGGTTGTGATCTCATCGTCTGAGAGGGCGGAATAGCCGACGATCACCTGGAGCGGGTTTCTTATATTATCTGCCAGAATTGCAAACTGCTCGATATTCCGGTCAATCTGTATAAATGCCTGTATCTGGATACGTTCTGCTTCTTTCTTATCGGTGATATCCCGTATCACAGCAGATGCTGCATCAGGGTGCCCTTTCAGAGGAAGAGGGCTGACACTCACTTCAATATCTCTCTTTTTCCCGTCTTTTTGGTGTATTGTCCCTTCAATCAGCCCGGCATTATCAGATATAATCAGATCTCCCGCATCTCTCCCGATGTATCCGGGTATAAGCTCATTGATGGTCATCGAGTGGATCTCTTCTTCTGTATACCCGAAGATCTCCACTATCTTCTCGTTTGATTCGATGATTGCACCGGTTCTCTGGTTGAAGATGATAATGCCCTCGGATATCTGTCTGACAAGGCTCCGGTACCGCTCTTCAGACTCCCTCAGTGCGTCTTCTGCATGCCTCCTCTCCTTCCGATCATCGGCTTCCTTTAATGCACGGGATATTGATGGAATAAGGCGGATGAGATTGTCTTTCATCACATAATCCTCTGCACCGGCTTTCACCAGTGCAACGGCTGCCTCTTCGCCGATGGCACCGGAGACGATGATGATTGGAGTTTCTATACCCTGATCCCTGACAATCCTGATCAGCCTGTCTCCTCCAAATCCCGGCATATGATAATCCGAGAGGATGATATCCCATTCACCCCCGGAAAGCGCCTCGGATAATGTTTCAGCGTTCCATACCCTGACGGTATCCGGGGTATACCCGCCTTTTCTGAGCGCCCTGATGAGAAGGAGTGCATCATCCTCGGTATCTTCAGCAATAAGCACCCGTAGTAGCGGCTCCATCATCTCCTCCCTACCGACGGACTTGTGTTCAGCAGCAGCCAGTAGTTTCCAAGGGTATGTACCGCATCAACAAACTCAGTGAAATCAACCGGTTTTCGGATATAGCTGTTCGCGCCAAGTGTATAGCTTCCAATGACATCCTCATCCTCAATCGAGGTGGTAAGGATGATAACGGGGATCACCCGCGTTCTCTCGTTATTTCGAATCTCCCTGAGCACTTCAAGCCCGTTGACTTTTGGGAGTTTGAGATCGAGGAGGATGATCACCGGGAGATCATCTGCGCCCCGCTCTGTATATGAACCAGTGGCAAAGAGATAGTCAAGAGCTTCCTGTCCGTCCCGGACAACTGCAATAGGGTTTGCAATCCTGTTCTTTTGAAATGCCCTCAGGGTCAGAACCTCGTCGTCCCTGTTATCTTCGACAAGTAGAATGGTGCCTTTTGAGATCACTGCAGAACTCCTGTTCTTTCTTTTGAACCGAGAGTAAAATAAAATGTAGCACCCTGACCAGGTATTCCTTCTGCATGGATTGAACCTTCATGTTTTGAAATGATCCTGGCTATTGTTGCAAGGCCGATCCCGGTTCCCGGAAACTCATCTGTTGTGTGGAGCCGGGAGAATGGGAGAAAAAGCCTCTTCTTATATGCCATATCAAATCCGGCGCCATTATCGGAGATGCAATAGGTTGTGCTATCGTTATTCTTCTGTGATTTGAAGAGGATCTCCGTCTTCTCCTTCTTCCCGGTGAATTTCCATGCATTTGAGAAGAGGTTTGAAAGAACGCTCCGCATAAGCCCACGGTCTGCTGAGACGACCATCCCATCTTCGATCTCCACGTGAGCGTTCTCCCGTGGTTCCTGCTCCATGATCTCTTCAATCACCTCGTGTGCAAGGTCGGTGAGTGAGAATGTCTGGCGGCGGAGTTCTGCCCTCGATATTCGTGACAGGAGGAGGAGGTCATCGATAAGGGTACCCATCCGATCAGATGCCGATCTGATCCGTTCGAGATAGAGGCGGGCATCCTCAGGGAGATCATCTGCGAAATCCTCCCAAATCGCAAGAGAGAAACCATTGATGCTCCTGAGAGGTGCCCTCAGGTCATGGGATACCGAGTAGGTGAAGGCTTCAAGCTCACTATTCAGGTTTGCAAGCTCGCGTGTCCGCTCCATTACCCGTTGTTCAAGCTCCTCATTCAGATGCCTGAGATTCTCCTCAGCCCTGTACCTGAGGACAATCTGCCAGAGTGCCTCTCCGAGGTAGGTGGCAACCCGGAGATCAAACTCATCATACGGAACGAGCTTTCCCCTGAGTGTGATGACCGCAACCACCCGGTCCCCTTCAGAGATCGGGAGGCAGATACCACCACATCTTCCCCCGATAAGCGCCTCTCTTCTTTTGATCACCTCTTCCCATGGTCCGCCTCTGTCTGCCGGAGACAGCTTTGGCAGTGCAGGGATATCATCTGAAGATGAGGAGATGGTGAAGAATGTCTCATCAGGCGAGAGGATGGCACAGTAGGCATGGGTGCTCTCTGTGAGTGCCGCTGCTTCCCTGAGTGCTGCAGAGAGGATCTGCTCCTCACCTGCATCCCGGACAGCACTGATCCGGATCACCGACTCGAACATGTCTTTTGTCCGGATAATTGCCTGTTCAGCAGCACGCTGCCTTGTGATGTCACGGATGATCGCGATCCGGTACTCTTCCCCACCAAAGATCGCATGGTGCATCGTTATTTCGAGTGTTGTCGACTCACCATCTGCTGAGGGGAGATCCCTGATGATTGCCACCCCGTCATTGATCTCCGTCATCTCCGGATGCAGGATCGATCCCTGATCCAGGCAGTCGGCAAGATGCATGCCCCGGAGTTCTTTCTGCTGTTTGTTCAGGAGGCGGCAGGTCTCTTCATTCAGATCAATGATTGAGTGTGTCCTCGGATCGATGATCATAATCCCGACACTGACCTGATCAAGGATGAACCGGAATCGCTCCAATTCAAGCAGACGGATGCGGAGTTCGGGGTAGTAACTCTTTCGAAAAGAGGTCTCACCCAGCCCGAGGATCTTCTCACGGAGCTGGAGCTGTTCTTCACGCGTCTTTTCAGAGCGCCGCTTCATAGAGTCGCATAACCTCCTCAACGTCTGGCAGAAGTGGATTGGTGACGATACATCCATCCATCATTGCAGAATCAGACAGTGCCCTGATATCTCTTCTGAGTACACCCCGATCACCGAGCGAGCCGGATATTCCAATCTTTTCGGCAAGTCCGCGCACCACGCCGATGATCGCCTCTGCACCATTCTTCCGGATCTCTTCCTGAGATGCACCGAGTGTCTCTCCAATCCTGTCATATCGTGCCTGTGCGTAGGGGTAATTATAGCGGATTACCGCTGGCAGGAGAAGTGAGTTTGCTTCGCCATGCGGGAGATCATAGAGTCCGCTGAGTGGGTGAGCCATCGCATGCACAAGTCCGAGGCTGGCATTTGAGAAGGCAAGGCCTGCATGGAGGCTTCCAAGCATCATCAGGCGTGCTGCCTCCCTGTTTTCTCTCTCATGGTATGCAACAGGCAGCGCTTCCCGGATCATGTGTATCGCCTCAAGGGCATGGAGGTCAGTCAGGTTTGAGCTGCCGGTAGAGACATACGCCTCAATCGCATGGGTGAGGGCATCAAAACCGCAGTAACCGATGAACTTCTGAGGCAGTGTCGAGAGGAGATCGGGATCAACCAGAGAGACATCCGGGATGATCGTCTTGCTGATGATTCCGAATTTCCTCAGTTTCTCCTGCTCGGTGATAATTGCAAACTGCGAAACGTCAGCAGAACTGCCTGCGGTTGTCGGGATGCAGATGAGCGGGGGTCCCATGTGGCGGATCTGGTCGACCCCCTCATACTGCTGAATAATGCCCCCATTTGTTGAGAGTATGGCGATCCCTTTTGCACAATCCATCGGGCTGCCCCCGCCGATGGCCAGGATACCGTCGCAGCCCCTCTGCCGGTACATGGATGCGCCTGCATCCACCTCTGTGGTACGGGGATTCTCAGAGACCTGGCTGAAGATGGTGGTTGATATGCCCGCCGCTTCAGCTGCGGAGGTGATCTCATGTACCCAACCGGCCCTGATGACTCCCGGATCCGTGACGATGAAAGCATCGGCAACACCGAGATTATCGAGATAACGGACTGCCTGAATCCGTGCCCCCTCCCCGAAGATCACCTCCGGCATCACAAACTTCCTGAGTGTATTGAATGTCATCTGTAGAACTTCCAGGTTTTCTCGTTCTCTATGTATCGTCGGGAACTGAAAAGAGTTGTGGGAAAAAGGAGCGGTGCCGGGTGCGTACATGCTGAAGATGGGGAGATACCGGAACAGATGGGTGGTGCCATCTCCTGATGTTAAGGTGGGACGTGCCATGAATTGACGCGCCCGGTCTGGATGCTCTGTCCTGATGGGACAAATTAATGTTACATCCGGCATTAATTAATACTTTTCATGCTGTCCGTAATATCAAACCAAGATCCTATCTTCTTCAAAGACGATACCTCTCCAGATGCATTTCCTGCAGATGACCTGTATCTTTCATGGCCCTTTTGTCTTTGATGAAGGGGATGCAGCCCGGATCTATCATGCGCTCTCACCAGAGCGGTGCATTGTTGCAGGAGTGATGGGGAGGACTGCCGCTCTTGCAAGCGGACTGCCTCTGACATATGCCGATGCTCCTCCCTCTTTTGTGATCAATGGGATGGAGGGTGTCTGCGTGCTGGTTAATCGCGGGAAGACGCCCTCCTCGGGGAGGCGTTTTGGCGAGATCGTTTCTTCGCGGATCAGCGGCGGACTGATCCATATCGAGTGTTCAGACCAGATCTGTTATCTCTGGAATACTGGGGATCGTGCAATTGCAGAGGAGATCTGTGACCTAATCGGGTACCGGCTTGTCATGTTGAACTCGTTACGGGAGGATCAGCCGGAGATGCGGAGGATATGCGGCTGCATTCCTGGTGAGCCGGTGATGGTTGAGGGGATCACGATCGGGTATGCGACTGCGGAAGAGGCGGTCATCTCATGCAAAGAGGGTATTCTGATGCCGATTTCCGGCATACGCCTGAAGCTCCATGGTATAGAGAAGCTGCACGCTGCCGGTTGCCCTCCCCTTGACCGGGCATGGTGCAAGAGCGGCTGGATCCGGCGTGCCACTCCGGAAAACCCCGTCCGTTCTGCTCCACCCTGCGGCAGGGTGCAGACGATCGATCATGCAGGGATTGCCATCTACCGGCTTATCACCCCTGATATCTGTGGTATCCTCTCCATCGGGGACGATACCACCGCCGTATGCGGCCATATCGGTGCGGTGCTGGGTGTCCCGGTCTTTGGTATCACTGACGGGGATGGTGATGAGATTATTCCCGAAGCTTATGCTCCGGGATCTGTTCTTGTCCGTACTATCTCGGATACCGACGATCAGGTCGGCCTTGAGATTGCTGCATCCCTCCCGGATGGGGATCAGATTTGCTGGGATGACCTCGTAACCTCCCTTCTTGAACGTTTTTCCGGCTTAATCCGGGTGTTGAGGGATTACCGGTGATGCGGTGTGCGGAATGCAAGGGAAAAGGCCTCTGCGGCCTCCCGAAATGCCCGATCATGCAGCGGTTCTATGCACTGACGAATGAGAAGCCACAATCCGAATATATGGGCCCGTCGCCTTCGATCTTTATTGGAAGCAGCGGATATCCCCGTGTTGTCGGAGGCCCGCTCCTCCTCCGTGAGTCTGACACACCAACGGACTGGATCTCCCGCGGCCTTGGCATGGAGGAGATCGTTGGTATCAGGTCGAGGACGATCCGCGGTTCACAGGATGTAAAAACTGTCCTTGAGAAGGCACAGGAGGTTGCTATCTCCAGCAGGCCCCTGGATGTCGAAGCGAGATTTGAAAAGCCGATCCGCTATGATCTCTCATTTGACGGGACCGTGGCACCGATCGGCCTCTCTGGCAAACTATCAAAAGTCTCTGTTCTTGATAATGCCGTGGTGGAGCCTGCCGTTGACCGGTACACCTCGGATACTGATGTACGGGCGACCGAGGCGGCATCTGCCCTGTTCCAGGAGGGGATCGATGTCTACCGGATCACCAATCTCCTCACCGCAGGGCTCCTCGGCTCAAAAAGGACGTTTGTACCGACCCGGTGGGCGATCACAGCCGTTGATGATATGGTCGCAAAAGATCTCAGGAAGCGTGTGGAGCGGATGTCACCCCTTCGGGAAGTGCTCGTCCACTCTGCTCTTCTCTATGGTAACAGGATCGCTCTCCTCTTCATCCCTTCCCCTGATTTTCGGTTTGAGATGATAGAGCGATGGCAGACAAACTCCCTCTGGGGTGGATCTGAGGATGTGGTCGTTGTTGATGGGGAGAAGAGGAAGAAGCAGGGATATTCCCCGATAGCCGGGGCCTATTACTCAGCCCGCCTTGCGGTCCTTGAATATCTGCTTAAAGCAGGAAGAACCGCACGTGTGGTGGTTATCCGGGATATCTCAGGAGATTACTGGGCGCCGCTTGGCACCTGGGTGATTAGGGAGGCTACCCGGGCTGCACTCAAATCTCCCGCTATCCCCTGTCCCGATCTCCCTTCCGGGGAGGCGATGGTCACGGCACTGCTCGGCTCATCGTTCTGGCGGAGTCGATCGAACCTGATCCGGGATCTCCGATCCCAGCGAACGTTTGCCGACTTTATCTGAAGGGTTTTTCAGAACAAAACAATAGCTTCATTCACGATCAGGGAAGAAGTATACCTGATTGAATGCTCTTTTCCGAGTTTGCCCTCTTATGTGAGAAGATAGAAGCGCTCGCGAGCCGCCTTGAGATGCGTGATCTTATCGCAGATCTCCTCCCCGGCCTTACACCAGATGATCTCCCGATCGTTGTCCGGTTCATCCGTGGGCTAATCTTTCCTGACTGGAGCTCCGCACATCTTGGAATCGGACCAACCCTCCTCTATGATGCGGTTGCATATGTGGCAGGCTGGAAACGGAGTGAAGTGATCGCTCTTGTCAACCGTACCGGAGACGCCGGACTGGCTGTTGAACACCTCCTCAAAGAGAAGACCCAGATGAGTCTCTTTGCTGAAGAACTCACACTCGGAGATGTATATGCGACATTTCTGAGGATGGCCGATATCGCTGGTGCACAGTCACAGAAGGAGAAATTACGGAACGCCAAGCTCCTGTATTCGAATGCATCGCCCCTTGAAGGCCGGTATCTCACGCGCCTGATGCTTGAGGAACTCAGGATTGGTGTCGGGGAAGGAAGTGTCCGGGATGCGATTGCGATTGCCTTCGTGGTCAGTCCCGATTCTGTGAACAGGGCACACCAGGTGATGAATGATCTCGGTGAGGTGGCAAGGATTGCATCTGTTGATCCGGATGCTCTCCTGAACGTGAAGATCGAGCTCTTCAGGCCGGTGAAGATGATGCTTGCCCAGGCGGGATCGATCGAGGAGATGGTTGCAGGTTCAGGCGAGGTCTGTGCAGAGTACAAATATGATGGCAGCCGGTTCCAGTTTCACAAATCCGGCGACCGTGTTGTTATCTACTCCCGCAGGCTTGAAGATCTCACCGCTGCACTTCCAGATGTCGTCGAACAGCTCTCAAACGTCGTCTCAGGCGATGTGATCCTTGATGGCGAGGTGGTTGCTATCAAAGATGGGAGGCCGATGCCATTCCAGACGGTGCTCAGACGGATACGGAGGAAACATGATGTCTCTATCCATGTGGATCAGATACAGATGATCCCCTTCGTCTTCGATATCCTCTACCGTGATGGTGCCGGGCTGATCGACCTCCCCCTCTCAGAGCGGCGTATCCATCTCGAAGCCGTGATGAGCGGGTGCATCGCACCGCAGATCCAATCCTCACATCCTGAAGAACTCCGGGAATTCTATCATACGTCCCTTGGGGAGGGACATGAGGGGATTATGCTGAAAGTGCCGGGTTCCCCCTATATTCCCGGCAACCGGGGTAAGCACTGGGTGAAATGCAAACCAGAAGTTGAGACGATCGATCTGGCGGTGATCGGGGGTGAATGGGGCGAAGGGCGGCGTGCCCACCATTTCGGCTCCTTCCTCCTCGCCTGCCGGGATGATGATGGAACTCTCTTCCCGGTGAGTCGTGTTGCGACCGGAATCAACGACGAGACGCTCGGCCTCCTCCATGACCTCTTCAACGACCGGGTGATCAGTACAACAGGTAAGGAGGTTTCCTTTGAACCGGGGATCATCTTTGAGGTTGGTTACTCGGAGATCCAGAAGAGCACAAATTATGATTCAGGATATGCCCTCAGGTTCCCGCGGTTTATCAGGATCCGTGACGATAAGCGGATGGACGAGATCGAGACCCTCGCCCAGATTGAGGATCGGTACCGGCGTTTTGGGAGCCGGTTGGATCCGGGTCATGACCCGGCCCGGGAGCAATAGTCATATACCTGAGCGGTGCGATCTCTCTTGTATGGGAGTGGGCATTGTTTCGGATCTGATGCCTTCTGGTGATCTGAACCAGATAAGAGAACGCTTCCGTTTGTATATCCGGGAGAATAGCAATGCGATAGATCGCTCTCTCCCCCTCTTCTTTGCCCATGTCGTCTCTGCTCTTGAAGAAGGAGATGAACGGCTCCCCGATCCTGAGTATAATTATTTTCTGGATGAGATCGCCTGCGAGGTCTTCAGAAACAGCTCAAGGATGAATGATCCGGCGTTCGATCATGAGCTTGGTGCCATCCTTGCAGAACATAAGCGCAATGGGGGGAGAGGCGGCCTTGATCTCGTCTCAGGCCTGCACTCCATCAGAATGGGTAAGTATCCAGATGCAATCCTCCTCCTGAAGAAGTACCGGTATATTGATCCGCTGATCGGATCGGCCATTGCCTACTGTTTTATTCAGGTGGGCCGGGAGGGGGCAGAGCCGGATCGCCTGCATTCTGATCCTCTCCTCTCTGCACGGGAACAGCTGATAGCGATGAGAGAACACCGCCCGTCTCTCGTCTCCCACCCTCTCCTTACCGAAGATGAGGACGATTCTCTCTCTTCCATCTTCTGGGATGTGTATGAACAGGCACGGGAATGGTTCCCCCATGATGAATGGTTCCCTGAGATTGCATTGCGTAAAGCTGAGCGTGATGGTGATGGGCGCCGGTACAATTCGGTTTTGACGGAGGCTATATCCTCGTTTCCTGATGATATCAGGTTTCTGCGGCGTGCGTTTCAGGTGGCGCTTGAGAAGAGGTCACCCGAATCCGCAGCAGTGCTCCTCCAGAGGATGATCCGGGTGATGCCGGATGGAATGGAGCCGGTTTACTATGGCCTGAAGCTGGCGGTCATCACCGGCAGGGCCGGGATCTTCTATCGGTTTAAAAAACGTGCGATTATCCATGGGATCCCTCCTTATCTCACCCATCTCCTCGAGTATATTTTTGAGCTTCTCAGAATGAATCACGAAGGGGCAGTGGAGATGAGGCAGCGTTTCTCTGCTTTGTACCCCCGCATCGGATATAGTATGGATCTCTTCCGATATCTTGAAGAGGATATCTTCTCCGGTGATCCTACCCGGCAGAAGAGGGGTATGCAGGCACTACTGCCGATAGTTGACAGATTTGCGATGAGTGTATTAAAGATTGGAGAAGAGTGACCTATGCATGATGATCTAAGTGTTCAGCTTTTTTTGCGATCTCCCTGTGGGATGCTTGTCCTTGAAAAGAGGACAGGAACTGTCGTTGCGATCAATTCATCGCTCTCAAAAACCATCGGGTGCCGGAGTGGCTCTGATCTCTCCCTTCCTCTCTCTGAGGTTCTTTACACCGGTGCATCCACCCAGACATCACGTGGTGTCTTTGAACAGAAGATACGAAATGCGGTCATTGAGGAGAGGGATGGGTTCACCCAGATGCTCCGCGATAGTTCAGGGGTAAGTGCCGAATACGTGATCAGGCCACGTGCAATCACCCTGGATTATCGTGAATATATCCTGCTCTCCATATCAAAGGTCTCCGACATGGCCTCATCCAATCTTCTGATGGAAGAGGCGCTTGCCGAGAAGGAGGTGCTGCTCCGCGAGGTTCATCACCGGGTAAAGAATAATCTCCAGGTGATCTCAAGCCTCCTCCAGCTCCAGTCCCAGTTTGTGAGCGATCCGAAGATCCTCGGTTACATGACTGACAGCCAGAACAGGGTCCGGGCACTCGCGTATGTCTATGAACATCTCTACCGGTCAAAGGAACTTGGGCGGATCGACTTTTCTGAATATACGACCCGGATCACCCAGAGTCTTCGAAGGGAATATGGCGCCAATGCACAGAACGTGACTGTGCAGTTTGATATCCATGATGTGGTATTGAACCCGGACACCTCGGTTCCCCTCGGGCTTCTGCTCAATGAACTGGTCTCAAATGCATTCAGGCACGCATTCCCTGATGAGCGCGAGGGGATGATCCTGATCTCCATGCATCCAGATGCGAATGGAAGCTATACTCTTATGATCAAAGATGATGGCATCGGGATGCCGAAAGGTATTAAGATCGAGAAGATCCAGTCGCTTGGCCTCCTCCTCGTCTCTTCCCTTGTGACGCAGCTGGATGGTACGCTTGAGCTGAAAACAGGTAAAGGAACCGAGTTTCGGATCGTCTTCAATCCATTACAGTATAAAGAGAGGGAGTGATAAGATGGCAGACACCAGTGTTTGGATCGTTGAGGATGAATCAATCGTCGCAATGGATCTAAAAGCCCGTCTTCTGAAGATGGGGTATCATGTCGCCGGTATCTCCGGCTATGCAGAGGAGGCAATAGAGGAGATCCGTCTGAATCCTCCGGATATTGTCCTCATGGATATCGTCCTGAAAGGTACGATGGATGGGATCGAAGCCGCAGGAATCATCAGGGAGGAACTGGAGATCCCTGTTGTGTACCTGACGGCATATTCGGAGGATTCAACGATTTTCCGGGCAAAAGTGACCGAGCCGTATGGGTATATCCTCAAGCCGTTCATGGAACGCGATCTACAAATTGCCATTGAGATAGCATTGTATAAGTCCTCGATGGAGAGGAAGCTTCGGGCAAGTGAACGATGGCTGAAGACAACGATGCAGAGTATGGGCGAGGGGATTATCGCAACAGATTCTGAAGGTATTGTGCGGTTTATGAACCCGGTTGCAACTAATCTCACCGGTGCTGTCGAGGATCAGGCGATCGGAACTCCATCAGGCGCTGCCTTCAGGACTGAGAGCAGTAGCGGAAGTCAGGGTACAGATCCTGTTCTTATGGCTCTTGGGGATCAACGAGCAGTCTGCTCTGATGAGCTGATGGTGCTCGTCTCCCTGGATGGTACCCGGCGATTTGTTGAGTATACTGCAACCCCCATACTTGATGAAAAGGATCATATCAGTGGGGCGGTGCTCATCTTCAGGGATATCAGCGATCGTGTCCGGGCAGAAGAAGAGCTCCGCCGCCATCGTGAACATCTGGAAGAGCTTGTGGCTGAACGGACAATGGAACTTCAAAAGGTGAATGCCCGGCTTGAACAGACACTTCATTATATTGATATGGCTGAGAAGAAGTGGGTGGAAGAGGCGCTCGTCTCCGAGGTTGCCGGCAGTTATACCGGCCAGCCCCGGATGCCGGACGGCCTCATCAGCATCGATTCGAATCTGAATATTCAGCTGATCAACTATGCGGCAGAGGAGATGACCGGATGGAGACAGAAAGACGCCGTGAATCAGCCGCTTTCTGGTCTCCTCTCGCTTGAAGGATACTCTGAAGATACGCTCGCAAACCGGTTCCGCTCAGTTGTCGCAGGTGGTTCAAGACAACCTGTGGAGATGGATTGTGTCCTTCACCAGCGTGATGGGGAAAGAATGGCGGTGAGGGTCAGCGTCGAGTCATTCCGGGATCACTCCGGCGTGATCATTGGTGCAACCGTCTCAATACGCCGGATTTAGCTCTCTTCTGGTCGGAGAGATCCACACTCGTTTTTTTATAGTCTTCTACCAGCAGGTGTCTCAATGGATCCGTATCGGCCGGGAGAGGCAGGAGCAGTCGATCCCGGGCGAGGCAACCCGGAGATTGGTGTAGGTCATGTCAAGGCCAAGCGCTTCCTGTGACGAGGCAAAGGCAACTGAGGGGCAGTTGTTCACTTCGCTGAGATGCGAGAGGATGACAGTAGAGACTGATCCATTCATCTCTCTGAGGCATTCTGCCGCCATTATGTTTGAGAGGTGCCCTTTATTTCCCCGGATCCTCTTCTTCAGGTACTCAGGGTATGGACCTTCGGCGAGCATCTTCGGGCAGTGGTTTGATTCGAGGACGATCCCGTCACTCTCTACGAGCAGCTCCATCATCCGGGGGGTGACTATGCCGGTATCGGTCATGATCGAGAGTCTCAGGTCTCCGCTGGCAATTGAATAGCCGCATGGTTCGGCGGCATCGTGGGAGACAGCAAAAGGGGTGACTTCGAATGCACCGACTGTCAGGGGGGTATTGTACCGGCAGGCGATATGGGGGGGAGGTTTTTTGATCTGCTGCCGGGTTGAGGAGAAAGCCGCCAGTGTGCCCCCGGTTGCGATCAGGGGGAGGCCAAGCGCACGGGCAAGCGCGTTGGCGCTTCGGACGTGATCGGTATGCTCATGGGTGAGCAGGATTCCTTTAACGATTGCAGGGTCTCCGCCTGATTCTGTTATTTTGTTTATGATGTCCCGTTTTGCAATGCCCGCATCAATAATCAGGGCGCTTGTACCGTTGCTGACGTAGATGCAGTTTCCACTGCTCCCGCTAGCAAGCACCGTGCATTCCATCAGGTACGTATTGGTTGCTTCTGTTAGATAACAGGCGGGGATTATGCTCCCCGGAATATTCCTGATCTCTTATATCTCGCCACCACGTTGTTCGAGCTCGGAAAAGACCGGGGCAAGCGTCCCGCTCAGAATCGATCGTTTTGCAAGCCTGATTAAGTACCTGACATACTGGATATGGGCCAGCTGAAAACTGACGATCAGTCCAAAACTGAGCGAGACGATGACAATCAGACTATAGCCGCTGAAGGTAACCATGCAACACCTTATGATTCTCGTTCAATCTCATCTAGGAGGGGAATGAGGGAGTCTTTATCTGAACATTCCTTCCCGACGATGAGAAATCTCTTTGTATAATACCTGGAGAGAGCGATGTATCCTCCGACAAGTCCTATGCCAAATGCAAGGGCCCCGATGGCGACATAGGCGGATAGGCTCAGTAGGAGATCACTCATATCTTCACCATGGGCATTTTTTAACCTCCGACTATATAAAATAACCCTCTATTTCTTCCGGGATTGTCTGTATTTGGAAAGATTCAATGGATCTCCGGGTGTATAGGTACATATGTGGAGCCAATGTGATATTTCCGGCTGGAAGGAGAAGCGACGGGGTGATATTTCCGGAGTTCTGGGTGCAGTCCGGGATATCGTCGATCTGGTCGAGAGAGAGGGTGATTCGGCCCTTCTCGATCTGACCGAGCGGTTTGATCGGATCCGGCTGGATACCCCAAGAATCCTTCCCGAGGAAGTGGAGGAGGCGTACGAAGAGGTGGATGAACGCCTCGTTGAAGCACTTTGTGAAGCGGAAGCCAGGATCACGCGGTTCCATGAACTCCAGAAGTCCCGTTCCCTCTGGCTCGAGGAGGTTGAGCCGGGCATCACTCTTGGTGTCCGGACACGCCCACTTGACCGTGTCGGCTGCTATGTGCCCGGTGGAAGGGCGGCATACCCGTCCACGGTCCTGATGACGGCTGTTCCTGCACGGGTCGCAGGGGTCCCTGAGATCTGTTGCTGCACCCCACCGCCTGCGGACCCGCTGACTTTGGTTGCGATGGATATCGCCGGGGTGACGGAGTGCTACCGGGTAGGTGGCGCCCAGGCGATTGCGGCAATGGCAATCGGGACAGAGACGATCCGGCCGGTCGATAAGATCGTGGGGCCGGGAAATGTCTATGTGACTGCTGCGAAGATGCTCCTCCGCGATCGTGCCGAGATTGATTTTCCGGCAGGCCCATCCGAGATTGGGATCATCGCCGATATGACTGCTGATCCCTCCTTTATCGCGGCTGATGTCCTCGCCCAGGCTGAGCACGATCCCCATTCCGCAAGTGTGCTGGTGACAACCGATGCGGGGCTGGCAGAACGTGTCGGGGAGGAGATTGCCCGGATCGTAGCGTCTTCCCCGAGGCGGGAGATCATCGAAGAAGCCCTCACGCAGTCCGGGTATGTGATTGCATCCTCCCGGAGTGAAGCGGTGCGGCTGATGAATGAGATAGCGCCAGAGCACCTCTCACTCCAGGTGGCTGATCCGATGGGACTTTTGCAGGAGGTCGGGCATGCCGGCTCCATCTTTGTCGGGCCCTGGACGCCGGTTGCCTGCGGCGATTATGCGTCCGGTACAAACCATGTCCTCCCCACAGCAGGATATGCGAAGGTTCACTCAGGCCTTGATGTCCACCACTTCTGCACCCGCTCACAGGTCCAGATCCTGACCGAAGAAGGGCTGGCTGCGATCAGCGATGTTGTGGAGGCGCTCGCCGAGGCAGAAGGGCTCTCTGCACATGCAGAGTCAGTGCGGGTGCGGCGGCGGGGGTAGTTCTTTTGTCAGGTGATATGGAGAAGCAGAATGGATTCCAGATAATTATTGAAGAAGATCCTGGTGGCTGTACTGCCTATCCAATCGGCTTAAACGGAGTTGTTGTCGCTGAAGGTGACACATATGAAGAGGCTCTTGCTGGGATACGTTCTGCCATACAGTTTCATATTGAAACATTTGGCAGGGTTGCATTTGCCGATGCTGATACCATGTAAGTTTTCCCAGGAGATGTTGCAGGAAAGCGGGCGATGGATCGATGAAGTTTCCAGGTGATACACCAATTTGTAACCGAATTGTACGGGTGGGTATCAGAAAAACTGTGTATCCAGCATCCGTGCCTTATGCACTACACGGAGAATGATCACTTTTGATACGAAGATTCTGAAGATGATCCGGTAATTGCCATAGAGAAGATGGCGATAGGCTGTTCCAAGAATTTCGTTTTCTGGTACTAGTGAACAACGCAGGGGAAGGGTACTGAGCCCCGCTATGGTCTTATCGAGATCAAGGATAAACGCTGTTGCTCGTTCTGCGTTGTCCTGAGAAATATATTCCCATATCTCCTCAACATCCCGTTCAGCGACGGTGGTGATCTCAACCCGATATCTGCTTTTCACGTTTGAACTCACGTATAAATTCACTGGCTGAGCGTGTCTGTCCGTTCTCTACATCTTTTTCAGCCGGAATAAGCAGTCGTGCGAGATTCGCTGCTTCCAGATATTTTTCATATACTTTGATATCAAGCAGGATGGAGTCCGCCCTCCCATTGACAGTAAGTATGACAGGACGGCCGGTTGCATGGAGGTGATCAAGAATCTCACGTGTGTGACGTTTCAGATCCGTGACCGATCGAATATCTTCCAGGGGGCTCATGTATAATCATATGGTGTCTTTTGTCATATGAAATTTAGCATTGAATATGGTGCTTTCTATCATATCTTTCCATCTCACCTTTTATGTACTTTCATTCAAGCCCTCAGACTACTTGTCTATAAATTATTGACAGAAACCTCCTCTATATCCTATACACCGCTTTCCCGCTCTTCTCTCCCTTCCATTTCCCTTCGCCGGGTGCAAGCCCGGCGGTATCGTCTGCAACCTCCCGGAGAGTGGCGCTGGCGAGATCGGCGAGGTGCACTGCCCATGCTTCCGGTGTCCTGGGTGCCACATCGCCATAGTCTCCGTGGTGTGACTGGACGATATGGAGGAGGTGGAGGTAGGTGGCATCATCAAGATAGTCCATAAACCGGGTGAGGAAGGTGATTCCAAGGGGGATGTGGCCGATCAGATCGTACTCGGGGCGGGCGGCATAGCCGATTCCCTTCTCTTCAAAGCAGAGGGCTTTCCCGATATCATGGAGGAGTGCACCTGCAATCAGGATGTCGCGGTCGATCCCATAGCTCTTCTGTGCCTCAGCCATGGCCACAGCGATTGTTGCCGTCTCCAGGGTATGTTCTGCAAGGCCACCCCGGTAGTTGTGGTGGCGTTTCTTTGCCGCCGGCTTCTCATAGAAGCCGCCTGCATCCATCAGGGCAAGGGAGACCACCAGTTTTAACTGGCCGTTTCTGATTGTTCCGGCGAGGTTCTGGATTGCGATTGCAGTTTCTTTGATATCAACCGGCGAATAGACATACTCCCCTCGCTCAGATGCCTGGATGACAGCCGGGGCGGCGAGATCTGCTATCCCATCATTGATATTGATCTCACACTCTCCATTGAAGATCTTTGCAAAGCCCCGGATCCGGTAGACTTCTCCGGGCATGAGGTTTTTGCCGAGCGCCTCGATCTCATCAGCTGAGTGGCCGGGGAGCCCCCAGATCTTGCATGAGATCCGGCCGGTCCTGTCGGCGAGGGTGGCGAAGAGGTACTTTCCATCCTGCTTCTTCTTCCTGATGTCGATGCTTTCGAGGAGGAAGAGTGAATCGACCTCGCATCCGTCGCTTATCTCGGTTATGGTCTGGGTTTTTGGCATGGGATCACCGGGGGTATGGGTTCTGGGTGTTCTTGTGGACTTTTTGTATGAGGATCTGGTTGTTGAGAGGTATTTTGTGTATCGATTGGCCCCTCTATGGATACAGATCAGAGTAGAGCATATACTTCCATGCAGGGATGATGATGATATCCTTTCCTTCGATTTGCTCATGGCCATAGCTGTCCATTGTCAGGATATACCCTCGCGCCAGATTATATTCATGAAGAGCATCAAGGAGCCCCCTAATCTCCCTCTTTCTTGTCTCACTGTTCTTTAGATCAGCTGATACCTGGATGGCAGAGAGGACAGCTGGTTCTTTCATGATCAGAAAATCACACTCCTTCCCGGATGCGCCTGAGTGATAGAAGAGGGAATAGCTTTTCTTTGCCTGCAATAGATAAAGGAAAACCAGATTTTCAAGCTTCTGTCCGGTATTTTCAGAAAATCGAAATGATATGGTATTTAAGAAGCTGTTGTCGCCAGTGTATACTTTTTTTGATGCCTGAACCTGTTTCTTCAGGGAATAATAAAAGGCAGGCAGCGTGTAGAAGAGGTATGAGTCCCTGAAGTACCCGATGTACTGGCTGATTGTGTTTGTGCTTTTCAGCCCGGTTACGCTCTTCAGTGTTGAATATGAAAATTTGGAGGCGGCATTCGAGGCGAGGTAGGTGGCAAGCCGTGCCAGCCCTGTCTGCTCGCGTATCATATAGCGGGTTTCGATATCCCTCTTCAGGATGTCATTGAAGTAGTGTCCCGATAACTCCATGTTCGCCTCTTTTAATACCTCGGGAAATCCTCCGTATTCGAGATATTCCTTAAAAAAATGAACAATTTCGGCAGAATGGTTTGAGGTGAGGAGATGTTCTGCCGGTATCTCTATTTCTTTGAGGCGTAAAAATTCACGGAAACTGAATGGATGGAGATCCAAAACGACATTCCTCCCCGTAAGTGATGTTGCAATCTCCCCTCCCAGGATCTTTGCATTTGATCCTGTGACGAAGACTTTATGGCCCTTGAAATGGAGGTTGTTTGCCCATCGCTCCCATTGTGGAGCATACTGTATCTCATCAAAGAAGAATACTGTCTTCTTCTTGCGGGAGAACAATTCTATTGCGATATTCTCGATGTCATGATAGTTGTCTGTTGTGATGTCGAGGAGCCTGATATCTTCAAAATTGATAAAGAGGATATTCTCATCCCTTTGTTGGTATTGATCTGCAATGAGCTTGAGGACGGTGCTCTTTCCCGATCGCCTGATGCCTGTTATGATAACGATCTCTTTTCCATGCATGTATCTCTGCAGATCGATCTCCCGCTCTATCGTATCTTCAGGTATCCCTGCAAAGATCTCCTGATGCTGCAGGATTACATCCATGAGCTGCGCTTTATCCATGTATATCCAACTCTGTTTCACTGTTGTCGCTTCTCTTATATAACCGTTCTTTCCTATTGCTATGGGTCTTTATAAAGAGTGTGTCGGTAGCAGAGAAAGGTTATTGGTGATCAGAAATTTGGAGAAGAGTCATGTTTCTTATGGATATTGTGGCAATTAGGATCATTATGCACTCTATGCACACTCTTATATCTTCAGTAATCCCATTATCTTCCATGTCATCCGGTACTGCTGACTCTGGAATTGCCTCAATTAAACGAATTCCTGTAAAAGAGCCCACCTGGCGAGAACTTCATAATCTGAAAGAAGCAGGGCAGAGTTTTGATGAACTGATTGCAGTTATGATCCGGCGGGAACAGGATTTCCGTGAATGGAAGATGATCTGCGAGATCGATAGAAACGGTGAATTCATCCCTTTTGATCCTGAAGAAATAATGCAGGATGATTGAGTAAATAACTGAACTGTTGTATTATTCGGATAGAAGGTTGTTTCTGTGTTTTCAATTGTAATCGAGAAGAGAGCAAGGGAGTATCTTGGAAAAATTCATAAAAAGACCCGCCGAATACTTGTCGATAAAATACTTGAACTACAGCACGATCCTTATCCCGGAGGCAACAAGGAAAGACTGGATTATCCCCATCCTCCTGTGGTCTATCGGCTTCATGTCAGCAGATCAATTACGGTTTTCTATAGTATCAAAGAGGATGAGCGAATTATCCGGGTGGAAAAAATCATGACTATTGAACAAGCTCATAAAGAGTACCGGCGACGATAACTCAGGGATTCACCAACCGTTCATAAAGAAATAAGGCATATGGCAATCGGGAAGATGAAAATTCTCATCATCGGAACACTCGGTGTCGGGAAGACGACACTCGCACGAGCCCTATCACACGAAACCGGTTATCCGTATACATCTATTGATGACTGTCGGATTGGGTATTCTGATGGCACAATTGTTGGTGAAGAGACCGCATGGCGTTATTTCCTGAAGGCATGTTCTGATATATCTCCGGCAATCCTTGAGTTCTCAGGAGGGGGCCCTTATGTCTGCCCGGTTCGTGATGCACTTCTCAGCTCAAAGATGCCGGTAGCAATCATATGGGTTGATTTTCCCCATGATCTCTGTATCGAAAGGGCTTCAAAACGGGAGAGTATCGTTCCTGCACCATATGTATGGGCACCAATCGACTATTCTGTTCCTGCTATTCATTCCGGGATAGAGGTTGCCTGGGAGGAGATATGGAGTTTCGAGCCTTCGTTCCATGCGAGGAGAATGGCGTTTTCCCGTGATGCGCTGTCGACTGAGGTCTATAAGAAGGTCGAATCATATCTTCCGGGTATCACTCCTGAAAGGGCTTATTAGTGGATCGTTCCTGTGACTGTCGATCCTCGCCTGTATAAGCATCTCTGTCCTCATCTGACTGATTGCATGTTCAGATATGCGAAGATATATGATGATATATTTTCATATACATCAATATGCCTGCTATTACAACAATCCGGATCAGCACTGATCTCCGGGACCGGTTGGCATCATTGAAGGTGCACCCGAAGGAGCCGTTCGAAGATGTCATAGAACGCCTCATCGAGGTTGCGATAGACGATGAACCTCTCAGTGATGAAACTATCCGGGCAATAGAGGAGTCACTTGCCGATATCAAAGCCGGCAGGGTCCAATCCCTTGAAGATGTTGCAGACGAACTTGGTCTTTTGGATGCCTGATTGAATGGCGTATAAAGTGCTGATCTCAGCCCGTGCAAAAAAAGATCTGGGCAAACTCCCGGTACCTGTAGGAAAGGCAGTATACCATGAGCTAACTACACTCGCCAATGAAACGAATCCAAAAAATCATGTTAAAAAGCTCAAAGGGAGCAGAATTCCGTCTTTTTATTCTCTCCGGGCAGGTGATTACCGGGTCATCCTCACAATTGACAATTCGGTGATGATCATCCATGTTATTGAAGCAGGCCATCGAAGCTCGATATATCGTCAATATTGAAGGATAAAGGACGGAAGATGCCGTCTTTTAGCACACACCCTGTCCAACAATTTCTCTCTCCCCTGCCCTTTGTATCTCCTCATCAGAGGGATCGAGGACGCAGATCTTCCTCGGAGAGGTACGTGCCCTCTCAAAGGCTTCGATTGCCTCGTGATTCCTGCCGAGCCTGGCGAGTGCCAGCCCCCGGTAGTACCATTGGAACCTGGCTTCTGCCACCAAGCCGATCACGTTCTCCCATGCGAGAACTGCTTCTGCATGCCTGCCGAGAGCATCGAGTGCGGCGCCCCGGATGTACCATGGAAGGCAGAAATCCGGGTAGATGGCAATTGCCTGATCGCATGATTCGATGGCATCGGAATAGCGGCCAAGTGAGAAGAGCGATGCGCCACGCAATGCCCATGCATCCACATACCTGGGCTCGATCTTCTGTGCACGCTCATAGGACAGAATCGCCTCCTCATGCCTCCCGAGGGCATGGAGGGCATGGCCACGGCTGGTCCATGCCGGGGCAAGCTCGTCATCATGCCGGACTGCATTTTCAAAGGCTTCAAGCGCCTCAGTATACCGCCCAAGGGTACTGAGGGCCGATCCCCGGTCATTCCATGCACCTGCCTGCTTCGGATTTATTGAAAGTGCCCGATCATAAGATTCGATCGCCTCTTCGTACCTGCCGAGCCCCTCAAGAGCACTGCCCCGGTTCATCCACGCAATGCAATGTCCCGGCTCGATCTGGAGTGCCATATCATAGGATCTGAGGGCCTCTTCGTGGCGGCCAAGATTGCTCAGTGCCGCACCACGATTGTTCCAGGTATCGACATGGCCGGGGTGGTGGGCGAGTGCCCGGTCAAATGAATCGAGCGCTTCGGCATAATGGCCGGCGACAGAGAGCTCTACCCCCTTGTTGAAGTCGCTCTTTCTGAGAAAGTCAAAGAGTCTCACCACTCCACCTCCATCACTGCCCGTTCCTCCTCCTTCAGCTCAGGCATACCGGTTCCCTTGAACCGGTACTTCTCCATCGGATCATAGGTGGCGTGGAGTGCGCACTTGTCAAGGATATCCACAAACTCCCGCAGGAATATCCGGGGAATCACATCGATCCGGCCCCCAAACCTCAGTGTGATCCGGTCGATCATCGCCCGTATGAACCTGAGGCTCACCCGTTCCGGGTCCACCTCCGAATATGCCTCGCTGTAGATCTCAACAACCCGCGAGGCAACCTCAAAGAGCCGCCTCTCGTCGAACCGCTGGAGGACGATCTGGGTCTGGAGAGGATTTGCAAACCCGTCATCCTCCATCACCTGCAACCGGTCAAAGAGCGGGGGGAGCGATCGGATCCCCTTAGGCCCTTCAAAGAAAGAGGGGGTCCCGGTGAAGAGGAGGAGAGAATGGGGCATCTCGTTTCTGTCAACAGAATCGATGATCCGCCTCAGGTTCACATACCCCTTCTCGCGGAGTGGCCGGGACGACCCCTGTGTCGTCTCCGCCTCATCAAAGGCGATTGCCAGGCCCCGGTACCCTGCCTGAACGATGATCCTCGTCAGCCCCCGGAGGAAGGGGAGGGCAGAGCCTTCATCTACTGCACCCTTCAGGCCTGCTTCGGACTTGAAGCTCCGACCGACCGTCTCCTCGCCTGCTATCCAGCCGAGGGCAGCCTGTGCGATAGCGAAGTCGCCCCGGTTGTTTGCCTGGTAGTATGTCCTGACTGCTGCGGCAAGTCCGGAGTTCTCCCCGGATATCCTGAGCAGGCATGCCTCAATCTCTTCCGAGGCAGCCGCTGCCAGCTGCTCTTCATCCTCCTCGCCCATCGACCCTATCAGCCGCTCCTCGATACGGTAGATCCAGGTGTCGATGATGCTCTTTAATGCAGCCTCGCCGGTCTCTGTCCTGAGGCTCTGTGCAATGGCACGATAGAGGGCGGCAAGCTTGTGGAGCGGGGTGTCGGGGGAGATGACGACATGGGTCGTTGCAAACCCGTGTGTTCTCGCAATTTCAAGAGCACGGCAGATAAGAAAGGTCTTCCCGCTCCCAAAATCACCCCTGACAAACTTCAGATCTGACCGCCCTGCTGCCACATACTCAAGCTGATCGGCGATCACCCGCTCCTCGGTTGCGATACCGACTGCGAGCCGTTCAAGCCCTTCTGCGGGGACGGTGCCACGCCGGAGGGCATTGATGATCCCGATACTCTGCAGTTTCCGGTCGCTTGTTGTATTATCTAAAGACCCAGGCATATATCTCCCCATTCTCTGAAAGGCCCCGCCTTTCGATGACCGTTATCCCTTCTTCGCCCGCCTTCCTGATAATCTCATTGATGATCCCGGCAACCCTTCTCGTGCCAAGAAGAGACCTGAGTTCCATCTCACTTGCTTCCGAGTGCTCCCGGATGAATGCTGCTGCCTTCTCCTCCTTCTCTGTGAGCGCAAGCATCTTGCCGATCGGTACCTTTTCAGGAGGTGCCTCCACCTGCACCCGTTGTATTACCGGTCTCTCTGAGAGTGCATGGTCTTTTGCCTGCGAGAGAAGTGGGATAAAATCCTCAATTCTGATCGAGGAGGGATAACAGGGCATCTGATCAAGTCCGGTCAGGCAGTGCTCCTTGCATGCCTGGTAATCCCTTCTCTCAAGAGCATCGGATGCAGCATAGAGGGAGGCGACTGCGAGAATCTCTCTCCCGTTTGCCGTGAGATCCGGGATCATATCCAGAAGCCGTCCAACGAGGGCATGGGTGATCTTCATGTTCTGGTACAGCTTCTCATCCCCATGCACAATCTCCCCTGCCACCACCTCAAGATCCTCTCCTCTCCGGATATGGGAGAGGATATAGTGAATGATCTTCTCAGCTTCACGCCCTTCACGGTTTCGTGCAGAAAAAGCGGCATACGGGATGCCTCCCCTGAGATAGTGGCTCCGGTATCCACGATAGAAGGCATCGCGGGCATGGGAAAGATCGCCATAACATTCATAGAGCTCTCCCAGCGAGACCAGGCAGACCCATGATGGATGGGGTTCGAGGAGACCTCTGATCTCCTCAATCAGCTGATCCTTTTTCTTTGTTAACTCAAGGAAGGCGATATATTTCCCGATGATCACCTTCAGCGACTCCGGATGCTCAAATGACTCAAGCTGTTCTGAGAGGAGCTGTGCATATTCTTCCCCTGCCGCATCCATGTCGCCTTTTGCCCTGAGCAGATCGCAGAAGAGGAGATGGTAAATCGGCTCATCCTGTATCTGACGGAGCTTATGGAGCATCTCAATCGCTTCATCATAGAAATGAAGCTGTTTTCCAAGCAGCACTGCAGAGAAGAGGAGTTCGGGATCAACAGTCTTTTGGAGATAATCTCTATATCGATCATATGCCTCTCCTGGATCAATCCGTGAAAGGGCGGATAGCCAGAGGCGGAGATAGCCCGGCTCCTTCTCTTTGTTCCATGCCTCCTCTGCCGCTTCTGCTGCCCCGGCATATCGCCTGGATGCGATCAATGCCTCGATATATCCGGGATTATGCGATCCCGCCGCCAGAATCTGCCTGGAGAGGACAATCGCCTCATCAGCCTCACCGATAGCAACCAGTGACCTGAGAAGGGAGAGGCAATCCGAGGGGTTCTGCGACAGCCCGACAAGAGCCTTCTGCACAGGAATGGCGCCGCGATGATCTCCCTTCTCAACAAGAATTTGGGAATACTCCCTGAGTGCAATAGGATTACGCTGGTCGAGGCGGATCGCCTCGGCATATCCGGCTGTCGCAGCCGCTCTATCTCCTCTCTTCCTGAACACCTCTGCGAGGCCGAGATGTGCCTTTGAGGAGCCGGGGATCGCGGAGATGAGATCCAGAAACGCTGCTTCGGCATCACCCAGCCTCCCGAGTGCAAGCAGGTTCTCTGCAGCCAGAATTTCGAGTGCAGGTTCTTTTGATCCCGAGCAGAGTGCTAATGACTCTTCGTGAGCTCCTGTCTCGTGGAGGAGAAATGCCCGGTGAATCCGATCCTCTAGTGCATCTTCCTTCATCGAACGCGTATCCTGAGGAGTCCCATGAGCATCGCTATTGAATCGGTTGCCCTGACAGTGGATCCGCCACGATCACTCCATTGTATCGGCAGCTCGCTCACTTCATAACCAGCATTACGGGCTTTCCAGAGGAGTTCCACATCAAATTCAAAGCCGGTGGACTGCACTGTATCCAGGATACTCTCGACCAGTTCCCGCCGGAATGCCTTTGCTCCGCACTGGGTATCTGCATATGGCAGGCCAAAGAGGATGCGTATCATGATATTAAAAATCCGGCTCTGGACTCTGCGCATCAACCCCTGCCTGATTGGGATCGTTGAACCAGGCATCCATCGTGATCCGATCACACCATCTGCATCTTCAAGATGTGAGAAGATATGGTTCATCTCTTCAATGCTTGTTGAGCCATCGGCATCCATAAAACCGATGTACGGTCGTGTAGCCTGCTTCATGCCTCTGGCTATGCCGCCGCCTTTCCCGAGCCGGACAGGAGAAGAGATGCAGGTGATATCACGGTTAGGATGCTCCCCGGTGAACCGGGAGATGATCGAGGTGGTCGAATCAGTCCCATCTGAAATAATGATGATCTCCCCGTCAAATCCGAGGAGATCATTGAGGAGGCTGCTTATTCTCTCCTCCTCATTATATGCCGGAATGATGAGGCTGCACTCCTTCTCAAGAACCTCTGCCATGGTATTTATGTATTCAGCACTGTTGCGATTGCTTCACCGAATGCCTTAGCAGCGGTTGGTCCGTTGGCAGTTATGATCTTTCCATCGACAACGACAGGTTCGTCCTGGAGCAATGCATCGCCGTTCTTCATTGCATAGGTCGAGGCAGGGCTTGTAAAGACGGTCGCTTTCTTACCCTTCAGAATGCCAGCGAACGCAAGCACTGCCGGGGAGAGGCAGATGGCAGCCACGATCTTCTCATTCTCGTAAAAATCCTTCACAAGACTGATCAGCTCCTGGCTACTCCAGAAGAAGTCCTGGGAACCGAGTCCGCCGATGATCACAATGCCCTCGAAATCGGCTGCGGTGACATCTCCAAATGTCACGGTCGCCTCGATACGGTCGCCCATCATCCCCAGACATTCCCCGATTTTTGTCGATCCGATGACCGTCTCTATTCCTTTTGCCTGAAATATTTTCATCGGTTCGCTCAGTTCTTCATCACGGAACCGTTCCGGTGCAACTGCTACCAAGAGTTTCATGTATACTGGTATCGGAAACAATCACATTAAGGGTTTTCACCGGTCAGCAGAATAGAGTCTGACCCTCAGCACTTCAGATTGTGAGGATTCTGGTCAATAGAGGGGAGCATCCATCTGTTTGCTGAGGATCAGGCGGTCAGCACCCGGCCCGAAGTAGTCGGGCTCAAATGAATCCTCAATAAACCCAAGTGAGTGATAGAGGGGGAGAGCCGCATGGTTGTCGGGTGAAACCGAGAGAAGCACCTGCACAACTCCTATCTCCTGGAATGCTGCTAAAAGCTCTTCCATCAACCTCCGGCCGATCCCGTTTCTCTTATGCTGATCTGTCACCTGAAGCCTGAGAATCCAGCCCGTCTCTTTCGAAGAGCCGATGATTGTTCCGATGGTATAGCCGGCGATTTCACCATCTGCCACTGCGACAAAGAAGTTATCTCCTGTAATCGCCTGCATCTGCCTTATAAAGACATATGCACCACCAATTGAGCCCGAACTCCGCTCTTCCATCCGGGAGACTGCTTCAAAATCTCCGGCTTCAAATCTGCGAATGGTGACCATACTATACGAATGATGGCTGTATAAAAAAGGGAAGTGAATTATTTCCGCCGTATGGCGATGAGCACTGCTGCACCGAGTGCGCCTGCAACAATTGCCAGAACTGATATCGGTGAGGGCTGAGGTTCGGTTGGTGCAACCGGCTGGAGGTTCGCATGCAGTTTGGCGGTCTCTCCGGCTGCCGGCCAGTCAGTGATCTGGGAGGTAAAGTCGGAATATCCGCTCTTGGTTACCCGGAATGTCTGGTAGGGGGTACCGGTTGTATAGACCTGCACGGTCAGCTCGCCATTTGCAGTCGTGCCTTTGTAGTCATTGTCAAAGTACACGCTTGCACCATCCACATTTGCATAGACGGTGTACCAGCCGATGCTTCCGCCGATCGGTGGGGGCATCGGGGTTGGCTCTGCAGGCTGGAGGGTGGCAAATAAATTCACCGTCTCACCCATTGCCGGATAGTGGGTAATCTGGCCAGTATAGGGCGTATAACCGTCTTTTGTTACCATGAAGCTGGTTACAGGAGTGCCGGTGGTGAAGTACTCAACGTAAAGCTCCCCATTGGTGGTTACACCCTGGTATTCTCCTCCAAAATAGACGTCGGCTCCATCAACATTGCTGTTGATGAGGAACCAGGCCTTGTCTCCTCCCACCATCGCTGATGCGGCGGGAAGGATCACCGCGATTACGATGATCAGTGCCAGGAAATGCTTCATTGTTATCATATAAATTCCCATCTTCCAAAAGGCTCTTATTATACATAAAATATGGCGTCGAAATGCTTATGCCGGGCTGACGTCGACTCATACATGATGGAATATACAGAGCGCCTGAAGGTGGATTCAGACCAGGCGAACCCGTTTTTTAAGATGATGGGCGTTTCAGTCCTCTCATTTGAAGAGGGTCATGCGGAACTCTCGATGGAGATCTTGCCAACGATGCACAATGGGGTCGGATGGCTCCAGGGAGGCATCTTTGTTGCACTTGCCGATGAAGCGATGGCGCTTGCCCTCTATACGGTGCTTAATGAAACTGAAGGCATCGCCACCATCTCAGAATCGACCAGTTTCCTCCGTGGAGCACGGGATGGCACAATTGTTGCGCGCGGATGGGTGGTCAGGCGTGGACGGAGGGTTGCTTTTACAGAAGCTGAAGTCCGAAGAGGCGATGGATCCGGGGAAGTGCTTGCCAGGACGACCGCATCCTTTGCGATCGTCTCAAAAAACTGACCCTTCGGGCATCCCCTCCATTACCAACCTATGCGAAGGATAATAGTTTGAGAAAAGAGACGGATCTTAAGCGGGGGTCTATCTTGAAATATATAGTTGTTACCGGAGGGGTGATGAGTGGCCTTGGAAAAGGTATCACTGCCGCCTCAATTGGACGTATCCTGAAGAACCGGGGTTATATCGTAACTGCGGTGAAGATCGATCCATACCTCAATATCGATGCGGGCACGATGAATCCTGCACAGCATGGCGAGGTTTTTGTGCTCCGTGACGGCGCGGAGGTCGATCTTGATCTTGGGAACTATGAACGGTTCATGGATATCGAGCTCACCTCAGATCATAATATCACCACGGGAAAGATCTACCGGACCGTCATAGATAAAGAACGGCATGGGGATTATCTTGGGGAGACCGTCCAGATCATCCCCCATATCACCGATATGATCAAGTGCCTGATCAGATCTGCTGCTGAAAACTGGAGGAGTAACGGCGATCCGGCAGATGTCTGTATCGTCGAGGTTGGCGGAACTGTCGGCGATATCGAGAGCATGCCGTTTCTGGAAGCGGTCCGCCAGATGCATGGCGAGTCTGCACCAGGTGACTTTATCCTTGTCCATGTCACGCTTATCCCCGCAGATTCGATGGGTGATCTGAAGACGAAACCGACCCAGCATTCGGTAAAGGCACTTCGGGAGCTTGGTCTCTATCCTGATGTCATCGTCGGCAGAAGCGAGCTGACGGTCGGGGCCAATACGAAGCGGAAGATCTCAGCCTTCTGCGATGTACCGGAACGGGCGGTGATCAGTGCTACTACCGCCCCCGATACCTATCATGTTCCGATGGAACTTGAGAAAGAGGGGCTTGCAGATGTCCTGATGGATCTCCTCCAGCTGGAAGTACATTCCCTCTCAACTGACTGGTACCGGCTTGTGACCAAAGAATATACCAGCAGAATCACCGTTGCCATCGTCACAAAATATGGGGTTGAGGATGTCTATATGAGCATCAAGGAGGCGCTGAAACATGCTGGCCGCTCCCTCTCGACTGAAGTGAATATCAGGTGGATCGATGCCGAGGATTGTGAAGATTCCGACTTCAATGAGGTTGACGGCATCCTGATCCCCGGTGGATTCGGGACACGAGGTATCGAAGGAAAGATCTCCGCAATACGGTGTGCACGTGAGAAGAAGATCCCCCTCCTCGGCCTCTGTCTCGGCTTCCAGCTGGCAGTCGTTGAATATGCACGTAATGTCGCAGGGTTTCATGATGCGATCAGCTCTGAGATTGGTGAGGGAACCCATGTGATCACGATCCTCCCCGAACAGGAGGATGAGACGGATCTTGGTGGGACGATGCGGCTTGGAGACTATCCGGTTGCGATCACTCCGGGTACTATTGCTGAGCGGATCTACGGCTCCTCAGAGGTGAAGGAACGGCATCGCCACCGATATGAGGTGAACCCGGAGTATATACCGGTGCTTGAAGAACAGGCCCTTATCTTCTCGGGAAGAAACGGAAACCGGATGGAGATCCTGGAGATATCAGACCATCCGTTCTTCTTTGCAACCCAGTTCCATCCCGAATTCAGGTCACGGCCGACACGGCCATCCCCCCCGTTCCTCGGGTTCGTTACAGCATGCAAAACCGGAAAAAAGACAACATAGGTGAAAACAATGGTAAATGCACAGAAATTCATTGAAGAAGCGGTTGAGGAGATAAAAAAAGCTGCAAAGGATGGTCATGTTGTCATGGCCCTTTCAGGTGGTGTCGACAGCTCGGTCTGTGCAGCACTTGCGGCACGGGCAATCGGTGATCGGCTGATCCCGATCTATGTGGATACCGGCCTGATGAGGAAGGGTGAGAGTGCCCGGATAAAACAGCTCTTCGGCTCAATCAATCTCAAGACCGTTGATGCTTCAGCTGAGTTCTTCACCTCTCTCAAAGGGATCATCGATCCCGAAGAGAAGAGGAAGGCGATTGGTGAGCGGTTCATCCGGATATTCGAGCATGAGGCAAAGGATACCGGGGCTGAATATCTCCTCCAGGGAACCATCTATCCCGACAGAATTGAGAGCGAGGGCGGTATTAAAAGCCATCACAATGTCGGTGGGATGCCCCTTGATATCAGGTTCAAGGGCGTCATAGAGCCTCTTCGGGATCTTTACAAGGATGAGGTAAGGGTCGTTGCCGGTGCACTGGGCCTGCCGCCTGAGATCCAGCACAGGATGCCATTCCCAGGCCCTGGCCTTGCAGTCAGGGTGCTCGGGGAGGTAACACCTGAAAAGGTGGCAATCGTGCGGGAGGCAAACCATATCGTCGAGGAGGAGCTGATCGAGACCTACTCCCCCTGGCAGTGCTTTGCCGCTCTCATCGGGCTTGGAACTGGTGTAAAAGGTGATGTTCGTCTCCATGGGTGGATTGTATCGGTGCGTGCGGTCAATTCCCGTGATGGCATGACCGCAGATCCGCTCCGTCTGCCATATGAGACCCTTGACCGGATTGCATCCCGTATCACCTCGGAGATCCCCGGTGTGGCACGGGTCGTCTATGATGTGACCCCAAAACCCCCGGCAACAATAGAATATGAGTGAATGAACATGGATGACTACAAGAGCCTTGATGCCAGGTACTTCATGCCTGCCTTCTCCCGGACGATGATGATCCGGCGTGGGAAGGGATGCACTGTCTGGGATGCTGACGGACGTGAGTACCTCGATTGTGTGGCAGGTATTGCCGTCTGTAGCACCGGACACTGCCATGACCATGTTGTCGAGGCGATCTGCCGCCAGGCAAAGGAGCTGATCCACTGCTCAAACCTCTACTATGTCCCCGGACAGGCAGAATATGCAGAGCGGCTTGCAACGGCAACACGAATGGCGCAGGTATTCTTCTCAAACTCCGGCGCAGAAGCAAATGAAGCAGCACTAAAGCTTGCACGGCTTGCGACAAAGCGAAAGGAAGTGGTCGCCTTTATTCATGGATTCCATGGACGAACGATCGGATCGCTTGCTGTCACACACAAGCCTGCAATCCGCGAACCATTTGGACCTCTTGAACCGAAATGCAGTTTTGTTCAGTATGGGGATCTCGATGCACTCAGGAAAGCTGTTACCTCAGATACAGCTGCGGTCTTCCTCGAGCCCGTCCAGGGTGAAGCCGGAGTTATCATCCCGCCTGAAGGGTTCATTGAGGGTGTCCGGGAGATCTGCGATGAAAAGGATGCACTTCTGATCGCAGACGAGGTACAGACAGGTATGGGCAGAACCGGGACCTGGCTTACGATGCACCAGACGAAGGTGATGCCCGATATCGTCTCGCTTGCAAAAGGGATTGCATCCGGTTTCCCTATGGGGGCAATTGCCGCTCGTGAAGGTCTTTCTTTCAAGAAGAGCGAGCATGGGAGCACCTTTGCCGGTGGCCCTCTTGCGATGGCCGCTGCGATGGCGACGATGGATGTCATCGAGCCAATTCTCCCTGAGATTGCCGGGAAGGGAAAGCGGTTTGCCCAAGCACTTGCCAAATGGAACCCACGTGTCCGCGGTTTGATGATCGGCATCACCGTCGGCGAAGAGGCGTGTCCGAAAGTCCAGCAACTCTGTGCTGATCGCGGCGTGCTTGTCAATTGTGCCGGAGATGGCAATCTCCGGCTTGTCCCGCCATTGATCATCTCGGAGAGTGAGATCGATCGTGCAGCAGGAGTCGTCAATGAAGCCCTCACCGAGGTCCTTGGTTAGATCCTGCTTTCAGGAAGGGGGATATGTCTTTGCCGGAAAGGCAGAGGATATCGCAACCAGATACGGGTTTTCCGAGGTGGCACGCCTCGCATCAAACGAAAATCCCTCCCCCCCTTCTGATACGGCACAGGCAGCGGCAGCAGAGGCTATCCTCTCCTGCAACCGCTATCCGGGCACCTCACATGAAGAGCTGATCGGGAAACTCCAAAAGATTCATGGTTTGTACCCGGTTGTCGCCGGTGCGGGGATGGATGGTGTCATCGAGACGGTCGTTCGGGCACTTGTTACCTGTAATGACAGGGTCGTTATCTCCTCCCCCACCTTCTCGTTCTATGGGCTTGCGGTCACCGCACAGGGAGGAAAGGTCGAATATGTGCCGAGGAATACCTCCTATGAGGTTGATGCCGCATCATTCATTGCGGCTGCACGGGACGCAAAACTCTCCTTCATCTGTTCCCCCAATAACCCCACGGGAACGGTGACGCCGGTTGAGGATATCGCTTCTATCCTTGAGAATATCAACGGTATCCTCTTCCTCGATAATGCATATGTCGAATTTTCAGGACTTGATTATCTCCCGCTCCTGGATCGGTATGAGAACCTGATCATCGGGAGGACGATGTCGAAGGTGTACGGGCTTGCCGGGTTCCGGGTCGGGTATGCGTTTGTCCCGGAATGGTTCAAACCCTGTTATATACGGGCCGAGACCCCGTTTGCACTAAATGCGGTCTCTGAAGCTGCCGCCGTCGGCGCACTCTCGGATCCCGGCTTTGCAGATCGCTACATCGCCCATGTCACCCGATGGCGGAGACGCTTCTGTGATGAGATCCCCTATCCGGTTGCTCCGGGTGGTGCAAACTTTGTTATGATTGATGTCGCACCCTGCACCGGGAAGGAGGCGATGGACGCACTCGCAAAGAAGGGTATTCTCGTGCGTTCATGCGAGAGTTTCCCCGGCCTTGGAGAGACCTTCATCAGGGTTTCAATCGGGGCTGACTGGGAATGTGAACGATTCCTCTCTGCGATTGTGTCACTATGATGATCGGTCTGACCGGAGTTCCCGGAACCGGAAAAACAACTGTTGCGGATATCCTTTCGGAGCGTGGAGTTCATGTCGTCCGGATAAACGACACGATCGCCCCCTATAGTCTCGGGAGGGATCCCGATCGTGATACCACAATAATCGATGAAGAGCGGTGGGCAGAGGAGTTCCGGCCAATTGACGGTGTTGTGGAAGGTCACCTTGCACACCTCCTCCCCTGTGACCGGGTGGTGATCCTCAGGTGCGACCCGGACGTGCTTGTTGATCGGCTGATCGGCCGGGGTTATTCTCCTGAGAAAGCTGAAGAGAATGCCCTTGCAGAAGCGCTTGACAGTGTCCTGATCGAGGCCCTCGAGATCCATGATCCAGAAGTGATTTATGAGTTCGAGACGACAGATACAACGAGCGAGACAGTTGCTGACTTTGTTCTGGATGTCAGGGCGGGAGACGCCTCCCCCTCACATGGCACCTGTGACTGGTCCCTCTATCTCATGAACCGGATGCCATGACCCTGGACCAACTCCGCCCTCACATGACCGGGATTGTCACCCCGGTTGCACGGCTCTCGATACGCCTCGGCCTCACCCCGAACACCTGCACGGTACTCGCACTTGTAGCGGCAATGGTTGCCGGAGCTGCATTCTGGTACCGCGAGATCGGCCTCGGCGTCATCTTCGTCGCCGTGAATGCATTTTTTGATGCGATCGACGGTGCAATTGCCCGTGAATCCGGTTCTGCCGGTGTGAAGGGAGATTTCCTTGATCATGTGCTGGATAGATATGCTGATATCATCATCATCATCGGGATCTTTGCAGGAGGGTTTGCCTCCTGGGAGGTCGGCGTCTTCGCCCTCACCGGTGTGTTGATGTCCTCATATCTTGGAACCCAGGCCCAGGCGGTCGGGGTGGGCAGGTACTATGGCGGCCTCCTCGGGAGAGCCGACCGGCTGGTGCTTATCCTGCTTGCCGGGATTGCGGATATTCTCTTCCCGTTAGGAATTCTCTCATGGACATTCCTTGGGATAATGCTCCTGCTGTTTGGATTCCTTGGCCATATCACCGCAATCCAGCGATTTATGTTTGTCTGGCGGGAGCTGAACCGTTCAGAGTGATCATCGCCTGGTAGATGGCGATGATCTGCTCCACCTCAAGGACGGTTCGTTCTTCAATCGCACCGGTATTGCCGGAATCCGCCATATCCCAGACAACACCACCCCCGGCTTTTCTCTCATTCCCAATGAACCGTTTCAGGAGATCGGTATGGGTGACCGGGTGGGGAATGGGATGGAGGTCCATCAGGTACCCGATCCCGGCCGATGCGAGATCGAGCACCCGGCAACAACAGAAGGTTTCGTAGAGGTTTTCTGGTGGTGCGATTTCGTGAATCAGGGCACGCGAATAGAGGAAGGGGATGTCAAAGGTTCCAATCCCGACTCCGGCCAGAATCAGGTCTGCTTCATGCTTTTCCTTCCCTTTCAGTGTCTCCCACGCTGTTTGAAAGAGAGAATAGATTGCCGCCAGCAGTTCCTGTTCTGATTCATATTTCCAGATCCAGTGTCCCAGTATCTCCGGGGAGTTGATCTGGAACGGGTTGCAGCAACAGAATGCACCGCCGAGGAGATGTACCCCCGGAAGATGGGGATTTGCGGCAAGTGAGGGGATCCTTGGCCTGCTCCGAAGTGGCTTTGGAACATATGCCTCAAGGTCAAAGAAGAGGATGGTGGTTTTATCTGGATTTAGTCGTGCCATGGTTGCCGGGTAAGATCTGCTGTTTGTTTCAGGTGGTATCCGATCTGAAAGTCTTTCGATCGGATTTGGTTGCGTGACTCAGATCAAGGGTGAAGGAGAGGTATTGATCCTATCCCTCATACCCACACTGCCCAATCCGTGGTGAGTTGACCACCGGCAGTGACCTATCTTCATCGCATTCATGTTCCTCGAAACAGTCTTCACAGAAGAAGGCTTCTACACCGCTATCATAGAGGCATTCGAGGCAGATTGTATCTGCCGGTTCACCACATGATGAACAGCGGATATTGGGTGGGTGGTTCTGTGCAACAAGTTCGATACCGTTTCTGTTTTTAGGAGCAAACGGTAGGAAGTCTAAGACTTTGAAGGTGAGATGCGTGGAGTTGCCAAAATCATAGAGGTGTTCGCCCACAAGACCAACCCGGAAGAGGCTGTCTACGCTGATATCCATGCCTTCTTCATCATCGCCGTAGTTTCTATCGGGATTTGATTGGAATTTATGTCCATAGATGGTGAACTGCGAGAGGTGCCCGCAGCATTCAAGCCAGAGGTATCTCAATTTTGAATCGATTGCTTTTAATGTAGCATCCTTCTCGATCAGGAGGACAATCCAGTATTCAGGCCGGTATTTACCTGAAAACTGGACAAGCCAGTATGCTGCTTCCTGATCCTGGCCCCGCTCTTTGGTGAGGCTTTTTTTAATGTCGTTTTTTGCTTTCCTCTTTGTAGTCTCTGTACCGTCTACCAGACATACTCCCGGGTATGTGCGTTCTGCCATGAAGAATATCTGTAGCAGATGAATAAAACCCCTCTCTTTTCATCTGATCACCGGTGGTTAAAAGGAGAGATCACATGGTCTCTATATACAAAACAGAAGGGGTCATCTGCATGGATATCACCGGAGAGCCTGAGCGCCCGTACCCTGCATCCGCCTCCGCAGAGGGCGATATGCTGGCAATCTCCACATCGTCCGGTGAATACGGGTGATCTCTCCCTGAAGACCGAGAGAACCGGATGATTCGTTTGTTCCCAGATCTGAGAGAACGGCCGGTCCCTGACTGAGCCGATCCGGAGCTCTTCTGCCTGTGCAAACTGGCAGGGGTAGACATATCCCTGATGGTCGATATTGGCAACCCGTGTTCCGGCACTGCATCCGCCTTTCAGTGATGCAACGAGCTCTTCTGCCTCGGCGAGATCTGCTGCATTGTCGCGTTTCATTGCAGCAAGGAGGTGGATTGCATCCTGTGGCGAATCGACGGTGAGAAATTCCATCTTCTTCGGATCTGTTGCTTCTGCCCGCCTGTAGAGGTGCGTGAGCGTATCATTCACCTCATCTCCGGAGAGCTGGAGCTGTGTGTAGGCATCTATGCCCCGGCCACTTGGGACGAGCCAGTAGAGGCAGAACCGGGATGCACCGATCTCTTCTGCCAGATCGATGAGTGCGGGGAGTTCGGCATGGTTCTCTTTTGTCAGCGTCACCCGGACACCGCACCTGACACCTGCCTCCCTGCAATGCGCAAACGCAGCAATGGATCGTTCAAATGCATCAGATGATCCGCGAAACCGGTTATGGGTCTCTGCAGTTGCACCATCAAGCGATATCCCTGCATACCCGATCCCCCCCGCCTTGATCTGCTCTGCAACACCTGGTGTGATCAGGGTGCCGTTTGTCGAGAGGGCGGTCATAATGCCTTTTGTCCGGGCATGATCTGCCAAAGTCCAGATATCCTCCCTGAGGAGCGGCTCGCCGCCGGTGAAGAGGATCAAAGGCACTCCCATCTTTGCAAGGTCATCGATAAGTGCGAGTGCCTCTTCAGTCGTAAGTTCATTATTCGTGCCGTTTGCGGGTCCTGACCGGTTATAGCAGTGGATACAGTTCAGGTTGCAGCGGGTTGTCAGATTCCAGAAGATGACCGGCCGGTATTCGGCTGCATAGGCGAGGTACTCTCCACGGGATCCGTTCCCTCCATTCTTTTTCTGGTGCATCATTCCGCTGATTGTGCCTTTTCCATGGAGGCACTGGGTGATCCGGTTCATCTGGTTCTCTCTCCTGTCTGATCGATCCGGACTGCCGGGACACGCTTTAACTCTTCGGTACTGAAGAGCACCTGATAGTCACAGATTCCTTCTTCCGCGGCAAACCGGCTCACAATGGAATATACTTCGCTTTCTGTACGGTTATGATGAACGGTATAGACAGAGTACTCCCATTTTCCGGGAGATGGCTTTCTCAGGTAACAGTGCGATACTCCGGGAAGATCTGCGAGCCTCGAGAACCCGTCCCATCCCTTCGGCATATACCAGGCGACAAGGGCGTTTGCAGCAATACCGATCTTTCGCTGGTTGATCCGTGCCCGGATCTTTCTGATGATCCCTGTATCTTTCATCTTCCGGATGCGGGAGATGACCTCATCTTCTGTAATACCAAGGCGGACTCCGATCCCGGCAAATGGCTGCTGCACCGTGGAGATCCCCTCTTCAAGTTCACGCAGGATTGAAAGGTCAGTCTCGTCCATCTGATCCCTCCGGGATGCACCTGAACCGGACATCGATCTTGTACGATCGGATGGTGGGGAGGTTAATGGTATCCTCGTCTGAAATACCGGCTCTCTTCTGAATATCCGAAAGAGTGGATTCGATCTCTTCCCCTGTTCCTCCGGCAATGGTGAACCAGATGGAATAGTGATGATCCCGCCGGTAGTTGTGGGAGACTTCAGGGTAGCTGTTGATGATCCCGGCAACCTCCTGTATCCGATCCTCAGAAACATGAAATGCGATGAGTGATCCGGCATTCAGGCCGAATTTACGGGATTCAAGGACCGGGGAGATATTCCTGATGATCCCCGATTCTTTCAGGCGGGAGATTCGTTGCAGGCATTCTTCTTCGCTGAGGCCGATCTGAACTCCGATCTCCTTCCAGGGGCGGGAAGTGAGTGGGAGATCGTCCTGCAGGGCATCAAGGAGGAGGAGGTCTGTCGCATCCAACTCGTTCTCTGTTCCTATGGTATCACCTCTCGTGGCTGGTAGGAACACCAGGGATCTTCTGCAAATATCTCTTCGGAGTAGTGTTGTGGTTCGGCGAGCCCGTCACACCATCGTGGTGATGAAGTGAGGTTCTGGTATGCACGGGCACGGCACCCGCCACAGGCTATCTTATAGGTGCAGCGGCCGCATTTTCCGGTGATATTGTCCAGATCACGGAGTTTCAAAAAGAGTTCTGATTCCCTCCAGATCTCATCAAATGTGTTTCTTTTCAGGTTTCCGGCCGATAAAGGGATGTATGGGCACGGTGTCACCTCTCCGGTTGCATAGATTCGGCAGTAGGTGATCCCGGCAAGGCATCCCCGGCCCCACTGCGGGTTCTCTATACCGAGATCGTCAGCAATCCTCCTGAACTGCGGGGCACAGGTCGGCCGGATATTCAGTCTACTGTCGCGGTACCTGGTCAGGACCTCATGGATGATCCCCTCATACTCCTCTGGTGTGCTGAGGCTGATCCCTTCACCCCGGCCGGTTCTGACCGGGAAGAAGAGGTGGTAATCTTTCACTCCCTTGCTTTCGCCATAGGTGATGAGGGATTCGATATCCCCGATCACCGGCCTGACCACCGTCATATTGATCTGTACCGGGATTCCTGCTGCATTGCATGCATCGACTGCATGCACTGCCCGCTCCCATGCCCCCTCCACCCCACGGAATGCGTCATGGATGGCGGGCTCGATCGAGTCGAGGCTGATTGCAACTGCCTTTATTCCCGCCTCTTTCAGGCGGAGTGCCATCTCTTCGTCAAGATAGTACCCGGAGGTACCCATCACCATCCTGAGCTTTTTCTCTGTTCCGTAGGTTGCGATCTCGCATATATCCTCCCGGAGCAGGGGTTCGCCTCCGCTCAGGACAAGGATGGGACTGCCAGCGTCTGCGATCTGATCGATCACTCTCTTCGCCTCGTTAGTAGAGAGGACGCCCTCCGGCTCGCTATTCCCTGCATCCACATAGCAGTGGGCACATTTGAGCGGGCAGCGGAGGGTGATGTTCCATGATATGATGCGGGGAGGATCCGGATCTCTCCCTTGAAGACTTTGGATTGACATTCAGCTCTTCTTCTCGATCTCTTCAAGGACTGATCTGATCAGGCGCAGTTCATCAAGGATAGGGTCCTTTGATCGTGGGACTGCGGTTTCGCCACCCGATTCTGTCGCGATGGCAGGGCCGGATCTGACATATCTCATGATCAGTTCACGGAGCTCCTCTGCACCGGTGATGCCGTTTAAGCTGAGTTCAGCCATTGGCTGTGCCGAGTAACCTGCTGTCTGGAGATGGAGGGAGGAGATCCCAAAGAGCCGCATGACGGGGCCCTGGTGGATATCGACGTTTGTGATCCGGGAGTAGGGGACGATTGCATTCTGCCGGAACCAGACCCCCCGCCTCCAGCTGATCTCAGTCGTCGTCAGCTCATAGATGATTGACCGGTAGTAGAGGGGCAGCCAGTAGAGAATAAAGAGGAGGACTGCTGCGAATGGGATGGTGATGATCAGGCCCACCATACCCGGTGTCACAGCGAGGATGCTGATACAGAAGCCCCCCAGAAGGATGAGGACGATTGCATAGGTGAGATAGTAGTATTTTTTCAGCGCAGGATCGGGATTGAATGCCTCGCCGATCCGATAAGGTTGTGTGGTCATGAAAGAGTAATCGTGGTCTGAATATAAAGGGGTTATGTGGGATTGGGTGAGCCTTCTCTTACGTGGCTCCTTCATTGCATACAGTTAACTATGTCCTGTCAGTGCGTATGAGAGTCTTATAATGTGCTAATTTTATCTATAGCCAATTCTTAGTATTCTAATGTTTGCAATCGAAATCTATAATATTCTATAGTTACTGTATGTCTATATGTCAATGACGTCAGTTCAGCTCCGGCAGGAGACAAAAGAAAAGCTCAATGATTTGAAGATTCATCCAAGGGAATCATACGATGAACTCATAAATCGCCTTGCTGATGCAGCATATGATGATGAGCCTCTTTCCCCGGATGAAATTGAAGGTTTAAAAGTGAGTGAAGAGGACATCAAGGCAGGCCGTTACCGGACTCTCCGGGATATAATGCGTGATCTCGGTGATGATCAGGTAATACGGCAACTCGGTGAGGAATAATGTACAGGGTCCTCTTAACACCTTCTGCTGAGAAATCATTTGCTGCATTACCACGAGTCACTCGTATAAGAATAGGTATCGCTCTGGAGAAGTATGCTGCCGATCCATCTATTCGTCACGATGTCAGAAAGGTGCGAGGATATCCTCCTGATAAACCACGTTATCGTTTGAGGGTGGGAGATTATCGAATATTATTTCAGATATTCCAGGATAAGTTGGTAATATGTGTGGTTGCACTTGGGAAGAAGGAGAATTTTCTATATTGATTGTTCGATAAAAATATACGAAGAACTGAATAGTTCTATGTTTCAGCCCAATGAAATATCCGGGAAAAAGACATAATCACGGCTTTAATGATCACCGTCAACGCAACCCGCAGAATAACACCAATGACTGGTGCTGCTGCCCGCTCATCCAGGTTTCCTATTCTATCGATCCGCCCAGAGCAGATGGATATTGCAGAACTCCCGTGCCTTCACCGGTTCGTCATCGGTCTCGAAGTACGCCTTTGGTGCCATTCCGGGCTTTAAGTATGCAAGACAGGTCCCGTTCTTTGTCTCAAGCTCGATCCATTCTATGTAATGATTTGGCTCCATCGGGTGCAGGGTGGACCCGACTGTGACAAGATATCCCTTTCCGGATTTCTCGATGATCGGTACATGCTTCTCGGTGGTCTTGTCAGCTGTCTGTTCGATCAAAAGTTCCATATCTTTTCCGCAGCAGACCAGTTTGCCGTCAGCTGCATGCATGACATTGATGATGTTTCCACAGACGCCGCACTTGTAGATCTGGCCCTTTGTAGTCATGTCCAATACTACATCGCTTCAGAATAATAAAAGTTGGGATTGGGGGATTGGTTATTCTGCATGTTTTGCCGCAATCGTCTTTGCAAGCTGCTTCAGTGCAGAAAAATCCTTCTCAGCCGGGTGGCCCCTGATGTAGACCGGGTCAATGATCTCGCATTTCAGGGGAGCGATCATATCGCTGATCTGCTTCACGGTCTTGCCACCCCAGCCGAATGATCCTATGACTGTGGCGTATTTTGCCTTCGGTTTAATTGCAGCTGCCAGATAAGCGCCATAGACTGCAAGCGGGTGGGCGCCGAAGAGAACGGTCGGGGTGGCGATGATGATCGTTTTGGCTTCAACGAGGCTCATCGCAAGAAGGCCGGTATCGCTCACGGCGAGATCGAACCGCTCGACATCCACTCCCTCGGCGATGAGTGCGTTTGAGAGGATATCAACCATCTTTTTGGTGCTTCCGTGCATCGAGACATAGGCGATCACTGCGGTATTCTGTGGCTCGCCTGTTGCCCACTGCCGGTAGTATCCCATGATCAGATCGGGGTTGTTGTAGAGGGGGCCGTGGCTTGGAGCGATGATCTCAACATCGAGGCTCTCGATTTTATCAAGGTAGGTGGGTATGCTCCCTGCAAAGGGCATCATGATCTCGGCATAGTAGCGTTTTGCCGATTCATAGAGCCGTTCGGGGTCATTGATATAGAGATCTGATGCCGCAAGATGGGAGCCGAGGAAATCGGTGGTGAAGATGATCCGGTCTTCTGGTACATGGGTGAACATGGTGTCAGGCCAGTGTACCCAGGGGGCATGGATGAACCGGAGGGTTTTTCCACCGAGATCCACATGCTCCCCGTCTTCGACAACCTGCACCCGCTCTTCATCAACACCGAAGAACTCAACGACCAGTTCTTTGGCTTTTGGGGTTGCCAGAACTTTTGCACCGGGATAGAGTTCAAGCATCAGTGGAAGACATCCAGAATGATCCTGTTCGGCATGACTGACGACGATATAATCGATGGTGTCGACGTTCTCGGTCATCAGGTTGGTGATAAGCTCGGTCTCGACCATCTCGTCAACGGTATCGATGAGAGCTGTTTTGCTACTCCCCTGCACGAGGTAGCTGTTATAGGTGGTTCCTTTTGGTGTCGGGACGAGGGCATCGAAAAGCCGGCGATCCCAGTCAATTGCCCCGACCCATTTGATTCCATCTTTAATCGTTCGAACAACCACGATCTGCTCACTCCTTCTTCACAAAGAGGGCTTTGCGTGCTGCACAGACCGGGCATAGCCAGTCTTCGGGGAGTTCCTCAAATTTTATTGCTTCTTTCTCATCGTCGTGTATATGTCCGCAGATTGTGCATTTCCATTCGGTCATTCTCTATTCCTCCTTTACTTCCTCAATTGGTGAAATACCGGATAAGGGTTTTGATCGCGGCTGATTGATGGTACCCGCTCATCAAAACCGATCCACTTTTTCGTTAAACACTCAATAAAATGGTTTTCATTCAAAAGCACCTCTGGTCAGAAATAAATGACTTTACTCGTACAATGTGAGATACTTGCAGTTATTCTACAATTGATTTGGAAACGCTTTTAAGAGAAGAAAATTATCTTTCCCTATGAAGGATACTGTCTTACGTAAAGATTTTCGACATTTTTTGTCTCTTCTCCTTATTCTCACTCTTGTTATTCCGGCAAGTGTTTCTGGATGTACAATCTTTGGAATAACACCTGGTGCCTCTGCTGATGGCTCGGTATATCTTGGTCATACCAACGATGGTGTCGGGATGGACTGGAGGAATCATGATGACATCATCGTGACATACATTCCCCCGGCAACGCACCAGCCCGGTGACAAGCGGCCGGTCTTCTTCGATCCAAACAGCGGATCTGATGCCGCAGGCAGTAAGGGGAGTTCGTCATCAAATCCCATCCTCGGCTATATTGATCAGGTTCCCTCAACCTATGGCTACTACACCGGGTCATATGGGATGATGAATGATCAGAACCTGATGAGTGCCGAATGCACAAATTATGCAAAATTTGAACCTCAGGCTGAGGAGAACAGGAGGATGTTCTACTCTTCAGAACTCTCAAATATTGCTCTTGAGCGATGTAGTGGTGCTGAGGAAGCAGTGCTGCTTGTTGGAGATCTGATTGATCGGTATGGGTACTATGGAACCGGGGAGACGCTCATCTTTGCAGATGCAGAGGAGATCTGGGTGATCGAGATGTGCGGGAACCCGGAGGGTGACGGAGGGCTCTGGGTTGCGCAGAAAGTGAAAGATGGTGAGATCTTTGTTGCTGCAAATACATTCAGGATCCGTGATGTCTCTCCCGGAACCCCTGACATGCATTATTCGGCAAACCTCTTCTCTGTTGCAGAGCGGGCAGGCTGGTGGTCACCTTCAGATGGTCCGCTTGACTGGCTTGAAACGGTCAGTTATGGTGAATATTCGCACCCCTACTACTCACTGATGCGTGTATGGAGGATCCAGGACACCCTTGCCCCCTCCCTCAATCTCAGCCCGTTTGTTGAGGATACCTACACGAGGGAGTATCCATTCTCATTTGTGCCTGATGAAATGGTGAATTTCAGTGTGGCTCTGAACCTGTTCCGGGATCATTATGAGGGAACAGAATTTGACAGGACAGCGGGAATGGTGGCAGGACCGTTTGGGAATCCATACCGTGTCCTTGGGCCAGAAGATGCCCATACGAACTTCCAGAATGAAACCACGCTTGAAGTTCGTGCGGGAGCCTATCCACGGGCAATCTCTGAGATCTTCTGTAGTTACAGTTATATCACAATGATCCGTCCGGATCTCCCTGAAGAGGTGGCAGGCGTTCTCTGGTTTGGACCGGCAGTGCCCTATGAGACGGTATATACACCAATCTATGCCCAAGCCGAAAATCTCTCTTCCTCGTATACAACCGGCAGCCGTCTTGAATATAATCCGGATACTGCATACTGGACATTTGGTTTCCTGACGAACTGGGCGGGGCTTGCATATAACATGATGATTGTGGATATCCAGAGGGAGCAGCAGAGTCTTGAAGCAGAATCATTACGGCTCCTGATGCAGACTGATCAGCAAGCAATCGATCGTCTCACTTCCGGTGATACTGCCGGTGCGAAGTCTGTCATGACCAACTTCACGGTGGAACGGAGTGATGCCATCATCGAGAGCTGGAAGAGCCTGACGGCTACCATGATCGTGAAGTATTCAAATGGTCTGTTGACAGATCCAATCACTGAAGAGGTGGATGAACCCGGGTATCCGGACTGGTGGTACAATGATACCGGATACCAATACGGGCCACGGATCTACCCGTATAAAGAGCTCAGGGATACCCCCGATCTCACCTATACCGGCACACGGGTGGTGGTCTCAAAGGAGATGCCGTTTGATGAAATTATAAAGCTGTTGTGAGAGCAGTCGGTCTTGCCGGTTACCTGGTGTGGTGGCCACACCGGGAATCTCTCCGGAATACTGCTCCACCATTTTTTAAATAATCTCAAATGCCCTTTATGTCTCCTCTCCCCTCTCGCAGAGGTTCTCATATGGGCACCACTGGCACCGCATATAATCCGGCCGGGCAGGGAACTCTCCTGCCTGGATACAGCCGAACATCTCCTCAAGGCTCTTGCTGAATGTCCTGATGCTCTCCTCGGTTGGGAGGTAGTCGATGATCCGGTTGTCCGCAAGATAGAAGAGCGAGGCCCGCTCGGGCAGCTCACCGAAGATCTCCCGGATCGCCATTGCATACAGGTTGAGCTGGATATTCTCAGGGATGCTCTTCTTAGTCAGGTTTGAAGGTGATTTCCCGGACTTGAAGTCGATCACCACATAGCCGCCGGCCGGGGTCTGTTCAATGCGGTCGATATATCCGTGTATTTCACGGCCTCTAAAGGTGAAACCAAACCTTTTTTCAGGGGCGATGATCGTGTTTGTGTTTGCATCCTGCCACTCGATATAGGTCCTGAGAAGATCCCGTGCTGACGCCTTACTCTGTTCGGCCTGCGTTTTTGACTCGAACTGACCTGGTGTCCAGTGTTCATCAAGCAGCTCTTCTATCTGTTCATCTGCCGGACGATCCGGGTCGAGGTTCTCGATGACGGCATGGATGCCGATGCCTTTTGCAGCAGCAGGTGCCGGGCCGGGGGGTTCTGCAATTTTTAAGATGTGCCTGAACCTGAACTGAAGCGGGCAATCTTTGTACTGTTGCAGCTTCGAGTACGAGAAGGCCATACTCTCCGGGATCAGAGCATGCTTCGGTTTTATTCCGATGATCTCAGTGATCGGCGTCTCCGTGGAGGCGCATGCTACGAATGCATCCCGATCAAAATCCTCTCTCCCTTCCTCTGAATACCCCCGTATCCTCTCGAGTGTCAAGAGTTCCTGGAGGGCGGTCGATAGCCGCATCTCTGCGATCGCCCTGATCGCGTTCTCCTGGAGCCGGTATCGGACCTCCCCGACCGGGGTCTCCTCCGGGAAGGGGAGATCCATATTATATGCCACGGGTTCGATGAGCCTGATCAGCGGGTTTTCACGGAATGAGAGCTCCTCAAGGAAGGAGGAGGGTTTTGTTTCACGCTTGTTCTTCCCATACCATTTCGCATAGGTGAGGTACAGTCGCTCCTCGGCCCTCGTCATCGCTACAAACAGGAGACGCCGCTCCTCCTGGAGGAAGAGTGCCTTCTCGTCTTCACCGGCCCTGAGCCCTCTGGCGAGATCAGACGGGACCGTAAACTGTTTCTCCCGGTAGTCCAGCGGGAACTTTCTCTGGGCGAGATCGGCGACGAAGACGACGGGAAATTCTTTTCCTTTGCTCTTGTGGATGGTGAGGATCCTGACGGCATCTGTCTCCTCCCGCTCCTCGATATCCACTGAGAAGTCAGAGAAGTACTGCAGGTACTCGAGGAAGCCGGTGATTGTCGCCTCACGAGTGATCTGGTCGTACTCCTGCGTTATCTCAAGAAATTTGGCAAGGTACTGCCGGTTCCTTGCCGCATCATCATCTAAGGCCGAGCGGTAGAGTCCTGAGGCCTGCATCATCACCTTATGGATGAGTGCCGGGAGTGTGTGCCTCTCCTTCTCCTCGATAAAAAGCCGGAGCATCCCGATGATCTCTCGTATTCCGTTGGCATAGTCGGGGGTCACCGATTGGGCATCCATCATGGTCTCATACACGAAGTCGTTCCCATCTGGAACATCTTCATCGTCCACCGGTCGGCACCGTCTGCCTGCCTCGGTATTGATCGCCTGTACAATGGTCTCCGGGATGGAGCAGAGCTTCATGATCCGGTTGAGCGCAATGCCCGCGATCCGGGGGTTGTTGATGATCTGCAGATATGCGATCATATCACGGATGACCGGCAGCCGCAGGAAGTCAACATCACCTTCGTACATACAGGGGATGTTGTGACGTTTCAGGGCTGTTTGGAACTTTGCACCATCCTTCCTGCTCCGGCAGAGGATGGCACAGTCCCGGTATTGCAGAGGACGCCCCGGCTCGTCACCACGGCCCGGAATCAGGCTTCCCACGAGCCGTTCGATCTCGGTTGCAACATACTCCCCCTCCCCCTCATCATTTCCGCAGGCTGCAACCACAACCGGCTCTCCTGCCGGTTTCTTTGAGATGAGTTCTTTCTGCTGCCTGTTCGGTGCTTTCTGCATCAGCTGGAAGGCGAGCTGAAGAACTGCCGGCGGGTTTCTGTAGTTCTCGTCCAGCAGGACCTCCGCATGCTCCCGTGCCCATTTCCGGAAATCGAGTATGTTGGTCAGGTATGCTCCCCGGAACCGGTAGATGGTCTGGTCATCGTCCCCGACCACGCAGAGATGATCGCCTGCGAGCAGCTTGATGAGTTCGAGCTGGGCGAAGTTCGTATCCTGGAATTCATCGACAAGGATGTAGGGGAAGCGTTTCCTGTACAGGGCTGATATGGTCTTATTCTTCTGTAGCAGGGTTACGGCCCCGAAGATCATGTCATCGAAGTCGATGAGGTGCTCGTCCTGCTTGTACTGCTCATAGGCTCGATACACCTTCAGCAGGTCGGCGAGCTTGTTGAGATAGTCCCGTTCCTCTTCCGGAACTTCTGTCTGTTGTTTTCTCTCCAGGTATTCTTCAAGCATCGCGGGCGTGATCAGCTCGTCACGGAATGCGCTGATCTCGTCGATGATCGCTGTGATGATATCTGATACGTTGTTCCCGATCTGGATATACTCAAAACCAAAAGAATCGATATTCCGAAGTCCCCAGATGAGTACATTGGTCCGGCTTACAATCCCGCCTGAGATCGAGATCCCGCTCGTGAGCAGATTCTCCCGGAGCATATCAAGGCAGAAGGAGTGGAAGGTGTGGATGTCAAGATCCAGATGCGGCCGTAGTGCTTCGATCCGCTCACTCATCTCGGATGCGGCTTTCTCGGAGAAGGTGAGGGCAAGGATATTCTGAGGGGGTACACCCCGATCAAGTAGATGAATGATCTTTTCGATGATCACCTTCGTCTTGCCGGATCCGGGCCCGGCGAGTACGAGCTGGAAGCCGCTGCCGGTGACGGCTTTCTCCTGTGAGGGATTGAGGGACATTCAGATCGTATGATTGGTGTCTGGCAGGAAAAAGATGGTGGCCGGGGCTCACCGGATAGAGGTCATACCGGGCGAAAGGTGTGGGAAGTTTGAGAGGAGGATGTCGGAGGGGGCGGGGGTGCAGAAGGGGTAGGTTTACACAGGCATTGATATGCATCTGATTCCATCATTGGAACAAAATCAGAGCCTGATAGACAAAGGATTAGATGGAGAGATCCCGGTAAGCAAAACACATATACTCTTGCCAACACCTATGATATATTATGGAAAAGGATTCAAGGATCATCCTTGATGCTTCGGTTCTTGCAGGCAAACCAGTTATTCGGGGAACACGAATCTCGGTGGATCTGGTTCTTGACCTTCTTGCTTCGGGGTGGGATGAGTCTCAAATAGTAGCAGAATATCCTGGATTATCTCGTGAGGATATCCTCGCATGTATTAGATATGCACAGGAAATTGTCCGTTCAGAACGAGTTTACTGTACAGATCCCAGAGGAAAGATCACCGGATGAAAATTCTTGCCGATGAAAATGTACCCTTTTCAATCATAAGAATGATCGAGGAAAAAGGGTATGATATCCGATGGATACGCAAGGATGCACCAGGTATCTCTGACATTGAGGTAATGCGGTATGCATATAGAGATAAACGTGTTATTCTGACATTTGATCACGATTTTGGAGAGCTTGCAGTCAAGGAAAAGGCTTATCCTTCGGTTGGTATTATTTTGTTACGCCTTCATCAGATGACACCACATGATATGGCAGAGTACATTGCGAATATTATCTGTTCACGTGATGACTGGGAAGACCATTTTTCTGTTCTGGAAAATGATAGGATTCGAATGCGAAGTCTCCACCAATAGGGCTTAATAATAGAATAGTCAGATTTCAGAGCGGATTTTTCGCCAATCAAAACCTGTTAGTTATTTCTCCTCAATACCCCCGCTTCCCCGGGATTACCCTCCGTACCCCTCCTTTTGGCTCCTCCATATCCCCAATATACCGTGGGATCACATGCAGATGCATATGCATCACGCTCTGCCCGGCCGCCGCCCCGACGTTCACCCCGATATTGTAGCCGTCGGGGGCATACTGATCATCCAGCAGCCGACGGGCATTTTTTGAAAGGAGGAGAGAAGAGGGGAATGGATCACTTTTCGATGAGCCGGATGGATAAAAATTAAATGAGCGAAAACACCGGCTGAGGCCCCTATCTGTAAACTTCTCTGAATCTGCTGGAGGTTATTGAGGATATCGGAATTTGGAATACGGATTTTACCGTTTTTATATCCTGTAAAATCCACCTCCTCTTCATCGAGGAGAACACCGTCTCCGATCTTTATCTGCCTGAAATTTCTCTGGCTGAGACCTTTGTCAATTAGATATGTCGGAGTTGTCTTCGGCTGGCCGGAGAAGACATCGCATACCGCTTTTGCGGCTTCTGCCTGAAACATCTGGTGTTTAAACTGAAGCTTCATTCTTCTCCTCCTGCAGTATTTTTTAATTTTCGCTCTTTTGGTTTTTCTTCAGCTCTTTTTGTATTATTGAGCATTTTATCAAAATCGCTTTCATAGAGCCTGTCCTGAACAACCCTGAACTTTTCAAACTCGGACAGTGCATGCTCTTTTGCCATTTCAGCGGAGATCTTTCCGGCGTCTTTTAGAAGTCCTCTGTCATCGAATTTTAAGAAGGCATCAAGGCGTTTTGACCAGTCTTCCATTGTCATTGGAATTTTTCGCTTTGCACGCTCTTCTGCCAAATCCAGCCATGCATTTACGATTCTGCCGAGGGATTCGAGTTCATCAGAGCTGAGGTAATTCTTCGCAACCGTAACGTCTGTTTTGAGTATTTTTCCGTCAGGGCTGTTCTCCCAGGTTGTAAGGCCCATCTTCTCTTTACGGCTGTCTGCACGATTCGTTATGAGTTCTGCGGCGGTGTGCCCGTGTATTGCAAAGTGAAGTTTGTTCTGGACTTTTGCGAAGAATTCCTTTGTTTCCGGTGCATTTTGGTTGTAGTCGATGCTTGTTGCATAGATGTCGGTGATCTTCTGGTAGAATCTTCGTTCGCTTAATCGGATTTCACGGATTTCTGCAAGGAGGTGTTCGAAGTAGTCTTCGCTTAGAAAACTTCCGTTCTCCATCCTTTTTTTGTCGATTACATATCCCTTAATGGCAAAGGCCCTGAGAACCTGTGTTGCCCACTGGCGAAATTGCGTTGCTCTTTTTGAATTTACGCGATAGCCGACAGATATTATTGCATCGAGGCTGTAAAACTGGGTATTGTATTTTTTGCCGTCACTTGCAGTTATCCGGAAATTCCGGATAACTGAATTCTGATTCAACTCCCCGCCTTCAAAGATATTCTTCAGGTGCTCGTTTATAGTCCTTACATTGACATCGAACAGCATTGCCATCATTTTCTGGCTCAGCCAAATGGTTTCGTCTTCATAACGGACTTCAATTGATTCTTCCCCGCCCTCAGCTGTGAAGATCAGAAATTCGGCTGTACTGTTTCTGATGAGTTTTTTCCCGGGATTGCTCATGCTCAAAACTGCCCCCCTTTTAGATTACCCTGAGCTTTGTATCCGGTGCTATCGTTTTGAAGATTCCTTCGATGTTTAGTTTTTGCGGACTGCTCTTAAATGAGCCGTCACGGAATACTGCCCTGAGCGGTTTTTTCTCCGCAATCTTTCTCATAACCCAACTTTGCCATTAACAAGAAATAAATGTGTTCTTAGTGATGTTTGAATCGACCAAAAGATAACGTACCTTACTTTCTGTAAAGTCTCTGACCCTGCTCCAATTAGTTGATAATTTCAATCATGTATTTTTTTATCTTTGCGGGGTTGAAGGGGTGGAACGGGAAGACTCTCTGCGTAAGCGGGGCGTAGTTCATATACGAATCCCGTTTCTATGATTGATCCAATAGAAAAATACCGATATCTTGGAAGCTCCTAAAATCCCTCCTCCTCTCCCCCCTCTCAATACCCCCGCTTCCCCGGGATCACCCCTCTTACTCCGTCCTTCGGCTCCTCCATATCCCCGATATACCGTGGAATAACATGGACATGCAGGTGTATCACGCTCTGCCCGGCCGCCGTCCCGATGTTCACCCCGATATTGTAGCCGTCGGGGGCATAGTGCTCGTCAAGCAGCCGACGGGCATGGCTTGAAAGAAGGAGAGAAGAGGGGGTGGATCACTTTTCGATGAGCCAGATGGATCAAAATTAAATGAGCGAAAACAACCTGCCGCCCGGAGACGGTTTTGGATCTGCCAGGGGTTGGTGATCTCAATGATGGATCGGTGGGACTAATGGGGGGGATCAATTTGCATCGGCGCAGCTATGTAAAGGGGATCAAAAGGAACCGGCGAAAACAAGCATTAATCAGGTTTTATTAGAAAGAGGGGACTGCTGGACTCCTCATTAAGGAGTCTCCTGCAGTTCGGCGAAGAAAGGGATTTATTCAGCGGTATCGTCTGTACCGCTTGTGTGCCTGTTCAATTGTCATCAGATCAAGCACAAGAACGGTGTTGGCTTCTTTCAAAACCTTATAGATAATCGTGTACCGCCTTCCAATGTGGATGCGATAAATATTTTTTGCTGGAAATAAACACTCCCTGGAGGGTATAGACTCAGGTTCTTCAAGTTTTGTGATATGACCGAAGATCTCTTTCCGGAGATCCTTTGGAATCCGTAAGAGAGTTTTTACTACACCCCTGTCAAGTTCAACATTCAAATGAATCCCCCAGCCACATCCCCCAGCCCAAATCCTCTTATCCGGACAATCATTCGATAGATTGATGCAGAATTATGCGGAGTCATCCAGATGAAGTTCATGTGCTGCATCTTTCAGGTTGACAAAATCACCTTTCTTTTCAATTTCCTCAAGATGCATCAAAAAATCATATTCCTCTTTCAAAGCAATCATCTCCTCCAGAAGACTGGTGTACGTCTGACCAGGTCGCTTCAATTTAGATAATGACTCCCAGATCTCTGTTGTGACAGGAATTCTTTTGCTTGCAACTTCATTTGCTGACATGAAATACCCCCTATCATGACAAAATTTTCATCATAGTTGTATCCAGACACTTTCATGACGTGTTCATTCTGTATGGATCTGTGCACCATAGTCACGGCGTGCATGTCTGTAAGCTCTTACAGTATTGCTATTGGCAATAGGAATACTTGACTGTTTCTGTTCCCGCAGTATCAGGAATCAAAGAGGAATGAGCGTGTACAAGTGAGCACGTTTCGACCGCCACAAGTGAGCATTTTTACACCGCCATTGACAGATAATAATATATATCCATTATCACATGAATTAACAGAGGGTCTTTTCATGAGTTCGGTCAAGGAGCAGTTTATTGTTGATGAAGATGGTGAGAGGATTGCAATTATCCTTCCACTTAAAGAGTATGAAAAATTGAAGGAAGATCTTCACGATCTGGCCATTGCAGCAGAACGTCGTGACGATCCCGTCATTCCATTTGAAGATTTAAAAGCTCGCTTTATGAAGTAATCTGCTCTTTATGACTCGATTTGTTATTTTTGTAAAAACAAAGGTTCAGAAAGAGATTGATGATATTCCAAAGGATAGCTTTAAGCAAATTTTTGAGGCCATTGATTCTTTATCAGAGAACCCTCATCCAAAAGGATCCATCAAATTAAACGCAACCGAATGTCTTTATAGAGTGAGAGCTGGAGATTACCGAATATTATACGAAGTCCACCATAAAACGAAGGAGATCATAATTATCCATATTCGACATCGGCGTAATGCTTATCGATCATTGTAATCTACTGTGATGAGTCATCACTGATCTTTTAAGTAACCAATCATCCGTCAGTGTCGGTGTTGAAGTGCACAAAATTGGCGGAAGAGATTGAGGAGGAGGTGGCCGAGGCTCACCGGGTACAGGTCGAACCGGGCGAAAGGTGTGAGAAGGTTGAGAGGATGATGTCGGAGGGGGTGGGGAGAGGTGTTATCCAGATCTTCAGTAACGTATTTCTTAATTCATAAGAATGATTAGAGAACCACTTGAGATGAACTATTATAGATCAACTGGGGGATGATAGTGCCATGATCCTGGAATATATTGCACAAACCCTTTCAAACGCACGATATGAAGTAATCGAGGATGAGGAGCCATATTATGGGGAGGTTCCGGGACTTCCCGGGGTATATGCAACCGGCAGGAGCCTTGAAGAGTGCCAGGAAAACCTGAAACATGTAATAGAGGGATGGATACTGGTCAGAAGAGAGCATAATCTGGGTGATGGAGGTGTTAGAAAATGAAAACAATCAGTGAGATTCGGAAAGAGGGAATTTGCGCACTGAGCAAAGCTCTTGGACCTGTTGATATGGCTCGGTTTATTCAGAGCTATGAGTCTGGAAGTGGGGATTATACCAAAGAGCGGCATGAGTGGCTTCCTGATGATACTGAAGCTTTGAATAAACGATTACTTGAGAGAGAGAGACAGAGGAAGAAGTTCTAATCCTTAAAAATCTGATTTACTTGAGATCTCAGGATTTTTCGAAAGATGCCCATAGGGGCACGTGGAGATTCGCTTGTCTCTCTTGTCTCAACTCGGGCCGCAACTAGGGCTGCAACTAGGGCCGTGATTCTTTACTTGTTCGGCTACTTGTTCGGTTACTTGTTCGGTTACTTGTTCAAGACTCTTCAATTGATTCACCTTTGAGTGTGTTTTCGCTCAGAGATTGTCTTCTCTATCCTTGCTGCTATCATCTCGAGATCCGGTGCATATTCGGGTAGGAGAAGATAGAGATCAAGATCGCTCCGCAAACAATATGTTTCCACTTCAGAAACCGATTGTTTCTGATTCGGAAACAAATGGGTACACATCGGCATGGAGAGATGATACTTTCTTTATGATGGAATACACAATCTAACTCTGTTGAAGGCAATGTACAGGGAAAAGGAAATTATATTCATTGCCTGGGAATCACCGGAAGGAGGGTATGAGGCTCACTCGCCTTGCCACTCTATCTTTACCCAGGCCGACAATTACGAGGAACTGAAGGCCATGGTGCATGATGCTGTATCCTGCCATTTTGATGAGGATGAACGGCCCACCATTATCCGGCTTCACCAGGTTCTTCATCCAAGGGATGAATGACTGAAATATCGAATGTGGATGGCGACATATGTCAGCTGGATCAGAGATCTCTTCTTTTAATGCCCTCTTCACACCAGACAACCTCCTTTTCAACAGTTTGCCGGATATATTTGCTTAATCCCTGATCGGTGACAAGATCAACATTGCGGCCAAAGAGATCTTCAAGGTAATAGACTGACTCCATGAAGTTTCGAAAGGTTGCCTCTCCTGGTGCAAACTCAACCAGCAGATCGATATCACTGTCCTGGCGGTCTTCTCCCCGCACCACCGAGCCAAAGCATCCGATTCTGGCAACACCAAAACGCCTCTTGAGATGGGGAACGACTGCTTCAAGCTGACGGATGATGGATTCGTTTTTCCGCCGGTTTCCCAGCATCTCTCTGTTCGCTTCCTTTGACATTATACCCGGATCATCGTTCATAATGGCACAGCTTCCTGAAGAATCCGGTCACGGACAGCCCAGTGGAGTCCCTTCTCGCTCACGACATCCACCTTTCGTCCAAGGAGATCTTCAAGATCATGGATGAGTGCAATATGATCGAGGAGGCTTGTTCCTGGTTCAAAATCGACGAGGATATCAAGATCACTTTCCGGGGTCTCTTCTCCCCGGATTACCGAGCCGAAGAGCCGGATATTTACCGCTCCACGTGCTGCTGCCAGTCGCCGGATCGCCTCCTTCTGCCTTACTACCTCATCGTAAAGGCTCATTGTATCGACTTGATCCTGGTATTGTCGGGCAGAATGATAATCATATTGTCATGTTGCAAGAGGAGATCCGATCTCGATCCGGCGTCAACAGAAAAGCAGACATCCGTTAGTAATATACGGCTTCTATCCAATTCTTATCTACCAATTCTCATCAACGAGGGAGAGATATGCCTGATATAACGATCACCATCCCGCAGGAGATTGTATCTGCACTTCGCCTTCCCCCTGATAGCATAGAATCTGCCCTTTATCAGGAACTTGCTATTGCCCTCTATATGAGAGGGGTGCTCTCTTCAGGAAAGGCTGCCACACTTGCTGGTCTGAAACGCCGGCAATGGGAGGAGTTTCTCGGAGTACGGAAGGTTCCGCGTCATTATACAGACGAAGATCTCCAGATGGATATCGCCTATAGTTTGAGCGATGAGTAAATAACGACAAAGTTCGGCTTCATCTTCCCCGATCCCGGGGATGGCATAGACATATACTCTCGATGAGACCTATGATAGACTATGGAGAAGGATTCAAGGATCATTCTTGACGCTTCGGTTCTTGCAGGCAAACCAGTTATCCGGGGAACACGGATCTCGGTGGAGCTGGTTCTTGACCTTCTTGCTTCGGGGTGGGCTGAGTCTCAGATTATTCAGGAATATCCCGGATTATCCCGCGAGGATATCCTCGCATGCATTAGATATGCACATGAGCTTGTGGATTCAGAACGGGTTTACTGCACAGATCAGAGAGGCAGAACTCCCGGACGATACTATCATTTCATGGTCAAAAGAGATCAAGATCGGGCTGTTGAAAGCATCTCTAAGAAAAGCGGGTCTCACTGAGGAAGAATTTAAGGAATTATTATAAAGGGTGTTTACAATGGAGTTTACCGTTATTATTCACAGCGCTGAGGAGGGGGGATTCTGGGTAGAAGTCCCAACACTACCTGGGTGTTTTTCACAGGGGGAAACCTTTGAAGAGGCAATGGAGAATATTCGTGAAGCAATCGAACTGCATCTGGAGGTATTACGCGAGGATGGATCTGAGCTTCCCGGTGAGAATGATCTGATCATTGGGAGAGTTCGTGTCGGTGAGGTTGCAGGGTAACTGGAATAAGGATTTTTGCTTTGTGGCAGCTCAATGATCCTATTTATCTTCCTCTTCCCCCCTCACCAGAAAGGATGTGCTCATGATACAGGCCATACGGAAAAAGGTGAAAATCGAATCCGATGGACTTATTCCTCACTTTGCGAAACCTCCCCCT
>NPIE01001230.1_pt2 | contig 66811 bp, 54 predicted proteins | sample 8637661 | NCBI WGS metagenome assembly NPIE01 (sample SAMN07420842, study PRJNA396082) | bioreactor metagenome | isolation source: sample BA12 brine-fed electro-methanogenic bioreactor BA | place: Japan: Kochi | collected 2016-12-09 | reverse complement strand
GGGTCGATAAAATCGTGCAGTACTTGTTTCAACCTTACTTCCGTTACCACCACAACCAACCTGAAACAATAACACAACCAATGTTACATAGATACCAATCGTTTTCATTGAGCCCTCCAATGGATCATTTCATGTGCTTGACTGTAGAATAATGATTTGAAATTGTCAAGAAAATAAAGCTACAAAATATAAATGAAGTGACAAGAAGTGTGGAGATGAAATTTATTTAAGTGTGATTGGATAAAAAGCAATAAATAAAACAAGCCACCTTTTTTGGAGGTGGCTTGCGTGATCAAAAATTAATGAAGGATTGATTACTTTACAGTGATTTGAAATTCCTTTGTTTCGGCAGGGGTTTCGCCTGCTTCCCACTCACGAGATAATTCAAAATTGACGGTTGTGGCACCGGACCCGATCGCTTTGAAAATCCATACGTGTTCTCCGGGTACTCCAACCATTTCAGTATCTGATGGAGCTATGAATTCGTCGGAGACAAATTCTACAACATCAGCATCGGCAATGGTGTAGTTCCATGTATAACCTGTGGTAGCATTTTCTTCCAAACGAATCGTGATAGTATCTTCAATATTCATTTCGTATGCAGCTTCTGTAGTATCTGCATCGATGTTCTTTGGCTTGGAAGAACAACCTGTTAAAACAACGGTACTCAAAGCAAAAACAAGAAAACTTGCTACAACAATATGCAAAGTCTTTTTCATTCTTACCCCCTGGCATTTTGTTACTTCTATTATACAAATTCCTTTTTGTTGTGAAATAGGGAGTGATAGATAAAATAGTGAATATGAAAAAATTGATGCCAATGAAATTGCAGTTTCAAATTGATTCTGAGATTGAGCTGAAAATGCTTGCAGAGACTTTTTCTTCTATGCTGCTAGGAGATGAAATTCTGTATTTACAGGGTGAACTTGGAGCTGGAAAAACAACGTTTACGAAGAAAATTGCAGAGTGTTTTTCAGTAAATTCTTCTGTTGTAATCAGCCCAACATTTGTTTTATTGAAGCATTATCAAGGGGTACTTCCACTCTATCACTTTGATTTGTATCGATTGGAAGAGGAGCAGCAGCTACACGACATCGATTTTTACGAAACATTGGATCTTCCTGGTTTGAAAATTGTCGAATGGCCAGATAAATTTCCTTCCCTGGCAAAATATGCCCATTATATTTGTCACCTTCGCATTTTGGATGCAACCCAAAGAAGCATTTGCATTGAAAGAGTTAGCTAAGTGGAAATACTTTTACAAACCGTTTTGTCTTCCATCGAGATTTTGGTCTTTCAGCAGAACCAGATGGTAAGTAAAAAGCAGTCTTCTTCTTTGCAAAAAAGCAACAATACCGTCGTATACGATCTCCAAAACCTTTTGTTGGAACGGAAGATGTCATTTTCTGATATTCATCGCATTTGGATTGTGAATGGGCCTGGTTATTATACGGGCATTCGAATTGGATTGGCAATTGCAAAAGCTTTTCTGGATACCTCTTGTGTATCTTTACGTCTGGTATCTACGTTTCATCACCTGCGGACTGGAATTTCTTCTGCCATTCCAGAATGCAATATCTTTATTCCTTCTTCGAAAAAAGAAGGTTATTTGGGACAGATGACGGGGAATGAACTACTACAGGTTGAATCTGTTTCCATGGAGTGGGTGGAGCAGGCATACAAAGACCAGACACTTGAAAAACCTTTGTATGTGCATACTAAAATTCCTGCATTTCATGCTCCCCAGAAATGCATTGAAGAATACCAATCTCTTCCTGCTGTTTTTACCGAAGCCCATTATTCAAAAGATGTTCAGCCACAGTACTGGAAGTCTATAGAAGATTTGTTTGTGAAGAAGGAGAATCAATAATGATGAATATTCTTGGTATTGAGACTTCTTGCGACGATACAGCAGCAGCGATTGTAACAAGCGAACAGAAAATTATAGCTAGCGTTTTGTCTTCACAAACTTCTTTTCATGCCAAATACGGTGGTATTGTACCCGAAATTGCATCTCGGAAACATTTGGAATTAATCTCTCATGTATGTATGGAAGCACTGCAATCTGCACAGCTTACATGGAACGATATTGCCATCATTTGTGTAACGAAAGGGCCAGGGTTGGTTGGCTCTCTGTTAGTAGGTGTAGAATATGCAAAAGCGATCGCTCTTTCCCTTCAAAAACCAATCAAAGGGATTCATCACCTTGAAGGACACTTGCTTTCTCCTACTTTATCACAGTCTATTGAATACCCATATTTGGGATTGATTGTCTCGGGTGGGCACACTGAGTTTGTTTACGTAACGAAGCCAGGTTCGTATGAACTGATTGGTTCTACAGTGGATGATGCATGCGGGGAGTCTTTAGATAAATTTGGGAAATCTATTGGTATTCCATACCCAGCTGGCCCCATGATTGAAAAACTTGCTTTAGACGGCAATGAAAATGAATTCTCTTTTCCTTTACCAATCGTTCGAAATCGCCCCTTTGATATGAGTTTTTCTGGTTTGAAAACAGCTGTTTTACTTCAAATGAAAACAATGAGTTTGCCAGAGCTTGAAACGTACAAAAATTCTCTTTGTGCTTCTTTCCAAAAAGCTCTTTTTCGGCATATTATTACAACTGCTAAACGCATCCTGGCAGTATATCATTCGAAAATGGTTCTTATTTCTGGGGGCGTTTCAGCCAATAAAACTTTGTACCACATGATGGAAAAGGCAGTGGAATGCCCGGTATTGAAGCCTGGGCCAGGTCTTTCTACGGACAATGCTGCTATGATTGCCTGGGCAGGGTATTGCCGGTACACCACTGAGGGATCGGATACTCTTGATTTTGAAGTGCAATCTTCTCTACCATTGGCGTCTTACTGAACAAAGGAAAAATTTGCACTTTTTTTAGAAGTTATGTAAAATCATTGATAGCTTTGCCCGATGGTGTAATTGGCAACACGTCTGACTCTGGATCAGAAAAGTCTAGGTTCGACCCCTAGTCGGGCAGTTTATGGCGCCATAGAACAACGGTTAGTTCGGGGGGCTCTCAATCCCCAGACAGGAGTTCAACTCTCCTTGGCGCTACTTACTTTTATCTATTCTTCCCACTCTTCTTTGAAATTGTTACTTTTCCCTACCTATTTGTTATTTACATTGATTAGGGCTTTTATATAATCATATTCATGAGGATTCAGAAGGTATTTATTGCGTCTGATCATGCTGGAGTATGTCTGAAAAAGACTGCTGTTGAATGGCTGAAGAGTGCGAATTTTCAATACGAAGATCTTGGACCCTACACAGAAGACGTGTCTGTAGATTATCCAGATTTTGCTGAGAAAGTTGGAAATGCTATTCAGAAGCAGAGGGATACCTATGGCATTCTCATTTGCGGATCGGGAATTGGAATCTCCATGGCAGCCAACAAAATGCATTCCATACGAGCTGCCCTGTGTAGTGAACCCTTATCTGCAAAGCTATCACGACTTCATAACGATGCAAATGTTCTTTGTATGGCAGGACGTCTTATTGGTCCTACCATGGCAGAAAACATTCTGTCTGTCTTTTTCACGACCAACTTTGAAGGCGGTCGTCATGAAAAACGAATTCAAAAAATTCATTTGCTAGAGGGGAAAACTGTATGAAAATTGAACATTTAAAAAATGTGGATCCTGAAATTGCAAAAGCCTTAGAAGGTGAATTGGTTCGCGAACGCGAAAAAATTGAACTGATTGCCTCTGAAAATATTGTTTCAGAAGCAGTTTTAGAAGCAATGGGTTCGGTCGGAACCAATAAATATGCAGAGGGTTATCCTGGTAAACGGTACTATGGTGGATGCGAATATGTGGACATTGCCGAAGATCTAGCTCGAGACCGGGCCAAACAATTGTTTGGTGCTGAACATGCCAATGTTCAACCCCATTCTGGTGCACAAGCCAACACTTCTGTGTATTTTGCTGTCCTTCGTCCTGGCGACCTTATCATGGGAATGAATTTGTCTCATGGTGGTCATCTTACCCATGGTCATCCACTCTCTATTTCCGGTAGCTATTTTGAAACTGTCCAATATGAAGTAGATCCGGAAACAGAACAAATCAACTATGAATCTGTTGCAGAAATGGCTCGTAAACACAAACCAAAGTTAATCGTAGCAGGAGCAAGCGCATATCCTCGAACCATCGATTTTCAGAAGTTTGCTGCTATTGCTCATGAAGTGGGAGCCTATTTAATGACCGACGTGGCTCACATTGCAGGGTTGATTGTAACTGGATTGCATCCTAGTCCTATCCCTCACGCAGATTTTGTCACTACTACAACTCATAAAACCTTACGAGGACCACGAGGTGGTTTGATTCTTTGCAATGAAGCCAATGCAAAAACAATTGATAGAGCTGTTTTCCCTGGCATTCAGGGTGGTCCCTTAATGCACGTGATTGCAGCAAAAGCAGTTGCTTTTCATGAAGCACTGCAACCTTCTTTTAAAGAATACCAGCAGCAAGTTGTTGCAAATGCAAAAAAACTTGCAGAAGTATTGGCTGATAAAGGATTACGCATTGTTTCAGGAGGAACCGACAACCATCTTCTTCTAGTGGACATGCGACCTATTCATATTACTGGTAAGAAAGCCGAGAAAATTCTGGATGATATTGGCATCACTGTCAATAAAAATACGATTCCTTTTGATCCGGAAAAACCATTTGTAACCAGTGGTATCCGTATCGGTACTCCAGCCATTACTACTCGCGGTATGAAAGAATCTGATATGGAAGAACTTGGTTCATATTTATATGAAGCATTGATTCGACGTGATGATGAAGCGTTCCTGAAAAGCCTAACGGAAAAAGTGAAGGCAATGACAGATCGCTTCCCCATTTATCCTGGTTTGCGTTATATTTAAATGCACACCTTATATACACAGTGTAAACTGTAAGGGAGACAAAAAATGGCAATATGGATTATACTAGGCGTTGTAGTACTCCTCATTATGTTTGTTTGGGGCACCTACAACAAGTTGATTCAACTGAAAAACCGAATTCAAAATGCATGGGCTCAAATTAATGTTGAACTGAAACGTCGATATGATTTGATTCCCAATCTTGTGAATGCTGTTAAAGGCTACATGAAGTTTGAAAAAGAAACTCTTGAGTCTGTGATTGCAGCCCGAAATACTTGTATTAAGGCATCTGGGGTAGCTGAACAAGGAATCGCAGAAAATCAGCTTTCTGGTGCATTGCGTCAACTCTTTGCCTTAATGGAAAATTACCCCGATTTGAAATCCAACCAGAATGTCATGAAAATGCAAGAAGAATTGACCAATACAGAAAATCGCATTGCATTTTCAAGACAGTTTTTCAACGATATTGTACTTCGATTCAATGAATCCATCATGATGTTCCCAGGAAACATTGTGGCTTCTATTTTTGGATTCACAAAACAAGACTACTTTGAAGTAGACATGAACACCGTACAAAATGCCCCCACTATTGATCTTACTTTTGATTCCCCTCCTTCCACTACTTCCACTGGTGCTGATGAAAACACTCCGTAATCTTTTTAACCAAAGCCGAGGAATTATTTGATTTACGACTCTATTGCGAGGAATAAGCGAAATTCTGTTTTTTTGATGATTGGGATGACACTTTTCTCCTGTGGTGTCTGCTGGTTTGTAGGAGACTATTTTTGGGGTGAAGGTGTTATTGGATTATTGATTGGTCTTGGTATTGCAGCGATTTCTGCTTTTACCAGCTATTATGCAGGAGATTCTATTGTTCTTTCTACTGTTCGAGCAGTAAAAGCAGATCCTTATCGATACAAAGTACTGCACGATGTTGTTACCGAAATGTCTATCGCTTCTGGATTGCCAAAACCTACTGTTTATGTGTATCCTGATCCCTCGCCCAATGCCTTTGCTACAGGTCGAGATCTGCAGCATTCTTCTATTGCTGTATCGCAAGGATTACTCCAACTTTTAAATCGAGCAGAACTCCAGGGAGTGATTGCTCATGAAATGTCCCATATTCAAAATCGTGACATTCTTTTTGTTACGATGGTGTCAGTTTTAGTAGGAGCTGTAGTCATCATTTCTTCTGTTTACAGAACCTCCTTATGGTTCGGCGGAGGATCACGTAGAAGAGATGATAGCGGTGGTGAATTGTTTGCCATCATTGGGCTGCTACTCATTATCTTTGCTCCATTGGCTGCTCAGATTATCCAAATGGCGATTTCCCGACAAAGAGAATTTTTGGCAGATTCTAGTGCTGCCTACATGACAAGAAATCCAAGTGCACTTGCGGATGCCTTGCGTAAAATCTCTTCGCCACGGGCTAAACCTCGATTTACTAATGCAGCTGTGAATCCGTTGTTTATTGCCGAACCATTGAAAGGTGCACATGTTAAAGAATTGTTTTCCACTCACCCTCCCATTGAAAAAAGAATCGAGCAACTAGACAATATGTCTTATTCTGGGAGAGTTTTGATGAAGGAGGCTACTGATGCTAATTAAAATCGGTCGAGAAGTGAATCTTTTAGCATTCAGCAAGAAGTTAGAAAAAGAAGCCGGTACAGATGTCCGTAAGTGCTACCAATGCGGAAAATGTACAGCAGGTTGCCCAATGAATTTCGAAATGGATATTTCCCCTTCTCAGGTTATCCGTTTTTGCCAGTTGGGAATGGAAGAAAAAGTGTTAAATACAAGAACCATCTGGTATTGTATTTTTTGCGACACTTGCTCTACAAGATGTCCTCAGGGTGTGGACATCAAGGGCGTAATGGATGGACTACGACGAATGGCGGTAGCACGGAACATTAAGCCAAAATCTAATGTTCGCTTTTTAGAAAAGGCTTTTCAGACCATTATTTATATGTTTGGAAGAGTCTACGAACCAGGTATGGTTGCTCTTTACAATATGCGATCAGGGAACTTTCTCCATGATGTGGGATATTTCCCACTGCTTCTTTTGAAAAGAAAAATCAGCTTAAAACCTCATTTTAAAAGAGCAGGTGAAGTTCGCCAAGTAATGAAAAGAGCTAGAAAAATTCAATTGCGCAAAGCGAAAGAACAGGAGGAAGCAAAATGAAATACGGATATTATCCTGGATGCAGTGCAAAATCAACTGCTCCCGAGTTTGATGCCTCTACTCTTGCCCTTATCGACTATTTGCATCTTGATATCAAAGAATTGAAAGATTGGGTTTGCTGTGGTGCAAGTTCTTTGCATTCGGTTGACAAAGTCCTTCACACAGCTCTTTCTGCTATGACTCTTGATGCTGCCAATGCAGAGGAAAGAGATATTATGGTGCAGTGTCCTGCTTGTCTTCAGCATGTGCTAGAAGCAAAAGAAGTTTTGTCGGAAGAAACCGATTTCAGAGCAGATGTTGTAGAAGCTGTAGGAAAAGACGTTGCATCTGATATGAAAATACGTCATTTTACTTCCATTCTACATGATGAATATGGAATTGATAAGATTCGTGAAAAAGTGACTAAATCACTGGAATCTTTACATATCGCTTCGTATTATGGTTGCCTGATTGTTCGTCCCCCAGAATTAATGCAGTATGATGACCCAGAAAATCCAATGGTGATGGACAATTTAATGGCTGCTTGTGGAGCTCAACCCGTACAGTGGCCCTTTAAAACAAAATGTTGTGGTGCAGGTACTGCCATTTCAGATACTGACATATCGCTAGATTTAACCTATGAAATTTTACGTATGGCCAGAAACAATGGAGCAGATTGTATTGCAGTTTTATGTCCATTGTGTCAAAACAACCTTGATCTCAGACAAAAGCGCATTGAAGAGCGATATGGTGAGAAAATGGATTTACCTGTCCTTTACTATACACAACTCCTTGGACTGGCTTTTGGTTTGGATCCAAACATGCTTCAGTTAAACCGTTTATTCGTGAATCCTTTTCCTTTGCTGAAAAGCAAGGGAATATTGTAAAGGAGGCTGTGATGGCAAGAATTGGTGTATTTGTATGTTGGTGCGGATCCAATATTGCTGAAACCGTTGAAGTAAGTAAGGTTGCTGAGGTTTCAAAAAGCATTCCTGGTGTTGTTTATTCTGTAGACTATAAATATATGTGTTCTGATCCAGGCCAAGAACTGGTTAAGAATGCAATCAAGGAACACAATTTAACAGGAGTTGTAGTTGCTTCATGCTCCCCTCGGATGCACGAAAAAACATTCCGAAAAGCTGCTGCAGAAGCTGGACTGAATCCCTATATGCTTGAAATGGCGAATATTCGCGAACAGTGCTCCTGGGTTCATGATAACACAGACGAAGGAACACAAAAATCTATCGACCTTGTACGTATGATGGTTGAAAAAGTCAAAAGAAACAAGCCTTTGGAAGACATCAGTATTCCCGTAACGAAAAAAGCCATGGTGATTGGAGGAGGCGTAACGGGTATCCAGGCAGCATTGGATATTGCTGCTGGCGGCATACCTGTGGTGCTGGTGGAAAAAGAATCTTCTATAGGAGGGAAAATGTCTGCCCTAGACGAAACATTCCCCACCTTAGATTGTTCGCAGTGTATTCTCACACCAAAAATGGTAGAAGTTGCACAACATCCTCTTATCCAAATCATGAGTTATTCAGAGCTTGAAAAACTAGAAGGATTTGTGGGGAACTTCAAAGCAACCATTCGTAAGAAAGCACGATATGTCGATATTGATGCTTGTACGGGGTGTGGTACCTGCTGGCAAAAGTGTCCTGTCAAGGTGGATTCTGAGTTTGAACAGGGCATGGGAAAACGTAAAGCTATTTTCATTCCCTTCCCTCAGGCAATCCCCAGTAGACCTCGTATCGATGCAGAGAATTGTTTAAAATTAACCAAAGATCGCTGCGGAATTTGTGAAAAAGTCTGTCCTACGAAAGCGATTCATTACGATGATAAAGATGAGTTTATTGAAATTGATATTGGAGCAATTGTTGTTACAACAGGCTACAAAATTATGCCTGTTTCTGCTTTCCCTGAATACGGAGCAGGTCAATATGCCGACGTTGTAACGTCGCTACAATTTGAAAGAATGGTCTGTGCCTCAGGCCCGACCCTGGGCGACCTGAAACGACCCTCCGATGGCAAAGTACCGGAAACAGTCGTGTTTGTAAAATGCGTTGGCTCTCGAGACCCAGAGCATTATCATTCCTATTGCTCCAAGATTTGTTGTATGTATGTAGCAAAACAAACCATGTTGTATCGTCATAAAGTGCACCACGGTAACTGCTATGTTTTCTATATCGATGTGCGATCCAATGGGAAAAACTATGAAGAATTTGTCAGACGTGCCCAAGAGAAAGATGGAGCCCAGTATATTCGCGGACGAGTTTCAGCAGTATACAAAGATGGCGAAGATATGGTTGTCGAAGGAGCGGATACTCTGACCAATTCTCAAATCAAAATCAAATGCGATTTGGTGGTTTTAGCAACCGCCATGGAAGCACCAGATGGGATCAAAGAATTAGCTCAAAAACTAGGTATTGGGTATGATCAACACGGATTCTTAACAGAAGCTCATCCCAAACTGCGTCCTGTAGAAACAGCCACAGCAGGTGTTTTCCTTGCTGGTTGTGCTTTGAGCCCTAGAGATATTCCCGATAGTGTATCGGAAGCAAGTGGCGCTGCAGCAAAAGTTCTTGGACTTCTATCCAAAGAAACCCTTGAAAAAGAAGGTGTTGTTGCTGTTGTAAACGAGCTTACATGTGTTGGATGTCAAAATTGCATCCGAGTATGTCCATACAATGCAATTGAATTAAAAGATATTTGCAATCGACAGGGAGAATTACAACGACAAGTTGCTCATGTGAACCCAGGTCTTTGTACTGGTTGTGGAACTTGTACACCAAGTTGTCCTTCTCGAAGCATTGAACTGCAAGGTTTCCGAGATACCGAACTGTATGCAGAAATCAATGCATTAGCTGAGTTGTAGGAAGGAGATGCACATGTCAGAAAATTGGGAACCCAAAATTATTACATTTGTCTGTAATTGGTGTACGTATGCTGGCGCTGATTTAGCAGGCACTTCCAGATTTAAGTATGCGCCAAATATCCGAATCATCAAGACCCCCTGTAGCGGGAGAATCGATCCAATGTTTATTGTGTCAGCCTTTGAAAAAGGTGCTGATGCAGTTTTAATTTCTGGATGCCATCCCGGTGATTGCCACTACAATGAAGGCAACTATAACGCCAGACGTAAATTTACCATGATGAAACGATTGCTTGAAACCATTGGCGTGGATACTCGTAGAGTCATTTTTGCATGGTGTAGTGCTTCAGAAGGAATCAAGTTTTCACGATTGGTCAATGAAGTCTCTGAAAACATCAGAAAACTTGGACCTTACAACGAATATCATCAACTAAACCAGGAAGAGAGGTAGATCGATGCAAGAATTAATTCAGAAAGCAAAAGAACTGTTAGACAACAAAGAAGTCGATTTACTGATTGGATATCAAAGTGATGGAGACAAGAAAACGAAACCTTTGTTAGTGAAGAATTCACAGCAAGCGGAAAAACTTATTTTCAACGAATACTGCGTAAACAATCTTACTACCTATCTGAAAAGATCCGATGTGAAAAAGTTGAAAAAAGTTGCAATTGTCGCCAAAGGTTGTGACATACGCGGATTGGTTATGCTAATTACTGAAAATCAGATCAATCGCGATGATGTCTATATCATTGGAATGAATTGTGACCACGTTGTTTCATCAGATGGAATAGGCGAAAACGAAAAATGCAAAGTATGCAAAGTCAGGCATCCTCATGTTGCTGACATCATTCTTGGATCAGAAGTAAAAGAACGATTATCCAAAGATCAACCCATTCATCATGCTGGTCTTGAAAAATTGAATGCAATGTCACCTGAGCAGCGATGGGAATTCTGGTCTGAAGAGTTTTCCAGATGCATACGGTGTTATGCCTGTAGACAAGCATGTCCATTGTGTTATTGTGATCGATGTATTGTAGACTACAATACACCTCAATGGATTGATACTCGTTCTAACCCACGAGGGAATTTTGCATGGAATATAGTACGAGCTCTGCACCTGGCCGGTCGATGTATAGATTGTGGAGAATGCGAAAGAGTCTGTCCAGCAAACATTCCATTGATGTTGTTAAATCAATCTCTTCAAGAAGAAGCGCAAGATAAATTTGGTTGGGAAGCAGGATATGATCTTGAATCACAACCACCTTTAACCACCTTCCGCAAAGAAGACGATGAAGAATTTATTCGATAGGAGGGAATAATGGCTGAATATTACATAACTCAATCAAAAATGGATACGCTCCTAAGAGAATTAGCGAAAAATTCTGACATGGAAGTATTTGGACCCGTTAAAAAGGGAAATGATGCTTTCATTTCCAAGTTGACCGAGAAATCAGAGCTGTGCTTCGATTATTTTACAACTGTAAATTCTATCAAAGAAGCCATATTCCCAAGATTTGAACCCATTTTGAAATACAGAATTCAGACCGAGGGAATCACCCTGGAAAATCTTCCTCCTTTAAAACCACTTGTCGTTTTTGGTGGGCATCCATGCGATGCTGCTTCTATCCCAATCATGAAAGATCTTTTTAACTGGGATTACAAAGACAAATTCTATCTTCAACGTATGGAAAATGTTGTGATTATTACATTGGCCTGCGATGAAAAAGACAAGGATTGTTTCTGTACTTCTCTTGGAGGTTCTCCCCATGGAGAAGCAGGTTCCGATCTACTACTGGAAAGGGTTACCAAAGATGGATGGCAAGTAAAACCCATCACAGACAAAGGAAACAAGTTCATTAAAGACCATGAAAGTTTCTTTAAAGAAAAACTCACGCCCGAAAAAGGCTATCCAAAACTTCAAGACAAAGATGTTCCCGTGGTGTTTGAACCTAAGAGAGTGAAACAGAGGATAGAAAAGAACTTTGAAAATCCCTTATGGGAAGAATTAGCTTCAAATTGCTGGAGCTGTGCAGCTTGCACTTTTGTTTGCCCAACATGCCATTGTTTTGATATCACCGATGACGCCACAATGTGGCAAGGTGTTCGTACAAAAAACTGGGATGCCTGCACACTGCCTTTCTTCACAAAACATGCCTCAGGACACAATCCACGAAGTGAATCGTATGAACGATACCGACAGCGTATCTCTCACAAATTCAGCTACTACATTGATTTGTTTAATCACGTATTATGTACGGGCTGCGGCCGATGTAGTCGAGTTTGTAAAGCTGGTGTGAACATCTTGGATATCCTGAAAAGAATTGATGAAGAATCTACAAAAGGAGAGAAATAATGCCCGAGAATATCTATGAACCCTATTTGATGGAAATCACAGAGATACTACAAGAAACTCCTGATACGCAGACTTTTCGATTGGTTTTCAAAGATCCTGCTGTGAAAGAACAATTCTCATTCAAATCCGGTCAATTTGGTTTGTATTCTGCTTTTGGATCAGGTGAATCTACATTCTGTATTGCTTCTCCTCCTACTCGTAAAGACTATATCGAATGCACCTTCCGAACAACTGGACGCGTCACAACCGAACTAGCCAATATGAATGTTGGTGATACAATCGGATTCCGCGGACCCTACGGTAATTTTTTCCCCCTCGAAGAAAAGTTTTATGGGAAGAATATTACATTTGTTGCCGGTGGAATCGGACTTGCTCCCGTTCGATGTGTGATTTGGAATGTACTGGATTTGCGTGATAAGTTTAAAGATGTCCATATTGTGTATGGTGCAAGAACCTATTCTGATTTGGTGTATAAACACGATCTTAAAGAATGGGAAGACCGTAAAGATGTTCATTTGGTCAAAACCGTAGATCCCGGTGGAGACGCCCCAGAGTGTGGCTGCACTATAAAATGGGATGGATGTGTAGGTTTTGTTCCAACAGTACTTGACCAATCGGATATCAAGGGTGGAAAAGACGATATTGCTGTTGTCTGCGGACCCCCCATTATGATTAAATACACCTTGCCGGTACTGGAGAAAATGGGTTTTGTTCCAGAAAACATCTACACTACACTCGAGAACAAGATGAAATGCGGCTTGGGGAAATGTGGTCGATGTAATGTCGGGAACTTTTATGTATGTAAACATGGTCCTGTCATTAACTATGCCGACCTGTCGAAGCTTCCTCAAGAATACTAGAAGCTACAAAAACAGAACAAAAAGCGGAGGTAATTAAGCCTCCGCTTTTTGTGTTCGTAATAGCAATTTTGTAGAACAAGAAAGAAGTACAATGGATTTCTTAGAGTCTTTTAAAATTCCTCAGGTTGAGTATGGTCCAGTACCGGTATGGAACTGGCAAACCAACTCCTCCATGAATAGTTTGTTAAAAATGATACAGGAATATGCTTCTCATGGTATACATGAGTGTGTTGTGGATGCGAAAGTTTTAACCAATTTTTCTTCAAAAGAGAAGCAGAAGCTTTTTACTCTTTGTACTTCTTCCAACTTTTCATTGTGGCTCTATTTACGGGGGTGGATTTACACACCTCATTCAGAACTCAATTTTTCTACTCTGCGTCTATTGCGATATCCAATTTTGGAAAACAGAGTTCTGAATTTGGCACAATACGATGGAAATGTACGGGCAATTTTTTTGCAAAAGGGTGATGAATTTAAGCATATTCCAAATGTGTCCAGCCAGGATCAAGTAGTTCTGCTAGCTGACGAAGCAGACCAACTATTGATTTTTCAAGAAGAAGATTTTGTACCCTCTACAGAAGAAATTACAGATCTGGACTACTATATTCATTTATACGAAAACGAGTTTAACCATGTGATAAAGGGATTGTTTGTTGATCCTATCGGATTTTACCGTTTTGTTCGAGACATTGCATCACAGTCCAATGGGAAAAAAGTGTTGTGGAATTCTGATCTGGTTGCTTCTGAACAAAACCAAAAAGATACCATTGATATTCGACATATCTATCGACTTTGGATTGATGAACCAAATCGTATTAGTCGATTTCGCGTTCAGTATTATACAGCACTTAATAGTTTGTTTAAAAAGCATTATTCAAAACCAATTTTGCAGCGATGCAAAGAAAAAAATATTGAAGTCATTGGAAGATTCCATTTTGATGAATTTTTAAACGAATCTATTCAAAATTATCGGCATTCCGATATTTCGACCGCGATTTTTTCGTATGCGGAAAAACTAACTAGTTCTGCTTCCTGGATTAATAAAGAAAAAAGGACGATTTCAGAAACCTATGCCTTTAGCCAATGGGAACCAACACTTCAGCAAATGAAAGCAAATGCTGATTGGGAATTTCTCAAGGGAATTGACAAGGTTTTGTTATATGGCGATCCGGATGATCCGGATGTATCAAAATACTCCTACTGGGAGCACTTCAAAGTATTCTCTGATTATGTCAAAAGAATGGGATACATATTGTCCAATAGCGAGCGTTTATGTAAAGTTGGAGTGTACTACCCCATAAAAAGTTCATACGGTCTTATGGTACCTAATCGTTGGGACCAGGTAGATATTTTGGAATCTTTGCTTAGTGAGCTTTCAAATTTATTATTATCGCATCAGATGGATCACAACTTCCTCAATCATGAGAAATTGATGGAGGAAGAGCTAGAATTTACCATGATTATTTTCTGCCGTTGTAGCTGCTTGTATCTTTCTGAGCTAAAACGGCTTCAACGATATGTGGATCAGGGTGGAAGTGTGTTGTTTTTACATACACTTCCTAGCATTAGCGTAAACGAGAAAAACCAGGACGAATTTGATGTGGCCATAGCAACCCTTTTGCAATCAGATAAAGTTCAGTTTTTCTCACAAAATGAGATCACCAATCCACTTACTTTCTCTATGAATCCCAGGCCTATTTTCCAAGCATTTCAAGACCATAATATCGGATCAGAGGTTCGTTTACTTGATCCCGATCCCAACATTCATATTATCCATCGCATCAAAGATAACAAAAATTTCTATTTTGTTGCGAATCTTGGATCGAGCGTTATTAATAATGCTTTAATTTTTCCCGATCAGCATAAATTAGAAATGTGGAATGCAGAAAATGGTCGAGTCCAGCCTATTCGAATTCGTTACCACGAAAAGAAAGACGTGTATTCTGTTCAGTTGTACCCTCATGAATCTAAATTGTTTGTACACGATCCTTTAAAGGATATTGTTCCATCCTCTGTGTTTGTTTTCCAAAATGGGAACTACAAGATTGGGGGCATTCCTCTAACAGTGAATGGAATTCCTTCATCTTTTGTTTTGCGAGGAGACTGGGAGATTTCCATCAATGGCGAGGAACCTTTTGTTTCCAATCTTTCATCCTTGCAGCAGCTATACGTTGACCAAGATGGAGTTTTTAAGGTTGTATACAAAAAAGATTTTATTGTTCCCAACGAATATTTGCATTTTGGTTTGGTTGTTGACCTGGGACAAGTGCGCGATAATGCTGAACTGTATTTCAATGGAAAATTTTATGGACTTCGCTGTTGGCCCGCATATCGTTATCAGATTTTTAAAGCACTACAAAGAGGAGAAAACTCTATTGAAGTCCGTGTAACAGGAAAGATTCCAAAACAAACCATTGGATTAAACCGTAGAGAGGGCTTAATGGGTCCTGTTCAAATTATACCTTACCAAGCACTATAATGGAGTAATAATGAAAGAAGAATTGGTTCAAATTTTAGTTGATAATGGGGACATAGCAGGTTTGTTAAGTCTCCTGCGAGATCCCCGATACCCCTATCGTCTTGAAATTGTCAGGGCATTGAGCAAGATGAAAGATCGAGAAGTGTTTCAAGCTTTGATTGATGTTCTTCGTGTTGACCCTTCTGAAGAAGTACGCAGTACAGCTGCAGAAACCTTGGGGTTTACGAAAAACATTTCTGCTTTAACTCCGCTGATCACAGCGCTGAAAGATCCTTCCGGGATGGTTCGGGCAAAAGCAGCACAAGGACTTGGACGATTGGGTGATAAGCGAGCAGGAACACAATTAATGAAAATTTTGGAAGACCCACATCCAGCTGTTCGTAGAAATGCAGTACATGCTTTAGGGGTAATTGAGTATACCAAAGCTTTCACCAGTATTTGTAATCTTTTGGACGATGAGGATCTTTATGTAAAGTCAAACGCAGCAGGCGCGCTGGGTAGATTGGGTTGCCAAAATGGAATTCAGGTGCTGAAGAAGATCTTGCAGGATCCATCTGATAAGATTGTACGATCTGCTATAGAAGGCCTTGGAAGACTTTTGTATCAAGACTCTTTGGATGTTTTGGAAGAATTTGAAGCATCGAAACAGTGTCCACCCCGAATAGAAAATGTTCTCAGACAAACCATTCAACGATTGGCGACAAAATTGGGGCAGAAGGAAATGCAAGATATGGTTGATGATATCAAGCAAAACGATGCCAATGTAACATACAAAAACTTTAAAGAAATCATTGACAAAATCAAAAATGAAGACCTTTAATACTTTAATTGTTGGTGCTGGTCCAGCAGGAATGATGGCTGCAATAGAAGCAAGCAAAAAAGGAAGTGTTTGTATTGTCGACACCAATTCTGCTCCAGGAAAGAAGCTTCTTCTCACCGGAGGAGGTCGGTGCAATATTACAACCAACCAATCGGTCAAAGATTTTTTATTGGGAATTCCTCACCATTCCGCATTCCTATATTCTTCGCTTCATCAGTTTTCTCCGTTGGATACTCTTCGGTTTTTTCAAAGCCGAAACGTACAGCTGAAAATCGAAAAAAACAATGCTGTATTTCCTGTTTCCGATAAAGCGGAAACAATACGATATTGTCTTGAAGAAGAACTGAAAAAAAAGCATGTTTTGTTTCGTCAGGCTACTGTACAAGATATTCAAAAGAACGATGAAACCTTTACCATTACTGCACAAGAAGGTAGTTTTACTACTACCTGGAAGTCACGGTTCGTCATTGTGGCGACTGGTGGGAAAAGTTATGCGCACACTGGTTCTACAGGATTTGGATATACACTTGCACAGCAATTGGGACACACAATAGTACCTACTGAACCTGGATTGGTACAACTTGTGGTGGATTCTAATCCTTGGAAAGATTGTCAGGGGATTTCACTTTCTAATATTGGGCTGCGCTGGAAAGAAGAGAAAAAATATCTTCAAGGAGATTTTTTATTCACCGAAAAAGGATTTTCTGGTCCAGTGGTTTTTGATATGAGCTTGGATTTCTTTACAGAACGTGTGCTTTGTATTGATTTTTTACCGCATTGTTCCATGGAAGAATGGGCACAGAAAGTACAAGAATGGCGCACTGTTCACTCAAAAATGCAAATTACAACCTGGCTTCAGCAGTGGTTTCCTAAAAAACTTGTCTATGTTTTGCTGCATCAGATTGAGTTTTCAGAAACCATCACAGGAGCAGAGTTTTCAAAGAAAGAAGATGCAAAGCTGTGGACTTACCTTCGCGGAGGAAACGAGAATATCGTTCGTAAAAGCTCCATTGAAAAAGCAATGGTCACATTGGGCGGGGTACATTTAAAAGAAATCCACCCTGGGTCTCTTGCATCGAAAATTCAACCTGGGTTGTTTTTTGCAGGAGAAATTTTAGATATTGCAGGTAAGACTGGCGGCTATAATCTTCAAATTGCTTTGTCCACCGGTTTTGTAGCAGGACAATTAAACACAACATCAAATCGAGGTGAAAAATGAAAATTCGAAACCTATTCTATATGGTGATTCCCGCCCTTGTTATTATTTTATTGGTCGGTTGCGGTCGTAAGCCCAAAATATTGGTATGGGAAACCAATGTTGGCACTATTGAGATAGAATTGTATCCATGGGTTGCACCCAAAAATGTTGCCAATATTGTTCAGTTAACAAAAGATGGATTTTACGATGGGAAAAGGTTTCATCGTGTCATATCTGGAGAAGTCATTCAAACAGGAGGCTTTGACCGAGGAAGTAGTTCCATGGATGTATTGGATTACAAGATACCGGATGAAATCAATCCCAAGGATTTAAAACTATCCGATGAGCTGATTGTGCAATACGAAGAAGCCGGGTATGTGTTTAATTATAAAGTTCGTTCCATGCCGCTTCGTTATGGAGTAATGGCCATGGCTAATCAAGGACCCGATACCAATCAATCTCAAGTATTTATCGTAACAAATCCAAATGGACTTCAATATTTGAATGGTCGATATACTCCTTTGGGGCAAGTCATACAAGGAGTTGAAGCCATGGAAATCATTGATGAGGCTGCAACAGATAAATTTGATGAACCCCTTGAAGAATACTACATTGAGAAGGCGTACATTCGATAAAAAAATTCTTTCCAGTTAATTCGAAGCTACGATGATCCGCTTTCTTTCTTGATCAATTTCAGCGATGGTCAATTCTACGGATTGCCCGATTGGATACAATCGAAAGGCCTTTTCAAGAGGAATTTTGAGTGGCATAAACCCGCTGCTTTCGCAGCCAATATCAAAGAAGATTCCAAAATCAGTAATGTTCGTGCTGCAGCCGCTAATCTGCATACCAGTGTGTAACTCTTCCAGGCTAAGACAAGTAGCCTGATGAGGAGGTTCTTCTAAGGTGTCTCGGAAATCTCCGTCTCGGAGAAGTAGAAATGCAAGAATCTGTTCTACAGATTCTTTTGTTGCATCATTTTCGCTGCAAAATGATGTAGTGGGAAACGATTGTAGCTTTTCTTCTACCCACGTAGACTTTTGTGCATAATCGTGTAAGGATACCTGAACATAGGCAAGAATTTTTTTAGCGAAATCGTACGACTCTGGATGCACCATTGTGTTATCAAGAATGCATTCCCCATCAGGGATACGACAAAAACCAGCACATTGCTGGAATGTTTTTTCTCCGATGCCACGAATCAAGCGCAACTCAGATCGATTTTTAAAAATTCCCTTTTCATTTCTATGTTGAATAATTTTTTCTGCAATAGAAGTTGAAATACCAGAGATATGTTGGAGCAGTTCAACAGATGCAGTGTTCAGATTAATCCCAACTTTGTTGACTGCCATTGATACTTCCCCTGCTAGATATTCTTTGAGTTGGCCAGCAGTGATATCATGCTGGTACATCCCGACCCCAAGAGATTCTGGAGGAATTTTTAGAAATTCAGATAAAGGGTTTTGTGCTCTTCGGGCAATAGAGATGGCACCGCGGTATAGTACATCAATATGAGGGAATTCTTTCCTGGCTTTGTCAGATGCTGAATATATGGAAGCTCCTGTTTCAGATACTCGGCGAAACCCTACATGGCCATTTCTTTTCTCGATCCATTGAGCAATTACCTGGGAAACTTCAAAACTAGCTGTACCATTCCCAATGACAATGAAAGTAAATGGTATGGTTTCCATACATCGATCCAAAATTTGAAAGGTTTGTTGGATTTCCTTTTGTGGAGGGGCAGGAAACATCAATCCTATGTCGCGCAGATCTCCTTTTTCATCAATAAGAGCCCACTTCGAACCCATTTTGAAACCAGGATCAATTCCTACAATAGGTTGGCTTCCCAATGGTTTTTGTAAGAGCAGTGAACGAAGATTTTTTCCAAATACGATTAGACTACGATTCTGGGCGTATTTTAGAAGTTCTGTGCGCAGTTGTCGAGTAACGCTAGGTAAAATCCTTTTTTGTAAAGCAATTCTACCGATCTCGACAATTTCTTTTCGGTAGGGGTGATGAGGGGAGACTATAGGGTATCGATCGAGAATCCGTTCTACCCATTGATTAGGCTGCGTGAACTGAACTTTGAGTGCCTTCTCTTTTTCTCCTCGAAAGATTGCCAGTAATTGGTAAGGTTTGCAATTCATCAGAGGACAGGTGAAGTGGTGATAGCGTTTATAGGTTTGCCCAGGGTCTTTGTCTTGTTTTGCTTCAGTAACGATACTGGAATATCGCTTTTGTATACGGTACAGCTCTTGATGATATACAGGCTGTAATACAAAATCTTCCTCGATTAGTGAACATATTCCTTCCCAAACAGCTTTTTCATCTGGATAATCGCCAGAGATATACGATGAGAGGGGTAAAGAGACTGTTGTTCTTGCTTTTACAATTCGCTCTTTCAATTTCTCCAAGCCAGCTTTTCTTGCTTTTTCTGCTGCGGTGATTCGAGGTTGCTTATAGGGCTGGTAGATTGCTTCAAGTTCTTCTATGGTTTGTGAATTTTTTAGACGTTCTTCAAGAAGGGGATACAGTCGTTCTTTTTTCTGAAGAATGTTCAGCACCGACTGTTTTCTTTCTTTCAGTTCAATGCGAGTATCTGCCCACTGGAAAATATCTCGCAATTCTTCATCGGACAAATTTTTTGTGGTTTCTTTTCGATACCGGGCAATAAAAGCCAAACTGCACCCTTGTTCTCGCAAAGTTAGCGCAGCTTCTATCCGAGTATGGGCAATACCCATTTGCTGCGAAATATAGTGTATATCTTGTTGTTCTACATGAGTCGACTCTTGGTTCATGGCACTCCTTTCATAATAATGTTATAATGAACATGTCCAAATTCAAAACTTGGAGGGATCTTATGAAAGGATTTACGTTTGAAAAAGCATTTGCTGAAGGTTTTTATTTTCTTTCTCGGGTAGGTCGCCGATGTAAGTTATTGTGGGGATTGTTTTTTGCAATGTGGGGATTGTTTCTGACTAGCACAATACTAAACAACACAGTTACAAAAACTTTGCTCCAGAACTATGTTTCGCAAAACTATTCCAATCTTGATCTGGGCATCGTAGGAGCTGCAGATCCAGCTGTTTTGGAGTCTGTATTGGGAGTTGTTACAAGTCCATGGTTTTATGTCCCACTGCTGATTGTTGCTATATTCACCACAATCATCGAGATTTTGCTTCGCAGAGCTGCCATTCTATCTCATCGTTTTTCTGGAGAAGATATCGAACCAAGTTTTTTTAAAGTACCCTGGAAAGTGATTCTAAACTATTTCTGGCTTATGCTTCTTTTTGGGCTCCTCCAAACTGCTGGAATACTTTTATTCATAATACCTGGCATTATTTGGTCAGTAACGTATGCATTTGCACCCTTTATGCTCCTGGATAAACAAAAAGGGACCATCCATGCGTTTCGCATGGGTCATCGACTGATTGATGGTGTTCGATGGAGATTTTTCTTTTCTGTTCTGTTAATCGGAGTCATTGGGGGTATTTTTGTATCTGTTCTAACAACCCCTTTTACCATCCTGTTTCCCGAATCAATCACTACTCAATCGTGGTTTTCTTTTCAAAATATTTGGAGCACTTTTCTCACTACCTTTGTTACTTTTTATAGTATTTTCTTTGCTGCATCCATTTACCGACAATTGATTGAAAGTATAAAGTACAATCCTGCTATTGATCCAATATTTGTCCAAGATTATTTTGTGCCTAAGGATTCTTCTCAGGTGCAACCTCCAGACAATGTGGAAGAACCTGCTATTGACGATTATCAAGAGTAGTACAATACCTTTTTGGGATCTTTTTTTGAAATTTATTGGAAAAGCTGAAAAAAGTGTTACAATTTCTACTAAAGAGAAAGAATCCTCTTTTGTCTTCATCAAAACACCCCATGGGCTCCACGCGCACCCAAACGAGGAGCCCCTTTTTTTTGGATGTAAGAACATGAAAACGGTTCGTTTTTTTTCAGTTGTTTTACTATTCATCGTTTTCTTTGGCTTTTCATTTGGTTGTGTTTCTGAAAAGAACCTATATAATGCTCCTTCTCCGTTTTTAGTATCGGAGCTTCCAGCTTTACCCTCTTTGTCATGGGACGATTTACCAGAGGATGAAACCAGAGCGTTTTATCACTGGGCAGACTACTACCTACAGCAAAGTGTAAAAATACAGTTTTTTTCAATAGAAGAAGTTCAAACACCTGCAGCATCCTTGACAAAAGCTCAATTTCTTTCAAAGCTTTGCAGGTGTATCGATATGCCCACCAAGATATCGGGTGATATTCCCTATGACGATGTACCAAAGAATACTCCATTATATGACGACATTGCATTGGCTGTCCAGGTTGGTATTCTTGATATTCCGGAAGCAGATGACCTTCATAAACCTTCTTTTCATCCCCAATCTCCTATTACCAGATGGGAAGCCGCTATCTGGCTCACAAATGCCAAACAAGTAGAATTCTCATACTATCAGGAAAACGTACTGTATATTTTTACACAAGATGGTCTTTCGGGATTTCCTTCTGAAAGAGCAAGACTAGCAATAGGAGTTAGCCTGCATCCTGCTCATCAACTCCTCCCCTATCGCTGGTCGGTCAACCATGAATATCGATTGGCAAAACCTTTTGGTTTATTGAATGTTGCTGAAGCAAGCTTTGCTTTGTTTCATTTTCTTTTTCCACCACAGTCTGATTCCACCATACGAATTGCAAAACAAGGACAGGTTGAATTTGAGCAACCAATCACAAAAGAAAGCTTTGAGTTGCTATCACCTTATGTATATACACCAGCCATAAGCCAGCGTGATATGAATTGGGGATATTCACCACTACTTGTGACAGAGATTCCCTCAGTGGATACCGGAAGCTTGCGTTTTCTAGATGATGGCCGGGTGCAATGTATTTACACGATACGTGATCATCTGATGTGGTCTAACAACGACCCAATTGTTGCCCAGGATGCTATCACGGGATTTCAGTTCGCTAGGCATTATTTACAGGCTTCGGTTCCTTTTGATTGGCTGCTGGGTATAAAAGTAGAAACACCTAATTCAGTATTGGTGACATGGAAACGACCTTTTTATGGAGTGGAACGTGCATTCTTTCTATATCCTCAATCGTTAGCATTTCCGCTTTTATGGGATGATTATCAACATTGTGCACCATTTTTGATCGATTACTGGAATGATCAAACTCTTATCCTTACAGAGAATGGAAGATCGGTAACAGGATGTATCCCAAATGCTTCTATTCGTATTGATTTTGTCCAGCAATCCCTTCCTACCATGGAAGAATACGATATGATGGTCCCAGCTCAATATGACGATTTGAGTAACCCTTTTGATACCAACAAAGACCAACAGGACGAGAGTAGAGTTTTGGTTGCACCTTCTATGCAGTGGGAACATATTGATTTCAAGTTACCCAACAAAATCTTAAACGATACATCCCTCCGAAAAGTTCTTTTTGATGCGATTTCTGTGCCCACCCTAAACAAAGAAGTCTGGCATGGACATGCAACGATATCTTCAGGTTGGTTTTTACCTTTGCATCCTTCATTGCAAAAAGAGGGGTTCATTTCCAGAAACGTCATCGAGAATGATCCAATGCTTATAGAGGAAACGATTCAACTTATCGTCTTATCTGCAGACGAAAAGAGAAAAAAAACTGCACAGTATATCGAGCAAAAATGGGAGTCTGTTGGACTTAAGGTAAACATTGAATACCACCCCAAGGAATCTTTTTACAATTTGCTTGCATCACCCTCCAAAGAGGTTCCAAGAGCTTTTCTTTATGCCTGGATTTTTACACCAGAATCCAATCTTTTCTCCATCCTTCACTCAAGCTGTATCCCAGGCGTAAAAAACCATCAGCTCAGTGAGAATTATACTGGCTTTCAAAATGCTAAGGTGGATGCATTGCTCGTAAAGACCTTGTCAGAACCCAATGCTGAAAAAAGAGCACAGTTTCTGCGAGATATTCAATTTGAAGCAATGCAAGATGTACGGACCATTCCCTTGTTTTATGTACCTACAATCGCGATATGTTCCAGTCAAATGCAGGGTATTATGATTCCACAATCTGGAATACCGATCGATTGGGCTCCCTATAATTGGTATCTTTTTACATCAAAGGAGTAGTGTATGAAAGAGTTGCACATTTCATTAGACAATTTGGCAGAAGTACTTCCAGAAGATTTAACAGAAGAGCAAAAAGCTCGCGTGAAAACTTTATTTTACAAAAAACTATCTCTTGAAGCCCATTCATTCTATAAAGGGAAAATGCAAACCTTTCCAAAAGCAGGTGTGTTTGGATTTAACTGGTTCAATGCCTGGTATACACCAGGAGTTTCCAGCATCTCCACCGCCATTCGTGACAATAACGATATATCATTTTCAACCTCCAACCGAGGCAATCTGGTAGGGATTGTATCGGATTCTACCAGGGTATTGGGCGATGGTGATGTTACTCCTTCTGGAGGATTGGGTGTCATGGAAGGAAAAGCTTTTCTAATGAAATATCTAGGAGGTGTAGATGCAAATGCTCTTTGCATTGATAGTCGCAACGAAAAAGGAGAACCAGATCCTGCTATTGTGATTGATTTTGTGAAGCGCATACAACATAGCTATGGAGCAATCAATTTAGAAGATATTTCTCAGCCCAATTGTTATCAAATTCTTGATACGCTTCGGGAAGAATGCAATATCCCGGTTTGGCATGACGATCAGCAAGGCACTGCGTGTGTCATTTTAGCTGGTCTTTTGAATTCACTTATTTTAGCTGGAAAAGAATTAGACAAAGTTCGTATTGTTTTTAATGGAGCTGGTGCTGCGAATATGGCAAACGTACGACTCATTTTAGCAGCAGGAGCAAAGCCAGAGAACATTTCTATGTTTGATGTATCGGGTGCTTTGAATCCTACCCGTAAAGATTTTATGGATGATCCTCGATACTACGCCCATAAAAAGATTTGTGAAACGACGAATCCTCAAAATTACACAAATCTTGCACAAGCTCTTGTTGGAGCAGATGTTTTAATTTCCTGTTCGAAGCCAGGACCAGGTGTAATCAAAAAGGAATGGGTGTCTTCCATGAATGAAAAATCTATCATTTTTGCTTGCGCCAATCCTGTCCCAGAAATCTACCCCTACGAAGCCAAAGAAGCAGGGGCTTTTATTGTGGGTACAGGAAGAGGCGATTTTCCTAATCAAATCAATAATTCGCTTTGTTTCCCAGGAATATTAAAAGGGGCTTTGTTGGTACGATCCAAGAAAATAACCGATCAAATGGCAATTGCTGCAGCAGAGGCTATAGCAGAGTATTCTCGGAAGCAAGGAATTCACTATGACCAAGTGATTTGCAAAATGAATGACCTGAAAGTATATCCATATGAAGCAGCAGAAGTTGCTATGGAAGCAGTAAAAACAGGTATTGCCCGAACTCAAAAAACATGGCAGGAAGTCTACGATGAGACGTACGCTGAAGTACAAAAAATACATGCAATGCTGGAGGATTCGATCCAGAAAGGGTGGATTCAAACCATCCCACAGAGTATATTGCAAGATGCTTTGCAATGGGCATTAAATGAGCTTAAGTAAAAACTTCAAGAGCCGGAGGTTTTGATGACACAAGATAAACGTTTCACTCGAGAACAACTCTATGATTTTTGTATGAAAGTTTTTGCGAAGCTTGGTTGTGACGAGGTGCGATCTTCCATCATTACAGATGTTTGTTTAGAAGCTGATATGCGAGGAATATCCTCCCATGGAGTTGCTCGGTTACCACGATATATTTCCTATATGGAAAATGGTTCTATTGTGCTGGATGCTGAACCAGAACTACTTTTTAAAACCGGTGTATCTGCTGTATATGATGGTCACCATGGAGTTGGGCAATACATATCAAAGATTGTTTCTGAAAAAGCCGTCGATATGGCTCAGAAAAATGGCGTTGGGATTGCAGTTGTGCGAAATTCAAACCATTATGGAATAGCAGGGTACTGGGCTGAGCAAATCATGAAAAATGAAATGATTGGAATGAGCTCCTCGAACACTGCCCCTTTAGTGGTTCCTACATTTGGCAAGGAAGCAATTCTAGGCACGAACCCAATAGCAATTGCGTTCCCAAGTTATTTCCAGACTCCTATCATGTTGGATATGGCCACAAGCGTTATACCAAGAGGTAAATTGGAAGTATATGCCCGAAGAAACCAATCTATACCACATGGCTGGGCGGTAGATTCTCAAGGAAAGCCTACAGACGACCCCGTTTGTGTGCTGGATAACCTAAAGAATAAGAGAGGGGGAGGGATTGTGCCACTGGGCGGTGAGTCCACTACATTTGGAGGTCACAAAGGATTTGGTTTGGCCTTGATGGTGGAGCTGTTAACCGCTGGTTTAAGCCTAGGAGAACCATCGTCCGATACTTACGAAAAGAATGGGTGTATCAGTCATTTCTTTATGGCAATTCGTCTGGATTTATTTGGCGATAACCACGCTATCTTGAATCATGTAAATCAAATCACTACCGAGATAAAAGATTCAAATCCATCAGAAGGGCATTCTGAAATTTTCATTCACAATGAATTGGAGTACAAAAAGCGAGAAGAGTCACTATTGCATGGTATTCAGCTTGACAACCCGACATATCAACAATTGTTACAAATTGGTGAAAAATTTATGGTTTCCCTGGGATAATTTTTTAGAAATTCCTAGAGGATTGATGTATTTCATGCTATACTCAAAATAGTTTTACGATGAGTCTATCATAGGGAGAAGCCGTGCGCGACATTATTGTATCCATCATTATTGTTATGGCTATTGTTCTTGGTTTCATGGTGGCTTTCGTCCTATTAAGAAAGTATATTTTGCAGGTAAAACACAGAAGGGACGAAGAAGTCAAAAGAAAGATCTATGCCGAAATTGAAGATAAATTGTTCTCCCTTGCCCCCGAAGATTTTAAAAAGACATTTGATGATCCAAAAAAACGACCTTATATATTTGATGTTCTTAAGAAACTCGTGATTGAGAATGGATACGATTTTCATGGCATCTTTGATGAAATGAACTTCACTCAAGAAATGATTGATCGAATCGAAAAAAACTCCGATCGCCAAGCCCTGAAAGATTTATCCGTTATTAAATCTCCTGCTTCGTATGAATATCTCTTGCATTTACTGAATTCTGAGGATATTGAGTTAGCCTATCGAGCAGGCTATGCTCTTTCCTATATTTCCTTGGAATCGTATCAAAAAAAAGAAGTTATCCAGGTGCTGCTGAAAACAATTATCACCAAACAACGTCTGATTGAAATTATCTCCACCATGCAGCCTTCCCTTAACCTGATTTTGGAATTGTTGTCCGTGCAAACTGCTGACCGAGAAAAAATTATTTTGTTAAATGCGATGAAGCAGAGAGTGATTGGTTTTACAACCCGATTTCGGTTTTTAGAAAAAAAGCTGCGTATTCAGAACCAGGTCATCATCGACCAATTGAAAAGCTATCTCCAAGACACAGAAGAAGTTGTGGTTGCTGCATTAGATGTTATTAGCGACACAAAACTACCTGTAGCACTAGATTTAATCCTGCAAACTGCTGAGTTATGGAGCAGCCCCACTATTTTAGCAGCAGTTGCAGACTGCTGTTCCAAATTCCCCCCAGAACATCGTTCTTTGTCTCTTTTGTATAAGTTGGCACAACATGAAGATTACTGGGTTCGACTAACGTCTTTTGAGTCCTTGGCAAGGATGGGAGAAGAAGGTTATCGAAAGATCATTGAATTGTCTATGAATACGGAATTCCTCTCCAAGTATCCATCGACCTATTATTTAATCTACCAGATTATTTCTGAGATTCCTCAAATGACATCCCTGATAGAGCAGTTTAAAAAAGAACAATATACGCAGGATAGAGCATGGCATGCTAGTTAAAATTTTTAACATTGTTAGTTGGATCGTATTTGTCTATTTTATTCTGATCTGTATCCAATATGTTTTTTTGATTGTTGTTTCCTTTTCCCGTATTTTGCATTACAACCGGGAAGATCGCACAGGTTTTCCGTTTGAAGAGTCACAGGCCATGCCCATTTCAATCATCATACCTGCTTACAACGAAGAAAATACTATATGTGAAACGATTCAATCTCTTCTATCCTTGTCATATCCGAAGTTTGAAATTGTTGTTGTCAATGATGGTTCGCGAGACCACACTTTGAAATATGTGATTGATGAATATCAGCTTCGCCGCGTCGATATTCTACCGCATGGCACAATCCCAACGGAAAGAATTAAAGCTGTATATTCTAGCTACAAGTACAACAATTTACTACTCGTTGACAAGTACAATGGTGGAAAAGCAGATGCCCTGAACGCAGGAATCAACATTTCTTCGCATCCACTTTTTTGTTCTATTGATGCCGATAGTGTTATTGAAAAGAATGCCCTCATGAGAATGGTGAAGCCCTTTATGTTGAAAGAAGATGTGGTTGCAGTGGGAGGCATTGTACGAGTTGCAAATGGGTGTGATATCGTAAACGGAGAAGTAAAATCGATACACTTGCCTAGCAACCGGTTAGTACGATATCAAATCATTGAATATTTACGAGCGTTCCTTTCGAATCGAATTGGGATGGAGAAATTTAACTGTTTAGCAATTATTTCGGGTGCATTTGGTTTGTTTCGAAAAGACATTGTGGAGAAAATTGGGGGATATGAAAACACCATCGGAGAAGATATGGAAATTACCTTGCGTATCCATCGATACTTACGTAAGAATCATGTTCGATACTTCATTGATTTTATTCCCAATGCGGAGTGTTGGTCCCAGGTACCCAATGATTTTCGAAGCCTACGAATGCAACGAATTCGATGGCAAATTGGTCTGATTGATTCCCTGTGGATTCACAGAGCCATGTTTTTTAATCCATTGTATGGATCTGTAGGGCTCTTTGCGATGCCCTACTATTGGTTTTTCGAGATGGCTTCACCGCTTTTTGAATTTCTTGGATATCTTATTTTTATCCTTCTCCTCTTTTCTGGTGCAGTCTCGTACATTGTGGGGATCGTTTTTCTGATGGCCCTTATGTTCGGTTTTTTCTTTTCTGTTTCTTCCATTATAATGGAAGAGTTTTCGTACCAGCGGTATAGCAAAATCAGTGAGATTGCAGCATTAATATTGTATTCCATTTTTGATCAGTTTTGGTATCGACCCATGCAAGCTTTCTTCCGACTTCAAGCCTTTTTTATCCGACCAAGTAGACGGCAGCAATGGGGACACATTCGAAGAAGAACCTTTGCAGAAGATTTTGAGAAGCAGCAAGCATAAAGTAACATAAAGGATAAATATGGAAGAACAACCTCAATTCACGCAAGCAAAGAAAAAAAGAAAAAAAACAGAATTTTCCGAGACAAGAATTGCAGGGATTATATTTACTTTGATCGCACTTGCAATACTCATTATACCCATAGTGCTTTGGTCCTTGCAACCTTATCATAAGCTAAATGTCTGGATTCTCGATAAAACCGTTCCCACCCAAGAATATCGTGAGCATCGCGGGACCATGTGGGCCTTAAATTATTACCGTATCACAGATAAAAATATTGACCATACTCACTATCGCTACAATAAAGACTATTACGGGTTTTACCCTCTTTCTTCCAAAGATTTTTCTATTCGCGACCTGGTTTATGCACCTCCCAACCCAGACCTAATCCTTCTTGCAGATACATATGGTGTATACGAAGATGATTACTGGGTTCCCAACAAAAAAGGAAATCGATCTCCCAAAATCTATGGTGGATTAACTCAAGAAGATTTATTCATGATCCGAAGCAATTTGAAAGACCAAACGACCCTTGTATCTAGTTTTAATACATTCAATCGACCCACAGAGGATAAAACACGAAAACAATACGAGAAAATTCTTGGAGTAGAATGGAAAAAGTGGATGGGGAGATTTTTTATCGATTTGGAAAAAGGGAAAGAAGTAGCTGTATGGATGGTTGATAACTGGGAACAACAACATGATGCCACGTGGACATTTACCGGTCCTGGATTTGTGCTGTGTTCAGATTGGGATCAAGTAGAAGTTTTACAAGAGGGAGTTCATTTCCCAAAAGGTAAAGATATTTTCTTTCAATATCTCGATCCATTCAATAAAGAATACCATAGTGAATCCCATATATCTTACTATTTCTGGTTTGACTTCGTCCAGCCCATGGATGGTACAGAAGTACTTGCAGAATATACCATGGAAGTAACACAAGAGGGACAAACCTTGCTTACTTCATTGGGATTGAACTCTATTTTCCCTGCGATTACAAAGAAAATCACTCCCGACTATACTGCTTACTATTTAGCAGGAGATTTTGAGGACCATAAAACCAGCTCTTTTCTATGGCATGTGTATGGTCTTGACGCTATTCGAAAATGGTTTAGCCTCGACTTTCGAGGTGAAGCATATGAATATTACTGGAGAGGGTATCTTCCTTTCATGAAAAAAGTGTTGCAAGATGTGGTAGCAAAACGTGAAAACTACCAACCCCCACAAAAACAAATTGCTGCAGAAGTTGGAGAAGATGGAATTACTCGCGTCAGTAAAACAGATCAGAAAAAACTGAAAGTATTTACCAATTCATCGTGGGAAGACTATTTTGTAAAAGGCATTAATATGGGTATGGCACTACCAGGTTATTGGTTTACAGAATTTCCCAAAGACGATGATGTGTATTTTGATTGGTTTCAACAGATTGGTGAAATGAATGCCAATACAATTCGAGTATATACTCTTATGGACCCATCTTTTTATCGGGCACTATACTTGTACAATATGGAACATCCTCAAAAACCACTTCATTTGTTACAAGGTATTTGGCCAGAAGAACATCCTCCCCAGGATGACTATTGGGGAGAGACATATATGGCAAGTTTTATCAAAGAGATTCATTGGGGAGTAGATGCGATTCATGGTAATACAGTTATTCCCCAGCGATCAGGACGTGCTTGGGGAAGGTATGTTGCCGATGTATCTCCATGGACAATCGCCTACCTGGTAGGACGAGAATTTGAAGCAATGGAAGTATCAGCAAATAATTTGATCAATGCTGGCAAATTGTATACAGGTAACTATATTGGCGTAACAGAACAGGCTACTCCCACAGAAGCCTGGATTGCCTGGGCATGCGATCAAACTGTAGAGTATGAAACCCAAAAATACCAGTGGCAACGACCTGTGTCCTTAGTGAGTTGGCCTACACTGGATGTTCTCGAGCATGAATCAGAATGGGATGATCTTACCGATAAATCTAACCAGTTTAATGATATGGAAATAGTGGACATTCGGCACTTCCAGACGACACCGCAGTGCGTATCTGGATTTTTCGGGAGCTACCATATATATCCAAACTATCCCGATTTTATGAACAATGAGCTTCACTACCAAGATTACCACGATGAAGAAGGAATGCTCATGTATGGGGGATATCTGAAAGAATTTATGAGTACACATGGCAATTATCCAGCGCTTGTAGCTGAATTTGGAATGGCAACAGGGATGGGTACTGCCCATGAGAATCCCAATGGGTTTCATCATGGAGGCGTAACAGAAGTTGAACAGGGTGAAATGACGGTACGAATGATGAAAGCCATGAAACGAGAGGAATATATTGGTGGTTGTATTTTTGAATGGATGGATGAATGGGCCAAAAAAACCTGGACAACCGAATCGTTTATGGTTCCCTATGAGCACCATGTATATTGGCACAATGCAATTTGCCCAGAACAAAATTATGGCATTTTGGCTAATGAAACAGTGAAACCTGAAAATCCTGACATGATTATGACTGAAGAAAACGAAGAAATTCTTCAAAAAATCGAGATTTTTCATGATGCCACGTATTTGTACATGGATTTGTTTTTTACCAAGCCCATTTCTTTGGAGCAATATCATCTGAAAATAGGAATTGATACCTATGATCGTTTTTTGGGAAGTTACCGATATTCACCTTCTCTACTGTTCCATGCGCCAACGGGTATGGAATTTTTATTAGATTTTTCAGCAGCGAAAGCAGAAATACGAGCCAATCCAGGATACAATATCGGCCGGATGAAGTTTTCCTCACAAGTTGACTATTCTGGTGTTTTTGAAGTCATTGATCCCATTATTAACAAAGAGAGAATAACCCAAAATGGTAGATTTATCCCTGAAATTCGTGATAACGGTAGCATACTTTCTGAAGGTCAATTTTTGGGGAGTACACACAATTTTTATTGGGAAGACTCCCAGATTCTTCATGTTCGTATTCCGTGGGGCAGACTCAATGTAACAGATCCTACTAGCCGGACAGTACTAGACGATGGCAAAAAGTATAATTATTATCCGGATCGCGACCAATTTGCTACAAAAGTATCCTCTGGGTTTCTTTTTACAGCAGTGGTGCAAAACTCTCAAGGAGCTGTAGTAGACATTTTCCCAGGAACTGTTCGTTCTCAGCAGGAACAGATTGTGAAATGGGAAACCATCAATCCCTATACATGGAAAGAATGGACATGGGCAATTCCCTCCTATCAACAGAGACGTAAAGCTAGCTGGTGGATTATACGAAAGTATTTCCAGGAAATCGGACCATAAAATTTATTTGTTAGTTACTGCCCTGGTGGGCGGTATTTCATTTGCAGAGTGATTTCTACTTCTTCTTTATGAAAAGGTTCTGTTGTGCCTTCAATGAGCCATACATTAATCATACATTTCATTTTGTCTTCTTCAAAGGGGATGTAGATTTCATCTTCACTAAAAGAGGTTTGCTGAAATTCTGCTTGATAATAGGGGTAGTGCCTTTTCATATCAACGTACTCATGCTTCAAGGGATCAAACACATACGATCGAAAAGATAGATAAAAATCCTCCCACTGAATTTCGTGCAATGTCTTTTCATACTCTTTCATTTGCAGATAAAAGCCGTCTGTGACCTGAGGAATGGGTGTTTCACCATCTTGCCAGGCAGGCCAAAGGACATACCAGCTGTTGTGGTCAATATCAATCCATTCACCCATTTCATTTTGTTTAGGAAAACCCCATTTGGAGAATTCCAGATCAATTTCTGCTCGAGCGGATGGATCTGTTGGATCAGATTTGTACAAAAAAATTCCTACCACTACATTTTGGTCAAGACGCTCGAGATTTTGATCAATAATAAATGAGTAGGTTCCATATTGTGCATAGTCTTTAGAAATAATTTGAGAGCTGGTCCAAGCATCCAGTTGGTTGTCATACCGAAGGGTGAGATGTAGGGTATCGTCGTCGCCCACACTTACATTTTTTTCGCTGGAAGAGAAGTAATTAGATCCTGGGGAGATTTTGGTTCCATACGATTCGGAAACAAACCATTGCTGACCAGCAAAATGTATCATTCTTCCAGAATCCGAAAAGCTACTTTGAGGAAAGCTTAGCCAAGAAGAAAACACAAACAATGTAAAAAAACCAACCAGAAATGCTCTTTTTATGAAAATCATTTTGTCTCCTTAGATACTTTTATATAATACCTCTTAAAGGACTACATGTTACAAAAAAATGTTTTCAAACAAGTGCACGATGATAGTAGTATATCGTTTCGTGAAAGGATGAATAGAAAGATGAACAGCATTTTCCTTAAACGTATTATAGTGCCGGTTGTGTCCTTTTCTCTACTGCTACTTTTTGCCCATTCTTCTGTGGATGCAATTCCAAAAAATCTGATCTCTCTTTATCCTACTCAGTCAGATTATCAAGAGATTTCAACCATGGAAAGTGGCTGGAGAAACTACTACCAAACCGGTAGGGTATATTATGATGACTTCTACTGTGTTGAGGGCAATACCTCTTTGGCTATGCACACCGATACTAGAGATGGGAAAAATATTGTTGGAGCTTCGCTTTCTTTTCCACCCATATCTTTAGAAACACGCGCGCTGCGTTTTTTTGTGCGATGCAGCAACTGGGAAAACGTTGAATTGTTGAGTGTTTTGATTAATAGTAGCGGAGTGTGGTATGATATGTTTGCTGTGGATATCAAACCCTTGATCAATCGACCCAACAATAACGAGTGGATTGAGGTGGTGTTGTCCAGAAGTGAATTTTATCCCCTTCAAAATCCTTCCTGGGCTTCGATCAACCAAATCATGTTTCGTTTAATATCCACTCCTGATACTGAACCCACTGTGTGGGTAGACCATCTTGGTCATTTTGAATCTGCCAAAAAATCCATTTTATCGATTGTTTTCGATGATGGCATGTCAGTTATTTATGATCATGCTCTTCCTGTATTTGAAGAGTATGGAGTACGCGGAACATGCTTTATAATTCCCGATTTTGTCGGCTTGGAACAAGATGGTTTTATGTCTCAAAAGCAGATTGATTTTCTTGCCTACTGGTATGGCTGGGGAATTGGTGGCCATGACTGGATGAATTTAGTGGAACTTCCTTTGGAGCATTCCCCGAACGATCCAAGCTGGTTATATACACTGGATGAATCTCTGCAGCGAAATCAAGCCTATTTTGAAGAACATCCCTATCCTGGAAAAGATTGTTACGCGATTCCATATGGTCTTCATAACGATAAGGTGATCGAAACCATTTCAAAGTATTACACCTATGTCCGGCCCCATAACGATTTATCCCAACCCACCGGGTATATTTGCCCCTATAGCATCAATTCTCATATTGTTTATGCAGACTTGCCTATTGAAGAAATTCAAAGGTGGATTCGCAATGCAAAAGAGAATCACGATTGGGTGATTCTCGTCATGCATCGCATTGTTCCAAACCCCAGACCGGGCATTGAAACAGAGAATTCAGTTGAGTTTCTACGGCAGATACTCGACTATGCCTTGAATATAGAAGAAATGGACGTACTACCGTTTCACGAAGCATTGGAGGAATATTTCCCTCCCGCGGGGTGACTTTATTTTGCTTTACCCTGGTTTGCAACTTTTTCGGTAGCTGCTCGAATGGTTTCTTCATCTCCAAGGTAATAATGACGTATAGGATTTAGCGAATCATCCAATTCGTAAACCAATGGAATTCCCGTTGGGATATTAATATGTACAATTTCGTCATCGGGGACATGGTCCAAGATTTTTACCAAAGCACGTAAACTATTGCCATGTGCGGCAATAATCAAGTTTTCTCCGGATTGAATATCCTTTTTAATTGTATTTTCCCACAAAGGTTGAAAACGAAGAACATTGTCTTTCAGGGTTTCTTTCAAGGGAAGTTCTTCATTTTTCAAATTTTTGTAGCGAATGTCATTGCCGGGATATCTTTCATCGCTTTCTTCTAACATAGGAGGTGGAGTATCATAGCTTCTTCTCCAAACATGAACCTGCTCTTCTCCATATTGCGCTGCCATTTCAGCTTTGTTTAAACCCTGCAGCGCTCCATAATGTCTTTCATTGAGTCTCCAATCTCGAACGACTGGAATCCACATTAGATCCATTTCATCTAACACTATCCAAAGTGTGCGAATGGCTCTTTTCAGATACGATGTGTATGCTTTTGAAAACGTATATCCTTGTTTTTTTAATGTTTTACCTGCTTCCAGGGCTTCTTGCATTCCTTTTTCGGAAAGATCGACGTCGGTCCATCCTGTGAAGCGGTTTTCTTTGTTCCAAAGACTTTCTCCGTGTCGTAACAACACTACTTTTTTCATACGTTACCTCCTGCAAGGAAATGTCTACTTTGTATTATATGGAAATGACTAGAAAAATCTGGTGAAGAAAAAAGGATCTGTGGATGAAAAAAATGCATAAAAAAAACTCCCCGAGAGGGACTCGAACCCCCAACCTATTGGTTAACAGCCAACCGCTCTACCATTGAGCTATCGAGGAATTATTAACAACGATGATTATATTGACCTTTTTTAAGAAGTCAACAAGGTTTTTTTAGAGGATGAACATTGCATCTCCAAAACTATAAAACCGGTATTGATTACGAATAGCCTCTTGGTAGGAGGAAAGAATATGTTCTCGATCGTAAAGAGCTGAGACTAGCATAAGGAGTGTAGAACCGGGCAAGTGGAAATTGGTAATCAATCGATCAATAATTTGATACTGGTAGCCAGGAGTGATGAATAAATCGGTTGCGCCTTTTCCAGGGATTACCTTTCCATTGTTTGCACAGCTCTCGAGAGTTCTTACAACAGTTGTGCCCACTCCAATGCAAGCATGACCATTCTGCCTTGCTTGATTGATAGCATCTGCTGCTTGCGGAGAAACTTCATACCACTCAAAATCCATTTTATGGTCCGATATATCCTCACATTTCACGGGCTTAAATGTACCAGGCCCAACATGAAGTGTGATATGTACAATTTGCACCCCTTTCTTTTCAATGGTAGAAAGTAACTCGTGGGTGAAATGTAAACCTGCTGTAGGTGCAGCTACAGATCCATCATATTTTGCATATACAGTTTGGTAGTACTCTTTCCATTGATCTGGATCGGATTTGATATAGGGGGGAAGAGGTGTTTTTCCAATCTCTTCAAGTAGTTGAATGAAAGGTTGAGACATATCCCAGGAGAATTCAATCAATCGTTCGCCCCCTGGAAGAATATCTACTACCTTTCCTTCCAGTTTCCCGCTTGGATGATGTAAGTTTTGACCCATTCTTGCTCTTCTTCCAGGGCTTGTCATACTAATCCAAACCCGGTCAGTGTCGGGCCTGATTAAAAGAACTTCAACATGTCCTCCTGTGTCTTTTCTCTCTAAAAACAATCGCGCTGGTATGACACGGGTGTCATTTAATACAAGGACATCCTGAGGATTCAAATATTGAACAATGTCTTTAAAAGTAAGATGGGATATGGTATGTCGATTTCGATCCAATACCATTAGCTTTGCCATCTCTCTTTTTAATTCAGGAGTTTGAGCAATTAATTCGTGTGGGAGTTCAAAACTAAAATCCGTTGTTTTCATTCCTATGTAACTTCTTTCTAAGGATTTCTAATCGCTGTTTGAATTGTTTTTCTTTTCCTTCTTCGGAGGGGGTATAAAACTGTTTACCCTGCAGTGTAGTGGGCAAGTATTCTGTTGCGACAACTCCGCTAGCAGTATGCGGAGGATACACATAGCCTTTTCCATATCCGATTTCCTTCATCAGTTTTGTGGGGGCATTCCGAAGAAACATCGGTACTTGGGCATCAGGATGATCTTGATGAGTTTTTTGTGCATTTTGCACAGCCTCATATATGCGGTTGCTTTTGGGTGCTAATGCCAGATATACTACGATTTCTCCTAGGATAACATCGCATTCAGGACTTCCAATTTTATGGCACGCTTCAAAAGCATTTTGTGCCAGCACGAGAGCAAAAGGATCCGCGAGACCAACATCTTCTGCTGAAAAGCGCACCAGTCTTCTAGCGATATATAAGGGATCTTCTCCTGCATCTAGCATTCGGATAAGGTAGTAAAGAGATGCATCTACATCGCTGCCTCGCATACTTTTGTGTAATGCTGAAATGAAGTTGTAATGATATTCTCCTGTTTTGTCGTAGTGTGCAATTTTCTTTTGAACAATGGATAGAAAATCCTGACTGGAGATTGGTTCGGTCGACTGACCTATGGAGGCATGCACAAGCTCTAAAAGATTCAGGGCCATTCTTGCGTCGCCTGATGCATAGTTGATGATAATCTGGATGCACTCCTGGGGCAACGGATTCTCAAAATGAATCCCTTTGTCTTTGTCGGATAATGCCCGATTTACAATCAAACGAATATCGTTTTCTTCTAAAGGATGCAAGACTACAATTTTTAATCGAGAGAGCAAAGCATTGTTAAGCGCAAAAGATGGGTTTTCAGTTGTTGCACCTACGAGTACAATACTTCCATTTTCAATAAATGGGAGAAATGCATCCTGCTGGGCCTTGTTGAATCGATGAATTTCATCAATAAACAACAGAATTGTCTGATTTTGTTGATCCACTTCTTTCAGCAGTTTTTTTATCTCTGGAATTCCTGAAGTAACTGCGCTAAAGGGTACAAAAGGAGTAGAAACATGATTGGCGATGATACGAGCAATGGTTGTTTTACCAGTGCCAGGGGGTCCCCAGAAAACCAGGGAAGGGATTTTTTTTGATGACAAAACTGCATTTAAAAAACCCTTTGCTCCCACTATATGATCTTGACCCAGAACTTCTTCCAGGGTGGAAGGTCTCATTCGTTCAGCCAATGGTTTTCGTTGTTGGTTCTCAGACACTGACCCAAATAAATTTTGCATGCAACTACTGTAACGAAACACCGTTATGAGTCAAGCAGAAGCAATTACTTTTCCTCTACTTTACAAATTGTTAGTCGGAAGAGTCTTTTTTTTTTTAATCCTCTGATTGAAGTACTTCGCGATTTAACATCACTGTGCCAGTAATTTGAAAACCTAACTCATTATCCTTATTTAAGGATGTTAAAAAAGAAGTATTCAAAGGATGACCTTCTAATATATCTTTTTCTAAAGAGGACGGTATGACGGCAGCACTGTGGATTGATTGATGCAATGTATACCATTCTTTAGAGGAGTGTTTGTTGAAAATCCAGGAAGACCCCCCCATAGTTGATTCCCATAAAAGAATGTCTCCATTTTTGGAAGAAAGAAGGATTTGAGGATTGTAGAACCGGAAAAAAACATGCGAAGGAATGGTTTGTTGCTTTTGTACCTGTACAGAACCATCCTTTGGCGCGATAAAAAAGGAAACCAGATGTGTGTTTTGATCCGAAAGGTGGGCAATTAACTCGTTGGTATCTTGATCCCAACACAGGATGGTGTCGCTAAAGGAAGCAATGGGGGAAAAAGAAATTGTGTTTTCTTGTGGAGGATAGAGTGCTAAAAAAATGTTTCTTGAAGACTGGGAAGAAGAGGCAAGAAGATATTTTTGACCTTCCAGATCCATGAGTTCGATTTTCTCAAGATCTACAGTGGATTGAATGTCATATACAGGTCCTTTCGATTGATCAATCAGATTCACGCAGCGAAGTATCTGCTGGGAAGTAGGGTTGGTTTGGGTTATGCAAAGAAGGAGAGTATCACCATCAAGGGCGATACTCTCTATAATTTCGTTATCAATCTGGGAATTGATCCAGGTGGGGTAGTCTGGAAACAAGGGGGCGGGTGCATCCATTTTTACAGGATAACGCTTGATCGTTCCTGCAGTCATTCCCAGAGAGTATATGAAATCGCCATGGAGGAAGGATTCTTTGTAATACAAATCTTCTTTGGAGTCCATATATGTGGAGCTAACGGGGAGTGCATGAAATGTTTGGTGGTCTTGTTGAAACAATACTCTGTACCGCCTCATATGATCTATGGTTTTTGATATACTACAAGAAAAAAGAGGAAGGATCACCATGCAAAGCAGAAGAGATAGAAGAATTCTCTTCTGCTTACGCGTAATCAACGAATTAAAGGATGGGATTCTTCTATCTTTCATTTTTTGTTGTCTGCTTAAATCTCAATTTCAGTTTCATATTGTTCTTTGAGAATACAAACCATTTTAATAGGTTTTTGTTTTTTACCATTATCGTACTCCTGGTGAACCGTATAGCAAACTTCATCACATTTCTGGTCTTTTTCTTTCTTTTTGTTTACCAAGCATAACTCGCGGATAAAATCTCCGCTGTGTTCTTCAGCATAATTAACGGTCCATATTTTTGGGTCATCGGGGTCGGGAGGGTCATCCCCAATAAGGTATTCGTAGCAATCATAACAACAAACCACTACCGCTACTTTCCCACAAGTGTCTTCTGATGGATTACCAAGGTTGCTCCAAGGGGTTGCACGAACGTCAATGCCTTCTTCAGGGAAACCAATGACAATGACACCGGGATCTGTTCCGAGTTCGGGTTTCATCCATGGGGGGATATACACATAGTCTTTCCCTATAGGGGCTGTGCCAAGGGGCAGAATGGGAGTTCCCGTTATACCTTTTTGCAAGAAGGGGTTCACAATGTTTTGAGGATTCCATTCGTTGGTGAGTTTGTTGGTGAATATATCATATTCATAGGAAGCTACAGGATTTCCCATTTGGTCCGTGATCAGAACAACATTACCAAAATTGTCATTGTGGAAATAGTATTCGCCATTGTTTTGAGAGCCTGCGGGAGTGTTATCGGTATATGTCATGGATAGAATTTTTCCAGTAGTGTCTGTGGTGAAGCTTTGTGTAATTTGCAATGTTTGATTTGGTGCAAATCGATAGGCTTTTTCAAGACCATTTGGACCATGGTGAAACACCCAGTGGTGCAGTTGAAAACCGTCTTGATAAGTGGTCAGGGAGTTTATTTGTCCCCGGTCGTTGTAGTTGATGCTATAGGAAATCATAGAACCCATTTCCGTGTAGCTGATATTAGTGATTTGATTTTTGCTATCCCACGATAGCTGCATGTTTCTGTTTCCTGGGAAAGATACGCTGGACAATTTCCCCAAGCTGGCACTGTAGCTAAAAGTAGCAATTCCAGCCCCACCTGGATATGCAATTTCACTGATGGTGCGGTTGGTAGCAGATCGCTGAATTGTATACAATCCCAGTAGAGAATCCTGGATGGTCTGGAGCAGACCATCGGTTTGGGAGTAGGAATACGTATAGGTTTGATTTGTAGATGCAGTAGTTATGGATTGTAGTTTACCAGTATGACTTCCGGTAGGGATGTATTGGATGGAATGAGAATCTGTGAATTGGTTTTGACCGGCAACAACTGTATGCTGATAGTTGGTTCTTTGATCCAATCCATTGAATTGAGTGTCAGTTGCCATAAGTTCAATTTGACCAGTAGAATCCAAAACCTTGCTTTGATCGTGAATTTTGTTGGAGTAGGTTTGTATGTATTGTGTGTTATTGGGATTGGTAATGGAAGTGAGTTGGTATTGATCGTTGTATGTGTAAGCAAAAGAGCCTTGGAGAGTTTTTGAAGTATTGTTTAAAGATTGCATTCTGTGTTTGTTGTTGTATTGATAGGAATAACTACTCAGTTCTCCGCTACCAGTGATAGAGCTAGGAAGATGAAGCTTGGAAAATCCACTCTGGTAGTTATAGGTTGCGCCATTGCTTCCTTCCTGCCATGAGTGTATACGTCCTGTAGAGGTGTAGGTATATTGAATACCTTTGGATGATTCTTTGTATCCATCGGGTGTGTACGACCATGTATCACTACCGCCACCCACGTAGTTAATGGCGGTCTTTCTACCAATGAGATCATAGCTGTAAGTACCTGTTTCGTCGCTTAAAACATCACCGCGAATCGAGTATAAATATTGTATTGCACCCTTAACAGGATGGTTTTCTACTGTAACTTGCCCAATATCGTTATACTGCCAGCTTGTTACCCCTTTTTTGGAATTGGTAGAGGAAGTAGGGAGATTGTTGTTGTTGTAGGTAATCTGAGTTGTGGTACCATCCGGGTAAAGGATTGAGTTTTTGTTATAGAATGCATCGTAAGAATATGTAGTGGTGGTTCCAAGATGGCTTGTCTGGCTTTTGGTGTATCCATTGTCATAATAGTCATGAATGGTTTGATGACCATAGGAATTTGTAGTTGAATAGGGATTGGGAGAATAGTTGGGGACATAATTTGATGGTGAAGACTGAAAACTCATATTCAGGATGCTGTGAGGGTTGGCATAGATTGACATTGGTATAGCTTTTATATCTCGGTTTGACATGAGAACAGAGTTTTCTCCAATTGTTTGCGTATAGGAGAAAGATTCAGTACATCCTGTTTCACTTGTCCATGAAAGAGTTTCGCCGTTGGATCCATATTGTTGAGAGGTTTGGTCATTGGTGATTGAATCAATGGTTTGCGTGATGCGATTGGTGGAATCGTAGGTATAAGCTTTTGCTGCTATGGGGATACCATTTTGAACGGACCCCTCAAATTGATTGGCAGTGGTAATATATCCATTGTGGTTGAACTGAAAGGAGGACTCATTTCCATCGGGAAAAATGATTTGCGATAAGAAACCTGTAGCAGGATTATAATGATAGGTTGTAGTGGCTGTTCCGGTTTTGGTAGGAATCGTAGATGATATTATCTGACCGAGTGAATTGTAGTCGTAAGAAGTTGTTTCTCCAAGAGAATTGGTTATACCCGATGTTAGATTGGGAGCATCAACGTCATTGTATTGATAGGTGGTTTCATTCCAAATAGAGGGAGTGGCTTTTTCTTTAAAAGAAATCAGTTTTCCATCTATACTATCTTGTGGAGAATAGGTATATACCATTTCAAAATAGTCATTCCCAGAAGAGGGGGGAGCATCTTTATGTGAAACAAGATGTCCAACATCGTCATAAGTAAAATCTGTGTTGATTCCGTTGGAATCTTGAACCCTACTCACCCATCCTTGCTGTGTGTAAGAAATAGTTTGCTTAGACTCAACCCCACCATTTGTTTGTGATATTTTTTCTAGGTGACCGCTAGTAGCTCCGAAGAAATATTGTACAATCTTGTTTTCTGCATCTTTTACTTCGGTTTTCTTAGCATAAGGAGAAGAAGCTGTTGTGAACTGGTAGGTTGTGGTATCTCCGGAAGGGATTGTCCAGCTGGCAATGGGATAAGGAGCTGCCAGGGAATAATTGATATCATATTCAAAACCAGCAAAATCGGAATGTTCCACTAATAAAAAGTTTGTGTCATAAGAAAATCCACAAGAGGATGTTGAACCAGGTTTTTGAATAGTCATGAGAGTGTCTTCATTAGCATCATAAGACAAGTTCCAAGTTTGGTTCATACCATCTGTGATGGACTGTAACATACCGGAGGCATTCCAGGAAAGTGTGTATTGAATAGATGAATGAATGTCGTCTGTAATCTCAACAGGAAGGTTGTTGGTATAGGAGACAGAATACCCAAACCCCTGCGGAGACTTTACCTGAGTAAGTTTTCCTTGGGCATCAAACTCGTAGGATATTTTGTTAAGTAGTTTGAGAGTAAAGGAACTATCTGGATTTTTCTGGAGTTTTCCTTTAAAACCAAACGGATTGGAGTAGGATTGTGTTGCAGATTCATATGTAAACGACAAAATAGCTCCAGAGGGGTCAATATACCGTACATTTTGTGTTTGTGAATCTTCTTGTAGACAACTGAAATAGGATAAAATCCAACCTTTTCCAAGTCCAATGTTTTCTGTGGCGTTGAAAGAATTATAGGTCATTTCCATGGGGATAGGAAGAGAAATACCTTCCAATTCAGGTAATTGTACATGAAACAGAACATTGCCTGATTTTAAATCAGCAAGAAGGGATGTCCATTGAGAAGTTGGATGAAAAATGTATTCTGCATTGGAACCATAACGACCAGCCTGGGTATGACCATATCCTGCAGTAATAGTAGCAGGATGAAGAATATCGGGAGAAGAGACGGTGTGGTCCATTGAATACGCAAAAGAAATTGAAAATGATTGGAAACATATGCATAACGCGGTTAAAGAAGCAATAACGATACATTTCTTCGGTAAAAAAATTCCTTTACTCATACAGATCTCCTTACATATTGAAAGAGTTAAATACTTATTTCATTATAAATCCAAATGCTAAATATGAAAATACAAAAACAACGAATTTTTATCTTTTTGTCAAAAAAAGTTGTCAATTTTAATTTTTTTTCCGCGAGATCTGAAAAAAGTTTTGCCTCAACCATTTTCTAATTTTCTTTTTTCGTACATAATAGAAGTATATTTTTATAGATTATCTTTTACAAGGAGGGAGAAATGATACGTAAAAGTTTTTGCTTTTTTTGTGTTGTTTGTATCTTTTTTATGTCGCCGTCATCAACTGTTACCGCTGTCAAAGAAATACCTCCTACGTTTCATGAATTGTACTGGTTTATTCCTTCTACAATGAAAGTGGACCGTATATATGAGGAATTTACCTTTCAAGAATCACAACAATTAGAAGTTGCTGCAAAACATTTTAATCCGAAAGAGGGTGAGTATTCTCATTCTGTTATTTCGCCTTGCGGAGGAGCTATCCATCTGCATCCAATCGCATCTATGGACAGGATGATTAAATTTTACCCTACTCTTCGCACTACGTCGTATTACAAAAGTCCAAGCGGAGAAGAAGAGAAAACACTCGTTTTTCTGACATGTGCAAAAAACATGGAAGGAGAATGGCTGTTTTTTTACTTTGATCTGCACGGCACCATTTCATTAAAAGCCCTTCTGGTGGATCAGGATGCTTCAATACGTTGGTCATTTGAAGATGATACACCTATAGAAAAAAACAAAGACGGACTAATGATCATGTACAATGCAGTGTGGGAAACATTTGAAGAAAATGAGTGGACCCGACCGCAGGAATTGTTGTCTGTATGTTTTTCAGGAAAGCTTTGGGAGGATATTTTGTTCTCCTGCAATACTGTTAAAGTAGAAGAAGATATATTGAATCAACCATCAGAATCATTTGAAAAAGCCGAATCATTTAATGATCTGATGCACTGGCATCAGCAGGATTTTGAAAAAACGAGAATTGCTGACTATTCGTTTAAAGATGAGGACCGAGAAGCATTGGCCAATTTTCTCAATCACACCAGGGAGCGGATGGAGCTGCCGTATACTCGTTTTAATGTAATAGCATATACAGAGCAGTGTTATTATCTTGAAGATGAATCTCACCGCAGACTCATGTATGTAGGAGAGATTACTTATTGTCCAATACCCGAGAGTTTTGAATATCGTAGTTTAAAAGCACTGAAAGACGAGAATGGTACATGGTCATTTTCTTACACAACAGACAATATGGTGAAGAATAAGATATTCCTGAAGACGTTTGGGATTTCTCCATTATTGGAATGCTCTAGCAAACAAGAATGCTTGTATTTGGAATACTTAAATGCTCTTGGACTCCTGCTTCTTAACTGTGAAGATGGCTCTTGCAGCGAAGAAATTACAATGCTTTTCTCTTTACGTGCTTACGATTCGATGGCGGTTGAACCGTATTGATCTATTTGCAGAAAGAAACTAGGTTTTTTGTTTGATAATGGACGGGATTTCCTTAATATGAGACACCTCGATGATCTGATCGGGTGCATCATTTTGTTCGATGCTACCGGCAGGGATGATAATGGGGTGAAAGTGCCGTCTGAGAGACTCTTTAATCCTTTTCTCGGTACCCATAACGGGTCGGATTTCTCCAGATAGCCCCAATTCTCCAAAGGAAATCAGTTTTGCTGGTATGGGAATATTCATGAGTGAGGATAGTAGAGCCATGGAAATGGGAAGATCCGAGGCAGGATCCACAATGCGGGTTCCTCCGGTAATATTTACAAAATAATCCATGCCAATAAAGCTCTGTCCAATTCGCTTTTCCAAAATTGCAGCTAACATTAATGTGCGGTTTATGTCGGTTCCATTGACGACTCTACGCGGAATGGGAGTATAGGTTTGTGTGCACAATGCCTGGATTTCTAAAAATATAGTTCGAATCCCTTCCAAAGAAGGGAAAATAATAGTTCCTGATTGGGAATTCTGGTGTTTGCCAAGAAATACTTCAGAGGGGTCTTGAACGGGAAAAAGACCCTTGTCCTTCATAGTGAAGATTCCTAATTCTCCAGTTTCACCAAATCGATTTTTGTTTCCACGTAGCATTCGAATCATACCATTTTTGTCGCCCTCCAGGTATAACACAACATCCACCAAATGTTCCAAAAACTTAGGACCCGCAATGTTTCCATCTTTGGTGACATGACCAACGATAAAAACTGTAACATTGTCCTTTTTTGCTAATTGTACAAGACGCTGGGTAGATTCTCTAATTTGTGAAATGCTTCCTGCAGTACCATCAATATCTTGCGTATAGGTGGTTTGGATGGAATCTACAATTAAAATGTGCGGAGAGTATTCTTCCACCAGATTCTGAAGGCTAGAGATTTCTGTTTCAAAAGAAACAAAAATGGTATCTTGATGAATACCCAATCTACTTGCTCGTAGTTTTATCTGAGAGGGGGATTCTTCTCCAGAGGCGTACAACACTTTTCCATGATGGGATAAGGCATCTGCAATCTGAAGGAGCAGTGTTGATTTTCCAATACCGGGCTCTCCACCTATTAATATAACACTTCCTTCGACGACGCCTCCTCCAAGAACCCGATCCACTTCTTCTAGCTTCGTAGGGCAGCGATGACCTTCTTGATCAGCTAATTCAAACAAGGCTACAGGTTTTGCTTGAGGAGCTATTCGAGTTGTACTATGCAGGGGATCATTCTGAACTGGTTCAAAACTGTTCCATTCTCCACACTCGGGACACTTTCCTAGCATCCCAGGAGAAGTATACCCACATTGACTGCATTGGTACAATACTGTTTTTTTCTTCATGTCAGTATAGAACGATTAAAAGGACACCGAGTGCAACACAGTAAAATCCAAACCAGTGCAGGTTTTTTGTTTGCAAAAACCAACGCAAAATCCACAATGCTCCCAATCCGACAAGAATGGCTATTATAAACGAAATGAAAATGGGAAGGGTAAACATACTTTGCATAGATCCCATCTCGAACATTTCAAGTACAAATGCGCCCAATATGGCTGGGATAGAAATTAAAAAAGAAAAACGAAACGCTTGATCTTTTTTCATCCCTACCAGTAGAGCACCCACCAAAGTAAAGCCAGAGCGTGAAAAGCCTGGAACCAATGCAAATGCCTGGAATACGCCAATCAAAATACAATCCATCCAAGTGATGGATAACATATCTTTTGAACCTTCTTTTAAAAAATAAGTCAAAAACAGCAAACCAGCAGTACCGAAATATGCCCACCCAACCAATTGAGGGCTTTGAAACATATGAGCAATGGGCTGTTTGAAAAAAATACCAACAAGGGCAGCGGGAACTACTGCTATGACGATTTTTAAGAATAAATTCCATGTTGTTTTATCGAATACCCACAATCCTTTTGCAATGGTTTGAATATCTTTCCATAAAAAAATGATGACAGCAACAAGGGTGGCTACATGAAGCATAATATCAAATGCTAGGGGTACTTGTTCAGGAAACTGAAACAAGAAGGGAATTACAGCTAAATGACCAGAACTGCTAATGGGGAGAAATTCTGTAATACCTTGTGCAAAAGCCATGATAATAGACTGGAAAAGTGTCATACACCACCTCTTTTGGTGAAATAGGTTTCAATATCGTGAATGTCAGATTGTTTATCTATATCTACAGCAAGTTGTGCGTATTCGGTAAAAAATCCTTTTACTTGAATACCCGAGGCTTTTAAAAAAGCTTTCTCCAGCTCTGGGATAGAGATGGATTTAGTAACGATGAGCTTGAGCAGATTGAGGATGCCAAAATGGAAAGCAAGCTTAATCACACTTTTTCGATTTTCAATAAACTGATTCATGATAGCATCAATTTTTGGAAAACCGTCTTTTCGTATAAGAAAGCAATTTGCTACTTTTACAGAGCCCTCTTTGATTTTTCCGTAGGTTCGATGTGAACCTGGAAACAATTGATCAACAGATGATTTTTCAATGATGGGAACAAATAGATCTGCATCGGGGTGGTCCTGAATGGGAGAAAGCAATGACCGAAGATGTTCCATTTCAATGCAGGGAATATCTCCGGTAATAATCAAGATGTACTTCCCCTGAGAGGCTTCCATGCCAAGGCGAACATTGTCAGATAATTTGTTTGTTTCTGGGGAGGACACATATGCATCAAATTGATCAGTGATTCCCTGGTTCTGTAAAACATCTGTTCCTAAAAGGATGGAACGAATGGAAAACTGTTTTTTTATTTCAGGATTTTTCTGTGCTGCTACAATTGCATCAACGACCCATTGGATGCAAGGTTTACCATGAATAGGAATCAGTGCTTTATTTTCGACTGGAGGATATGCCCACGAAGGAGCACTTCCACCTGCCATTACAAGAATATCAATATTCATCATGGTGTATTGGTTTCAGGGAGCAAAGGAAGTAGGCCTTCAATACTGCCCTCAGAGGTATCAATTCCGCACCCAAAAGTGTTGATGATTTTTTCATGAATAAAAGACCAGCTTTTTTCGTTTCCAGCTCGAGCGTAAGGGACGGTAAAATTGCCCTCTTCATCTATTGTCATATATGTATCTTCTCCGCCTCGATCAATAAATAAACCCATGGTCAGTTTGCCATATCGCCAGGAAGTTTTGGGAAAGAGTTCACAACTAGCTTTCCCTAGATTGGTTGCATTTGCTCTACGAAGTTGATAGAGGTCATCTCCTTGTGCATCCACAAAAAAGCCAAGACCATTTGTATTTCCTCCACCCAGTGCCAAATTTGGGGAAGTGTATGTATCATTGCCTTCGCGATCAATCAGGTATCCAAGAGAAACATCGTGGCCAGCACCTTGAGCCATGTTTAGTAGAGCATCGTAGGTATCGTCCCCCTGGTCATCCATGAGTATGGCGATACCAAAGTGAGCAGCTCCACCCTGCACATACCAAACCCCTTTATAAGAATCATTACCGCTTTGATCGTAGAGAACGCCTGTACCTGCCCAATAGCCTGTTCCCTGGCCAAAAACACCACAAGAATAGGTATCATTGCCTTGCATATCAATCAACATGCCAATACCACCAGACATTGAGTTTCCTTCTGCAAGGTCTGCCCTTCTTCCAAAGCCTGCTCCCTGACAAAAGCTTGTATTGTGGTCAGAAGATTGAGGATTGGTTCCTGCTACATCTTCATCATTTGCGATATAGATGTCATCTCCCTCGTCATCCATCAGTAGTCCAAATCCTTTCACATACCCAAAGCCCTGGCTGAAAGAATACGTATGGTACGTATCGCTTTGGGCTGAATCATGAAGGATTCCAATTCCAAAAATACCTGCGCCTTGGGCGAGGTAGTCACAGTCATAAGTATCTTTACCATTTTGATCCCATAAAATACCTACACCAAAGCAACCAAAGCCTTGACTATATTGAATACTTTTGTAGTGATCATCACCTTGCATGTCCACCAGTGCTCCGAAGCCAAAAACCCCTGCACCCTGGGAGTATACAGATGGATCTTGTACTCGGTAGGTATCATCTCCTGTCATATTGATACAAATAGAGACTGGATTAAACCATGAATCATTTCCACCTGCACTATTCAGGTAGGTATCATTTCCACCCAGATCAAGTGAAAACAAAATGTTTCGACCAGTGTGGAGGGTATCCTTGGTAGGATGGATTTGAATAGAACCCATGGGGGTTTCAGCAGAAAATGATGTAGAGTCGGGAATTTCAAGAGAGGGGAGTATCTTCAAGAATGCATCCAAATGATGACTTAATACAATGCTAGCAAAATACAATTGTCCAAAATTGGCATCAGAAGCTATCTGATATGTTATTTCATCCCACCCATCTTCTGTTAAAATTGCAGTAGGGTTTTGGAATGCTTTGATTAGATCCAGCCCTGATATGGTAGCAAATGCTTTATCTCGGGCAAGCTCAAATTCCATGGATGCATATAGTACTTTGGCAATTTCCTTTTGAACATCAACGGGAATGTCCTTTGTTTTGGACTGTAAAAGGGAAAATGAATAGGCAGAAAGTGGTTTTTGGTGAAGTGTATAAATATCGGATATAGCATAAAGGAGAGGAGCACTTTCCACGATGCGATGATCATACGTAGGTTCGTATTGTGGATATGCTGCTACCATATAGCCAAGTCGGTACGATGTGTACCAATGAACATTCCGAATGGAATCTCGATTGACCATACAATAATCAATATTGTTTTTCAATATGCTTGGTGTTTGTAATGGATTGCGAAGTTGTTCATTGAAAAATGGAAGTCGAAAAGGATCGTCTCCATACGTTTTTTGAATGGCTTCTTCACTGACTACACACATTTCCTTCGTGAAGTCAATGGTTTGTAAAACATCTTTGACAATGTCAACTTCTGCTAGAGACATGTGGGTGGGAAGAAGAAAAAAAACGGTACATAGACAAACTAAGTTCCGAAGAAATATATGTTTCATAACAACCCCCAAGATATTGTTTTCATCTATTATACTCAGTGAAAGAAAAGAAAGAAAATAGAGGACATCATTTCCCGGATTCTTGACCAAGCAGTTTGCGCAGAAAAAGAATACTAGATGCTTTGTGCAAGATTTGGTTATCATTTCCGCATTTTGGGGAGTGGATACAGGCAGGACATCCATCTTCTGCATCGCACGAACATCCTTCAACCAATTCCAGAGCAGATTGTAATAGAGTATGAATAAGAGAATAACCTTTTTCGCTGAGTCCAATTCCCCCCAAGAAGCCATCATATATAAAAATTCTTGTGGAGCCCGTTTCGGGGTCGTATAGTGTTGACATTCCCCCCAAATCCCTTCGATCACACAGAACATACAAGGGCATGATTGCTATGATGGCATGTTCTGCTCCATGGATTCCTCCTTGGAGCTTGCGGGTATCAACTGTTTGAAGCAGTTCTCGTTGTGTTCCCGGATCAAGATCTATCCAAAAAGATGTAGTATCAAAGCGGTTTTGTGGTAAATCCAAAGGCACTTCTTTGATGACCATGGACCCTTTTTTTATCTGATACGAGTAATATTCCTCGGTGACATGCACCTTACCAAACGAAAGTTGAAAAGAAGGAAACTTCTGCTGATTCCACCTTTGTAGAATTGTGACATCAGTATGGATCAAAGGTTCGGTAGAAAAAGGAGTGCGAGCAGGAGTTGCGTGAATGGTGTGTTGCTCCAGGTTTAATGAGTTGATTAGATAGGTTTCTCCCTGGTGCAGGTAAATAGCACCTTCGTATGCCTCTCGAAATGCCTGTTCTTTATCAAGTGTTTCCAGTAGTTTACCCTCTGCATACAGCAAAAATATCTCCGAGCCAATGTTGTTGATGGACACTTTTTTAAAAGGTTCTTCCGAAAGGTTATATAGCCACTTATTGTTTGATTTTCGAAGAAACTCTTCCTGGGTTAAAGCATCCAGTTCTTCTTGAAGTGAATCACCAAAATACAATGTATCATCAAGAGTAATGGGAATTTCTTTTGCAGCACACAATAAATGTCCCCATAAAATGTAGGGATTGTGATTGTCTATGATGGCATACTCTGGTTTGCGATCAAAAAATTGAGATGGATGTTTCATAAAATATTGATCCAAAGGATTTTGTCTAGCAACAAGAATTGCTAAAGATTCATCAATACCTCTTCCAGAACGGCCTGCTTGCTGCCAGGTAGAAATCATTGTACCTGGGTATCCGTTCATCAAAACAGCATCAAGAGACCCAATGTCGATACCAGCTTCCAGCGCATTGGTACTCACAATGCCCTTGAGGGTTCCTTTTTTTAGTTGATTCTCAATCGTTCTTCTTTCCTCGGGCAAGTATCCTCCTCGATAGGAAGATACCATTGGACCTTTACGCAAAGGGAATCTGGATTGAAAATGTTTCTGTACTTGTCGAGTAATCCACTCGGTGTTTCTTCGGGAGAGAGAAAAACAAAGCGTTTGTATGTTTGCTTTTACCAGTTCTTCCAAAAGCCATTCTGTTTCAATGTTTGACGTAGAACCTTCTTCCTCTTGTTTGTAAGGGTTGTACAAAAGGAAGTGTTTTTTTCCTGTGGGAGCCCCATTTTCGTGAATATGAAAACACTCATCCCCGATTAATTGTTCAGAAAAGGAGTCCGGATTTTCAATGGTTGCTGTAGAAAGAAAAAAAAGAGGATTGGAGTCGTAAAAAGAACAAATACGTTTTAATCGACGAATGAGCATTGCCATATTGGAACCAAATACACCTCTATAGTAGTGTGCTTCATCCAATACAACATACTCAAGAGAAGAAAAAAAGTGTCCCCATAAATGATGCCATGGAAGAATCATGTGGAGCATATATGGATTGGTCAGAATGATTCTAGAATGCTTGCGTATCCTGGATCTTTTTTGGCGAAGAGTGTCACCGTCATACACTGCAGGATGTAGAGATTTATCTAGCTCTGTATCCATTTTCTTTAATGTTTTCCATTGATCATTGGTGAGTGCTTTTGTGGGAAATATGTAAAGTGCCCTTGCCTGGGGATTTAGAAGCAACCCTTCAATGACAGGAAGATTATACGATAGTGTTTTCCCCGAAGCGGTTGGAGTGGTGAGTATGACATGCGAACCCGATCGCATGGCTTGAATGGATTGTGCTTGATGAGAATACAACTGAATGTGGTTGGATTCAATCCATTGTTCAAGTAGGGGAGGAAAATGTGTGGGGTTAGATTGAAAACTAGCTTGTTTTTCTTCCAGAATACGATGCGCCTCAAGATGACGCAAAACACGGTTTGAAGCAAGCAACTTAGAAATTTTTTTTTGAATCTTCATGACATTTCAAATGGCTCTATCGCCATATTTGCTGCACTCGAAAGAATATTTTTGCTAGAGAAACAATGTCTTGCTGATTGTGCTGAATGATGGGTACAACAGTTCCTATTTGGCTGGTCTGCAGGTAGTGTTGGTAAAACATAGGACAATAGGCTCCTGGAACATCGTCAATCCGATGGATATTCAAGATTGCTTTTTCAATGGTTTGTAGTTTGCAATTGGGTAAGTCCTTTTTCCAAACTTTGCGTGCAAAGAAAAGAGCATCAAAGTTTGCTGGATATGTTGGGTGATCGAGATTGTGATACCGAGAGCGATTCTTGATAAAAGGAATATCGAAATATTCTCCATTAAATGTGACAAAGAAATCCTCGCGTTGCAGGTGATGATAAAAATTCGACAGCATAGAGGCTTCTTCTGTAATATCTCGAGCAAAATACTGTGTCAAACGCAGGGAGTTTCCTTGTATTCTCCCAAAGCCAATTAAAGTAATGGGCTGAGAGCTTAACCCCATGGTTTCAATGTCTACAAACACAAGGTTTTCAAGCGGAATCAACCGTGACAGTTGCAGTAAATCGGGGTGATCTTTGCCATAGATTTGGTGAAATTTCCAAAACAAATCGCCGTAGGGACCGTTCTCAATTTGATGAATATATGCTTGCGCGTTTGTATAAAATCTAGAATCTGTGGGGATCTGAGAGAATGTGAAAATCCTCTGGTGGTGGAGAAGGTGTTCTGTTTGATGACCAATTCCTGGTATGAGCTGAAGAGAAGATTGTAATCTTTTTTTGGTTATTTCGATTTCTCGAGCAGGTTCAGAAAAAGGAATTTCGTTTTCAATACAATAACACAAGCCTTCACTTGTGGCGATTTCTTTCCCTCTAAAAACATCTTCAAGAGACACGTTGAAATATTGGTGGGAGAGCTTTTTGTAGAGTTGTTGAATGTCAGGTGGAAAGGTTGCCTGAGATGGTTGATAAGGAGTTTTTGATTCAGAAACGATAGAGGACTGAACGGACTTTTGTTGTTTCCATCGCTGAGAAAAGGGTTCCAGAGGTTTCATTAATAGGGTTGTTAAACAATCTGTTTAGATGCATATAGTTGTGATACAGACATGATCATGCACATGAAAACAGGAAAAACAAAACTTCGAATAACATACGTAATCATAAGAATCCATAGGCATGCAATCGTTTGCCAAAAGAAGTGCCTAGCAGAGTGGCCTTCAATGAGAATAAACTCTAGAGGATAAATGAACGATCCTAGTACGAGAGTCAAAATATCATGAAATGGAGAAAAGTGGAGCATTACAGCGGGAAGAAAAACAAGGCAAAAGAAGGATGTTACGGGGGCAGAAATAAATATTTTATAGAGTGAAATCCATATTGACTTTTTTGCTCGATGGTTTACGGTTTTATAGTGATGGTGAGAAAGCTTGTCTTGAAACCGATTCTTCCGATATCGGTACGAATACAAGCCCCATGCAAGAATGAGAAGAGACAGTATGATGGTAAGGGTCCATGCATAGGAGTTCATGTTAATGATATAGAGGGATGGAACAATGTCTGGAAGAAAATAGATCCCAAGGACAACCAGAATGAATAAAGAAAGAATACGTATAAAAAAATCCAGCAAAACCCACTGCAACCTGGTTTTTGCTCTCTTGTGCAGCCAGTCTATCATATAATCACCTTACAAATGAAAACTTACGTTCTCCTCATTATACTCATTTGGAAAGAAAAATGTTTAGCAAGTACAGGTAAGAATGAAAAAAGAGGAGGAGGAGGTGTATAATATGGGAAAAACCAAAAAAAAATGGCGGAGAAAGAGGGATTCGAACCCTCGAGGCAGTCATCCCGCCTACACGCTTTCCAAGCGTGCGCCTTCAACCGCTCGGCCATCTCTCCGCGATCAGCGACAAATGATTATATCATTTTTCAAAAAGAAGTAAACCAACCCCCCATATTTGGAGTTTGTACTAAAACATGCTAAAATGTTTCAGAATGCCAAAGTGGCGGAATTGGTAGACGCGCTAGGTTCAGGTCCTAGTGAGGGTTAAACCTCGTGTGGGTTCGAGTCCCACCTTTGGTATAGTTCGATGAGCATTCTCAACTTATCCAATGCCCGGCCCCGGTGGCTTACTTTGTTTTTTAGATCCGACTGGATTTCTGCGAAAGTTTTGGAAAATGGAGGATAGTAAAAAATGGGATCATATCCGAATCCTCCGCATCCTCTTTCGTAAGCAAGGATAAATCCATTTACTCGTCCGTCAAAATAGTAGATTCTTTTTTTGTAACGGCAACACAACACACATGTAAAGTGGCATTTTTTTTGGTCAAAAGTGTAAGATTCTAGCAAATGAAGAAGTTTTTTTCGGTTATCCTGGTCTTTGCCTGATGAGGCAAACCGTGCAGAATGAACACCCGGTCTGTTTCCCAACACTGAAACCTCTAGTCCAGAATCATCCGCAACAATCATAAAAGAATCTGGATCTTTCAATTGCTGGTAAACGGCATTGCATTTTGCTTCTGCATTCTGGTGGTAGGTATGATATTTTTCAACATCAGACTCTATTTGAATTCCTAATGTTGAACAAAGCTGTACTTCAATAGAGCAACCCTGAAGCTTGTCATCAAACTCTTTTGCTTTATGGGCATTGGCAGATGCTAAGATGATTTGCATGTGGGTGGAGGCTGGATTTGCAATGCTTGCTCTTGTAATTCCATGAGCTTTTGAATTCCCTGGTATCCCAAAGAAAGAATAGTGTCCAGTTCTGCTAGGGTAAAAGGTTTTTTCTCGCCTGTACCTTGAATTTCAATGATTCGACCTTCTTCGTCCATTACAAGGTTACAATCTACCTGAGCCTGAGAATCTTCTTGGTAGTCCAAATCAAGTAAAAGTTCGTTGCGCACCATACCAATACTAATGGCTGCAATTTTTGTACTGCAAACATTTGGACTGATATTACGAAGCCGAAATGCAAGCATACTAGCCACAAAAGCTCCTGTAATGGAGGCAGTTCGGGTTCCACCATCAGCTTGAATTACATCGCAATCTACCGTAACGGTCAGGTCTTTCAAATAATGCAAATCGAAAGCAGTTCGAAGAGCTCTTCCAATAAGTCTTTGTATTTCCATGTTACGACCATTTCGATGTGCTCCAGTATCTCTTGTATTTCGTCCATCTCCGCTACAGGGAAGCATGGAGTATTCTGCTGTGATCCAACCAATATCTCCATTTTTGAGAAAAAAAGGTGTTTTTTCTTCAATTGTGGCTGCGCAAAGAACTTTTGTATAGCCCATTTCGATTAAAACAGAAGCAGGATGTTTTTCTAAATAATACGGAGTAATACGAGTTTCACGAATTTGATTGTAGGGTCTTTCTCTATGCATTAATCTACCGTCAATGTTTTGCTGATATTTCTGGGGAAATCTGGATTTAAACCAGCTTGAACACTTGCATAATAGGCAATCAGCTGAAGAACGACTACAGTAGTAAGAGGAATGAAGTAATGATCTGAATCGGGAACTGCAATCAACCTTGATGCGGCTTTCGCATATCCGTGGTATTGTGGGGATATAACAATCACATTGCCTTTTCGAACTCGAATTTCATTGATGTGACTGATCACCATATGATCATCGGCAGGACTAGCAGGGAAGAGAATGGGATATCCTTCGTCCACAATGGAAAGTGGACCATGTTTAAACTCAGAAGAATACATGCCTTCACAGTGCTTGTAGTATACCTCTTTGATTTTTAATGCACCCTCTAGTGCTGTACCATATTGGATTCCATATCCAAGGCAATATAGGTCTGATCCTCTTTTCACTAATAGATCTGCTATTTCTTTGGCATCTTCTTTCGTTTCTTCCAAAGTGGCTTCTAGAAGCTTCGGAATTTGGGGAAGATAGTGATCAATTTCCTTTGCTTTGTCATAGCCTTTCTTTTTTCCAGCATACGTTGCCAGGTACAGAAAAGCGAAAAGCTGATTCATGTAAGATTTTGTTGCGGGAACACTTGTTTCCAAACCTGCAGCAACGTTCATTACGATTTCCGATTTTTGAGCAATGGAAGAGCCAATTACATTCACCATACTGATGATTTTGGCACTGGTGTTGTGGAGAATTGGATTGATGACATTGATTACATCTTTTGTTTCACCACTTTGGGATACACAAAAGATCACGTCTTTTGCTGTGGGAGATACGTTGTAGTATTCATTGAAATAACCTGCCAAAACAGGAACGGCATGGATACCAGCTAGATGGTTGAGATAATATGCACCAACAACAGCTGCATGATAGGAGGTGCCAGAGGCGACCAAATATACATGATCAGATTGATTGATAAGCTCAATCATGTCATCTGTATTGGATTGAGTGTTTTCGAGCAGATCGTATAACTCTTGAACCTTTTTGGGTTGTTCATGGATTTCTTTCATCATGTAGTGATCGAATCCAACTAAATTTGCTTCTTCGATACGAATATCACATTGTTCGACTGGACGCTGGATTTCTTTTCCCGTATGGATGTCATAAATGTGGTAGCTGTTGTGATCGTAAAGAACAAGATCGCCATCTTTTAAGTAGACAATATTGCGAGTAAATTGGAGAATGGAACCCAAATCAGAGGAGCAAACAATAAAATCCTTACCAACTCCCATATACAAAGAAGATCCCATCTTTACAGCCAGCAGTTGGTGTCGGTCAATGTTTCCACAAATGAAAGCGTAGTCACCTTGTAAAATGGTCTGTGCTTTCATCATCGCTTGTTTTGGGTCTTGGAGTTGGTTGAAAAATTTTTCGTAAGCATGCACAACCATTTCTCCATCATTGGTTCCCCGTACAATCATCCCTTCTTGCGTAAATTGCTCGATGAGCTGTTCTGTATTCACAATGTTCCCGTTGTGTGCACCAATGATATCTTTGTCGGAATCATAATGAGGTTGGGAATTCTCAGCATTTGGTTCACCAAAGGTTGCCCATCGCAGCTGAACAATACCCCGGTTGCCATAGTACTCCGAGATTTTTTCCTTCTGAATAATACTTTCAAGCATTCCCGGTCCTTTTTTTAAAACCGTGGCACCGTTGTCTTGAAATGCAGCAAAACCAGCTGAGTCATATCCTCGGTAGACCAATTTTCTTGATCCTTTAATGAGGATGTCTCCTAATTCATTTGTATCGTTGGGAAATATGATTCCAAATACTCCACACATAAAAAACTCCTTGGTAGTTGTTTATTTTCCTCGCAGAACGATCATTAATACCCAGTTGAGTATGGCAAATGCTAAAGAAGTGAGAAATGCATAGGGCCAAAAAGAAGGGATAGTGATTCCATCTATGAAAGAGGATGTTAGGAACAGTACAATTGCGTTGATTACAAACGCAAACAAGCCCAGTGTTAAAATATGTAAAGGCAGCGTAATGATAGTAAGTATGGGCTTAATGATCACATTCACCAGACCTAACAGAAGACCTGCAAGAAAAGCGACTTTCCAATTTGCTACGATTAACCAGGTGGGGAACAACTCCCCGATGATGAGGAAACACAACCAGTTAGAAATAATTGTAATCAGTAGTCGACGCATTAGTTCTCCTCCATTTCGAATCGTTCTCTTCCTTTGAATGCAGCTTGAAGTGTTTTCGAATCCGCAAATTCGATGTCAGTCCCCGTTGGAATGCCAGATGCCAAACGTGTGATATTCATACTAGTACCTTGAAGCTGATGAATGATATACATACAAGTTAAATCTCCAGCTTGGCTGAAATTCAGGGCAAGAATAATCTCCTGGATAGGTTCGAGCTGAATCCGATCAAACAATTCCTTCATTCGGATTTTTTCAGGCCCGATACCATTGATAGGATTGATAGAACCTTCTAATACGTGGTAAAGACCTTTGTAAGAACCTGTTTTTTCAATGGCCAGGACATCTCGTTCTTTTTCTACCACACAAATCGTATGTTGATCCCTGTTACTATCCGAGCAAATAGAACATATTGACCCTTCTGTTAAATGAAAACATTTTGTGCAAGGGTGCACCTTGTCTCTCATTGAATGGAGAACATCCATGAATTGATGAAAGTATTCAGGTTTTAAGTGCAAAATATAATCTGCTAGTTTTTCGGCACTTTTTGGACCAATTCCCGGAAGTTTGCTTAATTCTTCAATTGCTCTCTGATATCCAGGGGTGTAATAAGGCATGTGTTACATGGGCAAGTTGAGACCCATTTCCTCCGCTAACTTTTTTGTTTCTTTTTGAGTGGCTACTTTTGCTTTGTTTAAAGCCATGTTGACAACATCTCGAATGCTTTTCTGTAATAGTTCTGGACGAATTTCTTGGATATATTCTGGATCAATTTCAATGCTTTTAATATTCATATCGCCTTTGACTGTAACTTTGACAGTTTTGGATTTGTTTTCTGCTTCATAGAGCATTTTGCTTAACTCAGTAGCAATTTTTCTATATTTGTTTAGATTTTTGGCACGATCAATTACGTTCATATTTACTCCTTATACGATTTTTCTACAGTATCTATACTGGTTTTGAATGTTTCTAACGTATCTATTATAACGGGATCCTTTATGATTTCTTCTTTTTCTTCCTCTTTTTTAAATTCGTAGGTGGCTTTTTCATGATTAAAACCAAGTTTTGGCACCAAACGGTAAGAAAGCTCTGGATATTTTTCCTGAAATTTTTGGTGAAGCTCTTGAAGATGCTTTTCTTTTTTAAGCTGTTCGTAGCTAAATTTATTGTCGATGGAAAAGACAATGTAAGCAGTTTCTTCACTAATCTTGACCAGCTGAGTTCGCATAACATGAATAAACAAATCGGGAGATTCTGTTTTTAAAACCTGTGTGAACTCTTTCCATAAGGGATCTTTGATTTCTGGGGGCTGCTCGATAGTGATTTCAGCGGATTGTGCAGCTTTTTTTTGAGAAGAAGCAAGGGTTTCTTCTGTTTTTTTCTGCGGAAAAGTACTCACAGACGGTTTCTTTTTAACAGGATGATCGACAAGATGTTTCATTTGTAGCAAACTTGTTTCTAAAAGCAGTTCTGGTCTTGAAAGATATTTCATGGTTGGAAGAGCATTAGTAAGAAGGAGTGTGAACTTCATCAGTAGTGCCATAGGAATCTTTTTTGCTTGCTCAAAGTACACATCATTGTCGGTTTGGGGGATTGTGGTCAGAAAAGAGCTTTTTCCAAATGTTTCTGCCAGGACAACAATGTCTCTGCAATAGGACAGTAAATCCTGCGTGAATAAAAACACATCGGTTCCGGAGGAGACAACCCCATGCAATGCATCCAATAAGGAAGGAAAGTCCCCTATAAACAGACTATCCATGATGCTATAAAGTGTTTCTGTATTGGTTTTTCCAAGAAGCGATAATACATCCGATTCATGAATTTTTTCTTCAGGACCGGATAACACAGAAAGCTGATCCAAAATGGACTCAGCATCTCTCATTGCACCATCACTACTCTCTGCAATTCTTTGCATTGCTTTCAAATCGATATGAATTCCTTCTGCTTCTGCCTCCATGCGGAGTTTTTCTGCAATCTCTTCGGCAGAGATTCGACGGAAATCAAACTTTTGGCACCTACTAATGATTGTTTTTGGCAATTTATGAGATTCTGTAGTGGCCATAATGAATATGGTGTGTTGAGGAGGTTCTTCCAGCGTTTTTAGAAGAGCATTAAAAGCTTCTCCCGTTAGCATGTGAACTTCATCAATAATGTATACTTTGTATCGGCACTGGACTGGAGTGAGATGAACTTTTTCGCGAAGCTCTCGAATATTATCAACTCCGCGATTGGAAGCTGCATCGATTTCAATGACATCCAAATTGATTCCGGAGTCAATCGATACGCAAGATCGACACACCCCACAAGGTTCGATGGTAGGACCTTCTGCACAATTTAAACTTCGTGCCAGTATTCTAGCACAAGAAGTTTTGCCAGTCCCCCGGGGACCGCAAAATAAATATGCATGGTGTATTTTGTCTAGTCTGATTTCATTTTTGAGGACTCGAACGATTTCTTTTTGGCCAATGACATCATCAAATTTCTTTGGTCTCCAGGTACGATACAGTGTAGTGTGTTCTTTTTTCATCACATTCTCTCCGGTGCATGAATTCCAATCAAGGAGAACAAAACAGATAACAATTTTTCAATGCTGATCACGAGCAATAAACGAGCTTTTGTGCGTTCAATTTGATCAATATCAATCACACGACAATTTTCGTAAAAGGAGTGAAAATCGTTGGCTAGAATTTGAATATCTTGTGTAACCAAATGAGGTGCTAATGAACTACAGGCACGTTCTAAAAGCTCCGGCATGATGGCAAATCGCCTGAGAACTTGCAATTCAGCAGGGTCTTTCAGCAAGGAAAGATCTACATCCTCCCATTTTTGCGGAATATTAATATTTACCGCTTCTGCTTCTCGACAAATTCCCTTGCATCTAGTATAGGCATATTGGGCATAAAACACGGGACTCTTAGGGTCTCTGTTTTTTGCTATATCTAAATCAAAATTTAAATGTTGTTCGTTGCTCCTGCTTAAATAGACAAAACGACTTACATCCGGACCTACTTCATCGAGCAGTTCTCGCAGTGTGATATAGTTTCCACCAGATTTGGACATTTTTACTTCTTGATTGTTCCGGAACAAGTGAACAAGTTGAAATGTAACAGTTTTTAACTGGTCTTCACAAAATCCTAGCGTGTGAAGTGCCCATTTTAGAGGATTTACATGGCTTTGATCTGCACCCCAAACATCAACGCAGAAATCATATCCCCGCTCAAGTTTGTTTCTATGGTAGGCAATATCACCAAGCAAATAGGTAGCTAGTCCATTGGATCGAATGAGAACGCGATCTTTTTCATCGCCAAATTTTGTCGTTAAAAACCAGTATGCACCATCTTTTTCTTCTACAACACCCTGGTTTTTTAACCGGTTGAATGTATCTTGAATGTACCCATTATGAAGGGAGCTTTCAGGAAACCAAGATTGAAAATGGATATGAAAATCGTCAAGATCCTCTTTCATTCTTGCTATCATGGTAGAGATGCTAAACTGTTTTAAAAGGTCGATTGCTTCCTCGCGAGGGATCGCCAGAAGAGAATCTCCTTCTTTTTGGATATAATCGGAAGCCAATGTTTGTACATAATCACCAGGATACATTTCATCGGGAGGTGGAATAGGATGTTGGAGTTCAGCCATTGCGTAATAGAAAACAGACGCTGCTAATTTTTGTGCTTTTGCTCCCATGTCATTGATAAAAAACTCTCTATCGCAATGGTATCCTTGTAATTCCAGGAGATTAGCAATAGTATCCCCTATGGGAGCACTTCGTCCATTGGCAACTGTTAGAGGACCGGTAGGATTCGCGCTTACAAACTCAACCAATACTTTTTTCCCAGCTCCTTCTTGACTGCTGATATATTGCTTTGGTTCTTCCAGTAGAGACTGAAAACAAGTGAATAAAAATGCAGTACTAAAGAAAAAATTGATATACCCATTGGGAAGAGGTTGGACTGTAGAGATTTCTTCCATGGAAAATTCTTGTGCAATTTCTTTTGCGATATCGAAGGGTTTTCTTTTCAATACTCTAGCTAGAGCAAGTGGTAATGTGGTAGCAAAGTCTCCCATTTCAATTTTAGGGGGTTGTTCTACAACGATGTTTTCCAGGGGTATCTCCCACCCTTTTTTTTCTGTAATCCCATGAAGGGTTTTTACAATTTTAGATCGAATGAGCATACAGTCTCCTTAATGAAGAGTTTTTTAATCTTTGGATATCCATTGAAGCCAGATTTTACGCCTGCGCGGACCATCAAATTCAGCAAAGAAAATTCCTTGCCATGCACCCAACTGGATTTGTCCGTTCTCAACAATGAGAGTTTCCGAGGTATGGGTGATGGAGCTCAGAATATGAGAGTCACTGTTTCCCTCTGCGTGTAAATAATGATCTTGACGGGGAATCAGGGATTGCATTTTGGATAGAAAATCAATTGCAACATTGGGGTCATAGCTTTCGTTGATGATGATGCCTGCTGTGGTATGTGGGACAAAGACTGATAAGATGCCATTTTTCCAATGGTAATTCTGAACAGCGGATGAAAGTTTTGATTCAATCCGAACCAGTTCCTTGTTTTTATGGGTTTCGATGTGAATCACTTTCATGTTTCACCTCTTTCTTTTTTTAGGTTGACACTTTCACAGCTCATTATACAATAATCTATTAGAATTGCATATTTGCGGGAATAGCTCAGGGGTAGAGCATTAGCTTCCCAAGCTAAGGGTCGCGGGTTCAAATCCCGTTTCCCGCTTGTAGTAAGGGGCGACATAGCCAAGTGGTAAGGCAAGGGTCTGCAAAATCCTCATCGACGGTTCGAATCCGTCTGTCGCCTTTTTTATAGGAGGATACCATGAAAAAGTTCTTTTCCATTTTCCTTTCCTTTGTTCTCTTTTTCAGTTTAATTTCAACAGTTTTTGCAGGTGAAGTAAAAACCATCAAAATGACAGTTGGGGATAAGCAGGTCTTTGTAAATGGTGAACCACTAGAACTTGACGTACCCCCTACCATTGTTGAAGGAAGAACTCTTGTCCCACTTCGTTTTATCTCGGAGACATTTGGTGCAGAAGTGGAATGGGATGGAGCAACGCGCACGATTACATTAACTGCTCCTGATCTTGAAAGCCTCCAAAATATTATCGACGAGTTGCAAGCCCAAAATGACTCTTTGGAAAAAGACAATGAAACATTGAAAACCGAAAACGCTGATCTAAAAAACCAAATCCATGTTTTAACAGAAGAGAATGAAACCTTATCTGAAAAAGTCGGCATGATGGATACATTGATTACAAAACTAGAAGACCAAATTACAGATCTTTTAAACGAAAATGAAAAGCTCTCCAAAGAAGTGGAAGAGTTAAAAAAGAAGTTAAACAGTGGCAATGAACAAGAAGATACCGAATCTCCTGTCATTACAGTGAACAATCTATCTGCTAAAGAAATTCTCGAAGAAGAATCACTGACTCTCGATGTTACCATCGAAGATGATTCTATGATTGTCTTTTCTAGAGTGTTTTTGAATTCTGCTTTGTTAACCGAAACACTTGGAGAATACGGAGAAATTCAACCATCCAAATTGGTTAGTGGTGAGTATACGCTGGTCATACAGGCTATTGATGGATCGGGAAATGTTGGAACTACATCCGTTCCTTTTACAATCAAGCATGATTTGAAGAAAGAGCCTATTCGTTTCAAGTTGCAGGCTGTTGATGCAGGTGGTATGGGTGGACCAGGTCCACGATCAACGCATACTCTCACTGCAGATTCTACGATGCCATATCTCACAGCACATTTTGAAAATCGCAGTATGGCATCTTATGAAATCGTCACTGTTCGAACTTTTGATGCATCCGGTACCGAGTATGAAGTGATGCCTGGAATGAATTTCTTTGATATCATGAAGATACAGTTTGGTCTTCCTGACCACTTGATCATTGTGAGTGGCGACACATATTCAGCTCCCTGTGCGATTAGTCTGGAACCACAAAATATGACCCCCGAGGAGTATTTTGATGGATGGGAAGTAAAAATCACCATGTATGACTCGATTCGGGAGCTTGAATTTATTAAAACATTAAGCTATTCTAAATAAGCGTTTTTTTACATGAGTGCCGGAGTGGCGAAATTGGTAGACGCACAGGACTTAAAATCCTGCGGTAGCAATACTGTAACGGTTCGACTCCGTTCTCCGGCACTTTTTTCATTGGAGGTTTCATGAAAAAAATCAGTATTCCAAAACATGTCCAGAAGTACATTATTGTAGCTGTTCTTATCGTTGCTGTGGGCCTCGGCGGATTTTTTATTGTACGAGGAATCATCCAAAAAAAGGAAGCACACAAGACTTTCCGGAGTGATATTGAAAATGTGTATTACTACCTGAAGCAGAAATCCAAAGATATCTACCTGTTCTCCAATTTGAAAGATGGTGATAGCGTTGCTTTATCAGCTTGGCACAATACACAATCCACAATAGCAACCCAAATTCGCGAATACGAGAAAATGTTTACCAAGCACCAAAAAGATTCCACACAGTTTAAAGAAATTGCGTTGGTTCCTGAAATACAAGAATATTTGAAAGATTTTAGTGATATTGCCGCGTTTGTTTCTCTTCGCATATCTCATCCAACTGATTTTTCTGATGCCCAATATCAATCCATGAAAAAAGAACTGGATGAAAAGTTAAAATCATTTTCAGAGAAGGCAAAAACCTACAATATGGACCTTCGCTAAATCTTTACAGCAAGGAAGAAATAGCTATGAATGAATTGTTTGAATGTCAGTTAAGAAAGTGCTGTGAAATTTCAGATTTTCACACTGAAATTGAAAAGAATTTAACTCCATCCTTAAATATCATTGGCCAAGATCGTGCTATAAGAGCCATTGAGACAGGACTACATACAAAAACAGATGAATTTAACATTTTCATTTCCGGCATGTCAGGTACAGGTCGAAATTCCACCATACGCATTCTTTTGGAAAATTTAGCCCCCAAAGAACCTGATCCCCCTGATTGGGCGTATGTGTATAATTTTCAAGACCGGAATTTTCCGAAAGCTATTTCTTTCCAACCCGGCCAAGGAAGTCAGTTTAGCGACGATTTTGATGAGTTTATCTCGCTCATTCGTACGAAAATTTCGGATGCCTTTCGAAGCGATCATTATGAAATAGAAAAAAACAAAATTGTGACCAATGCGCAGAGCCAGATCAAAGATGTTTATCAGGAGATGAACAAAATTGCTTTGGAAAAAGGTCTATTGATTAATACTAATCCGGAAGGAATCTTCACTATACCTGCTGTTGAAGGCAGGGCGATGACACAGGAAGAGTACAATGCCTTAGATCAAAAACAAAAAGAAGATTTAGAACAAAGTAGAATTGATTTACAATCCACCATCAATAACGGATTGAAAAAAGTTCAAGATTTAGAAAAAAGAACACGTGCTGACCTGTCATCCTTGGATCATCGCATAGGGGAATTTGCTGTAAAAATTTTAATTGATGAATTGAAGCAAAAATACAATGACAACCCCAGATTGATTAGCTATCTAGACGAAGTAAAAGAAGACATCTCTGAAAATATCAACTTTTTTAAAAATTCTGAAAGCCCTGCAGAGGATGAAGAGCAAGACAAAAAAAAGGAAGACTTCTTCCTTCGAAGATACAAAGTTAACCTGGTCGTCCGAAACAAAAAAGGAAAAGGAGCACCTGTTGTTTTTGAGATGAATCCAACATACTACAATCTGTTTGGATCTATAGAATATCATCAAGAAATGGGTTCTTGGGTCACCGACTCCTCCTTTATTCGAGGTGGTTCTCTGTTAGATGCCAGCGGGGGATATCTTGTTCTTCAGGTGAACGATCTTTTATCTACTCCTTATGTCTGGGATGTTTTGAAGCGATGCATCAAAGCAAAAGAAATCCAGATTGAAAACTTGGATGAACAGGTTAAAACAATTCCCACACTATCGTTGAAACCCGAACCTATCCCATTCCATACAAAAATTATATTGATTGGAAGTGAAGAGGTTTACAATCTTTTATACCAGCTGGATGAAGATTTCCGCAAATTTTTCAAAATCCATGCTCAATTTGACTATGAAATGGAGCGGAATGAAAAAACAGAAAGTCTTTATGCATCGTATATTGCTATTCAGTGCAATAAAGTAAATGAAAATGTACACTTTACTCCTCAAGCAGTCAGAGTCATTATTGATTATGGATCTCGCATTGCTGAGAACCAAGAGAAATTGACCACCCAATTTACTCTGATTTTAGATATCGTGAAGGAGAGCATCCACTGGGCACAGCTGCACGGTCGAGATGTGGTAAACGACGAAGATGTTAGTAGAACGTTAAAAGAAAAACGATATCGAAGCAGCTTATACGAAGAAAAAGTACATTCTGCTATTTTAGATGGACGAATTCATGTGGATGTAGAAGGAAAAAAAGTTGGCCAGATTAATGGCTTGTCTATTGTTGGTAATGGTGAATTCACATTTGGGCAACCCAGTAGAATCACCGCTACCGCTTTTCCTGGAAAAGGCGGGGTGATGAGTGTAGACAAAGAGAGTGAGATGAGTGGTCCAATTTTTGACAAAGGTGCTATGATTATCAATTCCTATGTTGCTTATACATATGGACAAGAATATCCTTTGCCCGTTTCAATTTCAATGGCTTTTGAACAGAACTACAGCGGAATTGATGGAGATAGTGCTTCTGCTGCAGAAATTATCGTTTCTCTTTCTGCGATAAGCCGACTTCCTATTCGCCAAGACATTGCAATTACCGGATCAACAGACCAGCTGGGAAACATTCAACCCATTGGTGGTGCAAATGCAAAGATTGAAGGATTCTTCGATATTTGTAAAGAAAAAGGATTAACCGGCACTCAGGGCGTTGTTGTACCAAAGAAAAACCAAAAAAACCTTATGCTAGCGCAAAGAATTATTAATGCTGTTAATAATGGCCTTTTCCATGTATATGCAGTAGACCGCATTGAAGAAGCAATTGAGATTTTGTTTGACAAAAAAGCAGGGGAAGCTGATGAGAATGGCATCTTCCCAGAAAACACAGTGAACTTTTTTGTCGCTCAAGCCCTTGATAATTTCCATGAACTTGAGGAAAAAAGTAAGCATTTTGAGGAAGAAGAGGAAGAAGAAGAAGAATAAAAAACAAAGAATAGAATTCTTCGAATAAAAAAAAGGGGGAGAAATCCCCCTTTTTTTATTGTGTATTTCAGTAACATCAGTATGCGAGAGGCGGGACTTGAACCCGCAAGGTCGTGAAACCACTGGATCCTAAGTCCAGCGCG
>NPIE01000123.1_pt1 | contig 66841 bp, 70 predicted proteins | sample 8637661 | NCBI WGS metagenome assembly NPIE01 (sample SAMN07420842, study PRJNA396082) | bioreactor metagenome | isolation source: sample BA12 brine-fed electro-methanogenic bioreactor BA | place: Japan: Kochi | collected 2016-12-09 | reverse complement strand
CGACATGGAAGCAACAGGGACTCAATACTCTACAGATACTGAGACCAAGCCTGGCCAGCTAAACACGTACCAAAAAACAAACCGGACAGAACAAAAAACAAACCGGTCTGAGCAAAATGGAAAATTCGGCTGCCGGCTCAGCAGCCGGAAGCCTCTTCTGCCATCGCCTTGGCGGCCAGCTGCCATGAGGATATCTTCTTCTTGGCAAGGCCGGTCTTCTCTGCCAGCTCCTCAGCCTCGGCTCCGGCGAGGTCCAGGGCAGTCTTCACTCCAGCAGCTTCGAGCTTCTCCAGGGTCTTGGGTCCGATCCCGGGGATCTTGGCGAGGGCGTCGACCTCGGCCTTCTTCTTCGCCTCCTCGGCCTTCTTAGCCTGCCACTGGTCGAAGTTGCATTTGGGGCAGCCCAGGTCCCAGGGCCGTTTGCCCTTGTTGATTATCCGGATGTGGTACATCCCATGCTCTTCACAGACCTTGTCGGTGACTACGATCATCCCGAACTTGGGGAGGGGTAGGGTGTTGGTGCAGTTGGGGTATCCCGTACATCCTATGAACCTGCTGCCACGCCGTCCTCTCCTTATGATCAGCTCCATGCCACAGGAGGGACAGGTGCCCACGATCTTGTCAGTCCGCAGCCCCTCTCGGAGGGTGGTCTCGATCTCCTCCTGGTGGCTGAGAAGGTCATCAAAGACGGAGTCGAGCATCGACCTCGACTCCTCCACCACCGCCTCCTCCCCAAGACGTCGCTCGGCGATCTTGGTCATGTCCTCCTCCAGGGCCCGGGTCATCTCCGGCTTGGTGATGGTGGGCGAATGGCGTTCGAGGGCCTCGATGACGGCGTAAGCTGTGTTCGTAGGCTTCATGGGGTTTCCCTGGACGTAGGCCCGCGCGTAGAGCTTGCTTATTATCTCGTGCCTCGTCGACTTCGTCCCCAGCCCCAGCTCGTCCATCAGCTTTACGAGCCTCCCCTGACCGTATCTCGAGGGCGGCTGGGTCTCCTTGTCCATGATCTCTTTTTCAAGGACCGAGAGCCTCTCTCCCTCGGCCAGCTCGGGGAGGATCTGCTCGGCGGCCTTGCTGTAGGGGTAGCAGGCCCTCCACCCGGCCTCGATCTGTCGGGCTCCCGTGGCCCTGAAGGGCTCGCCATCGATATCGAACTTTACGTTCATGACGATCCATCGGGAGGGCTCCGACAGGGTGGCCAGAAATCGTCTAACTACGAGCTCGTAGATCTTCCACTGGTCGTCTTTCATCTCCTTCTTTGTGGCGGAGGCCGTCGGGTATATGGGGGGGTGGTCGGTTGAGAACCTCTTTCCCCTCGTCGGCTTCATCGGCCCCTTGAGAACCCTCTCGGCATCCACCCGGAAGGGCCCCTTCTTGAAGATCGAGACGAGGGCCAAAAGGTCGAGGGAGGAGGGGTAGACTGTGTTCTCAGTTCGAGGATAGCTTATGAACCCACTAGTGTAGAGCCATTCTGCTATCCTCATGGCGTTGGCTGCGGAAAAGCCGATGCCGCTCGCGGCGCTGATGAAAGTGGTGGTGTCGAAGGGGGCCGGGGGCCGATCGGTCCTCGTCTTCTCTCTTATCGAGACGACCTCAGCGACTTCGCCGAGCCCTTCGAACGTCGACTTCGCTCGGTCGCCGTCCCAGAACCTTCCCGTCTCGTGCTTGACCCGGAGATCCTTTTCCAGGTCTGCGTATATCTCCCAATAGGGCTGGGGCTTGAAGGCCTCGATCTCCTTCTCCCGGTCGACGATCAGGGCCAAGGTGGGAGACTGGACCCTTCCCACCGATAAAAAGCCCTTCCCTAGCCTTCCAGCGGTGATGGAGATGAACCGCGTCAGGGCCGCGCCCCAGATCAGGTCCACCACCTGCCTCGCCTCCCCAGAGGAGGCGAGGTCAAAGTCCACCTCGCCGGGAGAGTCGAAGGAGTCAAGGATCTCGCGTTTTGTTATGGCGCTGAACTTGACCCGGTCGGCTTTGATGCCGGGGTTCGCCTCCTCGGCTATCCGGAGCGCCTCGACGCCGATCAGCTCTCCCTCCCGGTCGTAGTCAGTGGCTATGGTGATCCGGTCGGCCTCCTTTCCGAGATCGGTGAGGGCGGATACTATCTTCGCCTGGGTGGGCTTCGTCACCACCGAGGCGTGGATCAGGTCTCGATAGTCCACCTTCTGCCAGTTGTTGTACCCGGGCGGATAATCTACCCCGACGATATGGCCGGAGAGGCCCATCACCACCTTGTCGTCGAAATGAAAAGTCTCGATCCCGCGGACTCTTTTGACCTTGGGCTTCGAGCTAGCGAGAATTTGGGCTATCCGCTTGGCCACGTTGTGCTTTTCCGCAATGATGAGATGCATCCGATCACCGCCAGTTCTGGAGATGATATAAGTATTTATCGCAAATTGGGCCGCCCTCCAGAAGGATTGAGAAAGCTGCGCACTCTGCATGCGGTTTATTTCACCAGCGTCATCTTGCTTGATCCTTTTCTCGGTTTGGCGTGCTCTTTGCGACGCCTGTCGACCGTCAAGTTTACAGATGATACATATTATGTGCAGACAGCCGGAGACTGTCAAACCAGTGTAACACAATTACGTACATTCAGAATCTATTCTTAAATTTTGACAAAGTTTTGAGTTTTTACGAGGTGCAGGAAGATTATTAGTTGGATATAATTTTGTCTATAGTCAGGGAATTTAACAAGATAAATCAACATAATTCAGATATAATATCATTAACTTGCTTCATTTGCACATATGGTTTTTCCCTCGATTTTCTGCATTTCAGATGACCATATTTCAACACATTCGAATAAATGCATTGTTATGAAATGCGTCGCGCAAAAACTTTAAGTAGCGATATGACTATGGAAGGTAAGGCGGGAGACTGTAGCATCGAGGATCATTGCCGGGTACGATAATGTTGGACAGTATATCGTACCGTTCGCTCCGGCAGCCCCTATTCGTTCAGTTTTCTGCTAAAATGTAAAGGAGGAAAAAGAACGTGTCTGACAAAATAGACCTCTATAGTGACCGTGGCGTTCTTTTAAAGAGTGACGTTGACCTGAGCGCCGTCAGCCCACTCAAGAACGCGGCGATGAAGAAACTGATCAACCTGACCAAGCGAACCGTTGCGGTCAACCTGGCAGGAATCGAGAACGCGCTGAAGACCGGAAAGGTTGGAGGGCAGGGCAGGCAGCTCAAGGGACGCGAGCTCAAGTACGACGTCACCGCCAACGCCGACGCCCTCGCTGCCAGCATAAAGGGACTGCTCCAGGTCGAAGAGGGAGACGACACCAACGTCCAGGTCCTGGGCGGAGGAAAGCAGCTTCTGGTCCAGATCCCCTCGGCCAGGGTTGACGTGGCATCCGAGTTCGTAGTCGGAATGACCACCGCTGCGGCCGCCACCACCGAGGCGCTCGTCACTCAGTTTAAGACCACCATGTACGATGCCCCTATGGTCCACGCCGCAGTCTGGGGCCAGTACCCGCAGACCGTCCCCATGTCTGGCGGAAACATAGCCTCTGTTCTCAACATCCCCCAGAACGATGAAGGTCTCGGCTTCGCCCTTCGAAACATCATGGCAAACCACATCGCAATAATCACCAAGAAGAACGCCATGAACGCCGCTGCTCTGTCATCAATCCTCGAGCAGATCGGAAACTTCGAGATGGGCAACGCCATAGGCATCTTCGAGAGGTACCAGATGCTCGGCCTCGCCTACCAGGGCCTCAACGCCAACAACATGGTCTACGACCTGGTGAAGTCCAACGGCAAGACCGGAACCATCGGTACTGTAGTCCAGAGCGTCGTCGAGAGAGCTATCGAGGATAAGGTCATCAAGGCCGGCGAGAAGCTCCCCTCCGGATTCGTCATGTACGAGGCAAACGACGTCCCGAAGTGGAACGCATACTGTGCCGCGGGCACCCTCGCAGCCACCATGGTCAACTGCGGTGCCCTGAGAGGCGCTCAGGCCGTCTCATCAACTCTGCTCTACTTCAACGACGTCATGGAGAAAGAGACCGCTCTGCCTGGCTGCGACTGGGGCAAGGTCATGGGAACCGCTGTTGGTTTCTCCTTCTTCAGCCACTCCATCTACGGCGGCGGCGGGCCTGGCGTATTCAACGGCAACCACGTCGTGACGAGGCACTCCCGAGGATTCGCCATCCCCTGCGTGTGCGCTGCAGTTGCTCTTGACGCTGGCACTCAGATGTTCACTCCGGAGATGACTTCCGGACTGGTTGGAGCCATCTACGGCGAGATCAAGGAGTTCCGCGAGCCTATCGTCTCAGTTGCGGAGGCTGTATAGATAGGTTGAGTATGCATGGTCACTAAATCAGACACGGAACCGGTCCAGATTGAGATCTTCCCCCGAAGGTTTCTCAACCCGGAAACCGCCCAGCGCCTCCTCGATGAGATTTACAAGTCTGAGGGAGTCATCCGGATCATGATCCAAGGGCCGAACCTTCCAAGGGCTATACCCTACGGACCAGGCAAGGGCCTCCCAATAGAAGAGCATAAGAATATGCTCCTTCAGCTGGGGGACCAGGCCCTTGAGTTGAGGGTGAAAGTGGGCAGGATCGGGCTGGAGCTTGAGGGCGAAGAGCATATCGAGGGCATCAGAGCAGCGTGTGAGCGAACGTTGCCCTGTTCCTTTAATATCAAGAAGAGGCAACTCTTCCACACCAAACCTACCGTCTCGGATTATGCCAAGTACGGGGGCGAGGTGGAGGACAAGAGGGTCCTTGGACTGGTCGATCCGAAGGCCAAGAAGGAGAAGAATTTGGCCATGCTGTCTGATAGCAGAGGTGACTCATAACATTTTCACAAGGAGGTTTAGGATATGGCATACAAACCCCAATTTTATCCCGGCACTACGTCTGTTGGTGCGAACAGGCGCAAGCACATGTCCGGCGATCTGGAGAAGGTTAGAGAAATCTCCGACGCTGACATAGTAACTATAATGGGCCACAGGGCGCCCGGTGCAGACTACCCCAGCACCCACCCACCCCTGGCCGAGATGGGCGAGCCCGACTGCCCCATAAGGCAGCTCGTGGAGCCCACCCCCGGCGCAGCCGCTGGAGACCGAATCAGATACTCCCAGTTCGCTGACTCCATGTACAACGCTCCCGCCATCCCCTACTTCAGGAGCTACTGGGGAGCCATCAACTGCAGAGGATGCGACCCAGGAACCCTATCCGGCAGACAGATCATCGAGGCCAGAGAGAGAGATATAGAGCAGTACACAAAGGTCCAGATGGACTCCGAGATGACCGACGTCGCCCTCTCTTCCATGAGAGGCTGTACAGTCCACGGCCACTCCCTGAGGCTCGACGAAGACGGCATGATGTTCGACATGCTGGCCAGAACAGAGATGGGATCTGACGGAAACGTCCACTACGTCAAGGACCAGGTCGGAATCCCCCTGGACAGGAAGGTCAACGTTGGAAAGCCGATGAGCGAGGCGGAGGTCGCCAAGAAGACCACTATCTTCAGGTCTGACAACATATCCTTCCGCGACGATGAGGGATTGAAGGCTCTGCACCACATGTGGGAGCGGAGAAGCAAGTGGGGCTTCAGGCCAGAGTAAATGGTGGTGAGATAAGATGGGAAAAATTCACACTAAGAAGCTTTTCGTAAAGGCTCTCAACAAGAAGTTCGGAAAGGACTTCGACCTTTCTGGAAAGACAGTCACTTATGAGAGGAAGGGTCCGACCCAGAGCGCTCGTAAAGTGGAGTTCATGGAGGCAGCAAAGAGGCTGGAGGGCAAAAGAGGCATATCCGGATACAACCCCTACGTCCACTGCGGCGGCGTGCCGCTGGGCCAGAGACAGCTCGTCCCCTACAAGCTCTCCACCACGGAGTATGTAGTAGAGGGTGACGACCTCCACTTCGTCAACAACCCTGCCATGCAGCAGATGTGGGACGACATTCGAAGGACCATCGTTGTCGGTCTGGACATGGCCCACGAAGTGCTGGAGAAGAGGCTGGGCAAGGAGGTAACTCCCGAGACGATCAACAACTACCTCGAGATTCTGAACCACGCCATGCCCGGCGCAGCCGTGGTCCAGGAGCACATGGTTGAGACCCACCCCGCCCTCGTCGACGACTGTAACGTCAGGATCTTCACCGGCGACGACGACCTCGCGGACGAGATCGACGACCAGTACGTCATCAACATCAACCAGCTCTTCCCCGAGGATCAGGCCGAGCAGATCAAGGCCGCCATGGGCAAGACCACCTGGCAGGCTATCCACATCCCGACGATTGTATCGAGGACCTGCGACGGCGGTACCACCTCCAGGTGGAGCGCGATGCAGCTGTCCATGACCTTCATCGACGCCTACAACATGTGCGCCGGTGAGGCCGCTGTGGCAGATCTCGCCTTCGCCGCGAAGCACGCTGCGGTCATCCAGATGGCCGACATGCTTCCCGCGAGGAGGGCAAGAGGCCCCAACGAGCCCGGTGGACTCAGCTTCGGCTTCATGGCCGACATGGTTCAGACCTCCAGGACAAAGCCCTTCGACCCGGCCCAGGTATCCATGAACGTCGTCGCTGCCGGAACGATGCTCTACGACCAGATCTGGCTCGGAAGCTACATGTCTGGCGGTGTCGGGTTCACCCAGTACGCCACGGCTGCCTACACCAACGACGTCCTGGACGACTTTGCCTACTACGGCGTCGATTATGCCGTGGACAAGTTTGGCGACATCTGCAAGGCGCCCGTCGACCTCGCGACCGCCAAGGACATCGCCACCGAGACCACGATGTACGGCATAGAGCAGTATGAGTCCTTCCCGACGGTTCTCGAGGACCACTTCGGCGGGTCCCAGAGGGCTTCCGTCCTGGCCGCAGCTTCAGGCATAGCTTCCGCCATCGCCACCGGTCACAGCCAGATCGGTCTTGCGGGCTGGTACTGCAGTATGCTGGTCCACAAGGACGCCTGGGGAAGACTCGGCTTCTTCGGATACGACCTGCAGGACCAGTGCGGTCCGACCAACGTCTTCAGCTACCAGGGCGACGAGGGGAGCCCCACCGAGCTGAGAGGCGCGAACTATCCGAACTACGCCATGAACGTCGGTCACCAGGGCGAGTACGCAGGCATATCCTCCGCAGCTCACGCTGCCAGGCAGGACGCCTATGCATGCAACCCTCTGATCAAGGTCTGCTTCGCGAACCCCGCTCTGGTCTTCACCTGGGACGACGTCCGCAAGGGATTCGGAATGGGTGGCGCCAGAGAGTTCCGCGCAGCCGGCGAGAGATCCCTGGTCATGCCCGCAGTGTAGGCGTTTCGCCTACACCCCTTTTTCAATTTATTTTTCGCCTCAAAATCGACCGCATTTTGTCGGTTCTATTCTAACGTCAACTCAAGTTTACAACTAGAGATGTTGAATATCCATCTAGCCGAAAAATATTATAAAAAATCAAAAATGACTTTATATTATAGATTCATACGCCCAGGCCGTTGATCTCCTCGATGAGGTCGGTGAAGGCCTCGACCTCCACCTCGATCACCTCTTGGGGGGTCATGCTGATGGACATCTCGCCGTCGACGGTGAGCCGGTCGGGGCCGCGTCGGACGAGCCTTCGGACTCCGTCCCGCGAGAGAGCCTTTTTTATGTCCGAGTCGCAGGCCAGGGCCCTTCCCGGCAGGATCACCGTCTCCTTGACGTCGGTGAGGTCGAGGTCCATCAGGTCCTGGATGGTGATCAGACAGCCGATATCTTTCTTCACAGAGACGACGTTCACCAGGTCTCCCAGCTCTTGGAAGATGGCCGATAGGAGAGGATATGCGACGGAGCTGGTGATGAGGGTCGCCCCTTTCCGGACCTGCGGAAGCCTTGCAAGCTCGTCTTTCTTGTGCGCCAGGGCGAAGGGGGACTTTGTCACCGGATCCCAGAGGGGGGTTCCGGCCACCCGGAAGGAGTACTTCTCGTTCGCCTCGGTCACTATATCTCTAAACTCCTGGACGGAATGGGGGACTACGCCGGGGATGATCGGCTCGTTTCCGAGGATCAGGCCCTGCTCCCTCGAGTTTGCAAACCTCATCAGGATCAGGTTCTTGACACCAATCTCCTCCAGGTCCCTGCAGGTCCTCTCCAGCTCCGGGCCGTCGTTGACGCCGGGGATCAGGACGGAGGCGGCGTATACGTCGCAGCTCTCGGCAAAGGTCCGCAAGTTTGCCAAAGCCGCTTCAGGGTGCCGATCGTTCATGTACTTTCTTCGAAGCTCGGCGTCGGTGGAGAAGACGGTGAAGGAGACCTCCTTCACCCCCGCATCGATCAGGTTCTCGGCCTCGTCCCCCCTGGTGAAGCCCTTCCCGCTGGTGTAGCCGAGGTGGATCGGGACGGACCCCTGCCCCACCATCCGGGCCAGCTCCAGAAGCTGGGGATAGCAGCTGAGGTCGCCGCCGCCGCTGATGGTAACTTTATCGGGCTTCTTGCCGAAGGCGGCACCGGCCACCTCCATCGCCACCATCTGCATCGGCTTGAAGCCTGGATAGCCCTCTACGATCGCCCGGGAGCAGTAGTCGCAGCCTTTCTGAAAGGGGAGGCACCTCTTGCATCCGAGGGGCTTGATCTCCTTTACGCCCTTGAAGTAGCAGTAGCTGCAAAACCCCTTGCAGTCCAAGCCGGGCCTTCCGCCGACGTCCGCCAAAATCTCCATCCAGCAACTCTCCGCTCCAAGATCGGATCGGGAGGGTAAAGCCTTTGCGGGATGGTCGGCGGGAAAATAGGCGGCAGCAGAGATGGAGACAAAACTCAGCGAACTGGTTTTTCATTCAAGAGATTCGGCGTTTCACCGGGATCGGCCCTGATCGCAAAAGAGAGTTCCTGGTTTTATCGCCGTTCGGGTCCTTCAACCGTCGCCCTTCATCTCTGCGATGGACGCCTTGATCTCGGCGATCTCCCGGCGGAGCTCCTCGTACTTATCCTCAAGGCTTCCGCTTCTGAGGGCTGATATGATCTCTTACCTCTCGCTTCGTGCCTAATATCGGGCGGTTGAGACCTCCTTTTTTATGGCTCCTATCTCGGAGGTGTCCTCTTTGATGTTCTTGAGGATAGATATTGAAGTGTCTTGTTTATCGAGCATCTGGTCCTGCTTATCGAGCATCATGCACTGCTTTTCCAGCATCTTTTCTTGGGTCGTTTGGATTCGCAAGATGGCGGGTATTCCCTTGTTGAGCTGCTGGAACCTGGATGATGTGCATGAAGTCCGTCGTGGAAACGATCCTGCCGTCGTAGTCTTCGATGGCAACATCGGATACTCTGGCGTCTTTTGGCCTCTTCGAGGCGACAAGCTCTCGGAACGCGGCGATCAGGTCGTCGTCCCCTTCCGCCATGACGGATACCACCTCCAACCCTCCATCGGTTCTGTTGTAGGCGGCAAACCTCTCGATCCTCAGCTCCAGGGCGAGGTCGAGGAGGAAGGCCCGATAGCCGACTTCGTGGACCTTTTCTCCTTTAATCCTGGCTTTCAGCTTCATCCCATCCAGAAGAGGGGGGTGTCCGTTGATTTATAAATTCTGTTGATGGATCGGGGCGCGGCCTCGATGGGAAGTGAGAGCGGAAGGACTTTATCTCTGTCCTTAAGCTGCCTTGATCTCGGAGATGTTCTCCTTGATTTCGGCGACCTCCCGGCTCAGCAGCTCGTACTTCTTTTCGAGATCTTCGAGGGTCGTCTGCCTTGCCAGGGTGGATACGTCATTTTTGATGGAGGATACATCCTTTCTGATGATGGAAGTGTCTTCTCTAACATCTTCCAGAACGGTCAGGGTTTTTTCCTGCTTGCTGATCATTATGTCTTGCTTGCTGATCATTATGTCTTGCTTGCTGATCATTATATCCTGCTTGCTGATCATTATGTCTTGCTTCTTATCTATGCTTATAATGGCGGGTATGGCCTTATTTATCTGTTCAAACTGCAGGAACTGCATGAAGACCAAAGCTTCGGTGACCTCTCCTTCAAAATCCTTCACCTCTATTTTATCGACTTGAGCGTGGAGAGGAAATGCAGATTTTACGAAGTCGACATACCGATCGATTTTATCTTCAGCTCCACAGACCCGAACCACGACGCTCTCGTCGACGTTGAAAGCGAAGACCTTTCCAATCCCTATGGTCATGGCGTTAACTAAAAGGAACGCTCTGTAGCCCACTTCAACTACTTTGGGACCTCTTATTACGATCTCGATCGTCCTCATTCTGACTATCCTTTTATCTTATCAGTATTTTATCTTTGGGGAGCTAGAGGCGCTGATCTGAAGCACTCCCCTCAAAATGGCTTGACAAAAGATCCAAGAGCTTGTCCACATTGCTGGCGAGAAAAACCACGATCCGGAAAACTATTAGTACCTTGAAGAAGACCAAAAAAGCGTGGCTCAGAAAAGGCCTTTTCACGTGATGATCATCCCCACGTTGGGATGTCCCTCCAGCTGCAGCTACTGCTGGTCCTCCGACGAGAAGTCCCCCATAATGACGATCGATACCGTAAAAAAGATCGTCGAGTGGCTGAAAGTTTTCCGGGACGACCCCATCACCTTCACCTTCCACGGCGGCGAGCCGCTACTCGCGGGCGCCGACTTCTATCGCGAAGCTCTGGCCCTGATAACCCAGTGTCTCCGGCCCGGAAAGATCGCCTTCGCCCTCCAGACGAACCTCTGGAAGATGACCCCGGAGCTGGCCGATGTTCTCGCCGAGTACCAGATCCCCATCGGCTCAAGCCTCGACGGCCCCACGGAGCTGAACGACCTCCAGAGGTCCGAGGGCTACTTCGATAAGACGATGGCCGGCTACGCTATCGCAAAAGATCACGGTCTATCCGTCCAGTTCATCTGCACCTTCACCTCGTACTCGATCGATTTCAAGGAGGAGATATTCAACTTCTTTTTGGAGAACGGCCTCACCCTGAAGCTCCATCCAGCCCTTCCCTCCTTGAAGAGCGGCGACCCCGATAAGTGGGCTCTAGGTCCCGAAAAGTACGGAGAGCTTCTCGTCTATCTCTTGGACAAGTACCTGGAGAATATGGACAAAATCGAGATCAGGAACATCAACGATCTCTGTCGATGCGTCTTCACCGGCCGGGGGACGGTCTGCACCTACGTCGATTGCATGGACGACACCTTCGCGGTGGGCCCCGACGGCAGCATCTATCCGTGCTACCGGTTCGTGGGGATGCCGGAATGGGTGATGGGCCACGTCCGGGACCGCCCAACCCAGGCCGACCTCAAGGGATCAGAGGCGGGAAGGCGGATGCAGGAGTTCAAAGAGCGGGTGGACGAAGAGTGCAAAGGGTGCCGCCACATTCGATACTGCCGGGGCGGATGCCCCTACAACGCCATAGCCCCTTCGGGTGGTGAGCTTTTGGGCGTCGACCCCCACTGCGTCGCCTACGAGAGGATCTTTGACGAGATCGCCGACCGGTTCAATAAAGAGATGTTCGGTTCAATGGGCATCTGCACCCCTACCCCTCCATCGGTTTCTGGCGAAGGCGGAAAGCCGGGGATGATGGCGTTAATTCAGAAGATAATATCGAGCTGATACATCGCCGGGCCGGAGACCATCTTGGATCCCATGTTTCCTTATTATAATTGGAGTCTATGAGAAAAAAAGGAGTCCTGGTGGCATTTTTACTGGCACAGCTCGCATGTCGCCCCCCGCCTCGAATGCGTCAATCAGTCATCAGAGGCTCCGACTTTGGGTAGACGTATGCACCTTCCAGCTCCAGGGCGAAGAACTCACGGATCAGTTCTCCATGCACCTGTTCCGGATCGATATCATCGAAGAGTCAGGATGGAATAACTCGGCGAAGTACAGATCGCTGATGATGGAAGGCGCCTCACGTCCGTCGCCTCCATCGATGAGATGATGGGCTTTCTGGCGCCGGGGGATCGAGGGTTAAGGGGCGATCTCTGGCCTGGAAAGCTTGAGAGGTGACCATGAACCTGCGATCCTCCTGATTTCCCCTGCTATTTTCCTTATCATCTTCTGCTCGTCTGATTGATTTGGGTTTGATAATACCTTAATCTTTTTTTCCTTATTTTATCTAATAATTCGATTTAATAAGAAGATTAAGACGTTTTATGGTTTTATATAGTCTATTAATGTTTAAAATCGCTTCTAATAAACAGATTTATCTGAAATTACAAAATTGATCAAATATTATCATATATAAAGGTACAGTATTTGATCAAAAGATTTATCTGCATTGAATTGCAGCTAATCCCATTAATAGATCTTCAATCAAGGTTATGATCGTGATTGAATTAGTTAAAGGCGATATTTGATCAATTTGCTGATATAATAAGATTCGCCTCAGAAAAGATGTAGAAAAAGACATCTGGCTGACATGATGATGTTGGGAGAAAACATATCCAAAATTAATGGATATAAAGACAATTATAAGCCAGATTAAGCCATAAAAGCTGAAAAGAAAGCAGCTTTGGAGTAAAAACCGGAAAAAGGAATGCGAATTGACCTGGCATGACCTTATGCTGACCCTGGGGTCGGTGATGGGGGCTTTCGCCCTCCTGCCCCAGGTTTGGAGCGGCTTTGTGAACAGGAGCGGCTCCATCGAGCCCCTGACCTCGATGATGAACGTGGCCATCATGGTGGCGGTGGGGATCACCTACTACGACTTGGGCCTGCGGAGGTCGGCGGCGGCGATCGGAGCACTCGGCGCCCTCTGGGGCGTCCTCCTTTACCAGAACGCGATTTATTGAGGCGGGCGGCGCACACCCCATGCGCCGCTGCTCCGCCGCTTATGGTCCTATTTTTTCTCCAGCTCGACTTATCGTGGTTCAAAGGGCCAGTCCTGCGGCCTTTGCCTTCTCCAGGAGTCCTTTCTCTCCAGAACCGCGTCCGGCGCGCCGCCGTCCCCCATGCGGATGATCTCGGCCACCTCGAATCCCAGAAGATAGTCGGCCGTGATCGCGACGACGCTTCGAGGGCGGACGAAGAACTCGACCCCCGCTCCCAGGGCCTTTGAGAGGAGGAGGACGCCAGTGCTGGGGGCGTTCATCTCCCGCTCGTACTTGGATATCGCCTGGGCGCTGACCTCAGCCCTCTTTGCCAGCTCCCGCTGGCTCAAGTACCTTAATTTCCGCGCCTGCTTGATCCGCTCGCCCACGTCAATCGGTCTATCGCCTCGGGCTTACATTTGCCCAGAATTATGTTGATTTGTAAACCAACCGGTTTTCGGACACCGGAAACGAGAAGACGTATGACGACGAAATATAATCAAAAAGATCTCATGGGGGTGGTTTCGAATGGCCGGTGCCCAGAAGCAGGTGGAAAAAGAGAGGGAAGAAGAAGACGGTGGAGAGGAAGAGGTCGAGGAGAAAGAGGCGGGGCAAAAGGTCTCTTTGCCTCGGGCCGTATGGTCGGGGAGCATCACCATCGGGCTCGTCAACGTCCCGGTGAAGATGATCCCCCTGACTAGAGATAAAAGGGTCAAGCTGAGGATGATCCACCAAAGATGCAACACCCCCATCCATTACAAGAAATACTGTGATGAGGGCGAGGAGGTGCCCAACGACGAGATCGTCCACGGCTACCAGCTGAAGAAGGACAGGTACGTGATCTTCAGCGACGAAGAGCTGGAGGCGGCAAAGCCCGAATCCAGCGACGATATACACCTGGACCGGTTTGTGAACTTTTTTGCGGCAGACCCCCACTACTTCGACAAAACCTACCTCCTCGTCCCCGACGGCTCAGAGAACTCTTACTCGCTTTTGAGGAGGGTGATGGAGAGGACCGGAAAGGCCGCCATCGGCAAGATGACGATGCACTCGAAGGAGCGGGTCGTGCTGGTCCACTACTACCAGAACTCCGTGGTGGCCACCACCTTGAGGTACTTCGACGAGCTCCTCGACCCCGCCGGGTTGGAGGAGCTTAAGGAGCTGCCCCAGCCGGAAGAGGAGGAGATGGAGCTGGCGAGGGAGATCGTGGACAAGCTCTCCGGGGATCTCGACCTGAGCCTCTACAAGGATGAATATCGGGAGAGGGTCGAGGAGATGGTCCGTGCCAAGCTCAGCGGCGAGGCGATCAAGATCGAAAAGAGGGCAGTAAAGCCAGCGGCCAAAAGCCTGATGGAGGCGCTGAAGAAGACCGCTGAGTCGACCAAATAGATCAGCTCAGCTTTCCTATCCACTCCGAACGTTCGAGATATATGAGACCGATAAGACCGATGCTGGCCGTCTCCGGCGACCCCTTCTCCTCCAAAGACTGGATCTTTGAGCCGAAGATAGACGGCACTCGGTGCATAGCCCACATCTCAAAAGGAAGGGCGGAGCTTCAGAACCGGCGGCTGAGGTGGATCACCCCTCGATACCCGGAGATATCAGACCCCCTGGCCAGGGAGGCGTTGGACGCCGTTCTGGACGGGGAGATCGCCGTATTCAAAGATGGCTTGCCGGACTTCTCCGCCCTGGCCTCAAGGGAGCACCAGACCAACGACCTCAGGATAGACTACCTCGCGCGGACGATGCCGGCCAGCTACGTAGTCTTCGACGTCCTCATCTGGGAAGGAGAGAACGTGATGGACCGCCCCCTTATGGAGCGAAAAGAGATTCTCGGAGAACTCCAAGAAACCGATTCGGTGACCGTCATCGATTATCTTCCCCAGAGGGGGGAGGCGTATTTTCAGGCGGCGGTCAAGATGGGGTTGGAGGGGATAATGGCGAAGCTTAAGTCCTCTCGATACCTGCCGGGCACCAGAAGCCCCGACTGGATGAAGATCAAGAAAAGCCTCTCTCTGGACCTGGTGGTGGGCGGCTACATCCCAGGCAAAGGCCACCGGGAGCCCACCTTCGGCGGCCTGCTCCTGGGAGCTTACGACTCCCGGGGGGAGCTGATCTACGTGGGAAGGGTGGGCTCCGGCTTCTCTAAAGAGGAGCTTGTGGAGATCTCCAGAGGCTTCCAGCCGACGCAAGAGCCGCCCTTCTCCGAGCCGCCATCACCGCACCCCTCCGCCGTTCGATGGCTGGTGCCGGAGCTGGTGGTGGAGGTGGAGGCCCTGGAGCTGACCCCCGACCGCCACCTCAGAGCGCCGGTCTTTCTTAGAGTTCGGGAGGATAAAAACGCCGATGACTGTTCGATCGATCAGCTGGGCTGATAGGTCAGAGGATCGGCAATACTGGCCCAAGATCCGATTCAAGATCCGATTCGAGTCTAAATTCGATCGTCGGATCGTCGCGAGTCAAGGAGCCTTCAGATATAGATTGGAACTTCCCACTTACTTTTCCCGTCCTTAGGCGCGTTCTTCTTCGACCAGGCGGGATAGACGAGAACGTTCCCGTATTCATCCTCCTCTCGGATGACCTGCTCTTCTTCCTCATCACTCAATCGAATCTGCCCCCTTGAAGTCGATGTTTTTCGACCCCGACGCTTCAAAAGGTCTCAATTTTTCTATATAAATGCGCCGTCGCCCTCAACGAATTCAGCTCCGAGCACAACTCTGATCAGATGGAAGGGCGCTCCTAAATGGATACAAGACGGTCTCTCGCAGCGGGTAGAGGATGTGCCCGAGTTAAGTCGACTTTGAACATTTCGTACCCCTCCAGCAAGAAAACGGTTATACCGAGAAGAACATACAAACTTGCGTCGAGGTGAATCTCTTGGGCGCTGCAGAACAGTATGTGGTCGATTCGAAAGGCCAGAAGGTAGCGGTCATCCTCCCCTTGGCCGATTACGAAAGGCTTCGGGAGGATCTTCACGATCTATCGGTGATCGCTGACCGGAAAGACGAGGGGTGCATCAGCTTAGAAGAGATGAAGAAACGGCTGTGAGGGCGAGATGGGCGAGTACACCATCACCTTCACCTTCAAGGCCAGCGTGGAGAAGGACTTTAGAAAACTTCCAACTGATAGAGTTTCTCGAATCCTGGAAGTCATCGATAACCTCTCCGAGGATCCCATTCCCAGGACGGCCAAAAAGCTGCACGGTACCGAGAACTTCTACCGAGTTCGAGCAGGCGATTACCGCGTCATCTACAAAATAGTCCCAGAGATGCGGGAGGTCGTGATCTTCTACGTGCGACACCGAAGCGTTGCATATCGAGGACTGTAAACCAAACTGCGCCCAAACTGCATTAGAGAATATGCCCAGCGAAGAAGATTCCGTAAGAAGGGAGATGAAGATCCACGGCACGCGCTGGGAGAGCTTTCACCATCGCTACTTTGCCGACCCCGGGGTGGCAGAGCCCCTGACCTTTGCCATCCTCTCAGCCATCGACTCCTCCCGCCCCGACGTCGTCGCAGACATGGGCGGCGGGACCGGCTTTCTTCTCAAAGAGCTTCTGAGGCGGCGGCCCCTCCCAGGCGTCCGGCTGGTGGACGTGGACGTCTCCGATCGGCAGCTCGCGGCCTGCGAGGACGGGAGGATCGAGCGGCTCGCGGCCTCGGCGGCGACAGTCGCCCGCCGGGATCTCGGGGCCGAAGACCGGCGCCTTCTCCTGGTGGCAAGATCCCTCCTCCACTACCTCGGAGACTCGGGCCTTCTCCCCCTCCTGTGCCACCTGCGCGGCCAGCTCTGCGAGGGTGAGTTATTCGTCCACCAGTCCGCCTGCTTCGCCGACGATGGAGACGCCGCCTGCCTCAACCGGGTCTACGAGATGATGAAAACCGAGAAGTGGTACTTCACCGTCGATGAGCTGGAGGCGGCGCTCGAAAAAGCGGGCTTCTCCCTAAGCGAGGTCCGATCGGCACCGCCACTTCGGCTCGACTCCGGCGACCTCGCCGAGAGGTACGGCCTCGGCGCCGAGCAGGTAGCCTCGATCCGGGAGGAGGTGGGGCGCGAGTTCGGCGAGCGGCTGGGGGTCTTCACCTCGTCGGGCGAGGGGTTCACGGCGTGGCTCCACTACAGCATCTTCACCTGCCGGGCGGAGTGAAAGCATAGTTCTATAACTGAATAGTATAAAATATCTCGAATATTTCCCAGCGGCGCGGGTTCAGAGCTCGCCCCGGAAGGCCCTGTCCAGCACCGCCGGGAGGAGGGCGTCCAGCTCCTCCGCCGTCCGGACCTGGTGTTTCTTGAGCCTGTCGACTTGGGCCTGGAGCTCGTCGAGGCGGGCGGCGATGCGGCACTGTCCGCTCACCTCTACCGCCCTCCCATCCCCGAGACCTTCTCCAGCGACGCGAGAACGAACCGATAGAACTCCACCACCGCCGAGATCTTCACCCTCTCGTCCGGAGAGTGAGGATGCTCGATCGTCGTCCCCAGCGAGACCATCTCCATCTCCGGAAGCTTCTCCCCGATGATCCCGATCTCTAACCCGGCGTGGATCGACTTGACCTGTGGCTCCCGGCCGAATAGATCTCGATGGGCCGCCTTGCAGGCTGCGAGAAGCTTTGAGTCGAGCTTCGGACGCCTTCCCGGATACCTGTCACCTCGCTCGACCTTCGCTCCCGCAAGCCTCGCCACCGCCCGGATCCTTCCCGTCGTCGCCTTCAGGCCGACCCTCGAGGAGGAGCGGGATGCCAGCTGGAAGAGTATGTCGTCCTCCTCGGTGAAGACGACCGAGAGGTTCGTCGAGGTCTCGACGAGGTCGGTTATCTCGGGGCTCCACCGGATGATCCCGTTGGGGAGAACTCTGATGAGGCTGATGGCCCTTCTTGAGTCCTCCAGGGACGCCGCCCTCTCGGGAACCTCCAGGGGCCTGATCTCCACGGTGAGGCCCGGGTCCACCTTCCCGAACTCCTCCTGGAGGGTGCATTCGACCGCCTTCACCAGGGTGCGGAACTCTTCCGCCCGTTCTCGGGGCAAGACGAGGTGAGCCTCCGCCTCCCGGGGTATGGCGTTGTGCTTGTCCCCGCCCCTGATGGAGGCGAGGCTGAGGGGGACCCTCTCCCCCACCTCCCAGAGGAGAAAGCCCAGAAGCTTGATGGCGTTTCCCCTCTCAAGGTGGATGTCGACGCCGGAGTGGCCGCCCTTCAGTCCCTTGAGGACGACCTCGAAGGCTGCCGCCGCTCCGGCCTGGTCAGGGCGGACCCATCGGACCGGTAGGCGGAGATGAGAGTTCTCGCCGCCGGCGCACCCCACGTAGATGGCGTGGGGGTCTTCGGTGTCCAGGTTGATCAGCATCTTTGCTCCGATCTCCCCCTCCGATAGCCCTCTCGCCCCGGACATCCCCTCCTCCTCGTCGACGGTGAAGAGGAGCTCCAGAGGGCCGTGGACCGCCTCGGGGTCCTCCAGGATGGCGAGAGCCGCGGCGACCCCGATCCCGTTGTCGGCCCCCAGGGTGGTGCCCCTCGCCGCGACCCAGCCGTCCTCGACGACCGCCTTGATGGGGTCGGTCGAGAAGTCGTGGTCGGCGTCCTTGTTCTTCTCGCAGACCATGTCCAGGTGCGACTGGAGGAGGACGGTGGGAGCGTTCTCTTTTCCGGGGGTTGCAGCCTTTCTCACCAGGACGTTTCCTGCCCCGTCCACTTTGCAGTCGAGCCAGAGCCTCCTCGCCACAGAGACGACGTACCCCGCCGCCCTTTCCTCGTGCTTGGAGCACCTGGGGATCTTCCTGATCTCGTTAAAATGCCCCCAGAGAAGCTGGGGCTCTATGCCGCCTAGATCGCTATCCATCCTCGCACCCTCACCATTTTTGTACAAAAACGCACCTATAGATAAATGGTGATCGGATGAATCGAAGTCGGCTCCAGGCAGACGATCCCCTCCGGGTGGGGGAGACTACCCTCATACCCGTGGTCGAGGTATTCTCATTCTCGATGGTTCAGGGCGAAAGGGCGGCCTTCGCCGCGAGAAAGAGACCGAAGGCGGTGGTGGTTGTCGGTCCCCGGGGAGCCGTTGCCCTCAGCGTCGAGGGCGAGGAGGTCTCCCTCGAAGAGCTCGCCGACGAGGTCTCGGGGCTGGGAGAGCTGGTGGCGGGTTCGGAGGGTCCGAGCCGGGGAGAAAGGAGAACAAAGGATAGATAAGATGGCCTCCAAAAAGGAACGTATGAAGGTCGTGGTCTTCTTCAGCGGCGAGTTCGGAAAAACCCTCATAGGAAACCTGATCAACTTCTCGGGCTTCTGCATATCCTGCGGCGACGCCTGCACCCTCTGCAAGTCGGGAAAGTACAGCATGGCCGACGATCTCGTCTCCATCATCGAGATGCCAGACCCCCAGACCCTCGACGACTTCATAGACGACGTCGACCCCTACATTCCGGAGATTCCGGAGGCTGATATCGCCATCGTCGTCAACGTTCACCCCGACATAATCTTCGGCCTCCTCCCGGTCCTGAAGGATAAAGGATACAGGGGGATCATCGGTGGGTCCGAACGGCCGCAGGAGCTTCCCCTGGGCCTGCGGACCCAGCTGGCGGAAGAGGCCAAAAAGCTCGGCCTGGAGGCCGCCTTCGCCAAGCCCTTCTGCGCCCTTCTGCCCGATCCCGCAAACCCGACGATAACGGCCTTCATGGAAAAGGCCCACTTCGGCGAGCCCAAAATCGAGATCCTCACCCAGAAGAGCCGGGAGGGAAAGGAGACGATCCTCGCCGCCAACGTCGTCAGGTCCGCACCCTGCGGCTCCACCTGGTACGTGGCCAAGAGGATGACGGGCCTTGAGACCGATCAGCCGGACCTTCGGGAGAGGATCTCCGAGGCTCACCACGCCTACCCCTGCACCGCCAGCATGGACCAGGACCCAGAATTGAAAGACACCATCCTCCACAAGGCAGGCTACATCATAAGAGAGGCGACAGAGGACGCGATAAAGAGGGGAAAGAGGGTCGACTGGAGGGACTCGGGGACATTCTCGGGCTCGGGAAGGCCGCGGGTCTCGTACGATCCGGAAGGTGAGGGGCAGGGGCCAGCTTAACCTCTGATCCGCCTGTCATGATGAGAAAATCTTTATTTTCCCCCACCCCTTATTCGTCCATGAGAGATCCCCTATTTTGTCCCCTTTTAGTCATTTTGCTGATGGCGGCTTCTGCCTCGGCCCTAACCTATGGATCGTACGATCCGACGTTGCTCACTGAAGACCGTTTCGATGGCTACGCCCCCAAGGGCGAGAGCAAGTACCACGATATCTTCGTCCCCGAGAACGCCGCCGAGCTCTTCATCGAGGTACTGAGCGTCAGCGGGGAGCCGCTCGGTCTCGAGCTCGAAGATCCCCACGGCGCCCTAGTCGAGGAGAGGGAGAGCGACTACATCGCCCTCAAGGCCCCCCGGCCCGCTGCTGGATCTTGGACTCTGAAGGTAACAGGCAGGGGCGAAACCTCGAACCGCTACGTTGGGGTCGCGATGATCGCGTCGGGCGAGTCCTCGGGGACGATCACCAAGACCGTCGGAAAGGGCGAGATCGAATTTTCTGAGATCGAGGTCGGAGAGAACGTCGGCAGCCTATCTCTCGACTTCAAGACCCTCTCTGAGGACGACCTGAAGATCACCCTATCAAGCCCCGAAGGACGGGAGGTCTGGACCACCACCTCCCACCGGCCCGACGAGGTGAGGTCGGAGACGGTGGACTATCCTATGCCGGGCACCTGGATCGTCGAGGTCCTGGGCTCGGGAGTCAAGGAGAGCGGAAGGTTTGAGATCGTCTGGACCGAGCTTTCCGACATCGAGGAGACGCCCGCTGGCAAAGAGCCGATCGACCTTGGGCCCGGAGGCGACTTCTCTGGCCAGGTGGCGGACGGCGAGATCTGCATTTACCGATTAGAGGTGCCGGAGGGAGCAGGATTTTTGGCCCTGGGATTGTCCACCCTCACCGATGACGACATGAAGGCCACCCTCACAAGCCCGCTAGGGGAAAAAGTCTGGATCGCCACGTCTCACACCCCCAACCAGCCAGCATCGACGGGGGTCGAGTTTCCGATGCCCGGACTGTGGACGATCGAGGTTCTGGGTTCTGGGGTGAAGTCGAGCGGAAGATACTCCGGCTGGGTCGAGATCCTCGATGGGCCCCTCCCCATCTCCATCGGCCCCGGCGTTTTAAGTGACCTGGTCATCGGCTGGGTCGGCGATGAGGACGACGGCAGGGAGTACGCCATCAACGTTCCCGAAGATAGCTCCAGCCTCGCCATCGACTTCAGGTCCCTCAGCAACGACGATCTGAAGGTCATCCTCAAAAGCCCCAAGATGGATCAGATCTGGTCCTCCACCGTGCCCGCTCCCGATCAGATCCGATCGAAGACGATCGACGGCCCCATGGCTGGGGTATGGAGCCTGGGGGTCCTGGGACCCGGCCTCAAAGAGAGCGGCCACTTCCTGGCACAGGTTACTCTCGCGCCCGTCGGCCTTCCCTCGACCCCATCGAGCCTTCTTTTTGAGGGTGAGATCACCAGGGGAGACGTGGTGGACCACCCGATAATGGTTCCTGAGAAGGTCGATATGGTTTTCATCCGCGCCACCCGCCAGGGCGGCGACCTGGAGCTCAGCCTTCAGAACCCCGGCGGGATCAAGGTCGAAGAGACCTCCTCAGGCATATTGACGGTCATCGCCCCCCTGCCCGGGAGCTGGACCCTCAAGGCCACTGGGACAGAAGGCGCCGGGGACTATCAGATCCGCGTCTGGATGACACCTCCGGCCGAGCAGAGCTGAAATTTGATATCCGCCTCTGATGAGAGATGTCCTCTTTGGGCATCTCCCATTTTAACGGGAAGGCGATCCCAAGAAAGTTAAGTATATACCTCTCCGGGGTCGACTGGGTTTTGCGATAGACCTTGCTGAAGGCGAGGATGGTGGGTGAGGGATGGCCGACCTGTTAAACGACTTATTTGAAGCTTTGATGGCCGCCGCCGAGAGGGTGGACGGCCTCATCCAGAAGAGCGGGGCGAAGATGGGACTCCTGGCGCTCCTGGCGGCGTTGCTCTTGATATACGCTCTGGCGCCGGGACCCTACCAGCCCGATACCCCCTGCCCCATGGACAACACGTCCAGCATCGGTCTTATGCCCCCCCTCTGGTGGGTCGGCGGAGCCCCAAAAACCCCCGTCCTCTCGTCGGCGGGGCTCGACCCGAACTCCCGGATCGGCTACCAGCTCCTCCTCGGCACCTCTGAGGAGGAGATGCAAGTGGTGGGATCGACGAGCGGAGGCAGGAGAAGGGAGAACCTCCACGTCAACATCACGACGCCCCTCGATCCCGGGACCGTCTACCTCTGGCGGGTGGTGGCGGAGAATGGCCTCCATAAGAGGTCTGCAAGCGAGGTCTGGACCTTCAGCACTCGGGCCCTGCCCAAGATCGAAGAGTTCGAGGCGGACGGGTCCGTCCTGGACCGAGGCAAGTCCGTGACCCTCTGCTGGTCGATCTCCAACGCGAGAGAGGCCGAGATGGAGCCTGGTGTTGGAAAGGTGCCCCTCCAGGGGGAGATGAGTTTCGTCCCGGGAGAGAACGTCACCTACACCCTCGTCGCCAGAAACTTCGCCGGGGAGGCGAGGGCCGCGATCGACGTGGCGGTCCTCCAGCCAAAGGTCATCGACGCGATGGCCGAAGGCTGGAGCACCTTCGAGGACGGCAGAGGCTCCGTCGTCCAGAACATAAAGGTAGTCGCCGGAGTCGAAGAGAGCGCCACTCGGATATCCTATGACCTGCTACCCGGCGGGTGGGTCGGGATCACCAAGACGGTCTATCCGAGGGACGGCGCCCGGAGCCTGAACCTGGCCGGAACCGACGGCCTCAAGTTCTTCTGCCAAGGGAGCGAAACCTCCAACGCCCTTGAGATCTGGCTGAGAGACGCGAACTGGACGATCTATGGCCGCTCTTCAGAAGACGCCATTTCTCCAGACTGGACCCCTCAGAAGGCAGGATACGAAGACTTCAGCTGCGTCGAGGGGGAGGGGGCCGGGTGCAAAGATGCGACCTTCGACTTTGGCAACGTCACCGCCGTCTACTTCGTCGTCAGGGATCGGGAGAACCAAACGCCGGGAATCTCGGGCTGGATCGCCATCGACGACCTGGAGGCTTTCCGCTGGGATGGTGACGAGGCAGAGAGCCAAAGATAAGAGATGAAAGAAAGAGGAAAGGCGATCAAAAAACCAGTTCAGCTCTAAGTTCAGCCATCTTTATTCCCCTTCGCCGACCCCTCGGCCAGGGACTCTGCGTACCGAAAGTAGTTGCAGACCGGCTTTCCGAGGGGCAGGATCCTGCCCTTGATCTCCTTCCCCTCTACTACGATCTCGGCCACCGATGGCGCTGAGAGGCGAGGCTCGGCGGGGCTTCCGGGACAGATCAAAAGGCGGCTCCTCCGCTCCACCAGGGGCCTATGAATGTGGCCGAAGACGAGGGCGTCCACCTCCATCTCCCTCGCCAAAAGGTCTGCGCCCGTGAGGTCGGCGGAGTAAGAGGCCCGGTGGACGAGTCCGATCCTCAAGCCCTCCACCTCCACCGCCTTCCTCTCGGGGAGGAGGGACTTCACCTCAGGGCGGTCGGAGTTGCCGCATACCGCCTCCAGGGGCCCAAGATCAGAGAAGGCCTCGTAGACCTCCATGCTCACGAAGTCCCCGGCGTGAAGGAGGAGGTCGGCTCCTTTCGCCAGATCGACGAGGCGGTCTGGAATCTGGGACCAGAGCTCTATGTGGGTGTCGGAGACGGCGACGATCCTCTTCATGCGTGAAGCCTTTTCATACCCGCCTCTTCGATCCCCAGAAACTCCGCCCCCACGGCGACGACGCTGTTGGTGAATATCGAGGCGTTGATCTCGAATATCGGGTACCTGTGCATGCTGTACTCCGAGACGAGCCAGCTGGTCGTCCTCCGGCTCCCGCAGATCTGGTCCAGGTGCTCCTCGGAGACGGGTATGAAGACTATGTCGTCTTCACGACCTTTCTGTGCCATCAGCTCCACCAGCTCCGACAAGGGGTTTGTGGTAATCGGCAAAACGTCCGCCCCCCTCTTGAAGGCGCTCTTGATCCCTTCGAGGCACTCGTAGGTGTTCCCGCTGCCGGTGATGGGGACGTAGACGTCGCCTATCTGAAAGCTCGGGGTGTTGAAGTCCCTCTCCCAGTAGCTCGTCTTATTGAGGTGGGTGAACCTCATCTCGAAGGCTCTCGCCACGAGGCCCGACCTTCCGACGCCGCCTATGATGTACCTGCCGCTCCTCGGAAAAAGCCTTTCAAACCACCGGGTGAGCCTTTCCTCGTCCACCCGACTGATCAGCTTGCACTGGCCTGCGAAATCCTTTATGGTGGATAGATAGCTCTCGCATGCCTCGTCTCTCTCGCCATCGATCCTGCTCTGAACCTCCTTGAAGACGGCGTTAAGGAAGGCTAACACCTCCAGCTCGAACTCCGTTCCCATCGGCGAGAGCTTGGACGTCCTGGTCATGTCCAGATCGTACTTCGTCTTCCCCTTGATCACCAGGACCGAGCCGTTCTCGTAATCGTCTACCAGCCCGTGGGCCGTTCCATCCTCATTTGCGGTGATCAGCGTCATCTCCCCGCCCTGGTTTATTATGTCCTCGATGTACTTGTTCACCGCGGGGGTCTCGCCGGACCCCGAGACGGCGATCCCCAGGTTCTTTCTCGTATGCCGGAAGTGCTTCTGGACCGGGTCCTCCATGGTGCAGGGGAAGGCGTTGAAGTGGTTGTAAAGGAGCTGGAGAAAGCTGTAGAGGGAGAGGGCGCTCCTCCCAGCCGCGAGGCCGTAGACGAAGTTCTTCTCGTCATTTGTGCTCAAAAACGACGCCAGCGAATCTGCAAAAGCGTTCACGCTCTCCAGGTCGAGCTTTGCGAGCTTCTCAACGAACGAGCACTGGAGAGCGGTAGCATCTTTGTAAGTATCGAAGAGACCTGCCATACAAGAGAAAAAGTCAGAAGGGGGGAAGATAATAAGCCTTTGCCCTTCAGCTTATGATCTCCGATAGTCTCCCCTGGTCTCTTGCGAGGCTTATCTCCTGGGCGATCCGTTTGCCGTTGGAGAGATCCTCTTCGATCAGGTCGGAGTAGGGGGAACCGCTGATGAAGACGTTGGTGCCGGCGACGATCCGCGCCGAGATCTCGAAGACCTTGAACTTCAGGTCGTCGGTTACGATCGTCTCGAGGCAGAAGGCTCCTATCATCCCTCCGAATAGATCGAGAGAGGCCTCTACGACCCTCTCCCCCAGCTCGAAGGCCTTGGGAAGGAGCGATTCCCTCAGGACGAGGGGGATGTTTCCGGTGACGACGAAGCTTGGGAATATCCCTGCCGCCTCCAGCTCGTCCATCGAGCCTATCCTGAAGATCTCGTCGGCGTTGCTCTCGACCCTCCGGTCTATCCCCAGCATCTCCAGGGTTCCCTTGCTGAGGGCATAACCGTGGGACCGGATGGGGGAGTAGAAGTAGTGGATGTAGTATCGGGTTCCGAGGATGAACTCCTGGATGGTGTGCTTCTGCTCGGAATCGACCTTGCTCAGGTATTCGTTCTTGCTCTTGGATATGAAGAAGCCCTTGCCGCCCTTGGCGCCGTGGTACTTGACGATCACTGGCCGATCGATCTCTTCAGGGGTTGCAAACCTCATGGGTAGGTCGATCCCCGCCTTGAGAAGCCACTCCCGCTCCATCTCCCGGTCGCTCTCCCAGGCGAGGGACCTGCGGTTCCCGAAGGTCGGAACCGGCATATTCTCGAACTTCTCGGCCCCCAGGTACTCCACCAGGGAGCCGTGGGGCACTACTATCGCATTCTCCTCCACGAGCCGGTCGCTCTCGTCGAGGAGGGCACCGTAACCGTCCAGGCTCAGAAAGGAGTCGGGCTTTGCGAGCGGGAAAGCGTCGTAGAACTTGGGTGGTTTGCCCAGGCATATCCCCAAGGTCTTGAACCCCTCCCGGCGAGCCCCATGAAATATCTGGAGGCTGCTATGAGAGCATACTGTGGCAATAGTTAACTCTTTTGGGTCATATCCATCCAGAATTTCTTGTATTTTGCTCTTGTCTATCATGTATACAACCTTTGGAACGGAACGACATGATCCAGGGGTACATAAGACCTTCGACAGGACCATAAGTGCTGAGCATCGTTTCCCAGAATAAGTTAAAATATCTTCGGATAGATCCCCTATCATGCGCGCTTCTTTCAGGAGAGATACCACCGAGACCGCAATCGAAGTCTCCCTGGACCTCGAGGGGTCCGGATCTATAGATGCAAAGACGGGAGTTCCTCTCCTCGATGAGATCCTCAAGATCCTGGCCCAGGAATCGGGGTTCGACATCGTGGTCATGGCTCGAGGAGACCTGGAGACAGGGGATCACCACACCGTCGAGGACGTCGCCATCGCCTTCGGTCAGGCTCTGGCCAGGCTGATCGAGGCGGGGATCGGAAGCTCCTCCGTCCCCTCTGGCGAGGCCCTGGCCTTTGCTGCCGTGCGGTTCGGGGCTCCTGGATATCGGGAAGACCTCAAATTCCAGGCCACCTCCCTGGAGGGGATGCAGCTTGAGAACCTGGGCCACTTCATGAGAACCCTCGCCTACAACGGGAGGTTCACCCTTCATTTGTCCGCCTCGGGAGGCGACGACTGGCAGAAGGTCGAGGCTCTGGCCTTATCTCTGGGCAGGGCCGTGAGAAGGGCGGTCCAGGACGGAGGGAGAAACGACGAATAAAGAACTCAAACGAGCATCCGAAACGAGGAAATGAATTAGGACGGATCTAAAAGACGGGACGCGATTCAGGATGGACTGGAACTCTGTTGGATCGGCTCGATGAAGATCTCCGAGGTGGCTATGGCGTTGCCGCCCTTTGCCGTATTTATGGATATGACGATTATGTTCCTCACATCGATGTCCATGTAATTGACGTCCGTCGGCACCGACTGGAACTGACCACTGCTGGTGACGGTGCTTCGTCGTTCGGTATTGATCGCCACCACCGCCTCCAAGCTCTCTTCATCTTCGGAATCGTCGAAGAAGGTGACGCCGGTCGCATCCGAGAGGGAAAAACCTGAGGTGGCGCTTCTGCTGAGATCGTTCGAGCCCTGAATGCCAAGCCTCATCGATGAGCCGGGCTTCGCGAAGTCTTCATGAAAGCCCCTGACCTGGCTCAGAGAATCAGGATAAACCAGCTCCGCTATTGCAGGAAACGTATCCGCCGATGCAACGGCGGAAGCCGAGCCAAAAATGAGGAGGGTGCCCATCAGCGCAAGGCTGATGAGCCTCCAGTTCTTCTCCATCTTCTCACTGTTTCTAGAGATTCTTTTCTCTATGGCAAAACCTTATGATACGGGAGCCTGTGGGGTACACTGCTTCGAATCAACGGTTATACTGTTGGTCGCAGTCGAACCGCCGGTAGCTGTAGCGAACTGATTTCCAGAGGAGATCCTCTCAATGTTTAAAACCCTGCTATCAAACGTTCTAACAGGTGTACAAGTACAGTTCCCATCTACTGTCTCTTCGTATAGCAGCCCGGCCTGCTGATCTTTCACGATATCTAGGGCGTTGGAAGCGTCTCCTCCCCAAAAGCCGAATGCACTCTGCGTTCCGGAACTGACCGAGTCGAGGTTCATGTTCGTCGGCCAGTCGCCGAAGGACATGTCGGCAACTTGGAAGTCTGCCGGCCCGCTGCTACACTGTGCCATTGCTGGAACGGCAAAAAATGCCGCAACCAGCACTAATAGCGCTGCAAATTTTTTCGTAGTCTCACCCCTTCATTGCTTGAAGTTGATTATAAGTTAGGCATCAGTCATATTTGTATTTTTTGGTGCTAAGCAGCCGAAAATCGCACGGCTCTAATTTCACGATGTCCGCGTCTTGTGGCGCCCTCGACTACACTTCATCTCCATGGGTGAGATGTTGATTCGAATCGACCAAAAAAGCCGTCGATCCCCGGACATTCCAACACCCAATGATAATACTTGCATAATCCTGATGGAGTAGGATGCCCGCCCGATCCTCTGCAGGAAATTTTGGCGGGCAACTGATGACCAACTTTGTCGGAAGGCTTCACCTCACGCTCTCGGCACCTGCCTCCAGGATCGCGAGGTTCAGCGGTATCAGCTTCGGCTTCTTGGCGAAGGTCCGCTTGAAAGCCCCGCCGAAGGCCTCCCGAGGAAGGCCGAGGTTTCCCGTCTCCATAAGAGCGCCGAACATGGCGGTGTTGGTGGCCTGTTCCACCCCTTTGGACAAGGCGATCTCCGTCGCCGGGACCGCTATCGCCAGCACCCCCTCCGGCGGTTCGAAGGCTCCTGCCAGGGAGTCGTAGAGGATCAGGCCGCCCTTTTTGACGTCAGAGGCGAACTTCTCCAGGGACGGCCGGTTGAAGGCGACGAGGACGTCAGGATTGTCGACCACTGGTGAGCCTATCCTCTCTCCAGAGATCACGACCGAGCAGTTCGAGGTCCCACCTCTCTGCTCAGGGCCGTAGTCGGGGTACCAGGAGACGAACCGGCCCGACCGATAGGCAGCCTGGGCGAGAGCGAGCCCCATGCTGAGGACGCCCTGCCCTCCGAATCCCGCGATCTTGACCCCCTTGACCTTGAAGTGGGGATCGGACAAAACCTCGATAGGCTCCTCCTCGGCGATGCCGAAGATGGAATCGAGGGAGGCCTCAGAGAAGTCGCACTCCTTTCTCTCGATCGGCTCCGTCTCGCCGGACCGGTCCCTGAACCTCTTCAGGGGAAACTCCCGCTCCATCTCCTCGTTTATGAACCGCTCAATCCCCTTCACGTCCATCCTGAGGATGGTGGGGCAGGGCGAGAGGAACTCGACGAAGGCGTATCCCTTCTTGTCCCTCTGGATCTCAAGAGCCCTCCTAACGGCGCGACGGGCCTTTCGGATTTGGTTTATGTTCGAGAGGGAGACCCGCTCGATGTAGACGGGGGCCTTGAGAGTGTCGAGGAGCTCGCAGATGTGGATGGGGTAGCCGGAGTCCCTTGGGTTTCTCCCCGTGGGGGTCGTCGCGGTCACCTCGCCAACCAACGTCGTCGGAGCCATCTGGCCTCCGGTCATCCCGTAGACGGTGTTGTTGATGAAGAAGACCGCCATCTTCTCGCCCCGGTTTGCGGCCTGAACCGTCTCGTTGAGGCCGATTGAGGCGAGGTCGCCGTCCCCCTGATAAGAGATGAGGATGGCGTCGTCCTCGGCCCGGGATATCCCGGTGGCTATGGCGGGAGCCCTTCCGTGGGCCGCCTGGACGTGACCGCAGTCGAGGTAGTAGTAGGCGAAGACTGAGCAGCCCACAGGGCTCATCACAACGCAGCGATCCTGGATGCCGAGGTCTGCCATGGTGTCAGCTATCATCTTATGCAAAATCCCGTGGCCGCATCCTGGACAGTAGTGGGTGGCCGTGGGGGCAGACCCCCCCTTCCTCTCAAAGATGCTGTAAAATCCCACAGGCCCGATGACCTTCTCCTTTGCTGCCATTTATGCCATCTCCCTTATCATCTCGAGGATCTGATCGCGACCGATGAGATTTCCTCCATACCGTGAGACGAGGGCTACGTCTTTGCACCCTGTAGCCAGCCTTATGTCGTCTCTCATCTGGCCGTCGCTCATCTCGACGGAGATGAAGCTGCAACCCCTCTTGGCGAGGGCCAAGAGCTCTTCAGCTGGGAAGGGGAAGAGGGATATCGGCCTGAAGAGGCCCGCCCTCGTGCCTTCCTTTCGGGCGGCATCCACCGCGGACTTTGCGATCCTGCTGCTGATCCCGTAGGAGACGAGGATCACGTCGGCGTCCTCGCACCTGTAATTCTCGAACTCGACCTCGTTCTCTCTTATCATATCGTACTTCGCCTGGAGCTTGAGGTTGTGCTCTTCGAGCTCCCTGAAGTCGAGGTCGATGGAGGTGACCAGGTTTCCTCTCGTCTCCCGGTTGCCGCAGACGGCCCAGGATGCGTCGATCTCAGGCTCGATCGCCTCCTCCGGAAAGTTCAAAGGCTCGATCATGTGACCCAGAACCCCGTCGGCGAGGAGCACGGCTGGGTTTCTGTACTTGAAGGCGAGGTCGAAGCCCTTGATGGTGAAGTCGCACATCTCCTGGACGGAGTTTGGGGCGAGGACTATGTTCTTGTAGCATCCGTGGCCCCCGCCCTTGACCACCTGGTTGTAGTCGGACTGTTCCGGCCCTATGTTTCCGAGGCCCGGCCCCGCTCTCGCTATGTCCACGATGACGCAAGGGAGCTCTGCTCCCGCGATGTAGGATATACCCTCCTGCTTCAGGCTCATCCCTGGCCCCGAGGAGGCCGCCAGAACCCGATGGCCTGCGGCCGCCGCCCCGTAGACCATGTTTATGGCCGCCTCCTCCGACTCAGCCTGGACGAACTTTCGTCCCACCTTCGGGAAATACTTCGAGGCCTCGTGGAGTATCTCGCTCGCCGGGGTTATGGGGTAGCCGAAGAAGCAGTCGCATCCGGCGTACATAGCCCCCACGACCACGGCGGTGTTTCCATCAACTAGCTGGGCTGGCATATCTCATTCCTCCTCGAACTTCTCCTTTGACGGTATGTGAACCTCTACGGCGAAGGGCTCGGGACAGGTGTAGTAACAGTTTCCGCAGCCTATGCAACCCTCCCCAGAATAGATGGCGGAATGGTAGCCCCGGGCGTTCAAGTCGTCTCCAAGCGAGAGGACGTTGGCGGGGCAGGCGACGATGCACCTCTCACAGGCCTTGCACTCAAGGGCGTTTATGACCGGATATGGCTTGTCCTTCTCCCTGATCTCGACCCTTCTTATCTTGCCGCTGATCGTCTTTGGAAGCTCGTCGGCGAACTCGACGATCCTCGGATACTTGTAAGGGGCGGTGATCTCCTTGACGTGGTTTTGAAGCTCCACCTTCAGCTCTTCGGAAGGCAGATATCCCTTCGTCAGAACCACCGTCGCCTTCACCACCTGCCCCCTCAGCTTGTCCGGAACCCCGGTGATGGCGCACTCCAGGACCGCGGGATGGGTTAGAAGGGCGCTCTCCACCTCGAAGGGGCCCACTCGGTAGCCGGAGCTCTTTATGATGTCGTCGGCTCTACCTACGAACCAGAAGTATCCGTCCTCGTCGACCCAGGCCGTATCCCCGGTGTGGTAATAGTCGTCGTGCCAGGTGTTCCTCATCTTCTCGGGGTCGAGGTGGTAGTCGACGAAGAGGCCGACAGGCCGTCCTTTGTCGGTCTTGATCACGATCTCCCCCTCCTCGCCGACATCGCAGACCTTGTCGTTCTTGTCCACCAGGACCATCTCGTACCCAGGCGAGGGCTTGCCCATGGAACCGGGTTTGGGGTCCATCCAGGGGTAGTTGGCGATGGCGACGACCGTCTCGGTCTGGCCGAACCCCTCCATCAGCCGCAGGCCCGTAGCCGCGAGGAACCTATCATAAATCGTCGGGTTTAGGGGCTCACCGGCGGTGACGGCGTACTTGAGGGTCGAGAAGTCGTACCTGGCCATCTCCTCCTTTATCATGAACCGATAGATGGTGGGGGGTGCACAGAAGGTTGTGACGCCGTGCTTGGATGCCATCTCCATCATCCGCGCGGCGTCGAACCGGTCGTAGTCGTAGACGAAGACCGCTGAGCCCGCGATCCACTGGCCGTAAAGTTTCCCCCAGACCGCCTTTCCCCAGCCGGTATCCGCGACGGTGTAGTGAAGGCCGTCGTCTTCGACGTTCTGCCAGTACTTGGCGGTCAGGATGTGGCCGAGGGGGTAGGTCTGGTCGTGGTTCACCATCTTGGGGTTTCCGGTTGTCCCGGAGGTGAAGTAGGCGAGGAGAACGTCCGAGTTCTTCGTCGCCCCGTCGCCCGCCGGCCTCTCGAAGTCTTGCGATGCGGCCTCGAGCTCACCTCTCAAGTTGAGCCAGCCGTCCCTTTTGCCGTTCCCCACGAAAGCCTTCAAAACTCGACCGTCTCCGAGCTCCTCACAGGCGCCGTCCACCTCCTCGGGAACGCCCTCGTCCTCGATGGTGACGATCATCTTGAGGTCGGCTCTTCTTATCCGATAGACGATGTCCTTTTTCTTGAGCATGTGAGTTGCGGGGATGGCCACGGCCCCGATCTTGTGCAGGCCGATCATAGAGATCCAGAACTCGTATCTGCTCTTGAGAGATAGCATCACAGCATCGCCCTTCTTTATCCCGCGACCGGAAAAGAAGTTTGCAGCCTTGTCGCTCAGAAGCTTCATCTCCCCGAAGTTGATTATCTTCTCTTCTCCGAGGTCGTTGCACCAGACGAGGGCGATTTTGTTCGGGTCGTCTTCCGCATAGACGTCCACCACGTCGAAGGCGAAGTTGAAGTTCTCGGGCACCGTTATCTTGAAGTTCTCTTTAAAATCCTCGTAAGATTCGAAATCCGTCCTTGAGACGAACCTATCCAGTAAAGACGACATTTTAAGATCCTCTTTCTGCTGTTACATCACCACGACAAGCATCTTTGCTGGCTTGTCGCTTTGCGCCTCCATAGCGTGCCGATACGACGAATCGAAGAAAATCGAGTCGCCCTCGTTCAGGACGATCTCGTGATCGTGAATGGAAAACTTGAGGGATCCTTCCAGGACATAATCGAACTCCTGGCCCGGATGGCTGTAGGCCGAGGGCTTATCCGCTCGGGGCTCGACGGTGACTATGAAGAACTCCGCCTTCTTGGAGAGGAACTTTCCCGCCAGGTTCTGATATTTGTACTGACGCCTCCGCTCCACCTCGACCCCCTCGCCCTTCCTGGTCACCGTGAATATGCGCATCCTCGGCTCTTCGCCGGTGAGAAGAAGGTTCATGTCGACGTCGAGCTTCTGCCCGATCTCGATGAGCTTGCTCGCCGGGATCTCCGTCTTCCCCTCCTCGTAGGAGGAATAGGTCTCCAGGGGCACCTTAAGATGCTCCGCCATCTCCTCGGCCGTCACCTTGGACAGCTCCCGCATCTCGCGAACTCGGGATGCGATCTCCTCAATCGTCTCCGCCATGCCGATTCACCACCAGAACCTCGATATACCTATGATATATATCCTCTACCACTCGGCGGGGGCGGATCGCCGATAACAACGCGACGATAAAAATCGATCCGGGTTTCGGCGTCCTTTTGAGATGGGACGAAAGCCCAACCTCAACCTATTAATAAACCCCTGACCTTGATTAAGCCAGGATGGAGCCTTTTGAGTATCTCGAACATACAGCCGACGTGAAGTTTCGAGCCCGCGGCCGGAGCCTGGAGGAGACCTTCGAGAACGCCGCTCTTGCGATGATGGGAGCCATGATCGATCCCGCCACCGTCAGGCTCGAAGAGACCTGGCCAGTTGAGATCGAGGCGGATGGCCTGGAGACCCTCTTATACGAGTGGCTCTCGGAAGTTCTGTATCTCTTCGAGGTGGAGCTGGCCGTATTCTCGAGGTTCGATGTGAAGCTTGAAGAGGACGAAGGGGATTGGCGGCTTTCAGGAAAGGTGGGCGGCGAGAAGGTGGACCCAGAAAGGCACTTCTTCGAGACGGAGGTGAAGGCGGTCACCCTCCACCAGTTCGAGATAAAAAGAGTGGTAGAAGACGGGGGAGAGGAGATCTGGACCGCTCAGGTGGTTTTAGACGTTTGAGGTGATCCCATGCTGAACAAGGTTGATGATTACATCTTTGAGGTGCCGATAGGCCACCAGAAGGGGATGCTTGTGCCGGGAAGGATCTTCATCTCCGAGAAGCTCCTCGCGCAGGTCGAGTCCGGGACGATCGACCAGGTGGCGAACGTCGCCACCCTCCCAGGCATAGTGAAATGCTCGATGGCGATGCCCGACGCCCATCTCGGGTACGGATTTCCCATCGGGGGCGTCGCGGCCTTCAGGGAGGATGGAGGCATCATAAGCCCCGGGGGGGTCGGGTTCGACATAAACTGCGGCGTCCGGATGCTCAGAACTGATCTTCGGGCGAAAGATGTGGTCCCGATGATATCAAACCTCGTCGAGGACCTCTTCCACGACGTCCCCTCCGGCGTCGGAGCCAAGGGGAGGCTCCGGGTCTCAGAGCACGAGCTCGACGAGGCCTTCACCCGAGGGGCGGCCTGGGCGGTGGAGGCGGGCTTCGGCGTTCCGGCGGACCTCGAGCACTGCGAGGAGAACGGCAGCCTCGCGAGCGCAAGGACCGAGCACGTGAGCCTCAAGGCGAGGAAGAGGGGCAGGCCCCAGCTCGGAACCCTGGGGAGCGGAAACCACTTCCTGGAGATCCAGAGGGTTGACAAGATCTTTGATGAGGATCTCGCCAAGAAATTCGGCCTCTTCGAGGGGCAGGTCACGGTGATGATCCACTGCGGATCGAGGGGCGCGGGCCACCAGATCTGCACCGACCACCTGAAGGTTCTGAGCGGAGCGGTCAAAAAGTACGGGATAGAGCTTCCCGATAAGCAGCTCGCCTGCGCGCCTATGGGAACTCCCGAGGCCGATAACTACTTCGGCGCCATGGCGGCGGCCGCCAACTACGCCTGGGCCAACCGCCAGATCATCTCTGCCTGGACGAGGGAGGTCTTCGAGAGATACTTCGCCGATGCCAAACTTGACCTCGTCTATGACGTCGCCCACAACATCGCAAAGGTGGAGGAGCACTCCGTCGATGGGGTCAAAGAGAGGCTATACGTCCATCGGAAGGGGGCGACGAGGGCCTTCGGACCAGGAAGGCCCGAGATCCCAACCTCCTATCGGGACGTCGGCCAGCCGGTGATCATACCAGGGAGCATGGGAACCCCCTCTTACGTCCTCTGCGGAAGCGAGGGAGCGATGAGGCTCACCTTCGGGTCCGCCTGTCACGGGGCCGGGAGGATCATGTCCAGGACTCAGGCGAAGAAGACCTACGCCGGGACCGAGGTGAAAGACAGCCTGACCCGGCGCGGGATCAAGGTGATGGCGACTCACCCGAAGATGCTGGCCGAGGAGGCTCCCGAGGTCTACAAGCCGAGCAACGAGGTCGTTGACGTCGTCCACAACCTGGACATCGCGAGGAAGGTGGCGAGGGTCGTTCCCATGGGAGTCTCCAAGGGATGAACCTGAGGGTGGTCCTGGTGGAGCCGATCTACGAGGGGAACGTCGGCTCCGTGGCGAGGGTGATGAAGAACTTCGGCTTCACCGACCTGGTCCTGGTCCGCGCCTGCGAGATCGAGGAGTTCGGCCTCGCCATGGCCTCCCACGCGAGGGAACTGATCGAGGGGGCGAGAGCCGTCGACTCCATCGAAGAGGCGGTGGAGGGCGCAAACCTGGTCGTCGGAACCACCGGAGTTCGGGGCCTCTCCACCGACCGTCACCTGAGGATCCCGAGCCTCAGTCCCCGAGAATTGGCCGAGAGGCTCCAGAGGACGGCTGGCGAGGTGGCGCTCCTTTTGGGGAGGGAGGATGACGGCCTCACCCGCGATGAACTTTTGGCCTGCGACATCGTCACGACGATTCCCACAAGCTTGGATTATCCGATAATGAACATCTCCCACGCCGCAGCCGTCTTATTTTACGAGCTCAGCCAGGTGGTGCCGGGCGAGGTGAAGCTGGCCGGGCACGAGAACCTCGAACACCTTCTCGCCCACTTCCGGGCCGCCCTGACGGAATCGGAGTACCACCAGCACAAGATCGAAAAGACTATGCTGATGCTGAAGAGGATCTTCGGGAGGGCGAGGCTGACCGATCGGGAGGTCCAGACCCTCCACGGGATCGTCCGAAACCTCCGGTGGGGTGCGGAACATCGGGGCGGCGAGTTCGATGAGGACGGAGAGGATTAGGGCGAAAGGCTGGCGGAAAAAAGTGAAGGTTGAGATATCGGATATCCAATTCTAGATCACGCCTTGACCACGTAGGTCCCGGCGATCTTGTCGTGCCACCCCTGACGCTTCTTGTCGATCAGGATCCAGATGTACCCCAAGAGGATCACCACTTGAGATAGCCCGCTTCTTCGGCTCCGTCCAGTACCGCCTGGACGAGCCTGTCGACGTTGCCGTTCTTTCGGGGACTTGCCACGATTCCTATCGCTTTCAGGGCTATTACCTCCAGATATCCATCATTGCAGAATTCCAGCGCTTATCGGTTCTAAAATTCGATGATATGCAACTCAACGATAACCGGGCGGCAGAATATCAACCCTTCGGCGAGCCCATCGAGAAGGGCGCCTCCGCCGTCCGGGGGGGCGAGCGGCGGGGGCGTGCCCGTCGGCGTAGCCGCGCCGCGGGGATCGCGGGATGCGGGCGAACCGGCGGCCCGGGACCGGCGAAGGAAGGTGGAGGGCTGGCAACGTCGGCGACGGCGAGGCCGGCAAGTTTAAGCATTGAGGATTTGGCGAAGCGGATTTATCGGACCTTCGCCGAGCAGGAGGAGGGCCGGAGGCGCGTCGAGGCGGTCGCCCCAGTCGATCGGATCGGGAGATGTCGGCCGTCTCGGGGGTGGCGAGGGTGAAGGGGCGATCTCAAGCATGGAAGAGCCTGAGAGAAACTACCGAGGATTGCGATTAACCTCCTGCCGGGCGACCTACTTAAAATATATTTTTATATATGTGAGATGCCAATTTTGGGATTTCGAGGGTTTTTTCGAAATCCTCCAGAATTGCTGTATATTGAGTAGATTCCACAGATGATTTCAGTGGCCCCTCGTCTTTACCATTTGGATTTGATTTCCTCCAATATTAGGCTCGCTCTTTCCAATAAGAATGATTCATATTCGTCTGATTTCCAAAAATCACTGCTTCCAAAAGGTATCAGATTTGACTCAAAGACTTCTTTCGCCTTATCACCTAAATTCTTGACACTCATTGATAAATATTCGCTTGGAGGTGTAATTAATACTTGCTTATTTTGAGACGATGATAACATGCATACATTACTTATGCAATTTCTCTGAGTAGGGTCAACGCCCAATCTTTTTAAGAATTCTTTTGGAAATATATGATGGAACTCTTTTTTATTAAATATACTTAAAGCCATTTCTGTATCTATTGCTTCACCATTTGTAATATTTTTAGGCTTTTTTCCAGCCAACATCACTACAAACGCCTTAGTAAATGCCCCTCTTTTTACGAATTGCCGCCTAATAAGGTCTTCAATTGTAATGTAAAATGGGAATCTAAATACATCATTATCTCCCTCCACCAATCTATCGATTTCCGCAAGATCGTGTTCTAGTACACCCTCTTCAGCTCCACGATAATGCTCCAAAAAACTAGTTTGCCAGAAATATCTCCTAAGCACAGTCAGCTGATCATTGGTTGGATGCTTTGCTTTCGAAAAGAAATATGAAAACACAACCATTTGATATTGATATGGGAGAAAGGCGTCGGAAGGAACGGAGAGATCCGTAGAAAGGAAATCTACAGTTCTCTCGACAGAATTTTGTACTTTTTGGGCCAATTCGATGAGTTTCTCTGAGGATAAATATCTTAGTTTAAATACGTGCTCTTCTTTTGAACCAATACCTCCGATAGAAGACATTATTTTTAAAAATATTTTATTATTTATTTCTTCGAAATCCTTAAGCTTAGCTGATTCTCGTATCTTGAAAACTTGATCATTTAAATCGAAATCATCACTCCACGTTGCTGCAACCATTAAATCAAACACATTTAATTGAGTTCCACTGCTATTTATTCTTTCAAAAATGGGGCACACCTCATGAACATTTTTTTCTTTTATCGTTACTACAGGGATTAGATACTCTCGAAATATCTCATATAAAATATTTGCTCGTTCTAATAAATCTTGTTCATCAGGCTCATTAAACAAATTTTTCCTTTGAAAATCAAGAAAAGCACTAGTAGAATTTAGTACGCTTAATGGAATATGCCTTTTCTCCTCTTTTCCCGCATAATGATGGAATTTTGATTTGTCCAAATCAAAATAAACATTTAGTTTGTGAAGTGTCTTAGGATTCGGCCAGTTCAACACTCCATAAATTGTGGTCAATCTTTGTTGGCCATCTAATACATAATTTCGGGGATACTTATCTGGAGTCATAGGGAGCTCAAAGCCACCTATGTCCCTTTCACTTCTCATAGGTTTATCGCTTAACCAAAAGAGAAGACTACCTATAGGATATCCTTCATAAATGCTCTCTAACAATTTAATAATTTGTTCTTCATCCCAAACGAATCCTCTCTGAAATTTTGGAATTTTAATATCCCCATTTTGAATCCTATGAACTAAGTTAGCGATTCTTTCTATTTTTGGTTCGGGTGCGTTTCTGATTACGGTGGACACTTTATATCACTTCGCCTGCATTAAAGCTGTGCTAGCTATAAAAGATTTCGGTTATAAGAAACAGGCTACTTTGTTTCGTCCATACGAAGGCAAATAGACGAATTTATGTCCTGAGCTGATCGAAAAATCGAGCTGGCTTTCTCTGAAAATTGACAGCGCCAAAGGTCCCGACCTCTGGTCGCTCGGGACTGGCTCCCTCGCTTCACTTCGTCGAGACGATCTTTATCACGTCCCCCGCCTTCAGCTCGTGCTTCTCCCCCAGCCTCCTCTTCGACCTTGCGTCCAGGGCGAAGAGGAAGCTGTCCCCGATGTCGGTGTGAATCCGATAGGCGAGGTCTTTCGTCGTCGAGCCCTTCTTCATCAGGTAGGCGTCCGGCAGGACGACACCGTTTCGATCGGTCCACTTCCCCTCGTCCTCCACCGGGAATACCGGTATGTAATCGAGAAGCTCGAAGACCGCCCGGTCGATGCACTCCTGGACTCCCGTTCCTCCCATCCCTTTGAGGATCGCGCGGATCTTTTCGAGGCCCGCCTTCTGGGGGCCGCTGAGGTCTTTTACCAGCTCGAAGTCTTCGTCGCCGGGTCGGTATCGGATCGCTCCGCTCTTGTCGGCCATCCTCAGGGCCACCTCGGCCGCGGCGCTGGTGGGGACGACGATCTCGTCTAAGGCCTTCAGGCGCTCGACGAACTCGGGGGGCGCAACGTCCACCTTGTTCGCTGCGATGATCATGGGCTTGGAGGCGTCCCGGAGAAGCCCCGCAAACCTCTTCATCTCCTCCTCGTCCCACTTGGTGGGATCGCCCTTCATCGTCGAGAGCGCCCACCTCACGTGCTGGTCGGTGACCCCCGCGCCCGCCAGCTGCTCGGAGATGAGGGGCTCGATCTTGATCCCCTCGGCCCGGACACGCCTCATCAGCCTCTCCCAGTTTCGGTTGAGGATACCGAAGAGCCACATCCCGATCTCGCGCTTCAGAAACTCCACGTCTTTCATGGGGTCGTAGTTTCCAACGCCGACGGGGTTGCCCTCCGCGTCGGCCGACCCCGAGGCGTCCAGGACGTGGATGACGGCTTCGGCGACCCGGAGGCTGTCCAGAAACTCGTTTCCCAGGCCCTTTCCCAGGTGGGCGTCGGGGACGAGCCCGGCCACGTCGATCAGCTCTATGGGGACGTACCTCACCCCATCCCTGCACTTGCCGCACTCCTTCCCCTCTCCGAGCTCCTTGCAGGGGCAGGGCACCCTCACCGAGGATACCCCGTGGTTCGCATCGATGGTGGTGAAGGGGTAGTTTGCTATCTCCACCTCGGCAAGGGTCGCCGCCTTGAAGAAGGTGGACTTCCCGGCGTTAGGCTTTCCAGCCAGCCCCACTGATAACATGGGATCGCATCCAAGTCTATCGGTATATCGGTCGATCACTCTATCGGATCTGCTCTTCTGTCGATTTCAAGCCCGCCTTTTCTCGGGCCCGCTTCGTCTCCCTCGATTCATCTCCGGATGTTCACGGGGACGCCACGCCCGAGGAGCTCCGCCGTCTTGGTGTTGAACCGCTCCTCCTTCCCCTTGGCCAGCCTCCCGGCGAGGGCGAGCCCCTTCTCGGAGACTGCCGCCTCCTCGATCGCCTCCGCCGCCAGGGCCTCCTCGTAGACTTTGGCGCCCACGTCGGTCCTGGCGAGGACCGTCGACCAGCCCGCCTTCGACCCCACGGACCCGACGGAGACGTCGGCCAGCTCCGCGGCGAAGTCGAAGCAGGGACCGCACCCCTTCCAGACGTAGTCGTCGGTCTCGTCGATGGGGACCTCCTTCACCTTGTCTCCCGAAAGGACCCTGAACATCCCCTTCTGGATCTCGAACTTATCGACATCCTCGGGCTTGAGGCCGAAGGAGCCCTGGACGAGGTTCGGGAAGAGCCGCTCGTACTCGAAGTTCTCCATGCAGAAGAGGCCCACCAGGAGGGCGATCTTCTTCTGGCCGAACGCATAGGGCTCCTCCAAAAGCTGAACCTTCCTCAGCGCCTGGATCTGGCAGGGCGTTCCTACGAAGCCGATCTTCTTCTTCCCCTGGTCCATCGCCATCTGGACCCCGGTGATGCTGGGTGTGATGGTGTACTTCGTCCCGGCGGAGGCTCTGATCTCCTCGGCGGTGGTCGCGACCTTGGGGACGCCCCTCCACTTATCGTCCCTGCCGGTGACGACGGCGCAGTCAATGACCCCGGATTCGAGAGCCTGAATGAGGATGGCGGTGGCCACCCCTCCGTCCTGGACCTTGACGCCCGACTGCGCGATCCTGGCTGAGGTGGCCTTCCTGTAGACTCCCAGAGGCTCGTCCTTCTTCCTCACCCTCCCGAAGATCTTCTTCTCCATCCCCGGCATGTCCAGCATCGTCCTCGGACAGTAGGCGTAGCAGAGGCCGCAGAGGGGATCGTAGTCGACGAGCTCCGGCCTGTTCTCCTGCTTGTCAATCTTGGGGCAGAAGGCGATGCAGTTTCCGCAGTAACAGCAGAGCTCCTTCTTGATGACGTCATGTTCCAGCTCACCAAATCCAAACTCAAGATAGGTGGGCTCGGGATACTTCTCCTTGGCAGCCATGATCATCTCTCCAAAAGCTAGGTGCGTAATGACGGCCAATTAGCCTAAAGCTTTTATGGTATATCGGGGCCAGAGCGGTCATGATCCTGGGCCTTGACGTGGGCGGAGCCAACACCAAAGCCGCCAGCTCCGATGGCAAATTCACCAAAATCGAGTACATGCCCCTCTGGAAGGAGGCGCCCCTCGCGCCCCTCCTACGCCAGATCTCCGTCGAGGCGGAGCCCGAGGCCCTCGGGGTGGTCATGACCGGAGAGCTTGCCGACTGTTTCTCTGATAAAAAGTCCGGCATCCTCTCGATCAAAGAGACGGTCGAGCGGTCCTTCTCCTGTCCGATCAATTTCTGGGGCGTCGACGGCTTCCGATGGACCGACATAAATGATCTCGCCGCCGCCAACTGGTCCGCCTCGGCAAGCCTCGTCTCCGAGGAGATCGGCGACTGCATCTTCGTGGACATGGGCTCGACGACAACAGACCTGATACCGATAAAGAAGGGGCCCAAGGCTGCACGAACCGACTTTGAGCGGCTGGCAAAGGGAGAGCTGATCTACTCCGGCCTTCTGAGGACGAACCTCGCCGCCCTTTTGAGAGAGGTGGAGATCGGGGGAAGAAGGGTCCCCCTCTCCTCCGAACTATTCGCCATCGCCGCCGACGCCCACCTCGTCCTCGGCGGCATATCTGAGGACGATTACACCGTCGTGGCCCCCGACGGCGGCGAAAAAGATCCGCTCTCGGCAAAAAGGAGGCTGGCTCGGACCGTCTGCGCAGACCCCGAGGAGATAGGTTCGGAGGGCGTCGTTGAAATCGCCCGACATGCAAAATCCCGCCAGGAGAGAGTCTTGAAGGAGGGTATTCGAAGGCTTGTGGAGCGACACGACCTAGACCTTGTCGTCGCAGCCGGTATTGGCGAGAGCCTGATCGAAGAGGCTGTCCGCGCCCTCGGCCTCGAATGCGTGCGGCTTTCGGATATGTACGGCCCGAAGGTCTCGGACGTCTTTCCCGCCTACGCCGTCGCCCGTCTTCTGGAGATGGATCTGAAGGGCTGAAAGCCACTTTTAAGCTGGAAAAAAGTTGGGAAAAAAGTTGGCTTTGGGCCTAGCCCCCAAACCCGTGAGCCAGGTAGGGGGCGACGATGATGAAGATCAGCGACGAGAAGATCAGCCAGGCCATCGTCGCCACCACGGCTCTCGTCATCCTCTCAGCCCTCGCCTCGCTCTTGAAGACCGCCGCAAACCCCATGTGCAGCAAATCCCGAAAGATGTGCCCACCGTCCAGGGGCACCGCGGGAAGGCAGTTGAAGAGGCCCGCGTAGAGGTTGATCAGCCCGACCCAGAAGAGGAAGTTCGCGATCCAGAATATATTTCCTCCCAGGGGCTCGGCCCACCCCGTCGGCTCGAAGAGCTGGGTGATCCAGCCTGAAAAGCCGGGAAATCCCATCTCAGTGAAGCCGGGAATTCCAGAGAAGGGAAGTCCCATCAGGGAGATCATCCCCAAGAGGCCGGATCGGGGCATCTCCTGGAGGGCGGCGAGGAAAGATCCCGACGGAAACTCCTGGAAGGTGGCGCCGTCGAGGTAGACGGCGTTCGCCGAGACTCCGGAGAAGCCGACGCCTATGAACCCCGTCCTCGATCCGTCGGGGTTCGCGGTTAAGTTGACATCGTACTCGCCCCGGTTAGTCCCGATGGCCACGGTCTGCCCCTCTTCTGTAGAGTTCATCAACGACCTGAAGGTCTCCCAGTCGGGCGTCGGGACGCCGTCGATCTCGGAGATGGCGATCCCCGGGACCATCCCCGCCGCCTCGGCCGCAGACCCCTCGAAGACGTAGGATACGACGACGCCCCGCCGGAGAGGCCCATCGAGGCCCAGGTCCAACGCCTCCCCGCCCCGGAGGAGCTTGAAGTTTTGCGCCCCTTCTTTGCCTGCTGCCATGAGATCCTCGATATTCTCGATCCTGATGCCGTCTGCTTCGAGGAGTATCATCTGACTCTCAAAGCCGGCGATCTCCGCATCGGAGCCCGGGACCACGTCCACCACCACCATCCTCTCCACTGGGGCTATGGCCCCGATCACCGGCCCGAAGAATAGCGCCAGGGCCAGAGCCGCCACGACGAAGTTTGCTATGACCCCTGCAGAGAGGATCCGAACCCTAGCGGCCCGGGAAGCCTTCGCCTTCTTGTCTTCCGATCCGAAGAGCTCCTCCTCGTCCGGCTCGACGAAGGCGGCCACCGGGGCTATCAGCAGGGCGATCCCCATCGACTTGACCCTGATACCCTCGGCCCTGCAGAGGATGCCGTGACTGAACTCGTGGACCGCCATCGTCACGAAGAGGGCGATCCAGCCCCACCAGAGGGGTATGAACTGGTTTATCCCCGGTATCAGAAGGACGTTTCTGGGGGCGGTGTAGACGGACGGCTCCGGAGGCGACCTCATAACTGCAAAGGTCATCAGGAGGAAGAAGGCGAGAAAGGAGAACATACCCAGAACTACCAGTGGAATCCCGGCGGTGATCGCCCCTTTCCAGAACCTCTTAGGGCTGCTCAGCCGATCGATGAGGCCAAGCCACCTCGTCGTCCTGATCATGATCACAGGGCCCCAGTTCCCCAGGCTGAGGCCTTTCAGGGACTGAACCCGGTTCAGTCTTTTGGCCAGGATCCAGTGAAGGTTCAGGGCCAAAATGGCCATCAAAAACCAGTCAAAGAGGGTCAGCTCCAGGTTCAGGGGAAGGTCCAACGCTTAGTCCTCCGATATTCGAATTCTTTGAAGTCGCTCTGATTCTGATAAGGCATATATAATTCCATGGCAGATCGATGGCCGTGAAGTACCAGGCCCGCAAGACGTGGAGGATCGAGGACGGCGAGATCTTCGAGATCGAAGAGCAGATGCCCCGAGAGGTCAAGCTCGACCTCTTCGTGAACGGCGACCTCTTCGCCAGGGCGACTCTCACCCCCTCCATGGAGAGGGAGTTTGTGGCAGGCCACCTCCGGTATCGGGGGCTGATCGAGAAGGGGTGCGAGATCCGATCCTTGAGGGTCGAGGGCCAAAAGGCCTGGGCGGAGATCAGCCCGAGACCAGAGACGGGACTCTCGATCAAGGCGGCAAGGAAGACGGAGGATTGCGACGGGACCACCCGGGCCGACGAGACCGTCGGAGCCTACTGGACCGTCAGAGCCGATCGGATCCTCACAAACCTCCTCGCCACTCTCGACTCGGACCTCTACAATAAGACCGGAGGCACTCATACCTCCTCCCTCTGCAGGGGCGAGGCGATCCTGGCGACCGCTGAGGACGTCAGCCGGCTCAACACCCTGGACAAGGCCTTCGGCTGGGGAATCCTCCAGGGGCTCGACCTCACGAGCTGTTACGTCGTCACCTCCGGGAGGATAACGAGCGCCACCATCGAGAAGGTCTCTCGGTTCGGGGTGCCTCTCGTCGCCTCCAAGGGGGCGGTCACCACCCTCGCCGTCGAGATGGCCGAGATGGTGGGGATGACCCTGGTGGGCTTCGCCCGCCAAAGAAGAATGAACGTCTACGTCGGGGAGGATAGAGTCACCCTCGACTGATCAGAGCTCGCCCATGCTGGACTGAACAAGCTCCTGGTTTTTCTTCTCCAGGTAGCCGTATACGGCTCCGTGGGGCGCTCCGTCCATCAGCATCTCGATAGCGGCTCTTGCGATCCGGATCTGGTCGGGGTTTCCGATGATCCCGACGGTCTTGCCGTAGACCGAGATCCCGACACCCGTCAGCTTCTCGGTGATCTCTCGGGTCCTGCCGTCTTTGCCGATTATCCTTCCCTTTATCCTGGCCATGTCGCTTTTCGTGTTGCAGACCCGGGAGAGGTCGATGATGTCCAGCATCAGCATCTCGTCCTCGAGAAGCGGATAAGCTCTTTCGGGGGAGAAGCCCCGGCCTATCGCCCGGACGATCTCCGCAAGCCGCATCGCCATGATCGGATCCTCTCCGGTGACGATCTCCACGGCGCCGGTATCGCTGTCGATCACCATCTCTGCGCCGGTCTTCTCCTCTAACATGCTCTTCACCGATCCCGAAGGACCCACCAGAACCCCTATCCGATCTGCTGGAATCTTGATGTGCAAAAATATCAGTCTCCAGAAAAATGTTTAGTGATAAATGCGATTTGTGATCATTTCGATTACAGAAAAGTCAGCCTTCCTTTCCGGCTCTGATCTTCTCTTTGACGGCCTCCTCTGAACCGACGCCGTACTTCTTGCCGAAGTGACGGGCGAGGTTTGATATGTCCCTCTCCAGAAAGCTCCTGGCCATGGGGTGTTCTCGGGTCACCGACTGTCCCATGTCGATGATCACCGGCTCTCCTTCGGCGTAGAGGATGTTGAACTCGCTCAGGTCGGCGTGGACCAGGTTGCCTTTGTTGTAGAGAATAGATACGTACTCTGCTATCTTTTCGAAGGCCAGCTCTGCCTCTTTCGGCTCCAAGGCGACGTCCTTCAGCTGGGGCGCGGGCGTCTCCCCGTCTCCCACCATCTCCATGACGAGGATGTTCTCCCTCATGGCGATGGCGTGAGGCACCTTCACCCCCACCTCTTCGGCCCGCCGGAGGTTTCTAAACTCCTTTCTCGTCCAGGCGATGATCACCGCCCTTTTGGTCCCCTTGATGCTGCCGAACCGGGGGTCACCGAGGAGGTAATTTTGCATCGCCTTGAAGTTGCTTGTATTTATGCGGTAAATCTTGACGGCGAGGTCCTTATCATTTTCCCCTTTGGCCCGGAATATGTTCGCTTCCTTGCCGGTGCTGACGGCGCCGCCAAGGGAGGCGATCACGCCCTTGCTCGCGAGGGCGTACAGATCCATCAGGGCGCGCCGGTCGAAGACCTCGTCTTGTACCTTCAGGTCGTCAGAATCTTTGATTCGCTCCCGCATCAGGTCGATCTTCGCCTCGAACTGTCTCTCTCTCTTGGATTCCTCGGTCATGGCTACCTTTTGAGGTACCCTTTTCGCACCAAGTAATCGACCTGAGGCCCGGTATACCTCCATACGACATCGGCCTTCTCGTCCTGGAAATCCCAGGGGACCACGATGACCACGTCGCCTTCCCGGATCCAGATCCTCTTCTTCATCTTCCCGGGAATCCTTGCCATCCTCTCTTTGCCGTCGAGACACCTAACCTTCAGCCTGTTCGAGCCGAGGAGGGTTTCCACGAATCCAAACACCTCTCTGTCGTACGCTCGTGGTAGGCGGACTCGCGTTACGATCTCCGGACCTTGTGCATTCCGTTTCCTTCTTGTACTTGCATAATTAGCCAGTATATCACCTCTGGAGAACGAATCAAGCTTCAAATCCAACAATTGGGAGACGATAACCTGAAGTTCATTCAGCAGTACTAATGGCCGGGTATGATAATTAAAGGTTGTGACCAAAAAAGGTCGATGGGCCCGACGCGATTCGAACGCGTGATCCCCGCCGTGTGAAGGCGATGTCATAACCACCTAGACCACGGGCCCTCAACCCCCCCCACGACGTCACGTATATTAGTATTTTTCCTCGCCACCTCTCCCGGGACGGGTGCCGGGAGGGTTCCTGAGAGTACCTTTTAAATAGTAACTGGTGGAGTTGATGGAGATGGACTTCTGCCGATCGCTCTTCGACCCCAGGTCGCCCGGAGCCTTTCGGACCCTGAGAAAGGCGCTCATCAAGAGGGAAGCCCTCTGGCCCGGGGTCCCGGAGCACGTCGCCATCATCCAGGACGGAAACCGCCGGTACGCCAGGAAGAGGGGCGTCACCAGCTTCGACGGCCATAGCCGGGGCGCTGAGACGACGGAGACGGTCGCCGACTGGTGTCTGGAGCTGGGGATAAAGCACCTCTCAGTCTACACATTCTCCACCGAGAACTTCGACCGGGACGAGGCCGAGAAGGAGTACCTCTTCGATCTGATCGCACGGAAGCTCGGAGAGCTGGCCGTCTCGGAGAAGGTGCACAAAAACCGGATCAGAGTTAGGGCCATCGGCAGGATCGATCTTTTGCCGCCAAGTCTCCAGGAGGCGATCCGGAAGGCGGAAGACGCCACCCGGGGCTACGAGGGGATGCAGTTCACCCTCGCTCTCGCCTACGGCGGGAAGAGCGAGATCGCCGACGCAGCGAGGTCTCTTGCCCGGGAGGTGAGAGACGGGCGGCTCGACCCCCGGGAGGTAGACGAGGATGCCGTCGCAAGCCACCTCTACCCACCGATGGGGGATCCTCTCCCGCTGGTGGACCTGATAATAAGGACCGGCGGCGAGGTCCGGACCTCAAACTTCCTCCCATGGCAGGCGAATGGGAACAGCTGTCCGGTCCACTTCTGTGCACCCTTTTGGCCGGAGTTCAGCCGGGTCGAGTTCTTGAGGGCGGTAAGGACCTTCCAGGCCTCTCGGGGACGGCGGGCGCCCACAAATCAACAGGCTTAATTACCATAACCATCCTTCTCGGCAAGGTGTCCCGATAGGGTAGTGGATATCCTAGAGGCCTGCGGAGCGAAAGTTCGTGCAGAGAGCCTCAGACCCGGGTTCGAGTCCCGGTCGGGACGTACTTTCTCAAATCATCGGAAGTTTGGTTTTTATGGTTCTGGATAGCCTTGGTGGATCGCTGAGGGGAGCGCTGAAGAAGATAGCTTCCGCCAGCAGGATAGATAAGCAGGTCGTCGACGAGGCGGTAAGGGAGATTCAGCGGGCACTCCTCCAGGCAGACGTCAACGTCAAGCTGGTGATGAACCTCTCCAACCGGATTCGAGATCGGGCCCTCTCCGAGAAGCCCGCTCCGGGGATGAACCCGCGAGAGCACGTCATCAACATCGTCTACCAGGAGCTGATAAACCTCGTCGGTAAGAGCTCGCCGGTCACTCTCGAGAAGCAGACGATCATGCTCGTCGGCCTTCAGGGGAGCGGCAAGACCACCACCGCGGCGAAGCTCGCCACCTTCTTCCAGAGGAAGGGCCTCCGCACAGCGGTCGTCTGTGCCGACACCTTTCGGGCCGGAGCCTACGACCAGCTGAAGGCCCTCTGCGAAAAGCAGGGCGTATTCTTCTACGGCGAGAAGGGAAACCCCGACGCCCCAGCCGTCGCAAGGAAGGGGCTTGAGGCCTCCAAGAAGTACGATGTTCAGATCGTCGACACCGCGGGAAGGCACGCCCTCGAGGACGACCTGATCCAGGAGATGGTTGATATCGACACCGTCGTCCATGCCGACCACAAGCTCCTGGTGATGGACGCCGCCCTGGGTCAGCAGGCGAGTGAGCAGGCCAAGGCCTTCAACAAGGCGGTGGGGATCACCGGCGTCATCATAACCAAGCTCGACGGGACTGCCAAGGGGGGCGGCGCCATGTCCGCCGTCGCCGAGACGAACTCCTCGGTCGCCTTCATCGGGGTCGGCGAGACCCCCAATGACCTGGAACGGTTCGAGGCCGACCGGTTCATATCCCGCCTTTTGGGGATGGGCGACATCCAAACCCTCATCGAGCGGGCCCAGGAGACGCAGGTCGAAGAGGAGATGGACGTCGAGGCCCTGATGCGGGGCAAGTTCACCCTCAAGGACATGTGCAAGCAGATGGAGGCTATCAACAAGATGGGCCCCCTGAAGCAGATCATGCAGATGCTCCCCCTGGGCGGGATGGGGCTTGACATCTCCGACAAGGAGTACCAGGTCACAAAAGACCGGCTCGACAAGTACAGGGTGATCATGTCCTCCATGACCGAGGCGGAATTGGACGACCCCAAGATCATCACAGCCTCAAGAATCAAGCGGATCTCAAGGGGGAGCGGGACCTCGCCGGAGCTGGTGCGGGAGCTGCTCAAGTCTCACAAGGCGATGCAGAAGGCGATCAAGGGGATGCGAGGGATGAACAAGATGGGTATGAAGCGGATGATGAAGAAGTTCGGCCCCATGATGGGCGGCGGGATGTAAAACGCACAACCTCATTTTAAGAAATTTATTTTATTTCTTCCAAATATTGTTTTGCGTACCCTTTATGACTAAGCCCTACTTCTGACCTAATCAAATCATCAAGAATATGCTCAAGTTGAACGACTCGGTCGTGTTTTTCTATAGCATGATGGAATTGGCCAACTCTATCATCTTTTATATTTTTGATTTCATAATCAGTTTTGATTTTATATTTCTTACCTGGATTATTATGTTCATAAAGATTAATTAAAGCTTTTTCGATCCTATCTTTAATATCTATCTTCTTTCCATCGAGATTTATTATAGTTTCCAATGCAATCCAAAACTTTCTGAAGCGCTCATTCTTGTCGTCTAATTCTCGTTTTCCGTTTGCATGCATGTGAACAGCACGCATTATTGTATCAATCTCTTCAGGCTTTCTGGCTTTGAGGGATTCTCTAACACTAACGACTGAGGCTTCGACGTCAACTGCTTTATTATCCTGAGCTAAAATCAAATCCATTCTTAAGGTTGTCCTTACACTTCTCAAGTCATCACATCCGATCAGCCGAAACATAATTATAATCTAAATGTAGCAAGTTATCTGCACAAAGGGCAAATAAATCACACTCTTTTAAAATAATATCTGTTCCTATATCCATCGCTTCGTCATCATTTTGTGCGTCTAACTCCACCTCAACGGATATATTCTGCGATTGTTCTATGCTAGTCCTGGTAAATGTGCAATCTAGAAGCCTGATTTTTCTGCCGACATCCCAATCATCGGGCCAATAATGTATTCCTCGCATATGCACCTTGAACTTAGGCATAGATGGAGATTTTAACACTTCACTTATTTAACTCATCTTGCGTATATTGATATGCTCCTCACTAAATGCAATGACACAAAGTTGAAGAAACGATATGGCAAAAAGGATGAAGATCAACAGCCAAAATTGACTTTAACGGTCTAACCATAGGGCACCACTATCCTCACAGAGCTAAGAGCATCTAAGGTTTTGGCGAATTGGCCAGGATTAGCTAAAAACCTATTTAACAGAGGAGAGGGCTTTTGCGCGGGAAATGACCGAATGGGAGTCGGACTTCACGGGCTCTTTCAGCAGCTACCTCTCTCCAGGATGCCGGATCTGCCGCCAGGGGGCGTCCCTGGTCTTATTCGTCACTGGGATCTGCGAGAGGGACTGCTTCTACTGCCCCCTCTCAGAGATGAGGAGAGATAGAGACGTCGTCTTCGCAAACGAGCGGGAGGCGAGCTCCGACTCCGAGATCATCGAGGAGGCCCGCGCCATCGGCGCCCTGGGGACCGGGATCACCGGGGGCGAGCCGCTCCTGAAGCGGGATCTTGTTCACAGTTCAATCCGGTCCCTGAAGAGGGAGTTCGGGGAGGACCACCACATCCACCTCTATACCGGAGCGAGGCCCGGCCCCTCCTCCCTTCGGGCCCTCGCCGAGGCGGGGCTCGACGAGATCAGGTTCCACCCGCCGACCTCCGACTGGTCGGAGCCGGGATGGCTCAGCAAGACCCTGCAGGACGCGAAGTCCGCAGGGCTCCTGGCCGGGGTCGAGATCCCCGCCATCGGCCCCGCCCCCGGCGTCGTTGAGGCGGTTTTGAAGAATGACGCCTTCCTGAACCTGAACGAGCTTGAGTTCTCAGAGACGAACCAGTCGGCTCTTCTGGCCCTCGGATTCAGGTCGAAGGAGTACAGCTGCGGAGTTGTTGGGAGCGAGCTTTCTGCCGAGCAGTTCAAGGTCGAGGGTCTTCGGGTCCACTACTGCACCTCAGCCTTCAAGGACGCGGTCCAGCTCCGGGAGCGGCTGAAGCGGCGGGCGGAGAGGACGGCCCGCCCCTTCGACCTCCCCACCGAGGACGGAACCCTGATCTATGGCGTGATTCTGCCCGCCGATCAGGCTGGGGCCGGTGGCATCGGCCTCGGTCTCACTTCGGCCGTCGAGAGGCTGGCGGGGCTGGGGGTGCCGGAGGAGATGTACACCTTCTCTGAGGGGAGGATCGAGATCGCCGGATGGATCCTGGAGGATATAGTCGCCGACCTCGACGGGACGGGATGCGACCTCGCCCTGGAGGAGAGGTACCCGATCGAGGGCGGGCCGGTGGTGGAGAGAATACCTTTATAAATCCATAGCTGCAAGTGTAGAGGCGGTGAGCTTACAGGATGGAGGCTAGCGTTCGAAAACATGAAGATCAGATCCGTGAGCGCCTGAAAAACTACCTCAAGCGCGACGGAATGGGCATCCGGAAGGCTGTCCTGAGGCTGTTCTTGCATGACAGGTCTTACACCACTGAGGAAGTTTACACTTATCTGGACAAGGAGGGTTTTGACGTCAGCTATCGGGGCGTCTCGGCGATGGTGGGGCTCATGAACACGCGGCTAGGCATCCTCAGCATCGACGTCTCGGGCGACCACAACGTCTACTCTCTCAAACCCGATCACAAGGTGATCGTCAGCTCAGTTCTCGAAAGCTATTGATTCGTATTGATTCGGCTTCAGTTGGGCGGCTCCCCCCGCTTCATCCTTCTGAGATATTTCTTGAGGGCATAGTCTGAGAGGAGGTTAATCCCTCTGAGGGCCAGATGCTGGCCGAGCCCCGCCGTCATCCTCTCGCTATAGTAACGGTGCAGGGCTTTCAGGTGGCGGAGGTTGTATTCCAGACACGTCCCCACCAGCTCCCAGTGCTCGGGCCTCGCTCTGTCTTTTCCAAAACCTCTCGCGTTTCCTAGACGCGTCTCCCCGATGGGGGTGAAGAAGAGGGGTAGCATCAGGCCGACCTGGTCCCTCAGCGATTCGACCAGCTCCGTCGTCAGGACCACGTCCTCCTCCGTCTCGCCGGGCAGGCCCAGAACGAGGCTTGCAACCGGAAGCCAGGACCGGTCACTGAATAGGCCGTAGCACTCCCTCACCATCTCGGGCCAGATCTCTCGGGGCGCCGGGCTGGTCTTGTTCTTCATGTGCTTTGCAAGAAGCCGTGGGCTTGCTGTCTCGATCCCGATCCAGGCAGACATGTACCTCTGGTCGGTCCCGATCCCTACGATCTCGGAGATCTCCGCCAGAAGGTCCTGGCTGTGATAGACCGATGCCAGGCTCACGTGGGATACGTCCACGGTCCGGGGGGCCAGGTCCTTAACCTGTCTGAAAAGGTCGAGGAGCATCTCTCTGTTCGGCTCCGACCCGGCAGAGCCGTACATGAAGGCGTCCTCGGAGTGGAGGATCAGGTCCAATTGCCCCGCCCCGATGTTCACCTCGGCATCTTTCAGGATCTTGGAGACGGGCCGATGCCGGGGCCTCCGCATGGTGGGCGAGCAGAAGGTGCAGCCTCTCCAGCAGCCTCTCCCGATCTCGACGATCCCCCCGACGGTGGCGCCCCTGTTCGCGGGTATCTCCTCGCCGGGGACGGTCTCGCCCTCGACCTCTCCGGGGACGTCCTCTCCGGCCATCATCTTTCTGCAGACCTGCGGAAATGTCCTCTCCCCCTCGCCGAGGTAGATGAGATCGACCCCCACGTCCTCGCCCCGGAGCTCCCAGGAGCCGTTGCCACCGATGACGACCTTGGGCTTGTGCTCCTTGATCAGGGGATGGCCCAAAAGCTCCAGAAACTTCGTCCTGTTGTAGGGCGCGCCCCTGCCTATCATCTCCTCGATCTCCCGGACGGCGATCTTGCCCATGGGGTCGTCGTGGGTTATCCCCACGATCTCGGTATCGGGTCCGATGGCTTCATCCAGGTGGTCGGGGTGGGCCACCATCACCTCGTCCCGGGAGAACCCATACTCCAGGAGGGCGGCCTCCACCTTCCTCATGCCGCAGGGAGCGAGTATGGCGGAGCCGTCGGGTCCGGCCTCGACGGGCGGGCAGAAGAGCCACTTGAATATCCTCTCGGAGATCATCGATGCTGGGAGTATCGCCGCAAATCCAAGCATCACTCCTCCGTTGTAGTTGCTCATCATGGTGGCGTCGCTGGTGAGGACTATCCTTTTGCCTGACATCTGCCGGCATCATCGCGGTGATCCAAGATAACGGTGTTGAGCCGACCGACATCCCACAAGCTTTAATAGATCCCACCTTCAGAGTGGAGGTTTGTGCAGGAGAAATCGTTGTCGGAAATCAACGAACGCATTCGGGACGGCAGCGTTCGGGTGGTCACTGCGGAGGAGATGCCGGACCTGGTGGACGAGCTTGGCACCGATGGTGCGGTGCGCGAGGTGGACGTCGTCACCACCGGCACCTTCGGAGCCATGTGCTCGTCCGGTCTCTTTCTCAACACCGGCCACAGCGATCCGCCGATAAAGATCTCCAAGGCCTGGCTGAACAACGTGGAGGCCTACGGTGGGATCGCCGCCGTCGACCTCTTTTTGGGAGCCACCCAGCCGTCCGAGGACCGGGGAGACGAGTACGGCGGAGCCCACGTGATGGAAGACCTGATATCGGGCCGAGAGGTGGAGCTTCGGGCCCAGGGCGCCGTTACCGACTGCTACCCCCGCTTCGACCTCGAGACGACCCTCAGGCTCGACGACTTCAACCAGGCCACCATGGTCAACCCGCGAAACTCCTACCAGAGGTACGCCGCAGCCGCCAACTCCACCGAGAGGACGCTGCACACCTACATGGGAACGCTCCTTCCCCGTTACGGGAACGTCAGCTACAGCGGGGCCGGAGCCCTCTCGCCGATACCAAACGATCCGGACTTCGAGCAGATAGGCTTCGGGACCAGGATATTCCTCTGCGGAGCTCAGGGCTTCATCGTCGGCTCGGGGACCCAGCATCTGCCTCAGGAGGGTTTCTCCACCCTGATGGTGAAGGGCGACCTGAAAGAGATGAGTAACGAGTTTCTGAGGGCCGCCACCTTCCAGGACTACGGCCCCAGCCTCTACGTCGGCCTGGGGGTTCCCATACCCGTCTTGAACGAGCGTATCGCCAAAAAGACGGCCGTCAGAGACCGGGACATCATCACCGAGATCGTCGACTACGGGGTCCCTCGGCGCGCTCGTCCCACGGTGAGGCGGGTGAACTACGAGCAGCTCTATTCCGGCTTCGTAGAGATCGACGGGACCGAGGTGAAGACTTCGGCCCTATCGAGCCGCCACGTCGCCAGGAAGGTGGCCTGCGCCCTCGGCGAATCCATCAAAAAGGGCGAGTTCCTCCTTTCGGCCTCGTCAGAGCCGCTTTCAAGGGTGGGACGGAATCGGCCGATGAAGCAGACCAAGGAGTTCCTCCTTGTCGGGGACGTCATGAGCACCGAGGTTGTGACGGTCCGCGAGGAGATCTGCATAAGGGAGGCGGCCCAGATGATCATAGGCGGGACCTTCGACCACCTGCCGGTCGTCTCGGCGGAGGGAAAGCTGATCGGGATGGTCACCGCCTGGGACATATCCAAGGCCGTGGCCAGCGACAAGACCTCTCACATCTCCGAGATGATGACGAAAAAGGTCTTCATAGCAAGCCCCGACGAGCCCCTGGAACTGGCGGCCCGAAAGCTCGATCACCACAAGATATCGGCCCTGCCGGTGGTGGACAAAGATCATCACGTCATCGGGATGGTCACGAGCGACCACGTCAGCAGGCTCTACGGAAGGAGGCGATCACTTTGAAGCTGATGCTCCACGTGGCTCCTGGAATCGTCCGAAAGCCGATCGTATCGTCGGTGATCCTGGAGACGCGCGCCCTAATAAACATCGAGAGGGCGAAGGTCGACGCCGTCTCCGGTGAGATCGTAATCGACGTTGATCCCGAGAAGTGCACTGAGGTGAAGGCGGCCTTCGAGGAGAAGGGTGTGAGGGTCGTCCTCCTGGAAAACCCCATCATAAAAGACGAGGACGAGTGCATCCACTGCGGGGCCTGCATATCGATCTGCCCCACGGGGACCTTCCACTTCGAGGGGTCTCTTGTGGTGGCCGACCCCGGAAAGTGCGTCCAGTGCGGCACCTGCGTTGCCGCCTGTCCCCAGAGGGCGCTGAAGCTGGTTTTGAAGTAGATCTTTAATTGCGAACTGTTGCGGCCCGTCTATCCCCTCGTGATCAGATCGGGCCTGAGGTTCGCCCTCTTGAGCGGCGGAAGCTCGCCCCAGAGCGCCATCTCCTCGCCCTTGATCACCATTGCGCCAGAGATCCCTGGCTTGTTGACGGCCTCGAAGGCCTCGGCCAGGGGCGAATCCACCCCGACGGCGTTTCCTAGGGCCGTGGCTGCGGCGTCCGCAAGTGATACGTCCTCGGAGACGACGATGGCTGCGTCGGCGTACCCGAAGCTGATGGAGGGGCCGACGGTCCCGCTGCTGGTGCAGATCCCTAAAGGTCTTTCTCGTGGCTGGATCTCGAAGGCGAGATCTTTGAGGGGCGAGGGTCCGGCGTAGATCCCCATTAATATGGGCCGGTCAGCGACGAGGGCGACGTCCCCGCCGTTGTCGACGATGGCGTGGGTCGCCCCGGCCCTGATCATCGCCTCCAGGGCGAAGCGGGCGATCGTTCCCGCGACCGCGCTCATGGGCCCGATACCGACGGCTGCGCCCGCCCTGGCCATATCTCTTACGATCTGAGGCGCTTTCTCGATGGCGCGGTCGTAAGGCTCCAGGGTCAGGACGAAGAAGGGATCCTCTCTTATGAACTCCTCAAGAAGGGCCCGCTGGAATGCGATCGCCTCTTTTGCCGCCTCGATCTGATCCCGCTTTTGAGCCGTGATGGTGACGATCGTCTCTTTGAGCTGGAACCTCTCCCTGACGAGATCATCCAATTCCTTCACCCCTCCGCCAGAGGTTGGGGTGGTGACAGATCCGGCCTCTCTCTGCCCTTGAGGGCCCGGGCCACGATCTCGCGCCTGCCCCTCAGGAGAACCTCGATCTCCTCTCCGTACTTCACCTCGATCGGCTCTGCGACCTCGTAGAGCCGTGATAGCTGCCCCATCCCCGCCTCCGAAGACGGCAGATGGACTAAAAACTCTTCCAGTGGCGGCAGCTTCTCGGCGATCAGGTCGAGGAGGCTGGCGAAGCCGTGCCCCTCCCGGGCGGAGATGAAGACGGGGCTGGGCGCCAGGTCCCGGATCAGCTCGCATCTCTCTTTTGCGTCCTCGGGATCGATCCGGTCCACCTTGTTCAGGACCGAGACGATTGATGCGTAGCAGCCGCAGTCCCAGAGGGTCTGGTGGCAGCTGGCGAGCTTATCTCTCAGAACCTCGGGCGGATCGGAGAGGTCCACCACCAGGAGGACAAGGTCCGCCTCGACGATCTCGGCCAGGGTCGACCGGAAGGCCTTGATCAGAAAGAGGGGGAGATCGTCGATGAACCCGACGGTGTCGGTGAGGAGAAACTTCCGCTCTTTTGCGGCCACGGCCCTGGTGGTGGGCGAGAGGGTGGTGAAGGGCTGGTCCTTCGCCGAAACCGTCTCTTCAGTCAGGCGGTTGAAGAGGGTGCTCTTTCCGGCGTTGGTGTAGCCGGCGAGGGCCACAAGATCGAAGCCGAGCTCTCTTCTCCGCTCGCGCCTCCGCTCCCCCGTCTCCTCCACGGCCTTCAGCTCTGCCCTGATCTTGGCCATCCTCCCCTTGATGTCCCTGTACATGGAGACGTCGTAGCTTCCCGAGCCCCGATAACCGGGCCGCTCGCTCAGCTTTTTGAGAGACTCGATCGTCCGCACGAAGGGGGCCTCGTAGGTGAGGCGGGCCAGCTCCACCTGGAGCTTCGCCTCTCTGGTGGAGGCCCGGGAGGCGAAGATCTCCAGGATCAGGTTGAACCGATCTATCGCACCGACCTCGAACTCCTTGCCGATGTTGAAGATCTGGCCGGGGCTGAGGGGCTCGTTGAAGATCAGCTTCTCGGGCGAGAGAGAGGCAGCCTCGGCGATCTTGCCCCTTCCGAGCTGAAACCTCCGGTCCCTTCCTCTCCTCTGGGAGATCTCGGCGAGGACCCTGTAGCCCGCCGACTCGGCGAGGCCACGGAGCTCCGCCATCTTCTCGGGGTGGGGCTCATCCCTCGGATCCTCCCGGAAGAGGAGCACCGCCGTCTTCTCTTTCTTCATGCCCCTCCAGTCGTCATCTTCAACTCCCCTGAGCCGAGCCCCTCCTCCATCAGCATCAAAACCAACTTTCGGCCCGCAAAGGAGGCGTGATGGGCGAGTTCGATCGCCCTCCTCTCTCCTCGGGACTCGGGGTACTTGAACTCCCGCCCCAGGATGCTCTCAACCCGCCACCGCTCCAGGTTGTAGAGGTCGCCCTTCTCGGCCAGGACGATTCCGGGAAGGCCCCGGACCGAGTCCTCGATCAGCTCGATCACCACCTCCATCTCCACCGACTCCGCCACTTGGGGGACGAGCCTGATCCTCCGGGTTCTCTCGATCCCCTCCGGGGATATCTTTGCCAGCACCGAGGCGGAGACCATGATGTACCTCCCGCCCACAGCGTGCCTGCCGGATATGTCGACCGCCACCACGTCCAAGGTATCATCTCGTCGTCGGTCGTAATTGTCGTCACAGGTCGATGTCGATTATGGCGTGCTTGTCGACCACATCCGTTGCCCTCTCCAGGGAGAGGCCCGCACCCCTGGCGATCTCGATCGCCCTCTCGCGGTCGATGAGGTCATCGGGGGCGTGGGCGTCGGTGTCAACGACCATCTTCGCCCTCGCCTCCTGGGCGAGCCTGGCCACGTGGCCGTTGGTGATGTTGTGCCCGCGTCGGGCGGTCAACTCGAGGCAGACGTCGTTCTCCCTAGCCAGATCCGCCTCCTCGGGGGTGAGAAAGCCGGGATGGGCCAGGATCTCCGCCCCTATCTCCAGGGCCATCCGGTTCGTCCCCGGGGCCACCGGCTCGACGGGCGTCTCTCCGTGGACGACGACGAGGTCGGCGCCGAGCCGTCGGGCAAGAGTTGCCAGCTTCTCCATCTTTGCTGGAGGGACGTGGGTCAGCTCGACGCCGCAAAGGATCCTCATCTCCAGGACGTCCTCCAGCTCCTTGACCTTCGAGACCTGGCGGATGACGAACTCGACGTTGGTGAAGTCGACGTGATCGGTGATCCCAAGAGCCCGGCACCCCTTCATCTCGGCCCGGCGGACCAGCTCGCTGGGGATCAGTTCGCCGTCGCTGAAGACGGTGTGAGTGTGAAGGTCGATCATGAGGGTGCCTGAATCACAAACATTATTAAGTATTGCCTTCAACAAAACCAGCCCAAGGCCGTAGCTGGGAGTTTTCGATGACCACCGCGATCCGACGTTTGGTTTTGGACGTATTGAAGCCGCATGTCCCCACAATTCTCGAGCTTGCCGAGGCTCTGAGCAAGCTCGGCGGAATAACCGGGGTGAACCTGAGCCTATCCGAGGTAGACCAGCAGACCGAGACGATCAAGATCACAATCAAAGGAGACAGGATCGATTACCTGGCCGTGGAGTCGGTGATACAGGACTTCGGCGGCGTGATCCACAGCATCGACGAGGTCGTGGCTGGAAAAGAGATCGTAGAAGAGGTGGAGACTGCACAGGACCGCTGACGATCGGACCTGCGGCGTTTTCGGGAGATGGACTGAACTGGCAGGATTTTTCCCACCATCTTAAGCGTTCAGCTCTTTGCAGGAGATCAGCCGCGTCTTCTTTTGATCCTGCTCGCTATCTCCTTTACCATGGCGGTCTTGGGCCCCTTCTTAGGGACCGTGACCCGGCCAGGCTTCTCCCACCACTCTTTAGGGTAGTGTTTGTCCCGTTCAGCCTCCGGCCCAAGGCCCATCTCCATCGCTGCCACCATGATCTCGTCGACGGTGGGCTTCTCGACGGCGTCGCGCTTTCTGATCTGTCTCCCATCGCTCCTCGACTTCCCGGCGTCGATGTAGGCGGGCCAGATGACAACTCGGCCCTCTTCTTTGGACATGCTGAAACCCACGCCTCACTGCCGGATAAGATTTTTGGCCCTGGAGCTGTACGCCCCCGGATTTGGGATAGCCTTTTAGAGAAGAAATGACGAAGAGCCTCTTGGAGTTCGTGATCATGAGCGAGAATGCCTATCCCACCGCCAAGGTCGGCGACCAGGGGGTGCCCTGGGACCCCGAGCAGCTGAGGAGAATTCAGGAGCACCCCTGCTTCAGCGAGAAGGCCTGCCATCGCTTCGGCAGGATGCACCTTGCCGTCGCACCAAAGTGCAACATCCAGTGCAACTACTGCATCCGAGACTTCGACTGCGTCAACGAGTGCAGGCCAGGGGTCACAAGCCAGGTCCTGACCCCAGAGGAGGCCCTCCAGCGGGTCGACGAGGTGATGGAGAAGCTCCACTACATCAAGGTGGTGGCGGTGGCGGGTCCCGGCGAGCCCCTCTTCAACGAGCCGACCTTCGAGACCTTTCGGCTGGTGGGAGAGAAGTACCCCAAGGTCATCCTCTGCGTCAGCACCAACGGTCTCCTCCTCCCCGACGAGATCGACCGGCTCGACGATCTCGGGATCAGCAACGTCACCGTCACCCTGAACGCCATCGACCCCAACATCGGAAAAGAGATCTATGAGCACGTATTTTACGAAGGGAAGAAGTACACCGGCCTGGAGGCCGCCGAGATCCTCCTCGACCACCAGCTGAGGGGCCTTGAGGAGGCGGTGAAGAGGAAGATGATAGTCAAGGTGAACACCGTCCTCATCCCGACGATCAACGAAGGTCACGTCGTCGAGATCGCAAAGACGGTCAAGAAGCTTGGGGTCTACATCCAGAACGTGATGCCGCTGATCCCTCAGTACCGGTTCTCGCACCTCTCGCCGCCGACGCCGGCCGAGAAGAAGAAGGTTCAGGACGATCTCGCCAAGATCATGAAGCAGATGAGGCACTGCAGGCAGTGCAGGTCCGACGCCATCGGGAAGCTCGGGTGCGACGTTCAGCAGCAGTTCGACAAACCTGAGTAGTCAGGTCCCTGGGAGCAAGGAGATCGTTATCGCCTCCTTCCCCGACCTCGGCACCGGTCTCACAGAAGTCTGGTGGGCTCGGCGGGCCGTGGCGTCTTGACGACGAGGACCCGTAGCCTACCGTCGCTCTCGTTCGTCCAGCGGTGGGGGATCTTGGCAGGGCTCTCCACCAGGGCGTCGGTCCCGACCTCCCTTCTCTCGTCTCCGATCTCGACGGTCCCCCGCCCCTCCAGGACGTAGAAGACGACGTCGACGGGGGTGACGTGCTTTTTCAGGGATTCACCTGGTTCCAAAGTGATGTGCATCACCTGGGCCCATTCGGTATCGCTCATCTTCCTCGCATCAACCCCGTGGGGGTTTGGCGCCCTATCGGCCTTCTCCACCTCGACGATCTTCATCTTTTTAGCCTCCACGAAAGCTATCGAAATATTCTTCGAACCATTCTTCGAAGCTTATTTGAGTCGTCGACGTATATACTTGTGGAGATGAATTTGGTGAGCCGAATATTGACGTCGGTTAGGGGTGGTTGAAGGTGGTCATAAGGAATATCATAAAGATCGACGAGGCCCTCTGCGACGGGTGCGGAAGCTGCGTCCTCGCCTGTCCTGAGAACGCCATCGAGATCAGAGACGGAAAGGCGAAGGTCGTCCGGGAGAGCTTCTGCGACGGCCTCGGAGCCTGCATAGGCGAGTGCCCCACGGGCGCCCTCTCGATCGAGGAGCGGGAGGCCGAGGAGTTCGACGAGCAGGCCGTCAAGGAGGCCGCAGGATCGGCGAAGATGGCTCACGAGGCCGGGGACGAGGTGCAAAGCGGCGGCTGCCCGGTGGCGCTGAGAGGGACGGGCGCAGGAAGGCTCGGCTCCTCGAAGCTCGCCGATAGGCGGAGGAGTGCCTCAGACCCGGCGGCCGGGATCGAGGCCGAAACCGAGGCGGAGGCAGCCCCCGGCGCGAGCCGGCCGGAGCTCTCCAACTGGCCGATCCAGATGAGGCTCGCTCACGTCGACGCCCCCTACTTCGATGGCGCGCGCCTTCTGATCGCCGCCGACTGCACCGCCTTCGCTTCGCCAGCTGTCCACCGGGAGTTCATACGGGGGAGGATCACCCTCATAGGCTGCCCCAAGCTCGACGAGAGGAAGAGCTTCGTCGAGAAGCTCGCCGCGATCCTAAAAGCCCACGAGATCGAGGACATAACCGTCCTGGAGATGGAGGTTCCCTGCTGCTCGAACCTGGAGGCCTTCGTCCGGCAGGCGCTGAAGATGGCGGGAAAGGAGGTGCCCGTGAAGAGCCGCATTTTGGGGATCGAGGGCGAGGTGCAGGGGTGAGGTCGGCGATCTCTGTCTGTTGATGTTGGAGTGAGGAGTTCTATCGTAACGACAGAAAAGCCTATAACTCCGCCACCCAATTTTCCTCCCCTATGACCGCTCTGCTGGAGATAAAGGGCCTATCGAAGAGCTTCTCGGTGAAGGGGAAGCGTTTTGAGGCCCTCCACGACGTCAACCTCTCGGTGGGAGATAAGGAGTTCATGTGCCTCCTGGGCCCCTCGGGCTGCGGCAAGACGACCCTTCTGCGGATCATGGCGGGCCTGGAGAGGCCCACCAGCGGTGCGGTGCTTCTCGACGGCGTCCCCATCGAGGGTCCGGGGCCCCAGCGGGGGATGGTATTTCAGGAGTACTCCCTCTTCCCCTGGAGGACGATCCTCGACAACGTCGCCTTCGGTTTAGAGCTTCGCGGCGTCTCCAGGGAGGAGCGGTTCGAGAAGGCCAGAAGGTACCTGAAGACGGTGGGCCTCGCGGGATTTGAGAACAGCTACCCTCACGAGCTCTCGGGCGGGATGAAGCAGAGGGTCGCGATCGTGCGGGCCCTGGTGAACAACCCCAAGGCCCTCTTCATGGACGAGCCCTTCGGGGCTCTGGACGCCCAGACCCGAAACATCATGCAGGCGGAGCTCCTCCGGATCTGGCAGGAGCAGCAGAAGACCGTCGTCTTCGTCACCCACAGCGTCGACGAGGCGATCTACCTCGCCGACCGGGTGGTGATCATGTCCGCCCGCCCCGGCCAGATCTGCGAGATCATAGCGATCGATGTTCCAAGACCTCGGGTGCGGACCAGCTCCGAGGTCAACAGGTACCGGGAGAAGGTCCTCTCCGTCCTGAAGGCCCTCCGAAATGACTAATAACTAATTTATAATTTTCCTATTAGTATATTTTTTCTGTTTTTGTGTATTTTCCTAGGCTTCGCTTCGGTCAATCATGAAGGCGTCCGAGGGAGCGTTTATATTCGTAGAGGTACGAAATTTGTCTCAGCTGGTGAGACCGTTGAGCAGATCCAAATGGATGGAGCTTCCGCGACTGGTGGTGGTCGGCAGCGGCGTGGCAAGAGAGGTGGCCGACGTCTGCAGAGACCTCAAACTGAAGGGCAGCTCCCTGATCGTTACGGGCCCCACCACCAGCGCGCTGGTGGGGGGCGAGATCTCTCAGCGGATGGAAGATCGCGGCTTTGAAACAGGCCTCATGATCACAAAATTTTCAAAACTCGAAGAGGTGGAGAGGGCGGAGAAACTGGCGGCGGAGATGGAGGCGGGCTTTCTCATAGGCGTCGGCGGCGGCAGATCGATAGACGTCGCCAAGCTCGCCTCGGTGAGGGCGGGGGTCCACTTCGTCTCCATCCCCACCGCCGCCTCCCACGACGGGATATGCTCGGCCCAGGCCTCCCTCACCATCGACGGCGAGACCACCTCCGTCTCGGCCCAGTCCCCCCTGGGGATCATAGCCGACACCGCCATCATCTCCAAGGCTCCCGAAAGGCTCCTCGCCGCAGGGTGCGGCGACATCATCTCCAACTACACCGCCATAAGGGACTGGAAGCTCGCCCATCGGCTCCGGGGCGAGGAGTACAGCGAGTACGCCTCCGCCCTCTCGGAGATGACGGCGAGGATGATCGTCGAGACCGCCCCAGACCTGAAACCGGGCCTGGAAGAGTCGGCGAGGATCGTCGTCAAGGCCCTGATATCCAGCGGCGTCGCCATGAGCATCGCGGGCTCATCGCGGCCTGCCAGCGGCTCAGAGCACAAGTTCGCCCACGCCATCAACAAAATAGCTCCCGGAAAAGCCCTTCACGGCGAGCTCTGCGGCCTGGGAACCATAGTCATGATGTATCTACACGGCGGCGACTGGAAGATGATCCGAACCGCCCTGAAAGAGGTAGGTGCACCCACATCGGCCTTCGAGATCGGCCTTGACAAAGAGACGGTGATCGAGGCCTTAACCTCCGCCCACAACATCCGCCCCGAGCGATACACCATCCTCGGCTCGGGCCTCACCAGAGAGGCCGCCACCGCGGCCGCCAAAAAGACCAAAATAATATAATTATTTTCTAGAGGCGAAAACCATGTCCGAAGCAGCTACACAAATCACCCTGATAGGAACCAAGCTCGCAACGATAGGGATGGAGTTCATATTCAACGCCCCTTCGCCGGAATGCGAGACCTGCAAGCTCAGGAACACCTGCACCAACCTCGAGTCGGGGAGGAGGTACAGGATCCTGGGGATTCGTGGGGAGCTGGTCCACGATTGCCCCATCCACGAGGCGGGAGTCCGGGCGGTAGAGGTGACAGAAAGCCCCATCATCGCCGCCATCGACGCGAGGAAGGCCTTCGCCGGGTCCAAGACCGTCCTCGAGCCGCCAAAATGTGACGAGTACGACTGCACCATGTACGAGCTCTGCCACCCCGTCGGTCTGAAGGGAGGCGACCGTTGTACCATCGTCGAGGTGGTGGGCGAGGCCCCCGAGGAGTGTGAGCTCGGCCACAAGCTGAAGCTGGTGGAGCTGAGGCGCTGAAGCCGTCCGGTTTCTGCCCATCTCAATTTTTCTGACTATTTTCTGCGATCTTTGGGTACCGACTATGAGAAAGTTTCTCACCTACGCCCGGAACGTCTTCATCCCCGTCACCGACATCTGCAGGAATCGATGCCTCTACTGCTGCTTTCGGCGGGACGAGGGAAAGATCATCAGCCGAAAGGAGGCGACCGACCTCCTGGACCGGGGGGCGTCGGCGGGCTGCACCGAGGCCCTCTTCTCCCTCGGCGAAGCTCCCTGGGAGGTCTCAGGCTTCGACGACCTTCTCAAACGAACCGAGTGTGTCGACCTCATCGACTACCTCATCGAGCTATCGGAGCTGGCCCTGGATCGAGGCCTTCTACCCCACACCAACGCCGGCCTCCTCTCAAAAGAGGAGATGAGAAGGCTTGCGCCCTACAACGCCAGCATGGGCCTGATGCTCGAGACGACGGCCGAGGTGGAGGCTCACCGATCCTCCCCCGGAAAGAGGCCCGACCTGAGGCTTGCGGCCATCGCAGCGGCAGGGGAGCTGAAGACGCCTTTCACCACCGGAATACTCGTCGGCATCGGCGAGACGAGGGAGGACAGAGCACGATCCCTTCAGGCTTTAAAAGATCTTCACGAGACTTACGGCCACATCCAGGAGGTGATCGTCCAGCCCTTCGACCCCAAGCCCGAGACCGCCATGGCCGCCATCGCCCCGCCCGATCCTGATACCCTGGCGGAGGCGGTGAGGATGGCAAGATCGATCCTTCCGCCCTCGGTCTCCGTCCAGGTCCCCCCAAACCTGGCCGACCCCCTCCCCCTGGTGGAGGCCGGGGCCGAGGACCTGGGCGGGATCAGCCCCGTGACCCTGGACTGGATCAACCCCGAGAGAAGGTGGCCCGCCACAGAGGAGCTCGAATCCCGGCTTTCCGGCTTTGAGCTGAGAGAGAGGCTCGCCGTCTACCCTCGATATATAGATCTGGGCTGGCACGGCGAAAAGACTAGGTCGCTGGTCGAGAGGCTGGCGGGGCCCGACGGCCTGAGAAGGAGGGATCGACCTTGAGGCGGCGGGGGAATCGCAAATAATATCTCAGATCACAGCAGAGCTGGTGGGGTATGAGCAAGAAGTCTCTGGAGATCGGCATAAGCTGCGGACTCGTCTTTCTGATGATCGCGCTCATGATCATTGTTCAGTTGGCGGCGCCCGAGCCCCTCCGTCCGGCGGGGTTCGTCCTGGCGGTTCTGGCCTTCATGCTGTTCATGGGCGGGGCCGGGTTCAAGCTTATGAACGTCGAGTCGTGAAGTTTTAGATATCAAGAAGATATCAAGATAATATCAAGATCGAAAAGTAGCATACCTCTTTGAAGAGGGCGAGATATGGGCATCTTGGACAAGTTGATGGGCAGGTCTGGCGACGAGGATTACGTAAACATAGACCTGGGGCAGTTCGAGGAGGTCTCCGCTGGGTCCCCCTCGGAGATTCTGGTGAGGATGGCGGAGTTGAACGACCTCGACGTTCTCCCCGAGATAAAGATGGAGGTTCAGAGGGGAAACCTGGTCCTGGTGGACATATCTCCCCTGAGAAGGGAGAAGGACCTTCTGGACGAGGCGATAGGGGAATTGAAGGCCGCCGTCCTGGATATGAAAGGCGACATCGCAGGGCTCGGCGACAACCTGGTGATAGTCGTGCCCAAGAGGATGAGGATAGATAGGGATAACATTCTGGGGGGGGACGAGGATTGAAGGCCGTCACCACCTCCAGTTGCCCCATCTGCAACGCCGAGATCACCTTCGACTGGGAGACGAAAGATATCCCCCACTTCGGCGAGGCGATGGTCATCGCCGGGGTCTGCGAATCGTGCGGGTTCAGGCTCTCGGACACCATCCTCCTCAACCAGGGCGAGCCGGTCAGGTACACCATCACCATCGAGGACGCAGAGGATCTGAACGCGCGGGTGATCAGGTCCACCAGCGGGACGATCAGGCTCCCTGAGCTGGGGATCAACGTCGAGCCGGGTCCTGCCTCCGATGCCTACATATCCAACGTCGAGGGCGTCCTCCAGAAGGTGAAGGGCATCGTCGCCTTTGCCACCAAGTCCGCTCGGGACGCCGGAGTCGAGGAGAACACGCGCCGGGGCGAGTGCATCCTCGCGCGGATCGAGAGGGCGATGGAGGGCGAGGGACCCCTCACCATAGTTCTGGAAGACCCTCTGGGAAATAGTGCCATAGTCTCCGAGAAGGCGGTCTCAACAAAGCTCACCCCCGAGGAGTGCGAGGATCTCGAGACCGGGATGATCATCCTCGACTCCGCCGCCTGACCCGGCGAGCTGCAGCGATCCAGGGAGGCGGATAGAATGATAGTCCTCAGCGGCGGGACCGGGACCCCCAAGCTTCTGGTGGGCCTCAAGAAGGCTCTACCACCGTCGGAGCTGACGGTGGTCGCCAACACCGCCGACGACCTCTGGATCTCGGGAAACCTGGTATCGCCGGACCTGGACTCTGTCCTCTACACATTGGCGGGGATGATCGACCAAAAGAGGTGGTGGGGGATCGAGAACGACTCTTTTAGCACTCACGACTTTCTCAGCGGCCTCGGCCATCAAGAAGCCCTCGCCCTCGGCGACCTTGACCGGGCCATTCACATATTCCGATCCGACCTCCTCCGGGAGGGCCTGACCATGAGCCAGGCGACCGAGAGGCTCTGCCATGCCCTGAAAATTGAGGAAAAAGTCCTTCCGATGAGCGACGATCCCGTATCCACCATGATCGCGACCCCCGAGGGGGAGATGCACCTTCAGGAGTTCTGGGTCGGTCGGGGTGGGCGCCCCGACGTGAAAAGCGTCCGGTTCCGGGGGATCGAAGATGCCCTCCCAAGCCTCGGTTTTCTCGCCGCCCTGGAAAAAGCAGACGAAGCGGGCGAGGCCGTCCTCATCGGGCCGAGCAACCCCATCTCCAGCATCGGGCCGATCCTGGTTTTGAGGGGCGTTCGGGACCGGTTGAAGAAGACGAATAGCCGGGTCGTAGCCATAAGCCCCCTCGTCGGCGCAAAGCCCCTCAGCGGTCCCGCCGCCGCTTTCATGCGGGCCTGGGGCGTTCCCGTCACCGACCAGGGGGTTGCAGATCTTTTGGGGTGCGTGGACCTGATGGTGGTGAGCCCCGAGAGCGACTACCAGGGCCCCTCGGTCAGGCTCGACACCGTGATGAAGGACGAGGGGGATAGCCTGAGGGTGGCGAAGGAGATCGTGAAGATCGTAGACGAGGATATGGAGAAGGAAGCAGAGGCGGAGGCGGTCTGAGGTGTTTTTGGGCGTGGATCACGGAACGCGTGCGATACGGTTTGCAAACTCCGAAGGCAAGTGTTACGTCATCCCCCGGGAGGTGGCGGGAGGGCTCGCCCCTTCGGAGATCACGGATCGGATCAGGGAGGCCTTCGACCTCGACACCGGCGCCAGCGGCGCCGAGAAGGTCGAGCTTCTCGCCCTCTGCTACTCCATGGGCGACGGCCTCACCGAGATCGTCAAAATCAAGGACGCCGAGAACCGGGGCGTCATAAGCCAGGATGGCGCCGGCCTTCACGTCGGCGGCGGGACGAAGGTCTTCGACGCCGTCCGCGAATGGGGATGGCCCGCGACACACCTGCCCGGGATTCACGACCGGTCCGAGATCGACCCCCGGATGAAGG
>NPIE01000638.1_pt1 | contig 66924 bp, 57 predicted proteins | sample 8637661 | NCBI WGS metagenome assembly NPIE01 (sample SAMN07420842, study PRJNA396082) | bioreactor metagenome | isolation source: sample BA12 brine-fed electro-methanogenic bioreactor BA | place: Japan: Kochi | collected 2016-12-09 | reverse complement strand
CAAGGACAAGGGTGTTACGTCGACGAGGATAATATCCTTATGGTCCCCCGAAAGGATAGCCCCCTGGATGGCAGCACCGACGGCTACGCACTCGTCGGGGTTTATGCCCTTTGTCGGCTCCTTGCCGAGAAGCTCCACGATCTTTTTTTGCACCATGGGCATTCTGGTCGCACCGCCCACCAAAAGGACCTTTCCGATTTCTTCTTTTGTCAGACCCGAGTCCTCTATTGCCCTTTTAGTCGGACCGACGACCCTTTCCAAAAGATCTCTGGTCATATCTTCGAAACGCGCCCTGGTCAGGGTCATTTCGAGATGTTTCGGACCGTTGGCATCGGCGCTTATAAACGGCAGCGAGATGGACGTTTCCGACATGGAAGAAAGCTCGACCTTCGCCTTCTCCGCGGCCTCCCTGAGACGCTGGAGAGCCATCTTGTCTTTCGAAAGGTCCACGCCTTCTTTCTTTTTGAATTCCTGGACCATCCAGTCGATGATCCTCTGGTCCCAGTCGTCGCCGCCAAGGTGGTTATCGCCCGAGGTGGCAAGGACTTCGATAACTCCGTCTTCTACTCCCACGTCCAGAATTGATACGTCGAAAGTTCCCCCTCCAAGGTCGAAGACCAGGATCTTGTGATCGCCTGCTTTGTCCACACCGTAAGCAAGAGATGCCGCTGTTGGCTCGTTTATGATCCTGAGGACCTCGAGTCCGGCGATCTTTCCCGCGTCCTTTGTGGCCTGGCGTTGGGCGTCGGTGAAATAGGCCGGCACGGTAATGACCGCCTGGGTCACCTTTTCACCGAGATAATCCTCGGCATCGCGTTTCAGCTTCTGCAGTATCATCGCCGAGATTTGTTGCGGCGTGTATCTCGTCCCGTCGATCTCCACGGTGAAGTCGCTTCCCATATGGCGTTTTATTGAACTGATCGTACGCTCGGGGTTAACGATAGCCTGCCTCTTCGCAAGCTGTCCCACCAGTCTCTCCTTATCTTTCGTAAAAGCCACAACCGAAGGAGTGGTTCGGCTGCCTTCCGGGTTGGTTATGACGGTAATATTGTCTCCTTCCTTTACGGCAACGCAGCTGTTCGTTGTCCCTAGGTCAATTCCTATTACTTTGCCCATATCTCAATCACCTCTTGATGTCTTTTGCACGACAAATTTCAGCCGTCAATTATCTGCCATTTCCGCCGTTTTCTGACGTTTCTTCCGACCGCTTTGCGACCTTTACCTTAGAAGCTCTCAGCACCTTGCCGTCGATGAGGAAACCGCGTTGAAATTCCTCGAGCACCGTCCCGTCAGGAGCTTCGGAAGTTTCCTCGACTGCTACAGCTTCGTGCAGCAAGGGATCAAATGTCTTGCCTTTCGCTTCTATGGTTTCTACGCCGAACTGCTCCAACACACCGTAAAACTGTGACCTGACCATTTCGACGCCTTTTTTCAAGGCAGTTGCGTCGACGGGGTCTTGTGATTCCAGTGCCCTGTCGAAATTATCCAAAACAGGAAGCAACGATTCCGCCATACTCGCGGCCATACGACGCCTGGTTTGCTCTGCCTCGCGTTCAATGCGATTTTTATAATTGTAAAAATCCGCCGCAGTGCGGGCCGCAGCTTCGCGAAGCAACCTGTTTTCTTCCTTTAGCTGTTCCACGATTCGTTCCATTTCTTCCAGCTTCTTTTTCAGGTCGTTTAACTCGCCTACAAAATCTTCGGCTTTTGCGTTTCCGCCTTTTTCAGGGCAAAGTTCCTCCATCTTCGCCTCCTTGCCCTGGCCTTCCGAAAAGGGTTTTTCTCCGATTTTTATTTCTTTTTCGTGTTTTTTCCCTTCATCCTTGCTTTTTGATGCCATTTAATGGACCTCCCTTGTCCGATGTTTCTTCGTCCCGCGAAAGCCCCCCCAAGATACTCTGTAGAACAGAAATAGCGTATTCGTAATCCATCCTAACGGGCCCTATCAGCCCAAGGATTGTTTTTCGTCCCTTTTCCACCGAAGAGGCCATGAGGACTGAACACTCCCGCATTTGCGTTACGGGATTTTCGTCCCCTATAATTACTGACAGTCCGTTATCGGGCGAAAACTGCTTTACAAGTTGTGCTATCGATGAATCCTCCTCCAGAAGAGCCATTATCGTCTGTAAACGGCTCAAATCGCTGAACTCCGGAAGCCCGAGCACGTTGTATCTTCCGCTGGTAAAATACTGGTACGAATTTTCTGCGAGCATACCGTTCATCTCTTCAAGAGCCTTCCGGCAACTGTCAGCATAAGCCTCAAGTTCCTCCATGACATACCTTTGGAGTACATCGCGGACCTCGTTCCAGGATTTGTCCTGGGCGACCATGTTGACCCGCCTGGAAAGCTCGTCGAGGGCTTCCTGAGTCATATCGAAGGGGAGCGAGACCATTTTGTGATGGATAAGTCCCCCCTTGAGAACCACGATAATCAAAACTGACCGCTCGGCTACCCTTATGAATTCCACTTTCTGCAAAACCGCTTCCTGGGCCGGCCCAAGTGCGGCCAGAGAAACACAATGGGTAAGATTTCCCAAAAGTTTTGTAGTGTACCTCAAAGCCGCCTGGACGTCGTCACGCCTTTTCCGCAGCTCATCAAGCCATTCCGGACGCGTAGCAGGTCGGCTACCCTGGCGCTGCAGTATGGCGTCCACGTATATCCGGAACGCCTTCGGCGTCGGGATACGTCCTGCAGAGGTATGAGGCTGGTAGAGGTACTCCAATTCTTCGAGGTCGGCCATTTCGTTCCTGATAGTCGCGGCGCTACAGCCTTTCAGGTAGCGCTTCGCGATCGTTCTGGACCCTATGGGAACACCGGAACGTATGTATTCGTAAACAACCGCCAATACGATTTCAAGTTGTCGTTCGGTTAGCACTTTTCAACATCCTCTCTAATATTGTTAGCACTCTAGCCAAAAGAGTGCTAACGCAGAAGGATACCAAAAAGTAGGGTACCAATGGAGAGTTTTATTGTCAACACTGGTCAGATCTTTTCTTTTCCTTTTATGATTAAGGTATGATAGTTGCTATACCTTTACTCGATGGGAGTGGTGTCGGTGAAAGCTGCCAAAAGCAGAACAACGGCTATCCTCGTTAGACACGGAGAATGCGAGGGCAACAGGGAAGGTCTTTTTCGAGGGAGGAAGGATTTCCCCTTGAACGAAAACGGCCTTGCCCAGGCAAAGGCCCTCGCAGGGGAACTTGCCGCTTTTCATACCGCACAAGCGATATACTCGGGACCACTCTCTCGAGCAAAGGAAACGGGAAAGATTATAGCCGAAGCCATTGGTATACCTCTTGAAATCCGCAATGGGATCGACAACATGTCCCTTGGTCCCTGGGAAGGAAGGCCAAAAACCGAAATCCAGGAAGAATACCCTGAAGAATGGAGTCTCTGGCTTTCCAATCCGGAGCGACTCAGACTGGAGGGGGCCGAAACTCTGGAGGATGTGCGTTGCAGGGCCTTCGCTGAATTAAACCAGTTGGTAAAATCCCATAAGGGACAGTCTTTTATACTGGTTACCCACCGCGCGGTACTGAAACCCCTTTTCGCATCCGCTCTCGATATCGCTCATCCCTATTTCTGGAGAATACACGTCGACACCGCCTCATACTCCATCCTGACCCACGAGGAAAGCCGCGGATATTGCCTGATAACATTGAACCAGACAAAGCATTTGCCTAACCTTGTCAGTGAGTGGGTATGATCAACAGGTCGTGGATGCTCTTTTCTTGACCTCGTCTGTTGTGTGGAATATTATGGCTTCCGCTGATGCTCGATTTTTTTTAGGGAGATGTGCCTGCTATGATTCCCTATCTTTGCCCTGTTAACTCTGTCAAAGACCTTGAATCAATCCTGAAACGCCTTGGAGCGGACATCCGGAGTCTGCCCTATTTTGAAGCAAAACGAAAGATCCTGGCTTTTCACATCGCAAGTGTCGACTACCGTGCCGCCAACGCGCTCAAGCAGGAAATGCTCTCACGGGGCGGCGACGCCATAGTGCACAAAGATGCTATACAGGGAACCATCAAAACCTGCGATGTACTGCTTTTGGGAACACCAGGACAGTACGACAGCCTTATAAAAAAGCTTGAGGCCATGCCTTACTGGGGGCTCGAAACAATACGCAGCGCTCTCGCTACCGCCTTTGCCAACGTATACGTTTCGGCCTGGTCGATTCCCCTGACGGAGGGAAGGATCCTGCGCCTGGGTCCACGCCCGCTCATGATGGGTATAATCAACCTGACGCCCGATTCTTTTTTCTCCCCAAGCAGGATTTCAAACATAGACGAGTGCCTGAAAAAGGCTTTCCAGATGCAAAAAGAAGGCATGGACATACTGGATCTTGGTGCAGAATCTACGCGCCCAGGGTCTGAACCTGTTCCCGAAGAAACAGAAAAGGGAAGAATCCTGCCTGTCTTGCGGGCTCTCCGAAAAAACGGCTTTGACTTGCCCATATCGGTTGACACTAACAAGGCATCCGTGGCAAAAGCAGCCATTGAAAACGGGGCGGACATAATAAACGATATTTCCGCGGCGCGACTGGACCCATCGATGTTTGACGTAATTTCCGAACTCGACGTTCCCTACATATGCATGCATATGAAGGGAACCCCCAAAACCATGCAGAAAAACCCCCATTACGACGATGTCATCGGCGAAATCGTTTCCTTTTTCGAGGAAAGACTAGAAGAAGCCTCTTCCCGGGGCGTAAACACCTCTAAAATAATTCTCGACCCTGGGCTCGGGTTCGGCAAAACTACAAACCACAACCTTGCTATTCTCAAAAACCTCCAGGCATTCAAAGTACTTGGCAGACCACTTTTGATAGGCCACTCCAACAAAAGCATCATCGGCAAAGTCCTGGGCGGACTGGAAACGGACGACAGGATTGAAGGAACACTGGCCATAACTGCCTTGTGCGCCACTGAAGGCGTCTCTATAGTTCGCGTACACGATGTCCTAAAGAATACACGTGTCATCAAAATGATCCAGGCTATAAAGGAGGTTTCCAGGTGACACAGACAGCAATCGCTTTGGGAAGCAACCTCGGGGATCGTCTGGGTACCATGCGGCAAGCCGTCATGCTTCTTGAAGAAAGTTCTCTCCGTATCAGCGCTTCCAGCGATGTCTTCGAAACCCCACCCTGGGGTATGGAAAATCAACCCAGGTTTTTAAACGCTTGTGTACTGGCCGAAACCGATATTTTGCCCCGGGTGTTGCTGGAATTACTCTTGAATATCGAAAGCGATCTGGGCCGCACCCGCCGTTACAAGTGGGGTCCTCGTGAAATAGACCTGGATCTTCTTTTTTACGACGACCAGGTTTTTAATGAAAGTGGCCTCGTTCTTCCTCACCCCCAGATGCACCGACGCGCCTTTGTGCTGGTCCCCCTGGTACAGATAGCTCCTGACTGGCGCCATCCTGTCCTGGGGAAATCCGTAAGGGAACTGGCCGGCTCCCTGGATGCCGGCTCTATCATACGAATCACCCGTCTGTGAGATAAAAAATGAAGCGACCAGGAGGAAAAACCTTGAACAAAAGCGGGGTTTCGGCCTTTTTTATGGTGGCGGCTTTCTTGTTTCTATTGCTGTCAAACCCCCTACCTGCACGTGCGACCGTGCAGGTCCTGTCCGTTCCAGGTCACCCCGTCTATCTTGTACTCGACATAAAAGACGGAATAATTGACACCGCTTTTTTGAGAAGCCCTGCGGGCTTACAGAAACTTCTTCCACTTGAGGGGCTCACGCCGGCGGGCGAAAAGGTCTACCGGTTCCATGCCGACGAAGATTTTGCCAGAGACCTGATATGGATATTGTCTTTCACGGAACCTTCCGGAAGATCAAAAGGTATTCAGCTTTGGATCGGAGCGCTGGGAGGGGAAAAGAAGGCATGGGTCGATATTTGCCCCCTGGAGAGGACCTATTGGGATGCTATTCCTTTCAAGTTAAACTTGCCTGAAGGTGTGGCCCTTTATATATCCCCAAGTTTGCCTCAATATGAAGACCTGCCCAGACTTTCGGGAAACAGTGTCCTGACGTTTGTATACACCATTTCGCTAACCTCGGGCGGCTTCCGTTTCGTTCCAGCCCCTGAGGTCTATAAGCAGCTTCAAAGGATCACTGAAATTGTCTGGGGTGGAGAAACCCTGCCTTACAAAAAAAAAGCCTATGAGCACCTTATGGATGAGTTCGCCCGACTTTCCCTGGGTTCAAATCCATCGACGGCGGCGATACGAAACTTCGCCTGGAATCGTATACTGTACCTGCAGTGGGAATAGCCTTCATATAACCTCAAAGGGGGAAGCCCCGCCCGAAAAGGAAGCGGGGCATCGGGAAATTTCTTTATTCAATCAAGATCCTTTAAAAATTGCGCAACCAGCTCCGGCTTCCTTTCCCGCCTGTAAAGTGGGGTCTTGTCTTCCGCATAACAGGCAAGGTTTTCCTCGAAGGTTTTTTTCCCCTCTTCCCTGTAAAGTATCCCCAGAGGATAAGGTTCTTTCTCGAAGGCTTTCATCATGGCGGTTTTCCTGTCAGTAGGATCGTAGCCCTCTTCAAGGAAATAAGTATTTTCCCTGAACCATTTATGAGTATTTATCTTGTTGAAGGAAACGCAGGGCTGGAAGATGTCCACAAGGGCATACCCCTTGTGTCTGATCGCCTGTTTTATGATCTCTTTCGTCTCGTCCACGTAACCTGAAAAAGCCCTCGCGACAAAGGTAGCCCCCTGGGCTATGGCAACGGCCAAAGGATTGAAAGGTTCCTCAAAAACCCCATCCACCTGGACAGGCGTTTTAAACCCGATGGGGGTGGTCGGCGAAGCCTGTCCTTTCGTCAGGCCGTATACCATATTGTTATGAACCAGATTGGTGATGTCAGGGTTGCGCCTTATGGTGTGCAGGAAATGATTCCCGCCTTCACCGTACATATCACCGTCCCCTCCGATGGCGATGACCACCATTTCCGGATTGGCCGCCTTCATTCCCGTGGCGTTCGAAATCGATCGGCCGTGAAGACCGTTGAAGAAATTGCCTTTCATGAAATGCGGCATCTTTGCCGCCTGGCCTATACCCGAAAAAAGCACCACTTCTCTCGGTGCAAGCTCCAAATCGGCAAGGGCTTTTTTGAGTGCTTCCATTATCTGGAAATCCCCGCATCCGGGACACCATTGGATGTCTATTCCGTCGAGATCGTAGATTTTCCAGTCCATTTCTCACACCTCCTGGGAAAGAAGCTTCCGGAGCTCTTCAGCCACGAATTCGACAGACATCTGTAGACCGGTATAGCTCAGGATGCGCCTTGGAATCTCAAACCCTGTCTCTGTGCGTATCAACCTGGCCAGCTGGCCCGTGGCATTGCCTTCCACGTCTACCACGATCTTCGCCTTACGCAAGTAACTTTCCGTTTCTTTCGGCAAAGGGTAAACCTGCGAGAAATGCAAAACAGCTGTGCCTTTTCTTCCAAGCCTTTTGACCGCCTCTTCAACGATGTGCCGGGTCGAACCCCATGCAACTACCAGGCTATCGTAATCTTCCGTTCCAAGCAGAGTCGGCGGCACCGTTTCTTTTTTGAGACCTTCCATTTTCCTCAGTCTTTTTTCAACCATTCTTTTCCGCAAGTGAAAATCTTCCTGTACATGACCGTCTGCATCGTGTTCGTGGCTGTCGGTCCCGACCATCCCCTTGCCATATCCCGGAACGCTCCGAGGAGATATGCCGTCTTCGGTGACTACATACCGCTGGTAATCCTCGGTCGATTCGACTATGTGTTTTTCTATGGTCAGACCCTCCGTATCGAAAGGTTCTATGTCGTAATAGGAATTCAGGAAGTATTGGTCGGTGAGGACAAAAACGGGGGTCTGATACCTGGCGGCGAGGTTGAAGGCTCTTTGAGACAGGTAGAAGGCTTCTTCAAGTGAGCCAGGTGCAAAAACGGCCTTGGGGAACTCGCCGTGTCCCGCATGAAGCACGAATTCGAGATCCGCCTGCTCTGTGCGCGTCGCCATGCCCGTTGCGGGCCCCGGCCTTTGCCCTACATGAATCACTACAGGGAGTTCCGTGATACCGCCAAGGCTAATGCCCTCCGACATCAGGGCAAGCCCTCCTCCCGAAGTAGTGGCCATTGGTCTCGCTCCTCCATAGGAAGCACCCAGCGCAAGATTAATGGCGGCTATCTCATCTTCGGCCTGCTCCACGGCTACGCCGAAACGGTGTGAGTTTTTGGCCATAAATGTCAGCACACCCGTAGCCGGTGACATTGGATAAGAGGTGACAAAGTCACAACCACCGGCCAGAGCCCCTAATGATAAAGCATCGGTGCCGTTAAGGACTACGCTCTGTTCACCTTTCCTTTTTCCTTCGAGCATAATCTCCAGGGACTTGTCGTTTTTCATGTTCCCGCCTATTTCGTAACCCGCGTCAACAGCCTTCCGGTTTTTTTCGATAACCTCTTCCTTTCCGGCGAAACGCTTTTGGAAAAACCCGTAGAGAATCGACCTGTCAAGCCCAAAGAGGCTTGCCACAATCCCTGCGGCTACGACTCCTGAGTATACTTTACCTCCTACCTCGTGGCCCCTTTTGAGAAGGTCCACATCGACAAACCAGCCTTCGGTATCGCTCAACTCCTCTCCCAGTTCTTCCTTGTCACCCAGAATGACTGTGCTTTCGGTTATTCGTTCACGTATGTTCTGCCTTACCCCCTGGTTGAAAGGAAGCAGGAGATCGATCCTGTCAACAAATGCATTTACCGGCTCCGTGGAGACGCGAATTTCGGTGGAATTGTTACCACCACGAACCCTTGACATGTACTCGCGACTGGCGAAAACATGATATCCCCCTTCGTGGAGAGACTTGACAAGTATCTCTTCTATCGTTTGCACTCCCTGGCCTGCGGCCCCGCAAAGAACGAGTGAAACATCGTTAAAATCTTTTCGAGGAAGAACATTCATATGGCATTCCCCTCCCTTTTTCTTGGCGCTTCATCCGGTCGCTCATCACTAAAGAGACATTGCTTGGCGGCCGGAAACCCCAACACCAATGTCGAAAATTCTATTTTTCCCGGATCGAGGCAGGGTATCCAGCCTCTTCAAGAACATCCATTAACCTCTCCGCTGCCTCCGTTTCAAGGCTGACTGTCTTACTCTCGAGCGACACGTGAAAGTCCCGAAAACCAGCCTCCTCCAAGGCACTGGTGATGTTTCTCACACAGTGTTCACAGGACATGTCCGGTACATCGAAAACCAGCTTCGACATAGATTAATCCTCCTCCCATCTTATCCTCATCGAATTGAGCACAACCGAGATGGAACTGAAAGCCATCGCCGCCTCTGCCACAGCCGGGTGCAAAAGTCCGGCCATGGCAAGGGGTATGGCCACGACGTTGTACAGAAACGCCCAGAACAGGTTTTGACCGATTACCTTAAAGGTTTTCAATGAGATACCCACCGCCGAGACTACCTTCGAAAGACCGCCTTTGACTATAACAACGTCGGCGCTATCGATGGCAAGATCCATCCCTGAACCGATGGCTATGCCTATATCAGCCCCTTTCAGGGCGGCGGCATCATTCATGCCATCGCCTACCATCATAACTTTCTTTCCTTCAGCCTGATAGCCTCTCACTATGTCCAATTTTCTTTCGGGCCGCACGCCTGCATGTACGACGTCGATCCCGACCCGATCCGCCACCGCCCGCGCTGTTTTCTCGTTGTCTCCCGTAGCCATCACAGGGACAATCCCCGACTCCTTCAATTTCCGAACAGCTTGAGCGGAGTCATCCCTGATCGGGTCTTCTATCACGAAACACCCAGCTCGACGGCCTCCCTTGCGGACCTCCACGACGGTTCTTCCCGCTTCAAGGTCACTGGTATAGGCTGAAAAATCTTCTGGCTTGCCAACCACATAAGCCTCTCCTTTTGCCCTGAACCTGATCCCTTCGCCGGAAGTTTCCTCGAAATCTTCCACTACGTCTGAAAGGTTGTTTTTTTCGTCCTCGACCGCTGTAATCGCTTTTGCCAGGGGGTGATTGGATTGTTTTTCTGCGGCTATGACATAGGCCAGATCCTCCGGTTGAAGGTCGTGCCGGACAACTTTGGGGCTGCCCACCGTGACGGTCCCCGTCTTGTCCACTACTACCACGCCTATATCCCTGGACGTCTGAATGGCTTCTGCGTTACGGATGATGAGCCCCTGCTTGTATGCGGCCCCGGTACCGGCCACAAGCGCCATGGGTGTTGCAAGACCCAGGGCGCAGGGACAGGCGATAACCAGCGTTGCCACAAAAACGAAGACCGCGAAAGATACAGCACCTTCCGTCTCCAGAACCCAGGGAAGCCAGCTTCTCGCGGCGTTGATAAAAGGCAGCATCAGGTCATACCGGAGGTACCAGAAAACAGCCGCAGATACCGCAAGTACGAGAATTGTGGGGACGAAAAACAACGTAATCCTGTCTGCAAGAGCCTGGATGGGAATTTTCGCTCCCTGGGCTTCCTGCACCAGGGAAATCATTTGCGAAAGGAAGGAATCTTCACCGGTTTTTGTTGCCTTGACGACCAAAAGACCCGTCAGGTTGAGTGATCCCCCTGTGACTTCATTTCCGGGTGTCTTTTCGAGGGGGATGGGCTCACCTGTGATCATCGATTCGTCGACGGAGGATCGTCCCTCGGTTACTGTCCCATCGACAGGAATCCGTTCGCCGGGTTTTACGATAACCGTGAATCCTTCCTTGACGGCCTCTATGGGAACATTGAACTCTTCGCCTTCCTCTGTACGGATTCTGGCCTCCCTGGCCTGGATTTTAAGGAGTGACTTGACTTCCTTGGCGGCTCTGTCACGCAACCTGGATTCCACGTAACGACCGGTAATGTGCAGGGTCACGATCATGGCCCCTATGGACCCGAAGGAGGCCACCGGCAAGCCCAGGAAATTCAACACTGCGGTTACCCAGGAGGCGACGGAACCGAAAAATATAAGCGTATCCATGTTTGTATGCCAGTGAACAAGCGCGATCCAGGCACCTTTGATCGTCTTGCGCCCCGCATAAAAGACCACTACCCCGCCTGCTATCACTTCAAGCAGCACGAACCATGGCATGTGTGCACCAACCATGTGGAGGATCATCAAAACAGAAAGGGGTACAGTGATCGAGAGGGCTACCAGCAGGTTTTGCTTTGCCTCGTAGTAACGTCTTTTTTCAAGGTCATCGGCAGATTCGGTGGTTACTCCGTAACCGGCTTTTTCGACGGCTTCCTTGAGCCGTGTTTGCGGAACATCCTCGTCGAGTACCAGGAAAGCGGTGTCGGTGGCAAGGTTTACCGCCGCGAACCTCACGCCTTCCGTCTTCTGGAGGGCTCTTTCCACGTTCCTGGCACAGGTGGCGCAGGTCATCCCCGTTATCCTTAGCGACCGCTTTTGTTCAAAATCTTTAGCATCTGAAAATCTTCTGCCTTCGGCCATGGTTAAAACAACACCTCCAAAGCCGTAAACTGGAACCAATATCCTGATTGCAATTATATACCATGTTTGGTATATTCATCAAACAAAATTGCGGACGAGATGGAGAGATTCAATGAAACGTCTGATCGGAATCATTCTTCTTGTATTTGCCGCGGCAGGTTTTTTCGTTGCCGTAAAAGACATTGTCCGCATGCATGGGCGGGGTGTCAATGCCGATCAATTACCTCAAAGACCTCAGATAACGGAATACACTGAACGTTCCAGCTGCGAAGTGGAGGTGTTTTTTTTCTACGTAAGCACAGAATGCCCTACCTGTGACATCATAAGAGAAGAAGCCTCTGAGGTCATCGGCTCCCTTGAAAAAGACGAGTTCGGCGGCGACTTACCCCGGATAATATGGAGCGAGGTCAACGTGGAGGAACCCGGAAACGAAAAATACATTTTGGACTATGGTCTTTATACAACTACGATTGTCGTCCTGGACCGCAACAACCCAGAACGTTGGAAACGCCTGGACGAGGTCTGGAACCTGGCGTCAAACCGTGACCGGCTTTCAGATTTTCTTCGCAGTGAAATCGTGGAATTCTCAAAGGGGTGCGAGCGATGAACCTTCTTTTTCCGGCGTTCTCCGCCCTGTGGATAGGCATACTGGCTTCCGTCAGCCCCTGTCCGCTGGCATCGAACATAGCGGCTTTTTCCTTCATCGAAAAGGATTGCGGAAACAACCGTTCGGTCCTTTTGTCGGGGGTCGCCTACGCTCTAGGCAGGATGGTCACATTTTCGGTACTCGGGTTTTTGGTCGTAAACGGTGTCATGGCAATACCGTCGGTTTCCATGGCTTTGCAGCGCCACATGAACATGTTCCTGGGACCTATCCTGTTGGTTGTAGGCGTCTTTGTGCTTGATCTCCTTGAACTTCCGCCCTTTTCTTTTACTAAACGTATAAGGGACAATGCCCTTTTCAAAGGACCCGGCGGCGCTTTTGTCATGGGTATCATATTCGCCCTGGCCTTGTGTCCCGTTTCGGCAGCCCTGTTTTTCGGAGGTCTGGTTCCGCTTGCGGCAAAGGAATCCTCGCCCTTTTTGCTACCGGCGATTTTCGGTATAGGCACGGCACTTCCTGTTACAGTGCTGGCTTTTTCGCTTTCTCTGGGGATTTCCGCGCTATCGGCTTCGGAGGCGTCGCTCCATGCCATACAAGAAAAGATCAGGATTTTGACTGGAGTCATACTAGTAGGAACGGGTATTTACTTTTCCGTCTTCTATACTTTCAAGATTTTCTGACCCTTCACGAACAAATGGCGGTTTAGTGTATAATCTGTCCTCAAACGTGCTGATTGGCTCCAAATATCCCTTCTCGAGTAACGCTATGACCAAGGAAATCGGATCCGGCATTCCTGTTTTAGGTACCCCTGGTAAACTCGGCATCGGCTTCAATCTCCTCCGAAATCCAGAATGTGAAGGTAATCAACATGCTGCCGGCTTTGGCCTTCGCCGCTTGCCTTGGAGCGTTTTCCCTGTAGCTTTGATGCCGGGATCAACTCGCCCGCTCACCAACAGGCAGCTTTATTTGCTATAATAAAAAAAATTGAATGCCTAGGACAAAACAGGAGGTGTTCTTGAATGCGGACCTATCGATGTCTCCACTGCAAGCATACTTTCGAAGTGGAAGATATCACACCGGGCATCAAATGCCCGAAATGCCTCAACCGTTTTGTAGAATTGATCGAGGGGGAGCCCATCAAAGGGAAATCCTGGGGAGCCAAGAGTTTCAGCGTGCCTAAGATAAAAAAATGACAATAACGCAGGCGGAATAAATTACATACACACAAAAACGCGAAGGGAGAATGATTCCTTCGCGTTTTCATTGGTAACGTTTCCATGGTACTTCCAGCAGTACCCCAAGCCTTGCAATGTCCCGGTCGGCCATATATAATGTCCGGGCAAGGGCGACTAGCTCAGCGGGAGAGCGCTTCCCTCACACGGAAGAGGTCACAGGTTCGAAACCTGTGTCGCCCACCAGATGCGAAAAAAGGACGGGCACCAAGGCCCGTCCTTTTTTAAACCGGTAGCGCAGATATAACTATAAACCACGGCGGATCATCTGCTCACGTTTTGGACCTACGCCGATGAAAACCACCGGCACTCCTGTTTCTTTCTCAATAAATTCCACATATTTTCTGGCTTGCTCCGGCAAGGAGTCAAAATTCTTGCAATTACTGGTATCCTCTTCCCAGCCTTCGAATTCCTTGTAGACAGGTTTAACCTTTTCAAGAAAAGAATAACCTCCTTTAAAATCTTCTACACGCCGCCCCTCATGGGAATAAGCGACGCAGACTGGAAGTTTCTTTTCTCCGGAAAGAACGTCGAGCTTCGTCAGGGCTATCCCTGTAAGGCCGTTGACCCTCACGGCATGTTTCAGGGCCACGAGATCAAGCCATCCGCATCTGCGAGGGCGTCCCGTCGTAGCACCATATTCTCCTCCCCGATCCCTGAGGCGATTTGCCGATTCCTCATCGGCTTCCGTCGGGAAAGGACCGGAACCAACTCTGGTGCAGTAGGCTTTTGCCACTCCTGTCATGCGTGTGATTTGTACCGGGCCTATGCCGGCACCGGTGCAACCCCCTCCTCCTATGGCATTCGAACTGGTCACGTAGGGATACGTCCCGTGATCCAAGTCGAGGAGCGTTCCCTGAGCCCCTTCCAGAAGAACCGTATCCCCCGCTTCGATCGCCCTGTAAATTACCAGTGACCCGTCCCCGACATAGGGGGCGAGTTTCTCGCCCCAGGTTAGAGCCTGATCGTATATCTCGCCGAAAGAAAGGGGCGATTCCTCGTAAATCCGGGTCAAAAGCAAATTATCATATTCAAGGTTGAAGGTCAGTTTTTCCCTGAGGACATCGGGTTCCAGAAGGTCCTCAACACGTATGCCCCGCCTGGCTACCTTATCCATGTAACAGGGACCTATTCCCCTTCTCGTCGTACCGATTCTTTTCCCGGTTCCTCGAAACCGTTCCTCCATGCCGTCGAGAACCTTGTGATAGGGCATTACCACATGGGCATTCCCGCTCAGAACGAGACGAGCCCTGTCCTTCCCTTTTTCCTGCAGGCCTTCAAGTTCCTCTATCAGTTGTTGCGGATCGACGACTACTCCATTTCCGATCACGCAGGTCTTGCCAGGATAAAGCATCCCCGAAGGAAGAAGGTGGAATATATAGGTCTCGCCTTCCGCCATTACGGTATGACCTGCATTGGCACCACCCTGATACCGTACGACCACGTCGACCCTTGAAGCGACGGCATCTACAACACGTCCCTTGCCTTCATCGCCCCATTGCGTTCCTATGATCGCCTCGACCTTGCCTTTCATCCGCTATTCCTCCCCAGCGCCGCGCAAAATCCTCGAAAGGTATTCGGGCACAGTGACAAATTCTACATCAGGTGGAGGGGATTCGTACAGCGCAAACAGAAACGGAATTGTTTCGGGCCTCGCATGACATATGCCTATGGCTCCGCCGTTTTTTTTGGCAATACGCGCAAGTTCATAAAAACGGCTCCACATGTAATCCGCATTGGCTTCGTGATCCAGGAAAATGCTGTTTTTCCCGGCCGGGATTCCCCAATCTCTTGCAACCTCGTAAGCAACTGAGCTGGAGCTCGTTCTGCTATCGACCAAAAGAAGGCCTTCGGCAGCTACCTCTTCCACAACGGCTTTCATAACTTTGGGGTCCGAGGTAGCCTTGGACCCGCGATGGTTATTCAGCCCGGACGTTCCAGGAAGCGACCAAAGCGCATTCCGCACAACACGTCTAATATGGTCCCGGGGCATTCCCACACCTACGAGAAACTCCCCCGTCGGCGGATCTGTTTCCGCCTGCATAGGCAGATGAGTAAGAAAGGGAATCCCACTCCGGCGGGCCAAATCAGCCGTCCAAAGACTATATGACTTGTAGGGGATTATCGCCCAGGTGACAGGGAGGGGAAGCCGTGAAAGCCTCTCTGCTGCTTCCCGGGAATAACCCAGGTCGTCAATCAGAATGGCAACAGGGACCTTATCTTTCTTTTGCGAAATGGCAAGACCAGTCGCAGGTTTGAACAGCGCACCAGCAATTAACAAAGACAACAACAAAAGGCAAAGCACCACGCGCATTCCTGATTTATTAACCATACATTAAAGGCCTTTCACTGCCGGCTGTTCAGTTCTTTCAAGGCTCGCTGCAATTGTTCGTCTTCTTGGCGTTCCTTGCCGAATTCCCCGTCCACCTCGATGTCAGGCTCCAGCCCGACCTTGTCTATGACGGTTCCCGCAGGCGTATAATATTTTGCTATGGTAACAAATATCCCCGAGGAATCGGGAAGGCTGAAGAGGGTCTGCACCGAGCCTTTACCGAAGGTCTGTTTACCCACAAGCACGGCGCGGTCGTGATCTTTCAAAGCACCGGCCAGAATCTCGGAAGCACTGGCGCTGCCTTCGTTTATAAGCACGACAGCAGGCAGATCCGTCTCGGTGCCTGAAGTCGCGTAAAGGACTTCGTTGGCCCTGTCGAAACGACCCCTCGTGCTGACGATAACCCCTTCTTCGAGAAACATGTCAGCAATATCCACGCAAACAGACAGCAGGCCGCCCGGGTTATTCCTTAAATCTATAACCAGGCCCTGTGCACCTTTGGATTCTATATCCCTCAAGGCATCCTGAAACTCCCATTCCGTTTTCTGGTTAAACTGGGAGATCCTCAGATAGCCTGTGTCTCCTATCATTTCGTACCTGACCGTATGTATTTGTATATTTTCCCTCTTTATATCAAATTTCAGAAGCTGATCCTCGCCTTCGCGCCTTATCCAGATAGTCACGTTTGTTCCAGGCTTTCCGCGCAGTGTGTCTACCACCTTGTTCTGATCCCAACCGAGAATGACCTCTTCACCGATCTTTACTATTTCATCCTTGGGTTTCAGTCCCGCCCTGTCTGCCGGCGTCCCCTCGATTGGACTTATTATGAGAGTGCGTCCGTCTCTTTGGCTGATATAGATCCCGAGGCCACCGTATTCGCCCTGCATCTCTATTTCTTCTTCCTTGAGCGTGTCGGGGTCCACAAAGCGGGTATAAGGATCATCCCAGGCTTTAACCATCCCGTGAATGGCCCCATATACAAGATCCTTTTCTTTTATTTCCGAAGGCCCGTCCACGTGATAGGTTTCCACAATCGTCCTGGCCTGTTTGATAAGCCACAAGTCGGAGGCCGAAAAAGGCACGATCCGCGAGAGGTCGTATTCCTCGCTCGCCCTCGCGGAAAAGATCCCTCCAGCTATCAAAGAGCCTATAAGGATTCCAAGCAATATATCGCGAAACCTTCGAGACATTTTTCTCGCTCCATCCCTTCAGTACTTTTTCAGCGTCCCAGGTATCTCATCGGATCCCGTGCTTCTCCATTGACTCTTACCTCGAAGTGCAAATGCGGACCTGTGGTTACCCCGGTCCTACCCACGCTCCCGATTCTCTGCCCAACCTTGACTCCTTGCCCTTCCTGTACATGAATTCTCGAAAGATGGGCGTAGACAGTGGTGAGATCGCTTCCATGGTCTATTATGATTACCTGGCCGTAGCCTCGCAGCCATCCGGCATAGAGCACCTCTCCGGATTCGGCGGCTCTTACGGGATCCCCCTCACGGCCATCTATATCTATGCCCGTATGCATGGTCTTCGTCTTGAACGTCGGGTGCACTCGCATACCGAAAGTGCTCATTATTTCCCCTTTGACAGGCCATTGAAGCTTCCCGCCTTTGTAAGTGAGTGCAGCCCTGTTACGCGCCGCCGCCAACTGCCTTTTTCTTTCCAGAAGCTGCTTGATCTTGTTCTGCAATTCCTTTTCTGCCTGCTGGAGTTCACGCATGGCGCGTGTATGCGCCTCTTTCCTCTCGGACAGGGAATCCAGCATGTTTTCTCTTTGCTTTTCTGCGGCTTTCAGCGTCCTTTTTTTCTCCTCCAGGTCCGCCCTCTGTTGCTGGAGAGTCTTTTTTTGATACTCCAGCTCTGCCCTGGCAGCCTGAAGCTTTTTTGCCGACTGGGACAGATCCTTTATGATCTGCTGGTCCTGTCTTGCTATTTTCGAGAGAAGATAGGAATTGGTCATGGCTTCGTGCGCGTTTACAGCCGAAAACAAAAGGTTGAAATTGGCCACATCGCCGTATTTATATATCGCGACAATTCTTTCCCCAAAAACGTTTTTCGTCAGCTCTATCTGCTTTTCCGTCCTGGCAATCTCTTCTTCCGTCTCTTTTATCTTGAGCCTCGTATGCTCTTCCTTTAAAGAGACGAGACGAATCTGCTGCTCCAAAAGGGTGATGTTCTGGTTGATCTGCGAAAGATCATTGAGTATGGATTTCTCCTTTTTTTTCGTTTGCATTACTTGCCGCTGGTGATATTCTATTTGCCTTTTTATTGTCTCCAGCCGTTTTTCCTCACTATTTATGGTTCCCTCAAGCTGTGAGATGTCGGACGCATAAGCAAAGGGAATCCCAGCAAAAAGCACCTGCAGAAGGCAAATCAACAGAGAAATCCGCCAAATCTTCCCGAATGTCCGTATCTTTGGCAATGAGAACATTCCTCCACACCCCCGCAGTTTTACTGGGGCCGTGTTGCCGCCCTGATGAATTTGGAAACAGCCAACCAGCTGCAAATCCATCCAATTGTAACCCCGCCGCCCACCAGGACAATACCCAGCCTCAAAACAAGCTCGCGGTCTTTTATCAGCGTCAAAAACGGCAACGAATGAATCAAGGCATTTATGGCATAGCCATATGAAAAATAAAGAATCCCGCTCGCAAACAACGCACCTAAAACTCCAAGAGTGACTCCCTGAAGGACAAAAGGAAAAGCGACAAAGGCGGGCGTGGCCCCCACTAGGAGCATCGTCTCGATTTCGTCTTTTCTGGCATAAACGCTTATCCTTATAGTATTAAAAAGCACAAGAGAAGCCGCCGCAATGCAAATGACCAAAATAACCATAGACAAGCGGGAAACAAAAGAAGATATCTTCCCCAGACGATCCGCCAACTCCCCTGAATACACCACATCGTCTACTTCCGGCATCGCTATAAGTTCCCTGGCGACAACCGTGGCGAACTCGGCCTTTTTCACCCGGACCTGCACACTGGCGGGAAGCGGATTGTCACCCAGTAATGTTACGGCATCAGCCTGGCTACCCAATCTTGCCTTGAGACTTTCGAGCGCCTGCTGAGGCGTAATCGTCTCGACGGAAGCCACGCATTCCATGGCCTGCATTTTCTCGGCCACAGTCCTCATTGAATCTTCTCCGTCCTTTACGTAAGCCTGCACAAACAGGTTGCTTTCCACTCCCGCAATCATAGCCCTTGTGTTCATGACCAAAAGAACGCTTGCGCCAACAAGATAAAAAACCGCCACCGCTGTTACAAAGGTCAGTACGCTTAGACCTAGGTTTCGGGCAAGAAGGCGCCAGGTATCGCGGAGAATATATCTAAAGATTGCCATCCGCCTCGTACCTGCCTTTCCTTTCGTCCCTGACGACGCGTCCTCTCCTGATGCCTACGACACGTTGCCTGAATTCGTCGACTATATACTGATTATGAGTGGCCACCAGTACAGTCGTTCCCGAGGCATTGATCGAAAGGAGTATGCTCATGATATCTTCCGCCGTAGTGAGGTCAAGGTTGCCCGTGGGTTCGTCTGCGAGCAATATGCCGGGGCAGTTTACCATAGCTCTTGCGATGGCGACTCGTTGCTGCTCTCCGCCCGAAAGTTGCTCAGGGTATAGATGCCGTCTCCTCCAGAGGCCGAGCCTGTCCAGAATTTCTCCGGTCCGTTCCCGAACGAGGTTTTTAGGCATCCCTATGGCTTCCTGTACAAAGGCTATGTTTTCATAGACCGTAAGGCCTTCTATCAATCTGAAGTCCTGAAACACCACCCCTATGTCCCGTCTGTAGTAGGCAAGATCGATAGCACCAAGAGAACGCAAATTACAATCACCTACTGTTATCTGCCCTTTGGTAGGGACAAGTTCACGGGTTATCAGCCTCATTAGCGTCGTTTTCCCCGATCCGGTCGGTCCCACGAGGTAGACAAAGTCGCCCTGGGGTATCGTCAGGTAGACATCCCGCAGTGCGACTATATCGGGATAAAACTGCTTGGTGACTCCCGAAATCCGGATCTCCATCACGACCTCCTGCGTAGCGCCCAAACTTGAGCGGCGGCTCCGACGATCTCGCGGTAAGTCAAACCATAATATTCCTGCAATTCTTTCGGGCTACCGCTTTGCCCATACCTGTCGTTAATAGCTACCGCCCTCATCGGCACCGGAAACTCTGTGGCCGTCAATCTTGCCACTGCCTCGGACAGGCCTCCGATAACATTGTGTTCTTCTGCTACAACGCAACAACCAGTCCTGCGGAGGGACGAAAGAATTAGCTGCTCCGGAAGGGGTTTTACGCTATAACAATCTATAATTTCAGCTTTTATACCCTGTTTTTCGAGAATCTCGGCAGCGCTAATAGCTTCATAAACCATTATGCCACAGGTACAAAAGGTTACTCCGTCACCCTCCTTGAGCATCCGTCCACCTCCTGCCTCGAAACCCCTTTCGTTATTTTCATACACCTTTGGGACAGGTTCACGGCCAAGCCTCAAATAGACCGGACCTTCTATCTCGGCCGAAAGAAAGGTAAGTTCCCTTGCCGCCACAGCGTCGGCCGCTACCAGGACATTCATGTTCGGGAGGCTCCTCATGAGAGCTATATCCTCCGTCGCCTGGTGCGTAATGCCGTCCTCTCCGACGGTAATGCCACCGTGAGTCCCCACCAGTTTGACATTCAGGCCCGGCATGGCAACTGTAGTCCTGATCTGGTCGAAGGCCCTGGTCACGAGAAAGGCCGCGAAGGAGCAGGCAAAAGGGACTTTGCCACACAAGGCCATCCCCGATGCGGACTGCACCAGGTCCTGTTCGGAAACTCCGACGTTGAAGAACCTGTCGCCGAACTGCTCGGAAAACGCCGAAGCCCTGGTCGAGGAGGCAAGGTCGGCATCCAGTACCACTATGTCTTCACGGAGCGAGCCCAGTTTCAACAGGGCTTCGCCGAAGGCGTCACGGGTACTTTTCATAGGGTTCATCACCCTCTGTCTCTTTTGAGTAATCCTCGGACATGTTTTCCAACTCCCCCAGGGCTTCCTCCATGCTGTATCTTCCCAAAGGTTCGGCAGGTCGTCTCTTGATTTTTTCAGCGATGGTTACCCCTTTACCAGGCTTTGTTACCGCAAGAATCACTGTAGGGGTTCTGTCATTTGAAATTGCGTCATTCATGGCTTTTTCAATACTTTCCATTTCGTGGCCATCGCATTTCAGGGTCGTCCAGCCGAAAGCCCCGAATTTAGACGCAACGGGATCGATGCCTTTTATCTTCGAAACGGAGCCTTCCATCTGGACTCCATTCAAGTCAACTATAGCTACAAGATTGCCGAGCCTCCAATGGGAGGCGGTCATTGCAGATTCCCAGACTGACCCTTCCTGGAGTTCCCCATCGCCAAGGATCGCGAAGACTCTGGCATTTTTCGAGTCAAGTCTAAGGGCAAGAGCCATTCCGCCGGCTATACCCAACCCCATGCCCAAAGACCCGCTGGGAGCGTCTACTCCCGGGGTTCTCGGGTATTCAGGGTGCCCCTGCAGCATTGAACCCAGACGTCGGTAATTCCAGAGTTCGTCCCTGTCGAAAAAGCCCCGGTTTGCCAGTACCGCATACAAAGCCGCACAACCATGGCCCTTACTCAACACAAGGCGGTCACGATCGGTCCACAAGGGTTGCTCAGGACGGATTCTCATCTTTTCCCAATAAAGGTAAACCAGAATATCCACCACAGACAGGGAAGACACAAGATGGCCTGCTTTCGCGACACCAATCATGCGGACTATGTCCTTTCGGACAGTCAGCGTCGTCTTTTCAAGAGTTTTTTTCCGTTCAGCATCCATAGGTTCACTTGCTCCTTCCCGGGAAAACCTTTTCGAGGGCATCTCGCATTGTTATAGTCAATGCTTCGCGGGTTTCTGCAAGTCGTCCAGGCAGGTCGTCATCGCGGGCTTCCAGTGCAGGCAACATGCCAACCCCGCTCCATTGAGGAAGGTGCCATTCGTTTGCGAAAGAGGAGACTTTAGGATCATATGGTACGGCAACACAACTATGCCCCATCATAACGGAGAGGACGCAGAAATGAAGTCGCATTCCGAAAGCAGCTGAAGCATCGGCCCACACTTGATACACACCGTCGCTGGATGTTATTAGCCTGATCTCTTTAAAGCGTATGATACCTTTTCCCTGCAATTCAGTCATGCATCGCTCGTCTTCAGGCGAAAGCGCCACCCCGATAATTTTTTCGCCTGAACGCGAGGCGTATTCCTGGACGGCCGCGGCTGCCCTTTCAGGGAGATCGTTCTTCCAGGGTCTGACGTTAAGCAGAATGCTGCCGCCCCTCCCAGAACACCCGGTTTCATCGGAAAGGGCGAAAACCGGATCTGGAGCTTGTCCGACATCAAGGTTTTTTTTCAACAGCCATTCGGCCGATAGCCTGTCGCGCACCACCCGAACCCTGCAGCGACGAAACGCGTCAAAGGCAAGGTACTCCGCAAGCCTTCTTTCAAGGGGACCTATCGACTGTCCGAAAGCCCAGGGGATACAGCCGGCTTTTTCCGCCATCCTAATAGTACCCCAGTAATAAAAACAGGAACGCAAACTGGTCGAATCCTGAAAAAGGCCTCCGCCACCCAACAGAAAGGATTCCGTTTTTTTTAAGCCTTTCCAGACTGCTATTGGGTCGTTCCGGTCCACTGCACCGGTATTTAATTTCCTTTCCGTTTCTTCCGGAGTTTTCGACAGAACCAGAATTTCCCGGCGCTCGATGCCTTCTTTTTCCAGGAGCTTTACAATCCCTTCAGCCAAAAGCTCGTCGCCTAGATTCCCATATCCGTAGTATCCACAGATGGCGACGAGAAAATCTTTTTTCACGAAGTTAATAACCTCCCCCAACGTCTCCAGGCCGGCAATACGACCCATACGATAAGCGCCGAAAAAAGGAGTCCCATAACCGCCCCCGCCCAGAGCCCATTCACGACCCTGAGCAAGATGAAAGACAAGTGGGTGTGAAAATGACAAAAACTGTTGATCACCGAGGAAAAGGCAAGAGTTCCGCCTAGCCGGAAAACCTCCCTGTACCGCTCCCAAAGCCCCATCCTGGACGTAACATACCAGAGGACCAGGCAAGGGTAACCTGCCATGAATTCCTTCGTCCTGGGACGTGCTATCAGCAATTGTTCGAGGGTTTCCCTGAAGGTTTTTTCCCATCCCGGCACGAAGGACACATTACCACTCCTTAAAAGTACTATTCCGGCCATGCCGAAAAGAAAAGCGAAAAGCACGATCTCACCCCAGAAGGGAGGTCTGGACAGGACCTGTTCCAGCGATTCGGGATGAATCCTTCGGCGAAGGTCATACAGTAAAACAACCGTGGGTGGAAAGATAAGTGCGATCTTGACACCCGAGAAAGTCGCCATCCGTAGCATGTACCACGTATTGCCGAAAAAGGACGCGATGACAAGTCCCGTAAGGATCGCCACCCCTGCTCCGGCCAGCATTCTCTTTATAGGCCTGTCGTTATCGTCCAGGGCGACGAGCGTCGCCTCGGCTGCACCGAAGGAAGCAGCCAGGGCCCCGAAAATTCTCGACGCCAGGGAAACCTTCAACAAGACAGGGGCCAAAATTCCCGACACAAGAATCAAAACAAGATCGTAAAGGAGCACTTGCCTTGTCGCTGTTCTTTTTTTCCCATCAACAAACCTTGTTATGGTTTTTAGCAGAAGAAGAAGCGTAATCAAAGAAAGCGAAAAAGCCGAGAGGATACCCGTGCGAACCAATGGGTAGGTGGAAGGCCATCCCGACTTTAATCCGAGCCCTTCTATCCTGGTCGCTATAACCTTGCATTCCCTTTTCATCTGTTCGAGCCGGTCACCGGAAAACAGGGGTGAAGGCCTGATGTAAAGGATTCTTACCGAGCGTTCCCTCGCGGCCCTTACGAAACGGTCTACCAGTTCGTTACGGGATATGCCGCGAACGATGACTTCCTCGTCGAGCACACTGTGAAGGGGGAGGACCAAGGGGAAAAGGGCTTTCTCAAGTCTTGCCGAACCTATTTGCCTCGAAAATTCAACTTTAGCCACGGGTGTCTTTTTATCGCGAAGAACCCGCGACAAAGGCTCAAGGTCCGGGTACGCCGGCAGAACCGCCCCCCGTGGAATGACCGCACCGACTGGTTTGTATCTTTCTAGAACCCATTCCAGGGCTTTCGAAACATCTTCACTTGGTACGCCGGGTGAAGGAGATGGCCTGTAGATCAAGTCAAGTCCTGCTTCTTTTACCAATTCCAAGCCGGCGAAATCCGGCAGGATTCCCATCTCCACGGTACTCTGGTAGCTGACTGGTAAAATTACGCTAAGGTATTTCCCGTTTCTTTCGAATGTAGCGTAATGAAACCTGAGTCTCAGGTAATTCCCGATTTCCTCCGAAAAGGGAACATCGTTTTTTACGCGTATTACTGCCTTGTCTGAAATTTCCGTCACATCGTCGAAAAACTCGAAGCCTGGTCCGAATTCCAATGGCAGGCGGCCTTCAACCAGATCTTTCCCGGTAAGCTCGGATACGGCGACCGCCGTCAGTCCTTCTGCGCGCAGCCCGTCCAATGCCTGCAAGACACCTAGGCCCGACTCCAGCGCAACGGCCTCGATATCCAGAAAATCCGCAGCTATAGCCGTTTCTCTGTTAGAAGACTCTACACCCCACCGAGCCCAAAGGCCTGGCATGGATGCGAAAAACACCAACATCAACAACAGGGCAAAACGCCAGTCGGACCTTTTCATATCCCCATCCTCCACTGGGTTTCAAGATGCAGCCCAAGCTCTTCCAACAGGCAGCTCAAACGGAACAAAGGCAATCCCACAACATTGAAATAACATCCCCTGATGCTTTGCACAAGCAGGGAGCCCTTCTCTTGTATTCCATAGGCTCCGGCCTTGTCATAACTGTCATTGCAATCCAGGTAAGCCTCTATCGCATCAGGCGACAGCTGCCTGAATTCCACAAAGGTTCGTTCGTAACCCGAGGCCTTCCTTTTTTCACTGACAACGGCGACCCCTGTAAACACCTCGTGGGTTCTGCCACTAAGCCTTGTCAGAATATCAAAGGCTTCGCTTCTGTCAGCCGGTTTCCCGAGCACTTCATCTTCAAGTCGAACAACGGTGTCGGCCGCGATGACAAGACTTTTGGGTTGTTTTTTCGCCACTTCAAGGGCTTTTTCAAGCGCAAGCCGCACCACAGCATCTTCCGTTTTCTCACCGGGTAAAATTATCTCATCGATATCAGGGACCTCGGTCACAAACTGCCACCCCAAGGCTTCGAGCATCCTGCTTCTCCTGGGTGACCCGGAGGCCAGCACTATCATCGGATAACTTTCACGCCCTTCTTTCATCTCAACATCCATACGGCCAGTGCCGCTCCAACCAAAGTTCCCGAGTTGATGATTACAAAAAATGCCAATCTGATTTCAAGAAAGACAAGATCGATATTTCCTGTGTCAAAACCGGCTTCGACTATATTCCTAAAAAATCTCTCCAAAGAGGGGAAACCCTGCAAGTAGACGCCTACAACGCTGCCCAGAATAACCAAAGCAATAGCCATCAACCATTTCCTGTCAGAAGCTCTAGCCATAATTGCCTATCCCCCGTTCAAAGAGGCAGTTATTGCCAATATCGCTAAAAGAGCGCAATAGACGGAAAACCAACGCCATTTTTTTGCCAGAACAACCCTTCTCAAAACCCAGAGGGAAGACAGCCCGGAGATAAAGGACAGCCCGAAGCCCGCCATCCATCCGGAAGGCAACTGGCCGACAAACCCCTGCACCCCCCCGAATTCAAGAAGCTGCAAAACCGTGGCACCGCCTATGGCCGGCAGTGACATCAGAAAGGAGAAGCTGAAGGCCGCCTCCGGCTTTAGCCCCGCTTTTTGTCCGGCTATTATGGTCGCTCCGGAACGGGAAATGCCCGGAATAACGGCAAATCCTTGTGCGAGGCCGACAATTAGCCCGCTGAAGAGAGTAACCCTTCCACTACCCTCGTCGATAAGGCTCCCGTACCACAAGACCGCGGCGGTCACAAAAAGCGCAGCACCAACGCATAACATGGACGAAAAGAACCCTTCGACAGTATTTTTCAGCATAAAAGCGACGATAACGGTTACGATGTTCCCCGCTATAATCGCCCACCCGAGTGTCCATCCACGGGAATTCCGGCGTTCCGACCGAACTAATCCGGAAAACCATTCGGAGCAGGCTTTTACGATAGCCGTGAAGAAAAAGACAATGGTAGCCCCCATCGTCGCAAAATGGAGCAAAACATCATAAGCAAGGGGAGGCTCCGTCATTCCCATATATTGCTGGAACAGGGCCAAATGCCCGGAGCTGCTGATAGGCAAAAATTCCGTCAGCCCTTGTATCAGGCCGGATAAAACAGCCACACCGGTTTCCGTCATTTTTTCTTTTCCTCTCGGAACTTGATAATGTCCTTTGAGATCAGGGCTATATTGTTTGCATGGTCGCCGATCCGCTCCAGGTTGCTGAGTATGTCGATGAAAACCACTCCCGCTCCCGGCTGGCACACTCCCGTATTCAGCCTTTCAATATGCCTCATTCGCAGTTCGCGCTCGAGGCTGTCGATCTCATCCTCAAGGGCGAGCACTGTATTCACCTTTTCCATATCTCCTTCTTCAAGAGCCGATACGGCCAGGTAAATGGCCTCACGCGCCTTATCTATCATCAGGTTGAATTCCTCCATTGCCAAGTCGGAAAAGACCAAATGGTTATCGATTTTGTATTCAAAAAGTTCGATCAGGTTTTCGGCGTGGTCACCTACTCTTTCGAGGTCACCGACACCGTTTACGTACAAGGAGAGCGAAGAGGACTGCAGAGGGCTTAGACTTTCCTGCATCAATTCCGTCGCAAAAGACGTTATTTCGTGGGTGAGTTCATTCACACACCGTTCAGTCTGGTAAACCTGGGGTATCATCTTGCGGTCGTTGTTGACGAAAGCCACCTTGACATAGTCCAGCATATCTCTTGCCAACAGTCCTATACGAACCAGCTCTTTCCTTACCGCTTCCACTGCTGCGGCAGGAGAAGCCTTTATAAGGTTTTTGTCAAGGTACCTGGGGCCCATGTCGAAAACTTCTCCCCTGTCCGGGACGATCCACCTGACGAATCTTTCGAAGGGCCCCGTAAAAGGCAGAAACATCATGGTGTTGAGCACATTGAAAATGGTGTGGGCATTGGCCAGCTGCCTCGCAATGTCCGAGGAAGTCATAACCACCAGCTTGTAAAAGAAGGGGAAAATGGCCATAAATAAAACGACTCCCAAAATCTTGAAAAAGACGTGTGCCACAGCAGCCTGTTTCGCCGAACGGTTCAGCCCCAGCGAGGCCAGCACAGCAGTGATGGTGGTGCCGATATTATCACCAAAAAGTATGGGGATGGCCGCTTCGAGGGGCAGCAAGCCCTGCGAAGCCATGGCCATCGTAAGACCTACCGTCGCAGAACTTGACTGCACAAGCATAGTCAGACCGGTTCCGGCCAATATTCCAAGGAAGGGGTGATGGCTGAAGGCCAGAAAGATATCCTGCCTGTCTCTTAAAAAATACATGGCCTCCTCCATCGTCTGCATACCTACAAATAGCAGGCCAAACCCGACAATGCAGTTTCCGACATATTTCTGCCGTTTCGTCCTGCCGAAAACTGCGAAAATCATCCCGAGCCCGATAATGGGCAAAGCAAAGGCCTTTATCTTGAAGGCGATGATCTGCGCCGTTATGGTCGTCCCGATGGCAGCGCCCATGATAACTCCTATCGCCTGTTTAAGGGTCATCAGCCCGGCATGCACGAAGCTGGCGGCCATGACGGTGGTAGCGCTGCTGCTTTGTATCAACATCGTGACGACCGTTCCGACAATAACACCCTTCACGGGCGTACTTGTAAGCGCAGCAATAAGTCGGCGCATTCTGTCTCCGGCCAGGTCCTGCAGGGCTTCCCCCATCAACTTTATGCCGAAAAGGAAAAGCCCGATTCCACCCAGAAGATTGAACACCATACCCATCGACACGATTTATCTCCCCCAGATCGAAAATCAAGACATTTTCACAGAATCAGGATCCGGTATTTTTTCCTGCTGCGCTGCCTTTTCTTCTGCCTTGTCAAACAACTCGACAGATCTGGCGATTCAAAACGGAATCAGTTTTTCCCTTCGATAACACTAACCATGGGAACGATTACCGGATATGAGCGTCCCTTTATTCCGTATTGCCGCAGCTTGTCCTTGACGCGGTTAACTATAAGGGAATCGAGCTGTTCAGGGTCTCGCCGACTGTATGAACGCCCCTTTGCTACTGCATCCTTCACAGCCTTGCACAGTTCACTCTTTAGACCTGCCGCGTCTTTCATATGTATGAACCCGACGCTTTCTATCCGGGGTTCCCCAAGGACCTCCCATTCGCTGTCGAGAACGGCAGTCAAAACCAGCACACCGTCTTCCGAGAGATCACGTCTTTCTTTCAGGAGACTGCTTTGCATCTCACCCAGCGCCATTCCGTCCACCAGCCGCCCCCCCGCAGGAAAGGCATTCCTTTTCACCTGCGCCGATTTTCCTGTAAGCTTCAACATATCGCCGTTTTGGATGACATGCACATTCCTTTGAGGGATCCCCATCTCAACCGCTAGCTGTGCATGTCTGACAAGATGTCTGTACTCACCGTGAACGGGAACGAAATACTTCGGCCGAACCATGCTGAACATCATCTTGAGCTCCTCCAGCGAAGCATGACCGGAAACATGGACGTTCTTGTCCCTGTCGTAGATCACGTCGCAGCCGCATGCGTAAAGCCTGTTGATGGTCCTGCTTACGAGCTTTTCGTTGCCAGGAATGGGCGACGCGAACACCGCTACTACGTCTTTTTGCCCGAGAGTTATGTGACGATGTTCTCCCTTGCTCATCAAAACCAGCCCGGAAAAGGGTTCTCCCTGGCTTCCTGTGGTAAGAACTACTGTTTTGCTGTCGGGGATCCTGGATATCTCTTCCTGTGGCACTAACAAGTCGTCGTCAGCTTTGATATAACCCAGCTCCCTGGCCAGTTCAACGTTCTGGATCATACTCCGCCCCATGAGTACGACCTTGCGGTTGAACTTGGCTGCCGCATCCAGAATAAGCTGGGCCCTGTGAAGGTTGCTGGCAAAGGCCGAGATGATTATACGTTTGCTCTTGTAAGTTCTGAAGATGTTTTCCAGTGTCCCGCCAAGAAGACGTTCCGAGGGGGTGAAGCCGTTCCGTTCCACATTGGTGGAATCGGACAACATCAGCAGGACTCCACGGCTGCCGAACTCGGCGAAAGCCGTATAGTCGGTTATCCTGCCGTCTACGGGCGTCGGGTCCAGCTTGAAATCACCTGTATGTACGATGGTGCCTATGGGAGTTTCAACCGCAAGGCCAATCCCGTCGGGTATGGAATGGCATACCGAAATACAGTGCAACATGAAGCAGCCCAGGCTGAACGATTCTCCCGCAGCGACTTCGATCGTCTCAAGGGAATAATCGGGCGCTGAATCCCTGAATTTGGCCTTTACCAAACCCAAAGTGAGCCTGGTTCCGTAGACCGGGACATCGAGGCCGGGGAGAATCAGGGGAAGTCCGCCTATATGGTCTTCGTGTCCATGGGTGAGCACCAGTCCTCGAATCTTGTCCTTGCGTTCGAGCAGATATGTGACGTCAGGAATGACGAAATCGATTCCAAGCATTTCTTCCTCGGGGAACATGAGACCACAGTCAATAACGACGATATCGTTGCCATACTCGATGGCCATCATGTTCTTGCCTATCTGGCCCAACCCCCCGAGAGGGATCAACCTTAGTTCGCCGTCTTTCGGTCCTTTGACGTTCCGACGACGTCCACGTGATTTTGTTCTTGCCATTGATGCACCTCCAAATAAACATCCTAACATGACTTTCCCTTTTTAAGGGCAGGCCACGCAATGTTTGGGGGTGGCGATCGCCACCCCCAGTATTTCCCGCTGGTTCTTCCTACCAGGGTTTAATCAGAATAGTCCTCTCCCGATACCCGGGCTTTCTTTTTCGGCGCCCTGTCGGGAATAAAATCAGCTCGCCTGCCGAGTATGTTTCTCTCGGGAGCGGCATTATGGTCAAGTCTTCTGGACAATGTTTCCATGACGGCTTCGGCAGTCCCTTCGCCTTGAAAAGCCTTTATATATCTCTCGGCCCATTCCGCCGTCTCCTCCACGATCATTTCCTGTCTCTTTTCGGGCAAGGACATGATCATTTCATGGAAAGGCTTGTTGGCCTTTTTGTAGTTGCCGTCCTTACGTGAATATCCATGTTCATCGGCCCATTCAACGATCTTGCGCCACAGTTCTTCCGGAACTCCGCGGTTCGGATCCTTTACGTAAGAACCGTCTCTGGTAACGGCGTTACCCGTTTGTGAATCCATTTCCAGACCAAAAACAATGTTTTGCCAGAGGGTGCCCACATTACCCTTGTTGATGCCGTATTGCGAGAAGGCGGAAACCTTGTCCAGAGGAGTTCCCGAAATGCCATGCTGTGCGATGGTCACTCCATATGGGGCTATCGCTCCTGCTACTTCACCGGTCCTTTCAAGATCTATACCCTCGGCTTCTCCGACGCTGGTATCGTAGGTCCCGTGCTTGCTGCCGTTTGAAATCGCCAGATAATCCGGGAAAATTCCCCAGGCATTCAGGCCGCCGATGAAAAAAAGAGCCTCGTCCACGGTGGTCAACTCCCCGGGCCCTTTTATCTCGCCTACTTCCACTTCCAGGCCAATGTAAGCCGGGATATGCATGGCCACGTCCCTGGTGAAGGCCAGATTCTCCCACTCGGGATTGTGAGAAGCGTCGATGGCAACGGAAGTCCAGCCTCGTTCCATAATACCTCTCAGATGGGCTATGGACTTGAGCAGATCTTCCCTGGATTTTATCGCGTAATGGTCCACGTGCAATCCGAAAACCACGCCATGCCCCAATTCGGCTGAATATTTCACCGCGTAATCTGGGACGTTGTCAAAGGTACAACCGCAATAGGTAGACTCCGATTTTGCCAGCTCCAACAAGACTGCGGCATTGAGTTTTTTCGCTGCTTTCAGGACTCCCTTTATCGTCAGCGGGTTTCGCACGTTCGCCGCCAGAACTATCGATTTTGTCTTTTTAGCCGCCTCCGCGATATCTCGTCCGCTAACTATAGCCACGGGTTCACTTTCGTAGACGGCCTGCACGTTCAAGGGCCTCTTTGTAAGAAGCTGCTTGTAGGCTGCTGTTTCTACATGCATGGGAAGCACCTCCCGAGAAATTTCGTAAAAAAACAAAAGGATACAAAAACTCGTCTCCCGGATTACATTTTATAACAGGCGCCGCCGTTTCTGACCTCCAATCATCCGTCTGTTTCATAATACCCGATTTATGCCCCTATTGCGTGAGGGCAAAACCCATGATAATATATGCGTCGCGCTCCGCTGGGAGTTTCGTGCTGATTGGGGGATCGTCTAATTGGCAGGACGCTTGACTCTGGATCAAGAAGTCGGGGTTCGAGTCCCTGTCCCCCAGCCAAAGCGTTAAAGTGGCCCCATCGTCTAGCGGTCCAGGACCCAGGGTTCTCAGTCCTGTAACACGGGTTCGAATCCCGTTGGGGCTACCAGCAAATACAAAAGGAAGGATGCTTTAGAGGTGTCCTTCCTTTTTTGTTTTTTCCAACCACGTCCATTCCCGGAATTCCTGGCAAATTACGAGTCCTGCGATACTAACCTGAGTACATAAATCCTGTTTACAACACCAGGCCGCTTCCTTGTTTCTTCCCTTTACACACCCCACAAAGACAGTTTGATGGTCATGCAAGTCCGGCGGGATGCATTTTATCGCGAATTTAGCTAAACTAAAAAAGCAGGCATAAAGGGAAATTCTAAAAAGACTAAAAGTCAGCAAAAGGGGGAAAAGCTATGAGCAAGACAATCGATATCGATTGGGAGAACCTGGGCTTCAAGTACATGAAAACAGACTACCGCTATATTTCCAAGTGGAAAGACGGCAAGTGGGACGAAGGCAAGCTGGTGGAGGATAACACGATCACATTGAGCGAAGCGGCGAACGTATTGCATTATGGCCAGGAATGTTTCGAAGGCCTTAAGGCCTACCGTACAAAAAGCGGCAAGATTCAGCTTTTCAGGCCCGACATGAACGCAAAACGCATGCAGGAAAGCGCTAAAAGACTCGTTATGCCTGAAATACCTGTAGAGAAGTTCATAGATGCCTGCGACCAGGTCGTAAAGGCGAACGAAGCCTATGTACCACCTTACGGTACAGGCGCTACCCTTTACATCAGACCTTTTTTGATCGGAGCCGGTGAAAATATAGGCGTCAAACCGGCAACAGAGTATATTTTCTGCGTTTTCTGCATGCCTGTCGGTGCATATTTCAAGGGTGGCCTGAGTCCAGTCAACTTTGTGGTGACCGAATACGACAGGGCCGCGCCAAATGGCACAGGGGCCGCGAAGGTAGGAGGCAACTACGCGGCAAGCCTGCTCCCGCACGAAGAAGCAGTGAAAAAAGGTTTTGCGGATTGCATCTACCTCGACCCCGCAACTCATACCAAAATCGAGGAAGTCGGAGCGGCGAACTTTTTCGGCATAACGAAAGACAACAAGTTCGTAACGCCAGATTCCCCCTCCATTCTGCCCAGCGTAACCAGGAAATCACTGGTTCAGGTTGCAAAAAACTATCTTGATATGGAAGCCGAGGAAAGGGATATCTACATCGATGAACTCGACCAACTTGCCGAAGCCGGAGCCTGCGGAACCGCCGCGGTTATTACACCCATAGGCGGAATCGAATACAAGGGGAAAAAGCACGTATTCTACAGCGAAACCGAAGTAGGGCCTGTAACGAAAAAGCTTTACGAAACGCTTGTAGGAATACAATTCGGCGATATAGAGGCCCCGGAGGGCTGGATTCACGAGGTGAAATAAGACACCAGACACGAAGGCCAGGCTTTTCAGCCTGGCCTTCGCTTCGGGTCCTTGTTTGACCTGCTTTTAACATTCCTCCAAGGACCCTTTTATAACCGGGAGCTTCTCCCGGGTGAGGCCTTTATTCCTCTACCCTTCTCTCAGTGCAAAGTAATACTATCACCTTTCCCTCGCTTCGTCAAGCACCAATTTCCCCTCTCGGGTTTTGTTTTTTTCGCAGAGGTTGTATCCTTTTTTGCATGTTGAGACGCTGGCTTCCATGGAGATTTCTCGTCAAACGAGCCGCCAGGGCGCACGGGATCGTCGATCCTCTGGCCATTTTGGCCCGGCTTAGGCGCTTTACCCAACCTTCGGAGGTACAAGAACCCATCGAGCTCTTGAGGGCCGGAATAGTTTTCCATGCCCGCGGCCTTATCAACACGAAAGCCATTCAGCACAACCTGGACTGGGTCTGGCCATACTGGGTCGAGCGGCAGTTCAACCCAGACGACCCGTCCTTTATCCCGAGAGCCTTTTCGTTTACTCACGTCAACCTTACCCACAGAAACTGGACCGCCGCGGGACATCCCGACCTGCCCCTTTACCCTCTCGTAGACCCGAGAGGTCTCGTAACGCCCTTGCACGACGGCTGGTCCATCGACTTGTGGCTATTGTCTTCTAAAGGCGGTCTTCTCCTTCCATCCAAGCTCGAAGAAGTCAGCCAGAAGCTTGTGTTCTCTCCAAATCTCGCCGTCAAGACAGATTCATCAGCAAACGGGATGAAAATCTCAACCAACGTTACCCTCGAAACCAGTGATGAAGCCCCCTATGCAAAAATAAACGCGTCCTGCCACTGCGCCGAAGGCGGGTGGCTCGTAGTCTCTATTAGACCCTACAACCCCGAAGGTGTTCAGTTCATCGAAAAAATTTTCTGCGATGAGGATTCCAGACGGTTAATAGTTAACGGCAAGACGCCCGTTGAATTCGACAGAATACCTGAAAAGACTATCTTCTCGGATTACGACTCCGGTGACGTGGTCAATCAATTGGGATATTCTGACAGCAAGGGTGTGACATGCAATGTAGGGATGGTCACCGCTGCTGCGCTCTTTCCTTTTCAAAAAGGAGAAAAAGGTTCTCTTGAGATCCGGGTCCCGCTAAAAGAGGATCTTCCGGAAAAGACCTTTGTCCGTACCACGGCAGCGTACCGTACATCACCGGAATCCTGGAAGAATGTACTGTCTGATACGGCATTATTAAACGTGCCCGACGAAAAATTGAGGTTCCTTTACGATGCCGCTCTCAGGGCCATCATTATACTGTCAGCCGAGGACATCGTACCTGGTCCTTACACTTATCGCCGTTTCTGGTTCCGTGACGCCTGCCTTATGCTGAACTCACTAATGACAATAGGGCTAACGAAACGGGCGCGAAGAATTTTGGATACCTTCCCTTCCAGGCAAAAGAGCAACGGGTATTTCCAGTCACAGGAAGGCGAGTGGGACTCAAACGGCCAGGTTCTATGGATATTGGACAGATACCATAGACTTACAGGTGAGGTCCCGGGCAGGGAATGGATAAACGCAATTCGCAAAGGTGCCGACTGGATAACAAAAAAGCGGGTCAGGGGAAAGGACGCCGGTCTGCACTCCGGGCTTTTCCCGCCCGGTTTCAGTGCCGAGCACTTGGGACCCAACGACTATTACTATTGGGACGATTTTTGGGGACTGGCCGGGTTGCGAGCGGCCTCGCGTCTTATGAGTCTTTTTGGCGAAATTGAACTATCCCTTATATACGATAAAGAAGCCTACGATTTCGAAGAGGCTATCATGAGAAGCATCGAGAACATACCAGAAAAACGTTCACAAGGGGGCATCCCGGCATCACCGTATCGACGTATCGACGCAGGAGCTGTGGGATCGCTGGTAGCAGATTATCCTTTGCAAATAACACCACCTGGTGACAAGCGAATCATGAAAACGACGGAACTCATGATCGAAAAATTCTTCCACAAGGGAGGTTTCTTCCAGGATATCATCCATTCTGGGATAAACACATATCTTACTCTCGGTATCGCGGAAACCCTCCTTCGAAAAGGCGATGACCGTTACAGGGAACTGCTCCGTAACGTGGCTGATCTGGCCTCATCTACAGGACAATGGCCCGAGGCGATTCATCCCATAACTTTGGGAGGCTGCATGGGAGACGGCCAGCACGGCTGGGCGGCCGCAGAGTGGGTATTGTTGATTCGAAACCTTTTCGTCAGGGAAGAAGGAAATAGTCTGGTACTGGGCTCAGGGATACTGCCCGATTGGACAAATACAGATGAACCGGTTTTCTTCGGACCGACCCAAACGCATGCCGGCCCGGTGGCTGTCCGTTTCTTCAAGGAAAACGGAAAAGCCCGGTTTGAAATCGACGCGGAATTTTCAAAGTCCTGGAATCTGCCCGAATCCATAATCATTCACGTTCCAGGCTACAAAAAGATAGAAACGGCGTATACTTGCCCAAAGATTTTCACCCTGGAGGAGAATCAAACATGAACATCTGCATGTTTACAAATACATATCTTCCTCATGTAGGCGGAGTAGCCCGTTCGGTGTCCTCTTTTGCCGAAGACCTTCAAAAGCGCGGACTTAATGTCATGATAGTGGCCCCCACCTTCCCCACAGACGAGGCTCACGTTGAGGATCACAACGTACTCCGGGTGCCTGCAGTACAGAATTTCAACGGAAGCGACTTTTCGGTCCGTATTCCGATCCCTCTTTTTATCGACAAGAAAATCGACGAATTCAGGCCCCACGTAATTCACAGCCACCACCCCTTCCTCCTGGGTGACGCGGCCTTTCGGGCGGCCTCGCGTCGGGACCTGCCGCTGGTTTTTACGCACCACACATTGTACGAACAATACACTCACTACGTTTTTCCCGAATCCAAGGTCATGAAGCGTCTTGCCATCGAGATCGCCACGGTATACGCGAACCTTTGCACCAGAGTTATCGCCCCAAGCGAGAGCATTGCCCGGTTGATCAGGGAACGCGGTGTAAAAAAACCCATAGAAATCATTCCAACAGGTGTGGATGTCGATTTTTTCCGGTCTGGCGACGGCATTTCTTTCAGGAATAGTCAAGGCATCCCGGAGGACGCCTTTGTCATAGGACATCTTGGAAGGCTGGCTCCTGAAAAAAACCTTCAATACCTTGCGGAAGCAGTCATAAAAGCCTTTGAGGAACTCCCTGAAAACACCGTTTTTCTTGTTGTCGGCTCTGGTCCCAGTGAAAAGTCCATCACCGATATGTTCAAAGACGCCGGCCTGGAAGAACGTCTCGTCATGGCCGGAAAAAGGAAAGGACGAGAACTGGCCGATGCATACAGGGCCATGGATCTTTTCGTTTTCTCTTCCAAATCAGAAACTCAAGGTCTGGTTCTTGTGGAAGCAATGGCTGCAGAGGTTCCCGTGATAGCCCTCGACGCTTCGGGAACGCGGGACATATTGGAGGACGGGGAAAACGGCAGGCTTTTGCCTGAAAACGCGGATACGGAACAGTTCGCCAGGGCCATAGTCGATTTTTTCCAAAACCCGCATTCCGGCGCAACCTGGCGCAAAGCGGCATTTGAAACGGCCTTGAAATTTTCGCGAGACGCGACGGCAAAAAAGCTGATACGCCTGTACCAATCGCTGCCTGCAAATGTCTCCAGGGAAGGCACAGGCCCCGAAGGCACTTTCCCAGTATGGGATGAGCTGCTTAAGACTATGAAGGCGGAATGGACTCTTTTGACTGAAAAGGGTGACGCGCTCCTGAAATCGGTCCTGCAGGAATTCAACCAACAATAACGACTTTATCAAACAGATTGGAAATTCAGGGGTACTGCGGTGAATAAAAAAAAGAGAAAAGAAATCGTTTCTATCATTCGTGTGACTCTGCTCGCTGCGGCCGCATCACTGGCCATGTACGCTATGGAACGGCTCGATATTTTTGAAAGGGTAATAACCACCATCAGCGAAAGCGTTTCACCTACTTTGTTTATCGCAGCCATGTTCGTATTACCCATATTTGGTTTTTCGATAAGCGTCTTCCTCGTTCTGGGAGGAGTCAAGTTTGGGATAATTCATTTTATCCTTTTGTGGATCATGATACTCCCATTGCATGTTTTAACCGCTTACTACCTTGCAAGGTGGGCAAGGCGACCACTCAAAAATTTCCTCTTGTACAAATTAAACTACAGGCTGCCGAGTATCCCTGAGAAGCATGTCGCGAGGTTCAGTTTTCTCTTCCTTGCTTTTCCCGGCATACCATACGCTGGCAAAAACTACATCCTGCCTTTGGCCGGCATACCCTTCCGATATTCCGTCATCATGAATACCATCGTTCAGGGCGCTATAGGTCTTCCTTTCATCATCCTCGGAAAATCTGCTGCAAACGTTAACCTGACCATCTTCAACACCACTCTGGCGATAATGGTCGCCGGTTACGTACTTCGCTGGTGGCTTAAAAACAGATTCGAAGACTGATCCGCCGCAAAGCTGCCTTGTAAATGCATTCTATAACTGCCCTATAAAGACAATCGATCAATAAGAAAATACCGCCAACGGGAACGAAAACTGTGGGCATCTCACTAATTGATGGAAGATTGAGACCTCAGGGACTATCAGGATTTAAAACCGGTACCGTCAAGCTTCCCTGAGGCATGACGATGTACTTTAGATTGTTACCTTTTTCCTCCTCGATCCGCCTTATGGCCTCTTCCACCGAATGAACCTTCACGGCGAAAAGTTTCTTCACCATTTCATCGTTCAGCGAGGTCACCAGATAGACAGTCTTTCCCGCAGCAACCTTGGCAATGCCGAATGCCTTGTGCCCGCCCATCATGAAATCCGTTTTTATACGTTCCACGATATCATCTGGGCATTTGGCGGCATTCATCCATTCCTCAAAGACCTCTTCACCGTAACCCATCGGGCACTCTGCCACGATTATGATGGCTCCGCCTTTTTTCGTTGCCTTGTCCGCATGATCCAGTGCCTTTTGCATCTGGTACACGTTTATGTCCCTCGGATGGCCGCAGGCACTTGCTATGGCCACATCGGCCAGGCCCTTGATGGGAACTTCGTAAATCCCTGAAGCCACAGAAACGGCTTCTTTCCAGGCATCTACAACGTCTCCCGCAACGACCTTGACCACTTCCTTGTTCTCGTTGACCACAACGTTAAGGATAAAGTCGAGCCCTACCATCCTTGCGGCCTCGATCATTTCCAGGTTCACTGGATTATGGTCCAGATCGGGAAGATCGTCCATAAGTTCGACCATACGGGAGTGGTTTCTTTCCACCGTCTTTTTCCATGCCACTCCAGGGAGGATCGACTTCCTTCCGCCCGAATAGCCGGCGAAGTAATGGGGCATCACCACGCCCAGCGCGACCACGAAATCAGCTTCGTATACAAGCCTGTTTATGCGAAGCTCCGAGCCTGTCGAAAGATTACCCACCGAAACCAGTGAGTCCAGGTCGTCGGAGACATGGGAGACCACCCGGAACCTTCGAACTATCTCTTCTCCGTAAACCTCGAGGTTCTGCTCTTCAGTATGGGGATCGTGTATCCCAGTGGCTACAACGAAAGTCACCTGGTCATCGGTGATACCGGCCTTTTTAAATCGGTCCAGAAGGGGAGGAAGAAGCAGGTCATAGGGTGTCGGGCGGGTAATGTCGTTGACTATAACTACGACTTTCCCGGGCTTTTTCTTTTGAAGTATTTCAAGCAAAGGTCCCGTACCTATGGGATCATCTAGCATTTCTTCCACGTCTTTTTTGGTGCAAACCCTTCCGCTTGCTTCCGGCGGCACCACGACTTGAAGGAGCTTCGAATCATCGAGTTCGAAACTCACCGTGCTCTTTCCATAACTCAGATCAAATTTCATCATAGACGACTCCCTCGTGTTTTCGCTTCAATCAGAGTTTACATCCATGCTCCCGTAGGGAACGAGACATTCAAAAGTTTGCCGAAAACAAGATATACCAAACCGATCTCTACAGCAGCCAGCATTCCACAAAACAATATATTGCGAAGCGTGAAGCTCCTGCAAAAGATCAGAAGCAAAATGGTCATGACCAAAAAACCGCTCAGGATGAAACCAATCCTAGTCATTAAAAAAACCCAGGCGAAACCCGAAAGTACTGTAAATATCATTATGTAGTTCGTCCGGAAGACTTCCGGTAAAATATAATGTGGTTTCACAAACCCCTTGATTATAATCGCAGCGCCCAGGACACCGACTACCGGTATGACTGCATTCGGGAATATGGAGGCAAGCCTTGTAAACTCTTCCTTCGAAATTTGGAAAAAGAGCGCTACGCAAATTACGATAACCCCTCCTATGATGTCGCTGTTGAGTCTTTTCACGACGACACCTCCTGATTCACTGATATTCGTTTCTCGAAACGTTCCCTGAAGAGGGGCCACAAGGCTGATACCAGCGAAAGTATTATGAGGGCAATGCAAATGGGTCTAGTGAAAAATATCATCCACGGCGCTGTCGTGGATACCATTCTCCCCATAAGCAATCCCTGGACAAGCCCTTTCTCGGCGATGGGACCCAAAATGAGTCCTAACACTATCGGCGCTGGATTGAAATCGAGTTCCCTGAGGACGAATCCGGCGACACCGCTCATAAGCATTACCATTATGTCCATAACATTGCCACGTATGGAATAGGACCCTACTATGGTCAATAGAAGAATGCCTGGAGCAAGAACCCGCGTAGGGATTTTAAGAACCGTCTTGTAAATTGCCTTCCCGGCCAATAAGCCTGTCAAAACCATGAGAATGTTGGAAACGAAAAAGGACAACATGAATGCATAGGTTATGTGAGCTCCAGTCGAGAAAAGATCCGGACCCGGAGTCATGCCCTGAAGGAGCAACGCTCCGTATATGATGGCAGCGGGAGGCGAACCTGGAATCCCCAGGGCGAGAAGCGGAACCATGGCACCTTCTACAACTGCATTATTTGAAGCTTCGGTAGCCACGATACCCTGGGCGTTCCCCTTTCCAAAACTATCGGGATTTTTGGCCACCCTTTTGGTCTCGTTATAGGCTATCAGGTTTGCTATATTACCTCCCGCTCCAGGCAAAATGCCGACAATAGCTCCTATAACGGACGAACGTATGGTATTACCCATATGACCAAAGACATTCCGCATCGCGGTACTTATCGCAGACCTGCCGTTTCCGTCTGGAGTCACTTCCGTGTATGACGCATCGGGCGCGAGAGCCATTTTGAGAACTTCCGGAAGGCAGAAGAAACCAATAAGGACCGAAATGAGCTCCACTCCTCCCTGGAAAGAAGCAAGCCCAAGATTGAAACGAACGTCTCCACCTACAGGAGCAACTCCGATCATGCTGATCATTATTCCCATGGCGCCTCCGGCTATCCCTTTCAAAAGCGATTTGGAAGACAGACTGGCAATTATAGTGAGGCCGAACACGCTGGTCCAGAAATACTCTGGAGGACCAAACCGCAGTGAAACCTTAGCAAGAGGGATAACGAAGGCTATAAGGATAAAGGTCCCGATGAAACCACCTATCCCTGAGGCGAACGTTGCAGTGTATATGGCCTCTTCCCCCCGTCCCTGCTTTGCCATGGGATAACCGTCGAAAGTGGTCCCTATCGACGATGGAGTCCCGGGCGTATTCAGCAGAATTGCGGAGAAAGACCCTCCAAATATAGTAGCGCAATAAAGCGCACCGATGGTTACCAGACCTGATATCGGCTCCATCGTAAACGTGAAAGGAACCATGAGAGCCACGGCCATAGTAGCCGTGAATCCAGGGAGGGCACCAGCCATTACACCGATGGGTATTGCTACTGACATAAAAACAAGGTTTTTCAGGGTCAGAACGCTCATCAGGGAATCGAAGATCAGTTCCAAATTACCCACCTCATTCATTAAGCTATAAATAGGAGGGAGCCCTGGAAATTCACGGGCTTCCCTCCTCGCTTGTAACTCTTAATTCTGCTCCAAATCTTTCACAACGTCTTCGTACTCTTCCATTTTCGCCTTAACCAATGCCACAGATTCCTCAGGTGTGAAATTGTGGAGAGCGAATCCAAGAGCTTTCATCTTTTTCTGAAATTCAGGTTCGTTGTTAACCTTTATAAACGCCTCGGAAAGAACATTCACAATCTCGTCAGGAGTTTCAGGAGGGACGCATGCTCCCCTGTAGGCTCCATCCGAATAGTTATATCCCAGTTCCTTGAAGGTGGGAACATCTGGCAAAGCATCAATACGCTCATCGGCCGCGACTGCCAAAACACGGATATCGTTTTTGTATTGCACGCCCATAGTAGTGTAGGTCATGAGGCCGCTGACGTGACCGCCTAGAAGCGCGGGTACCGCCTCACCTGATCCAGTAAAAGGAACATAGACTATATCGGTCCCGGCGATTTTGTTAAAGATGACAGTGCCAAGATGGTTGGCGGAATTGCTCCCGCTTCCTCCCAATGTGACTGCGCCCGGGTTATCTTTGGCGTATTTAACGAAGTCATCAAGGGTCTTGAAAGGGCTATCCGCTTTTACGGCGAGAACACATGGCGTAGACATAAAGAAAGTAACAGGCTTGAGATCTTCCGTTTTGTACCCAGGGTTTTTGCGGATCATTGGTTGAAGGATAATATGAGGGATATTGAAACCGGCAAAAGTGTAGCCGTCTGGCTTGGCTTTTACGATTTCCGACCAGCCCACTGCTCCGCCGCCACCTACCTTATAGGAAATAATAACTTTCTGGCCTAGGTATTTCTCGAGCAAAGGTTGTTGGGCCCTGGCAAAAATATCTGATTCTCCGCCCGGGTTGAACGTTATGATGTAGTTAAGCGACTTTTCCGGATAAGCGGCAATAGCGGAGCCGGCGAAAAACATCCCCGTAACAAGCAATACGGATATCAAAACAGCTATTCTTCTTATTCGCATCAAATGTACCTCCTTAGTTTTTCAGGAACACCCAGATTTTCCGCCTAAAAAGAATGCGCCTTTTTATCCGAAAGCTTTCACCCCCTTTTCCCTGAACAGGCTGAAAATACCTCCTGCCTCGATAATCGTGATTATATGTTCCGGGAGCGGTTGGAAGAAAAAGGTTTGACCACCTGCGGTGAAAGTCCCCTTTACTACATCCAGTATTCCACTGTCGCCGGCAGTGATCTTTAAAGTTTCGAGGTTCGGCACCTCAACCACAACAAGCCCCTGGTTTATTGCGTTGCGAAAAAAGATCCTTGCGAAAGACCTGGCGACCACGGCGCCCACGCCCGCGTTTTTAAGCGTTATGACGGCATGTTCCCTGCTCGAACCACAACCAAAGTTTGTACCCGCCACGATGATATCGCCGGGTTTCACTGTTGAAGCAAAAGAAGGGTCGGCGCCTTCCATTGCGTGAGTAGCTATTTCCTCGTGATCCGTCAGATCCAGGTACCTTCCGGGATATATCTGGTCGGTATCGATGTTGTTCCCGAAAACGAAGATGTTACCATTTATGATTTCCACGGTCTTTCCCTCCTCACAGAGAATCGGCGCCGCAAAGACGGCCTTTCAGCGCTGTTGCCGCTGCCGTCGCGGGAGAAGCTATGTACACTTGCGCATCGGTGCTGCCCATTCTGCCCGGGAAATTCCTGCTTGATGTGGAAACACACCTTTCCCCTGACGCGAGAATCCCCTCATGCGCTCCCAAACAGGGTCCGCATCCAGGCGTAGAAAGTACGGCTCCGGCATCTACAAGGGTTTCAATGTATCCGGCTTTCATGGCGTCCTGAAAGACAAGTCTGGAAGCCGGTATTATCACGAACCTGGTTCCCGGCGCGACCCTTTTGCCTTTGAGGATCTCGGCCGCTACCCGGATATCGTTGAGACGACCACCCGTACAGGTCCCCAAAAAGACCTGGTCGATCCGGATTTCCTCGCCTGGAATAGAGGACACGTTGTCGACACTTCCGGGCAACGCCACGCGAGGCGTGATTTTGGAAACGTCATATTCCACAACCGTTTCGTAATCGTAGTCTTCGTCAGTGACAGGAACCTCGCCCTTTTCCCAGCCGTACCTTGCAAGATATTCGTGAGTGATCTCGTCTGGTGCGATATAGGCCGTTTTGGCTCCCATCTCTACGGCCATGTTGCAAAGGACCATTCGCTCTTCCTGTGGCATCTTTCTTACGGCTTCTCCGGCAAACTCGACAGCCTTGTATATCGCCGCGTCCTGCTTAAGGTCGCCGATGACATGCAAGATCAGGTCTTTAGCCATTACGCAGTCGTTCAGGTCGCCATTTAAAACAACCTTCATTACACTCGGGACCTTGAACCACAGTTTCCCGGTTATCAGGATCACGGCCATATCTGTCGCCCCTACACCGGTCCCGAAAGCGCCGAGCGCTCCCATAGTGGTCGTGTGGGAGTCTGTTTCTACCACTATCTTTCCCGGCCCGACCATTCCACTTTCGGCAAGAACCTGGTGGCAAACGCCCTCTCCGATATCGAACAAGTGCCTGATGCCCATTTTCGTGCAAAACTCCCTCATGCTCTTATGGTTATAGGCGGCTTTTATGGTCGGCGCAGGCGAATAATGGTCGAAAACAAATGTGGTTTTCTCCGGGTTTGCTACTTCGGTCCCGCCGAGTTCATAAAAAGATTTCACCACCTGCAGGTAGAGGTCGTTCACTTCGGCAACGTCCACCTCTGCCATAACGATCTCACCGGCTGTTACCTTTTTTCTCCCTGACGCGCGGGCCAGTATCTTTTCCAGGGCATGCATGGGGCGATCTCTCCTTACTTGATTTGGTGGGAATAGACATATCCGCAAAAATGAACCTTGTATTCCAAAACATTGCAGTATAATGCTAAACGGTTTTTAAGCGGCGAGCAGATGGCATGACCGCCATTTTGACTCCGGGTTCTGGTAAAGTTCCCCAAATTGCTATAAAGTTGCTATGATGACTTGAAATATTGGTAAGTGGTCCGACCAGATCCACATAAACAATCCTATCAGAAATAACGTCACTGGTAAAGGAGAGAGACAAAATGTCACTCCAACAAATCAAAAAAGTTATCGTTCGAGATGCCATTATCGAAAATATCCTGAGATATATTCGTGAAAACAATCTCCAGGTAGGAGACAGGATCCCCTCCGAGCGGAAACTCGCCGCCCTCATGAAAGTGAGCCGGAGCTCTGTCCGTGAGGCTCTCAAAGCCCTCGAATATAACGGCCTGCTTGAAATAAGACATGGCGGAGGAGCTTTCATACGTTCTCTGGCTCCCATTCCCCTGGATACCTACAAAAAGGCAGAAAAAGATCATTTCATCCTTTTGAGACACCTCATTGATGCCCGAAGAATGATAGAAGAGCGCGTTGTGAAAGAAATGACACCAAAAATTACCGAGGAACAGATCAGAAGACTTTACGAAATGGAAGAAGAGCAGTTATCGGTCCTTGAGGAAGGACTAGTAGAGGAAGGTTCGAAATATGAGCTTCCAAATATGAATTTCGAACTGGCGATAACGGAAATGCTGGAAAACCCTGTGATTTACGACTTGCACAAAAGAGTGGAAAACCTTTGGAAAAAGACTTTCAAGGCCCTTTCAACAACTCCCTTCCCCGCCCGCGAACGTTATGGTCACCATATTGACATCATCAAGGGGTTGGAGAGCAGAAACACCAGAACAGCTGTAAGGGCCATGTCCCGCCACAACAGCATCCTCGTCGATTATATCGAAGAAGAAATAAGAAAGCTCGATGAATCCAATGGTGGAAACGGGTCCTCTTAATCTTCGTTTATATTTATGTCGGCCATAAGTATTCCCGCTATTTTACCGCCCTCGTAAACGGGGGTGGAAACGGTTATATTGTAGTTATTGGTAAGAATTGAAATATACTCCTTGCTTACAAAAGTTTCGCCTGATATGGCCTTTTGAAAATATTCCCTTGCGCTGCAATCCAGATATTCCACGTTAGTTCCGGCCGCCTGGAGAATACCTTTATGATTTATCAAGGCCACGAGTTCCAGGTAATCAAGCGTGTCCTGTTTCTCTTTGAGCAATTTATCGATTTCGGACTTTTCCATCCCGGCCAAACCTTCAACCTTGCCAAGGTCCATAAGAAGGCTTTTGACTTTCTCGATCTTTCCTTTCATCTCTTCAGTAATTTTGAAACCTCTCATAAAATCGCTTATGACCTCATTGCTGTCCTCTATGGCACGCCCCAGATTGACTGCTGATTCGTACATGTTTTCAATGATGGAAAGCTGCTCCTGAGTGGAGGCGGTTATCTCCTCTACCACCGCCGCGTTCTGCTGGGTTCCGTCATTTATGACTTCCATGGCCCGGGTGATATCATCTATTTTCGACTTTTGCTCATCGATGAGCTTGACAATTGCCTCGGCTGCTTCCTTGTTCTTTTCGACTGCTTTTGTTATGTCTTCTGACTTTTCGAGAGCCTCGTCGGCGCTGGTAACGCTGCCTTCTACCACTTCGGTCCCTTTTTTCACAGTCCGAGACAACCCGTCCGTTTCTTCTATGGTACCTTTTATAAGCTCCCTTATTTTTTTTGCAAACCTCGAGGATTCGTCGGCAAGGTCGCCAACCTCCTCGGCCACCACGGCAAAGCTTCTGCCTGCGACTCCTGCTCTTGCAGCCTCGATAGAAGCATTCAAAGCCAGCAAGTGAGTTTTGGAAGAGATATTCTCGACCGCTTCGGTTATCTCTCCAACCTGCTTCATCGATTCGTTGAGGTTCATAATATCGTTGAGCAACTTTTCATTGAACTCCTTCACCTCTTCTATTTTTTTGAAGACATCTCGCAGGGTCTGAAAGCTTTCATCAACGACTTTTCCTGAATTATTTGCCGCTTCCAGAACGTTGCGCGCGTTTTCCTGGATATGGTTCATTCCGTTCGAAAAGCTTTCGATGTTCTCCTTTACTTTTGCGGTAGACTCGGCCTGGTTATTGACAGCTTCAGAAATGTTCTGGACTGTCGATGCGATCTCGCCTGCGGTAGTTTTGAGGTTTTCCGCCAATCTTTCCATGGCCCTGGATTCCTTGGTGGTTTTTTCGGATAAAACCGTAAAACGGGCCAAAAGGTTCCTTATCTTGCCCAGAAATTTGTTCAAATGACCGCCTATGTCCTTGAAAAATCTCAATCCGGCGCTACCTATGTTCACGCTCAGTTGGCCGTTAACAATCCGTTCGAGTTTTCCCCCAAGTAACTTGACATCGGCCCCGACACGATACAAAAGTAACATCATCGTCCCCACAAGTAGCAACACTAACAGGGAGGATAAAATCATGTTTTCCCTGACCACCACTATGAAAACACCTAGCACGACGGCAAGAATTGCAAAGATGAGCAGGTTTCTGGAGCCGAACATAGGAACCCCTCCCGGTAACAAGCTTCTCCAAAATGAAGTTTAATAGACAGAAGGTGGTTAAACACATGGTGACAGTGTGACAACGACTTTGAGTCTCGACTCGGCTTCTAAGTGAACCGGAAAGAAAGGTTATCAATCTGATGACAAGTCACTACTTGTGGCAGGTATTCAAAAAACGCGCTTATCGATTGTCTGGGCCGGCAGGCCCGAAACACAATCACCAAGACTCGCTTGCCCCCAAAACACAGGAACGGTGGAAGCCAATATTCCCTGGCCCCACCGTTCCTCTTTTTATACGCTTTTTCGGCTGTTTAAAGTTTATAAAACATGTTTTCCTGAAAAGGCTTCACTTTCAAGAATTCCGCACTTTTTACGACTTGAAGAAGGACAGGACATTCTCAAGTCTTTTTGCCCCTTCATCCATACCGACTGCGTCACCGGCGATAGATTCCGCCGTTTTTTCGATTTCCTCGAGCGTCGTCCGCATATTCTCCAGGAGTTCGACCATCCGAGTAGAATCTTTGGCTATTTGACTGGTGGCTGAAGCCATTTCTTCGGTCGACGCGGACTGCTCTTGCGCGATAGAAGCCAGCGATTGTATGGATTCGTTGATCTTGTTGACTTGGGCGGTGGTGCCTTCCAGGGTTTTTTGGGTTTCCTCAACCGCCCGTATTACTTTCATCGTCGTATCGACGGTCTCTTTTATCGTAGAAGCGGTGGAAGACGCATTGGAATCCAATTCGGCCATGAGACCCCGTATTTCCTGAGCGGCCCTCGAGGATTGTTCCGCCAGCTTACGCACTTCTTCAGCTACGACGGCAAATCCACGCCCTTCTTCTCCCGCCCTCGCCGCCTCGATGGCGGCATTCAAGGCAAGAAGATTGGTCTGATCTGCAATCCCTGTTATGACATTGACGAAGTCGGTAATGGAATGCAAGGACGACACCAGGTAGTCTGTTTTTTTAACACTGTCGTTTGACATATTCTGCACGACGTTAAGCTGACTGGTGCAGTTTGCCATCTGCTCATTTGCCTTTTCGACGGCATTCATGGCAGCATCCGCGGCTTCCGCGGCTTCCGTGGCGCTTTGGGCTGACGATTGCGCTCCGCTTGAAATTTCTTCTATACTTGCGCTTGCTTCTTCCGTGGCCGCCGAATTATTTTCAGCCGAAGCGTATACATCCTCCATGGACTTATTGATACTCTGCAATGAAGCAGCAATTTGTCTGGTAGCAGAAGCCATGTTGGCAGATGTGTCTTTGTTCTTTTTACTTATGTTAAAGGTTTCGGCAATCACCTGCTTGATTCTGTCCACCGCACCCTTGCAGGCTGAAGCTATCCTCCCTACCTCGTCCTCTGTTTTGGCTTCAAAAGCCACGTTCAGGTTACCCTCGCCGAACTGCTCGACGGAATCTGTTATTGCCGAAAGCGGTCTGGTCGTCTTCGACGTTATGTAAAAGATAACGGCACTGACAAGGACCAATGCGGCAAGTATAGTTATGATCACGGGAATTACGCTTTTTGAAGCCATGGTTTCCAGAACACTTGCCGGTATATATAGCATTGCGCTCCAGCCTCTTGCATATTCAAGTGGAGCATAAAAAACTTTCAGCTTCGCGCGGTTTGGGTCCGTGATATCCATAAAACCGCTTTTGCCCGAAAGAACATTTGCGCCAACGGTAGACAATCCGGTAAAACCCTGCGAATCCGCTTCGGACAACTTAAGCTTCATGACATAGTTGGCCTTGGGGTGAGTCACTATTGTTCCGGTATTGTCGACAAGAGAGACGTATCCCTGGCCAAGGGGCTTAAATTTTCCTGTTATTTCCGCAATTTTGTCGATGGAGACAGTATAGCCGATCAAACCGACTGTTTGTCCCTTATCAACGACAGGGGAAGCTATAACAAAAACCGGTCTTTTAGTGGCCCTGGAAACCAGGGCTTCACTTACAGCATATTGTGCCCCTTGTTCAAATATGGCTTTAAAATAGCTACTGTCGGAAACATCAGTCGATACTCCATCGGTCATCTCAGCCCTACCGTCAGGCCAAGCCAGGATACCGCTTTCAAAAGCCCCTTCCGAACGAGACATGTCAAGCAGGGCTGCTCGGGCTTGTTCCCAATCCATCGACCTTGCCCTATTTGTAGAAGCGGCAGATTCAACCCGGTTCATAAGTCCATGAATAACCTCGTCAATCTCGCCTGCTATTGCTCCACTGATTTGCCCCGACAGATCGACGGTAACGGCATTCACATTTTTTGAAACCTGAAGGTATGTAATTACACCAATCACAACGAAAGCCGCAACTATAACCGACAAAACAAAAACCAAAATCTTGGCGCGTATGGATTTCATAGCAAACTGCCTCCTCGATCTGTTGACATAAATTTTCGATTTTTACTCATGTTTTTTTATGCAACGATGACGGCGCACTTAATCAGTAGCTATTTGCATTTCAGGCGGTTTTTGCCATGTCTTTTGAATTTCAGAGATCTTTATCCCCTTTCTCTGCCAACAGAAACGGCACCATTTCTTATTAAAAATAAATAGGCATACCTTTGATAGAAAGACCAACTTATGTTGAAGTTTATAAGACGACGCTTGCAAAAACATATATAGACTAAATTGCTTGCGCAAATAGCTCTGTAACACCTGTTGTTTTTTGATATCAAAAATGTTGACACTCGGAATTGGAGAAGCTATTGTTTTATCCAGTTAGTATGCAAAACAAACACACAGGGGGGTTCAGATAAAATGCTTAAGGTTCAAAAATTTTTATTTATCCTTCTTTTTCCCGCCTTGTTTCTTGCTGTCGGAAATGAGGTAAATGCTGCAGGTGGAAATTCCCTCTCGTATTTCGATCCTGAAGAGAACAAAGCAGACGTGGTATATATCAACGGAAACATTTACACGGTAGACAAAGATTTCAGCAAGGCAACGGCAATGGCAATCAAGGGTGACAGGTTTATTTATGTGGGCGACGACAAAGGAGCCAGGAAATATGCCGGCAAAGACACAAAGTTAATCGACCTGAAAGGGCAAACGGTTATCCCGGGGTTGATCGATTCGCACCTTCACTATCTGAGTTTGGGCACTCGCTTGCTACAAATAGACGCTTTTTGGAAACCCAAGGAGGAAATTCTGGAAGCCGTCGCTGAAAAATACAAGAAGATCGAACCAGGCGAATGGATCCTGGGCCGCGGTTGGAACCAGGAAGTTTGGGACCCGCCGGTTTTTCCGACTAAAGAGGATCTGGACGCTGTCTCTCCCGATGTACCGGTAGTCCTGACACGCGTTTGCGGACATGCTACATGGGTTAATTCAAAAGCGCTTGAAATTGCCGGAATCGACAAAAACACCCCTGATCCGGTAGGAGGAGAAATCCTGCGTGATGAAAACGGGGAACCAACAGGAATCCTAACGGACCAGGCACAACAGCTTGTTTCGACCAAGGTGCCGGATTTCACCGAAAAACAACTGGAAAAGGCTCTTTTGCTGGCTCAAGAGGAACTTTTCTCACAGGGGATAACATCTGCCCATGATGCCGGGTCAAACGACGAAGACATACAACGGTTGAAAAAACTATACCAGGAAGGGGACCTGAAGGTCCGCCTGTATGTTATGGCAAGAGTAACGGGAAGGCCTTCACCGCAAGAACTGGTCGAAGGATTGAGATCATTCTACGATAAAGGGCCACAAATAGGAGTGTTCGGCGACCGTTTGACCGTCCGCAGCATCAAGCTTTCCCTCGACGGCTCTCTGGGCGCCCGAAGCGCCTGGATGTTAGAAGAATACAGCGACCGCCCTGGCCACTTGGGAAATGGGAAACTGACGGATGAAGAACTTTACCAGATAGTTAAAGAAGCCAGACTTGCCGGCTTTCAGGTAAACAGCCACGCCATAGGTGACGCCGCCAATCGCCAGGCATTGAACGTTTACGAAAAGGTACTAAAAGAGCTGCCCCATCCGGACCACAGGTACCGCATAGAACATGCACAGATCGTCGCCCTTGAGGATATTTCGAGGTTTGCAACGCTTGGAGTGGTTCCATCCATGCAGACGGTCCATGCTACTTCCGACAAGAACATGGCCGAGGATAGAGTCGGTCCGGATCGGATTAAGGGAGCCTATGCATGGCGCAAATTCATTGAAGCAGGCTGTGTGATACCAAATGGAACCGATGCTCCCGTCGAACTAGTAAACCCATATCACAACCTTTACGCGGCTGTAACAAGAATGGATCGCGAGGGCGAACCAAAGGGAGGCTGGTATCCTGAAGAATGCCTTACCAGAGAAGAAGCTCTTCGCTCCTGCACTAAATGGGCTGCATACGGAGCCTTTGAAGAAGAACAGAAAGGTTCCATAGAGGTTGGGAAATTGGCCGATTTTGTCAAAATAGACAGGGACATAATGAACTGCCCGGAAAGCGAGATAAAGGATATCAAGGCCTTGCTAACTGTTGTCGGCGGTGAAACAGTTTACGAAAGCAAATAAAGGTCAAGGGCTAACTATATAACCTTTTTTCCACAATGCAGGAACAGAAATTAACTTGACTGGTTCAGGAATTCTTTGCGGGGCGCAAACGATTTCGCGCCCCGCATTTAGTTACGCTCTTACCAGGCAGCCACGGCACCGTCGGTTCTTTTCTCGGTGCCTCCACATAGTACTCCCGTTTTTTCTTCTCGCCAGATTATCTGCCCTCTTCCGAACTGCTTGTTGCTTACCGCAATCCGTATATCGTGCCCCCTTCTTGAAAGAGCCTGCACGATGTGCCCGGGTACACCATATTCCAAAAAAACCGTCTTGCCTTCCGTCCACTGCCACCGCGGGGCATCTAAAGCCGCCTGCGGGTTGAGATTGTAGTCTATAGTGTTTACAATCACCTGCACGTGACCCTGGGGCTGCATGAAGCCTCCCATTACGCCAAAAGGGCCGATTGGTTTGCCGTCTTTCGTCAAAAAACCGGGTATTATCGTGTGATAGGTCCGTTTGCCCGGTTCCAGCGCGTTGGGATGGCCCGGATCCATGGAGAAATTGTGCCCCCTGTTTTGCAAGGCAATACCTGTACCGGGCACGACAAGACCGGAACCGAAGCCCATGTAGTTACTCTGGATAAAGGAAACCATGTTACCTTCGCCATCTGCGGTAGCCAGATAGACGGTCCCTCCGGATCCTGGACGTCCAGGCCGCGGTTCGATTACCTGTTCTCCGATCAAACTTCTTCTTTCGGAAGCGTATTCTTCAGACAGAAGATCCTCCACGCTCGCCGTCATTTTCGAAGCTTCAGTAATATGCGACTTTCCATCGACAAAGGCCAGTTTGATTGCTTCTATCTGCTTGTGGAAACTGGCTTCGTCATCTTTTGGACCTGGTTCGATTCCTTTAAGGATATTAAGAGCCATCAATGCTACCAGGCCTTGCCCATTGGGCGGGATTTCCCAGACATCGTAGCCCTTGTAATTAATGTGTATCGGTTCAACCCATTCGGGCTTGAAGGCCTCCAGGTCTCGCAGCGCGAGAAAACCTTCTTTAGACCTGAAAAACCGGTCTATCTTTTCGGCCAGGGATCCGCGGTAAAAGGCCTCACCTGTTGATTCTGCTATTTTTTTAAGTGTTTCCGCATGGTCGGGCGAGCTCCATATCTCACCTATCCCGGGCACCTTACCTTCGGGCGCAAAAACACTGCACCATTGCGAAAAAGCTTCACCGTCAAGTTCCTTTTCGTAACGACGGAAGGCTTCTTCCCAATGCTTTCCCAAAACGGGGGAAATGGGATATCCCGATTCCGCGTATTCTATGGCAGGCTCAAGAAGCTTCTCGAAGGGCAATACGCCGAAGCGCTTCGAAAGCTCCGCCCAGGCTGCCGGGATTCCCGGTACCGTGACCGGGATAGGGCCGTATGGCGGAATTTCTTTCAAGCCCATTTTGTTCAGTTTTTCTATCGAAATCCCGAGCGGTGCTGGGCCGCTGGAATTAAGACCATGCAGTTTACCTTTGCTCCATACCAGGGCAAAGGCATCGCCCCCTATGCCGTTGGAAGTCGGTTCCACCACAGTAAGGCATGCGGCTGTTGCTATGGCCGCGTCAACTGCGTTGCCTCCTTTTTGCATCATCGTGAGACCCGCCTGCGCCGCCAAGGGCTGAGACGTAGCAACCATGCCCTTTTTCGCGAACGTAACCATCCTCTGCGCCTGGTATGGATAGTGCAAAAAATCAAAGTCCATTATGGGACGCCTCCCTTTTTCGCTTGTCAAAAATCAGCGGTATATTTCAGGAAATTGTAACATTTCACAAAATGCAGGCGACGGACTTTTTGCCCGTCGCCTGGTAGAAGGGAAAACCGTCAAAACCCTAATTGCTTTTGGCAAATCATTCAAAGATCTTTTTGAATATTTCCTGTTTTATCTTTTCTTCAATATTCTCCTCTTGGGGCTTTTCCTGTGTGGGAGCCGTTTCTTGTTTTACCGGGAGCTGCTCTTTAAGCTTTTCCGTCGGAGTGAGCTCCTGCTCTGCAGGCTGCGTTGTGGTCACCTGCTTTTCGGGGGCCGAAACCTTCAAGTTCGAGATACCAGGTTTGTCAAAGGTACCTTTCAAGGTAAAGCTTATGTCCCTGAAATCGTCTTCCTGCATTCCGGCCTGGGATCCCTTTAGCGCTCCTTCCAGTATCCCGGCGATACCCTGCGTCATCGTGAGGCCTGCAGCCCCTCCGGCCGCCCCGCCGAGCACCGCATTGACAACCTTGACGTTTACCTTGCCGCTGCAGTTGAGATTCAGATTGTCTTCCGGTCCCACCGTACCGTTTGCCGAAAAGTGCCTGTAAAGCGGGTCGCCTTCGGGCGCTTTTATCAACGTGTCCTTGTTCAGGATCAATCTGCCCGTTTCAAGGTTGAAAGGAGCAAAAGCCGAAGCGAACCGGAGCCCCTTCACGCCGTGTACGGCCGTGATCAGGTCAACGATTTTGAACCCTGTCACGGAGCCCTGCCCCGTCTTTAAAAGCCCCTTGCCGCTGTATTTGATGCCGTCGGCGCCGAAGGAACCGGAAACCCTGGCGGTAAGGTCCGCCTTCGCGGTAATGTTCCCCTTGAGCGCAAAGGCATCTTTCATCAGGGCATCAACATCGGTCCCGCTTATCTCTGCTTCGTCATTAAAACTCAGGTTGGCTAAATTCAGCGAACCCTTGTTCTTGACCTTTCCTCCGTAAAGGCTGGCCGTCCCGTTTGAAGAAACCAGTTTATCGTCCACCAGCTCCACGGGAAGCACTATATTCGTAAAGTTAATGCCCATAAATCGCACGCTAGGCGAAGTAGCCTTACCGTTTCCACTATTTTTACCCTTTTCGAAATGACCGTTGAAAACCAGGTCCATGACTCCGGTTATATTGAAGGGTTTGAGCTTCTCGAACCGGCTCGTTAATTGTTTGATGTCCAGATTTTGCCCGTTTACGGCAAGATCTGCTGCGAACGGGACAGGCTTCAGGTTTCCGGTAACCGTGATCGAGCCTTCACCGACCTTGCCGGACAGCTCTTCGATGGAAAGCTTTTCCATGTTGCCCGCAATCCTCGCCTTGACGTTGTCGACCGTCATCCCGGCAGCGGCGACAAACGGCGCTGAGGCCTCGACTGCAATCTTTGGGTTTTCCAGCGTCCCCGAAACCTTGGCATCGCTGGTGACAATGCCTGACGCCGGCAAAGGTTTACCTCCCTTTTGTGTGATCTTTTCAAGATTGACGTTGGAAGCTTTCACGGCGATATCCAGGGACGTCTTTTCCGTAGGTTCCGCCATGGTAACCGTGCCGCTTGCCGACAGGTTCCCGCCGCCCATTACAGCCTTACCTTCTTTTATGGCAATGACCTTGTCCTTTTTGTTTATCCCGACTTTCGGACTCTGGAGCACCACTCCGGCAACGCTGGCCGCATCGGCTGCAATTTCGAGATCCAGTTCCGAGGGGACGCCCGCGGTAATGCCGGCTATTTCAGTTCCTGCCCTCAAGTTGGTGAAACCAACGCTATCCATAACCGAAAGCGATGGAGAACTCAGGCTGACAGTCATCGCTGGGTTCGCCAGTGCCCCTCTTACATGGGCCTCGACGGTCATCCTGCCTTTCAATTTGTACTCTGATATCGGAGGATAGAAGGCAGCAAAAAACGCAGAATCAAGATTGCCGGCTTGAATCTGGATGTCCCCACTCCGCTTGTCAGTTGCAAGGCTCGAGATCTTCCCCTTTCCTGAAAGAGCAGCCTGGTTAAAGCCGGCCTTAAGGTCCGAGAACGAAAGGGTGTCTGCCTTCATGTTGTAGTCGAAGAAGGTTGAAACATTCGTCAAGGTGTAATCCATTGCCGATAATTTGTCGGACCACATCTTTCCCGCGACGACAAGATCTGGAAATCCGCCTGTTAACTTGTAGTCCGCGTTCACATTTCCTGAGGCCTTCATCTCCTTGATGGCCGGAACCAAGGTCCCCATCTTCCCGAGCGACAGAGACCTCAACGTCCCCGAAATATTCACGGCCGGCTTTGTCATGAAGTTCGACACATTACCCCCAAAGGCCAACGGGGCCCCCTCGAAGACGCTTTTTCCGGTTATAGCTATGTTCCCGTCCTTGATCCTTGCATCGATTGACGTATCCGTTACAGCGTAACCCTTGTATCCCAGTTTGCCGGCAGCGAAAGAAATCTGCCCCTGCGGTTTCTGAACATCGCCTTCAAGATGCACTGAAAACTTGTCCAGGGTCCCACTCAACCCCTCGAGTTTTTTAGATACCTTGGCCAGAGCCTCCAGGTCCGCGGCCGCCCCCTTGAGATCTACAAGCATCCTGGGGGGAGCAGCCGGATCAAAGACAAAAGCCAGGCTACCCGCAAGAGGGAACCCGAAAAGCCTCATATCCAGACCGGCCACGTCCAGTCTGTAAGAGTGATACCTCCATCGAGCCACTGCCCTTTCAATCGGGATGCCAGCCAGAAATTGCCCCAAGTAGTCCACGTTTCCCGAAATGTCCGGATCCTGCCAGCTCCCCTTGACGGTAAATTCCGTCGATACTGTACCCTTATATAGCGCTGGGTCCGCCTTGGGCCAAAAGTCGATCAGCTGCGGAATATTCAGATTCGCCGCTTTCACTTCCATGGAAAGTTCCGGGAGGATTCCGCCCGAACCGCTCAGGCTTCCATCGCCGATTTTTATATCCATTTTCCTTACCGCCAGTGCCTCTTTGTCCATGGAAACGTCGAGTTCGCCCTTTACGGGAAGATCGTCGACCACTAGGTCCAGGTCGGTTTTGATCACGTCATCCGAAAAGGCGAGAAGAACGTTGCGTATCTGCAAAGTCGCCCATTGCGAACCGAAGGTACTGTCTGTGATGCGGACCTTCTGGAGCGGCAGTTCGCCTTCGCCTTCACCGGGCTTGATCTTCGGGATCAGGCGGTTGATCTTATCCACGTCGGACTTGAAACCCTCGATCTCGACCATCGAAACCGGGGCACCGCCAGTCAAAAACGCCAGGATCGACACCTTGGCGGTAATTCGCTCGGCTGAAAGGACCTCCTCGCCGTCAGTGGCAATCGCTATATCTGAGAGCGTATATCCTTTGATAGGATTCCCGCTGACCGACCCTTTCGTCACCTGGGAATCGAGATTTTCCTGTACGGTTTTTGACACCATGTCCCGCACAAGCCCGGTGCCGTAATCGATACTCATCCCCACAATTGCGAGGACGACTACCACTCCCGCAATGACCAACAAAACTTTGCCTTTTTTAGACATAACACCACCCTCTTATCTGCCTGGAGCTATTTACTCAATTCAATTCTAAACCCTCTCCGCGGGTGAATGAATTATCTATTATACGTAACCTCAAGTACGACATTCTACCGACCATATCTTCCCACAAGCCTCGTCTGGGCAAGAATGTGTCCCTTGATGGACTCAAGTAGCGACGCTTTTGACGCGCCGGGTGCGAGGTCAAGCTTTGCATCCAGAGCAAACAGTCGGAAGACGTATCGATGTATTCCACTCGGCGGACTAGGTCCACCATAGCCAATCTTCTTAAAGTCATTAATCCCCTGCATGGTCCCGTCAGCGAGCTCCCTGACGGCGGGGAAATTTTCCGGGAGTGTCTTCACACCGGGAGGAATGTTATAAACCACCCAATGCGTCCACCCGTGTGCGTCGGGGTCATCCATGACGAGAGCGAAGCTTTTTACGCCTTCATGGATGTCTTCCCAAAACAAGGCGGGAGACACATTCCCGTTGCGAAACCCAGTCTCCATTGGCATCATTTCTCCGTCCCCGAAGGCGCTACTTTCAAGCACAAGGGCTTTTGCCTGCGCCGAAGCGAAAATCGAGCAGACAAAACCCGTAACCACAAACAAAACCAGCTTTCTCACCTTAAAATAGCACCTCCAATGAACGAACCCCGTAAATAACCCGCCTTTCTCACCAAAGGGTTATTTTTTGTTCAGGCATTCACTTCTCTTCGCCGGCCACCTGCTCCGGTATATGCACGTAGACACTGCAAGGGGTGTGCGCTACAACTTTTGCCGCGACACTGCCTATGATAAATCGCCTGAGCCCGCTTATCCCGCGATGGCCTATCATGATCAGCTTTGCCTTCTGTTCCGTGGCAAAATCTACGATCTCCTGATAGGAAATACCGACCCTCACCTCAACCGAATAGGATCTCACCAGCGAACCCGTTTTTTTTCGTATTTCCTCGACGATCTCACTGAACTGCTGCCTGATTTCGCTCTCGGGCGGCGGCAAGTAGGCGACATGTCCCCTGTACTCGATTTGTCTGTTTTCCCATGACTCTATTACGTGCAAGAAAATCAGCTCTACTTCTTTTTCCCTCTCGGCGTAATGAAAGGCATATTCGATCAGGCTCTTGCTGACTTCGCTTCCATCGATAGCGACAACCACCTTTTTCATCCCGATCACCTTCCCTCACGTTTATTTATTCCCAAAACCCACCCTGCTTTTCAAATTTATGTTATCACTCTAACAGTAAAAAGCAACGTTTCCAAAGAATCCCGAATGACATACGGCCCACGAGGGGAAACACTTCCTGATGAACGCCCTGAAAGGGTATATTGAAATAGCTCCCTTTTCGGATAATATTGGGAAGTTGGAAGGAGGCTTGAAGATGGAACTTCAAAGCGTACTAACCAGGGAAAATTTCGTTTCATCGGGAAAATCAAAGGATATCTACCGCATTCCTTCAGGGCAATACAAGGGAAAATACGCCTTTGTGTTCACCGATCGTGCCACCGGCTACTTCGACGAAAAGGGCAAACCTGTTTTCGACCCCGGCTACGACAATGTCGTGGGAAAGATACCAGGCAAAGGCTCTGTCGCCTGCAAGTTTGCCACCTATTTCTTAAGGCTCCTGGCAAAACACGATGTAAAGACCCATTACATCGACACCGTCGCGGACAATGTAATGATCGTCGAACCAGCCACCCCCATCGGCATGCCCGAGCAAGGCCCCGAATTCGAAGGTTCCGCTTCCCTTTTGAACCTGGAGTGGACATGGAGAAACAGCGCGATGGGGAGCTTCTGGCGCCGCTACCCCTTCGTCAGACCCTGCGCGGACCTTCCTCAGGTGATCGAGGCATGGACCAAAGACAAAACTGACACGCTGATCACCTTCGATTCGCTGACGGGAGCCGGAGTAATGACAGAAGAAGAAGTATCCACCGTCAAGGAACTAGTCAAAAAAATCGCCCAAGTTATTTACGAAGAGTTCGCGGCACACGGGCTACATGTCCTGGACGGCAAGATCGAACTTGGGCGGCTTAAAAGCGGCGACGGGCACATCGCACTTATCGATGAGATTTCCCCCGACGTGCTACGCGTTTGCAACGGCTACAAAAAGGGCGAAAACAGAAGCTGCGTAAACGCACGGGAGTGTATTACCACGAGCCTTTCCGGAGACAAGCGCAGAATTTCGGCGAAGTACCAACTTTCTGCCGCGGAACTGGAGAAGATTTTTCTGAAGTAAAAAACGCACCTTGCGATCGACGCCCGTATTTCCAAAAGCTACCGCAACAGCGCAAAAAGTTCCCTTTGTATCGCGAGAAACCGGTTCTTGAGATCCTCCCAGTGTATGGGTTTTCTGAGCACCGGCCAGGGTTCGGCTTCGGCGTCGTCAAACCAGGAGAGGCTTTTTATCATGTGGTACGTGTTTATCCTGGCGCCTGGATATTTCTTTTCCAAAAGGGGAAACAGGTCCTTAAGGGTGACACCATGCCTGTCGAGGATGAAAAGGTCGAAAAAATCCTTGACGGAACCCCGATTCGCCAGCGCGTTCCATTTCGTGATGGCGATGTCTGTCAGGGACGCGATTTTTAATCCCTGAACCTCGGGAGTCTCGATAAAAGGCTCTATCATGGGGTTAGGGAAATGAAGCCAGGTTATCTGGGTGTCGCCCACCCATCCTATGAAAGTACCCGGCGCCGTTTCGGCCATTCTGACGGGGCCCAAGCTTTCCAGTCGTCGTGACAAGATTTCAGGGTCGAATGATTCAGGCGTAAACCAGGCAAAATCCACCGATTTCCTGTGCCCCAGGACAAGAGCCAGGGCCGTTCCGCCCGCGAGATACGACTGTCCGACCGGCACTTTGCGTGCCAGGCTCTTCAGCAGGTCGAGCCTGGCTGGATCGAGGACGTCCCAAAACATCGCATTTCCTCCTCGCAGAGTCCGAGGATGTTTTTCCAGCAAAGAGCCGTCTTGCGGGTCAACCGGCGACTGGTTTTTACGACTTCCATAATCTCCTCTTCGGAAACCACCGACCGAAGCCATACCACGGCATGCTGATCCCCCATGTTTAGAACCCGCTCTATGACAAAAGCCTTGTGCTTTTGCAGGTCGAGACTCGTCATGTCCACGTCCCAAAAGAGGTTTCTCAAGTCTTCCGGAACCGATATTTGTCTTGCGTTCAAAGCCTTTTTCGCCTCCCGAATAAATCATACCATTTCAGGTAATTCATTCCGTCTTCTTCGCGATCTCTCTTTTTCCTTCCTTGCCACCTTCCGCGTCATCATACAGAAATATCCCCTGAAAAAACCGGAGCAGATCCTTCAGTACCTCTTGGAAAAAAACGCCAGGCGCAGCGGGGAAATGGCTGGCCGCAGCAAATTCGGCGGGCTTGTACAACGACGGTTATACTGACTGTTCGCCAAAAACACCTGAAAGCACCCGAGTCAGTCGATTCTCCAATGCGTTCCCAGGCTTTCTTTCCTTTTCAGGGCTGCTTCGGCAACGGCCTTTGTCGTTGCGTGCAGCCCTTTCATCTCAAGAGCAAAAAGACGGTCCAGTGGAGTTTCCACGCCTATCGTCCTGTTTTCGAAATCCCCCAGGTACCCCAGGAACTCCTCTATCTGTCGTCCTCTCCTTACAGGCCCCAGTGTCTCCCAGGCCTTTTCCTGCAGTTCCTTGCGCAACACTCCCGGCCTTTCGCCTTTTTCAGAAACGGCATGAAGTCCCCTCCACTCGCCTGCATCCAGGGGGCCAAGGCTTTTCTCGCACTCTTTGGCCGCAATATTGCCGGCCCTGTACCCGAAAACCACGATATTCGTCAGCGCGTTTCCGCCAACCCTGTTTGCTCCGTCGACACCACCGGTGACCTCGCCACAGGCATAAAGCCCGTCTACAGATGTACGACCGAAACCATCTATGACCATGCCTCCGCAAAAATAGTGTTCAAGCGGGGCCACCCGCAAAGGCCTCTTAACACTCCTGAAAAACTCCGCGTTCAACGTCAGGCAGTACTGCACTTTAGGATCCTTCAATTGCTCGTCTGTCAAATCCTCCAGGTGGGCGAAGACACCACCCTCTGCGGATTTTTCCGCCATAAGCCTGGCGCATTTGTCGCGAGCATAAAGGCTTACCTCGCTGCCGCTTTTATAGCCCCATTCTTTCATTGCCTCTTTCAAAAACTCCCTGCCCTCTGCGTCGGTTATCCTCACGAAATCCACAAGTTCCACGTCCGCCATCCACTTAGGGAAACCGGGCTCCGCCCATCCGAGAGGGTAAAACTGCACGAACTCCATGTCGCGAAAGACCGCACCGATATCCGACGCCAGAGCGTAGCCATCGCCGGTAATCCTGCCCGGGTTGTCGGTGTGACTGTAGATCTGGCCGCCGCCTCCCGTCGCCAAAATAACCGCGCCCGAAGGAATACACGTCCTTTCCCCCGTGCGCCAGTTCTCCGTTTCGACTCCTGCTACACGGCCTCTTTCCAACCGAAGCGACGTCGCCACCGTCCAATCCAGGAACCTGACACCCTCGCTTTCGGCAATAGCGGCCAATTCCCCGGTGAAACCGGCCCCACCCATCAACCCGTTGGGTGCCGTAGCCCTGACTGAGGCAGATCCTTTTTTCATTTTTATCCGGACGCCCCACCGCATAAGGGTCTGGAAAGTTCTTTCGGCTTCCTCTGTCAGAATTTTCACTAAAGCCGAGTCGTTTAAGTAATGGCCCGTTTCCATGGTCTTTTTGTAATGCTCCTCGGGCGAAAGGCCGCAGCAGGCAAGCGAAAACACCCCTGCAGCATAAGCCGTACACGTCGCCGTGGTACGGGTGGTCTTTGAAAGTACGACCACATCGGTCCCGGCCTTCCTGGCAGCGATTGCGGCAACAAGACCTGCTCCTCCCGACCCGATAACCGTAACCCGTTTTGTCATCAAAACCACCTCGATTGACATTATAGACCCTGGCAGCCTTGGAAAGGTTCAAGGCTTCGAGCTTTTCGCCTACCTTTCTCATCTTGCCCAGAGCATTGGCTTTCTTCTTTTGAGTATGGATCGCCTTGAGAATCCAGCCCCGCCCTTCTTGACGCAAATGCTTCTGGGGCATATGATGCGTTTTTCTTTGTCACAAATATGCGGTAAAACCGGAAGGAAAAGAGAGGTTCCAATGCATCCAGTTGAAAAAATCAGGAATATCGCGGTCATCGCTCATATCGACCATGGAAAGACGACACTGATCGATGCCGTGTTCAGGGCCGCCAAGGTCTTCAGGGACAACGCACGAGTCGCTGAACGCATCATGGACAGTGGAGACATCGAAAGAGAACGGGGCATAACAATCCGATCCAAACACTGCACCGTCGAATGGAAAGGATACCTGATCAATCTCGTCGACACCCCAGGCCACGCGGATTTTTCCGGAGAAGTCGAACGCGTTCTTTCTACCGTCGATTCCGTACTTCTTCTTGTCGACGCAAACGAAGGCCCCATGCCGCAGACCCGTTACGTACTTCAGCACGCACTGAGGATCGGGCTGAAACCTCTTGTTTTCATCAACAAGGCTGACAGGCCGGGCTCAAATCCCCTGGACGCTCTCAACCGGACCTTCGACCTGTTCTTCGAGCTCGGTGCCTCCGACGAGCAGGCTGATTTTCCGGTTGTTTACGGATCAGGCCTCGAAGGATGGGCTGTGGAAGATCTCGAGGAGAGCGAACGAAACGGCATGGATGCACTGCTCGATGCCATCATCAGCCACGTCAGCCCGCCCCGGGCAAACAAGGAAGGTCCTTTCCTCATGCAGGTATCCACTCTGGGATGGAACGAATACATCGGAAGGATCGGCTGCGGAAAGGTTTTACAGGGGAGCCTCCAAAAAGGTGATGTCTTCGTCCGTACCACGTCGAGATGGATCGATTCCGCAAAACAGGAGGGCGCCTGGGAAATAACCGGTTCATTTACCGAAAAGGCCGCTCGTCTCTGGGTTACAAGGGGACTGGACCGAGTCGAGGTTTCAGAGGTTACCGCAGGTGACATTGTCTGGATTTCAGGGCCTGGAGAAATCAACATCGGCGACACCTTCTCCGCACAGCTGGAAGAACCGGTGACACTCCCGCCCCTTTCCATTGAGGAACCCACGGTTTCCATGTTTTTTCTGGTCAACAACGGCCCCTTCGCCGGCCAGGAAGGCCAGGCAATTACCCTGAGACAGTTGAAAAGTCGGCTTGAGCGGGAGCTGGAATCCAACGTGGCTCTCCACATGGAAGACCTCGGACGACCTGACGGCGTCAAGGTCTCGGGACGCGGAGAGCTCCATCTTGCCATCCTCATAGAGGAAATGCGAAGAGAGGGGTTGGAATTCTGCGTATCCAAGCCCGAAGTCATTACGGAAAACCTTGACGGGGAAATATTCGAACCAATGGAAGCACTTACAATTGACATTCCCGAGGAATTCCAGGGTGTCGTCTTCGAAAAACTTTCCCGTCGAAGAGGGCGCATGACAGGGCTGCAAAACCTGCAGACTGGGCTCGTCAGACTCGACTTCCAGATCCCTACGCGAGGTCTTATCGGATACAGAAACGAGTTCTTGACTGACACAAAAGGACTGGGCATCATGTCCTCTTCCTTCAACGGATACGGTCCATGGGCAGGTGAAATCCGTTTTCGGGAAAGGGGTTCCATGATCAGCATTGAAACCGGCGTCGCCACGGCCTACCAGCTTGAAAACCTCCAACAGCGCGGAGTCCTTTTCATCAGCCCCATGAGCAGGGTTTACGAGGGGATGGTCATCGGGGAACATTCTCGCCCAAAAGACATGACATGCAACCCGACGAAAAAAAAGCAGGCGACCAACCACCGGGCATCAACAAAAGAGCAGGGGATCAAACTCGATGTTCCCATCGAGATGACGCTGGAGAAAGCCCTCGAATGGATCGCCATGGATGAACTCGTGGAGATCACTCCCCGTTCCATAAGGATCCGCAAGTCTGTCCTGAACGAGTCCGAGCGAAAAAAACATGAAAAAACACATTCCCACTAGTCGCGTTGCAGAAGCAGGCGCTCTCAAAGAAATTGGCGAAGGTGTTGGTTTCAAGACTTTTTCAGAGTTGCCTTGACCCCATACAAAGTGATTTCGCTGGTACAATGTTGGACATGTCTTCATCATAAACCGGGATATCTCCAACAGGAGTATGTCTGATCTGGCAGGAAGTTTCCCGAATATATCTTCTCCAGGATCTGGATCTCTGACACGGAAAGGGCTGATTTTCATGCGACGAAGCGAAAGGGCGATCAGGGGCAAGGAAAACGGCGGACCGAGGGCGCTTTTCAAATCCATGGGCTTCTCCGATGAAGATCTTGAAAAACCGATCATCGGGATCGCGAACTCCTGGAACAACATCGTTCCGGGGCATTTCAACCTCAAATCCGTGAGCGAATACGTCAAAAAAGGGATCCACCGCGCCGGGGGAACGGCGCTGGAATTCGGCGTCATCGCTGAATGCGACGGCGTGGCCGAGGGACACGTCGGAATGCATTACATCTTGCCCTCCCGTGAAGTCATCTGCAATTCCGTGGAACTGATGGTCCAGGCCCACCAGATGGATGCCATCGTACTTCTGGCATCCTGCGACAAGATCGTTCCCGGCATGCTCATGGCGGCAGCCCGGTTGGACATCCCGGCCATCATGGTCACTGGCGGCCCCATGGCGGGCGGCGTATTTTTCGACGGCAGGAAGTCCGACACTACATCACTTACTGAAGCCCGCGGAATGCTCGCCGCGGGGAAAATCACCGAAGAGGAATTCATTTCACTTGAAAATCTGGCATGCCCCTCCTGCGGATCCTGTTCCTTTCTGGGAACAGCCAACACCATGTGCTGCCTCACCGAAGCAATGGGAATGGCCCTTCCAGACGGAGGCCTCATCCCCGCGACCCACGCCGAGCGTCTCCGGCTCGCGGAACAGTCCGGCGAGGCCATTATGAACCTCTTCAACAACGACATCACGGCCCGGCAGATTATCACTCGAGAAGCCATGGAAAACGCCGTCAAGGTATGTCAGGCCATCAGCGGGTCCACGAACGCTGTCCTACACCTGTCAGCCATCGCCCACGAAGCCGAACTGGACATGAACGTCCTCGACGCCTTCGACTCCTTGGGCAAAAAGACGCCTCAGATCGCACGGGTCAACCCGGCAGCGAAATGGAACATGGAGGATTTCTGGATGGCAGGCGGAATTCCCAGGGTGATGGAAAGGTTATCACCTCTGCTTAACGTCGAAACGCTGACGGTCAGCGGCAAAACAGTGAGAGAAAACCTCTCCTCCCACCAGTATCCCTTCCCCGCCAACGAGGAAATCATCAAGACCCTGGAGGAACCCTTCGGACCTTCCGGCGGGATCGCTGTACTTAGGGGGAACCTGGCTCCAGACACGGCGATCAGTAAGCCAGGTGCCATCAACCCGAAAATGAGACGGTTCACCGGCGAAGCCCGCGTGTTCGACTCAGAGGAAGCCGCTCTCGAAGCCATCTTGGACGGCAAAATCAGCGATGGTCATGTGGTCGTCATTCGCTACGAGGGACCCAAGGGCGGCCCTGGAATGCGGGAAATGTACAAAGCCATGAAATACCTTTACGGGCTCGGGCTCGCAGAATCCACCGCACTTGTGACTGACGGCAGGTTTTCTGGTACCAATAACGGCTGCTTCGTAGGCCATATCTCCCCCGAGGCATCAGAAGGCGGGCCCATCGCCATCGTCACGGACGGCGACCGTATCACCATCGACGTCACACGGGGTGAGCTGACCCTGCATATACCGGACGAAGAAATCACCGAAAGGCTTTCACGGTGGCAGCCGCCCAAACCCAAATTCACAAAGGGTTATCTGGCCCTTTACTCCAGGCTCGCAAGCTCGGCCGCTGAAGGGGCGATCATCAAGATGGACTAAAACCGTCTTTTCAACGGCTCACAGATTCTGCTTTCCGGTCATCTTTTCTATATCAACCCTGATGACCACCATCCTTGCAAGGGCCTGGGCGGGAAACTCGAATTCCTTTCCCGTGTAGTGTTTCATGAGGACGTTCATCCCGAAAGCCTTCTCTTCCGGCTGCTCCTGGATTGAAGCCTTCCCCCAGGCCATAACGCTTCTGTACTTGGTGGTAAACGAGCAGGCCTCGGGGCCGGAAAACGAGGCACACATCGGGGTTTTCCCTGATGATGTCCAGCTTCCTGCCCTCGACGGCGGAATGCATGTACACCTTTCCGTCATGGTAGCCAAAATTCACCCCATCCTGCAGACCTCGGTTTCCTGTATGATCGCCTCCATCGCCGCCCGGTCGGTGACCTCCCTTTCCTTTCTCCGCATCCTGTCACTTCCCTTCCATGTATAAAATATGAATCAAATCATGAGACTGCCTCAAAGACCCGACAAACCCCTGACTACTGAACTCCTTTGCTTTTGGAATCTACGAAGCGACAGGCTTTTCCCTGCCTTGAACCGGTTTCTCAATTCCCGTCGCTTTGGCCCCACCTGTACCCCATGGCCACGATAGACTGAAACAAGTGGTCTATTCCGGTTTCGCCCCTTTTGGCCAGGTCGGCTGTCTTTTGTCCGGCCCTGGTGAATGTTTCCGTCCCCACAGGCCTGTGGGTATGAAAGACCAGCATATCCAGCCCCGACACAGCGGCCGCGAGTACTGGCGACTCGAACTCAAGCCGTTCCAGCGGTTCGGGTTTAACCATGATCGGGACACCCATATCTTTTGATCTGCAGAAAACCATTTGGTCTGGCTTAAACAATCCATTCAGGGTTTTTCCAGGGGGAGGCTGAGAAAGGGCCCGAATCGGTCGGCGCCGGTAGTTATGAGGCTGGGTAGACCCCATGGTTTGCAGTTTTGTTCGAGGAGTGCCAGTACTTCAAGGAACTCTTCTCCCGAAACGAACCGGCTTTTGTAGCCGGTGCGCCTGTTATCCGACATTATCGGATAAAGGCGAACTTCTCCTGTAAAGCCTTTGTCTTCCGGTTCCAGGATCACCATTGCAATCAGGCTGTACGGATGGGCCGATTCAATTCTTCCGTATCTTCCAGGGGAGTTGAAAACAAAGTTCCCCAATCCGTATACCACCCACTTCTCCCTGTATCTTTCCACCTGCTGGAACATATGTGCCCCGTGCCCGATGATCAGGTCGGCTCCGGCATCAATGAGATGGTGGGCAGTTTTCTGCTGACTGGCAGAGCGCCACCGGTAGTTAGAACCCCAATGAGGGTAAACGATTATTATGGTACCGGGATTATTGCGCCTGATCTTTTCGAATTCGACGGCCGCCTTTTCAGGGTCCAGAAGCGCGACGCCCGGCTCCTCATCTGTGGCGTAGAAGCGATATCTTTCATCGTATGAACGGCGGTACCCGAATCCCGGAAAGATGGCCACGTTTATTTCCTGCTCTCCGGTGTGAAAGCTCTTCTCAAGAGGTCTGGATGCTTCGGCTGCCGTGTGCCCCGCGCCGAAATAGATAATATCCGATTGCCTCAGGGTTTTGAGCGTAATATCAAGTCCCCTTGTTCCGTAATCGAGGGTATGATTGTTCGCCAGCCCTACGGAACGCACACCATAACGCTTCAAGGTTTCGGCGGTTTTGAACGGGTGGGCCCAGTGGAGGATCGGCTTTTCTCGTCCGGAGTCAGTAAGCGGGAGGGTTAAGGGGGTTTCCAGATTAACCACGGTCCAGTCCGCTGACAGGAGGATACTGGAGAGGTTTTCAACACTGCCGTCGTACAATCCGGGGCCGCCGTCGGGCTCTGAGAATTCTTCCGGGATTCTGTAGCTTTCCCCGAAATGAGTGTCCCCTGCCAGGATGATATTAATTGTTTCCCCGGCATACAGCGTTTTCGCAAAAAGTAAAAAAGTCAGTAAGAAAAACAATATGCCTTTCCCCATTCGACATCATTGCCTTTCCGGAAACATCCTTACACTATTTTACTTGTTTTCCGGTTCCCATCCGCGAAGTCGTGGAACCCAAGTGCATGGTAGCCGAAACCTGCAAACCGTAGGGTGATTGAGCTACTCCCCAAAAACTGGACCAGGGCTTAAGGTGATAACATGGCCCCTGCGGAAGCCAAAATGGGGAGGGACCAGTAACCGTCATGAAAAAGCGTTACGATGCAAAATTCAAGACCAAGGTCGTGCTTGAAGCGCTGCGGGAGTATATCCATGTGCGG